>Ga0209380_10002769_pt1 | contig 11136 bp, 8 predicted proteins | sample HubBroMetageWFT6_FD_188347 | JGI IMG/M metagenome (GOLD analysis project Ga0209380, IMG submission 188347) | Warmed and freeze-thawed soil microbial communities from the Hubbard Brook experimental Forest, New Hampshire - Hubbard Brook CCASE Soil... | ecosystem: Environmental > Terrestrial > Soil...
TGTACCGAGCGAGAAGAACCGTAACTGAAGCTGCGCAGCTCCGGCGGCCGGGATGCAACGCAAGAAGAGGCGGTAAGAGCCGGAATGCCAGGGCGCAGAGCACAGTTGAAACGCATCACGCTGGTGGATGTGGCGCGGGAGAGCGGATTTTCGCCCTCGACGGTGTCGATTGTCCTGAATAACGCTCCTCTGTCGCGCTACGTGGCCGCGCAGACCAAAGAACATATTCGCAAGACGGCGCAGAAACTTGGGTATCGCCCGGACACGTTTGCGCGATCGCTGCGCAGCCGCCGCAGCCAGACGATTGGGGTGATGATCTTCGACATCTCCGATCCGTTCTGCATGCTGATCCTGCGCGGGATCGAGCGGGCGCTGCATGCGACGCCGTATCTGCCCATCATGATGGACGCGCACAACGAGCAGAAGCAGTTTGAGAGCTACCTGGACATGTTGATGGAGCGGCGCGTGGAAGGGCTGATCGTGGTGGCGAACTGGCTGTTCGAGGAAGGCGGACTGCTGGCGCAGGTGCGGGACAGCCGGCTGCCGACCATTGTGGTCGGGCGCGATCTCTCCGCGGAAAAGATACGTTCGGTCATTGTCGAGAACGAGCAGGGCGGTTATCTGGCCATGGAACACTTGTATGGACTGGGGCATCGGCGCATCGCGGTGATTCGCGGGCCGGCGAAGCTGCTGGACAGCCAGCGACGGTGGGAGGGAATCCAGCGCTTTGCGCGCGAGCATGCGCTGACGATCGATGGTCGATGCGTGCGGGAGTTGCCCGACTCGCTGGATCCGACGTCGGGCTTTGAGGGCGGCGTGGCGCTGACTGCGGAACTGCTGGAGTCCGGGGTGGAGTTTACGGCGGTGCTGGCGTTTGACGATCTGACGGCGCTGGGCGCGGTGCGGGCGCTGGCGCGCGCGGGCCGGAAGGTGCCGGAGGACTGCTCGGTGATCGGCTTCGACGATGTTCCGCCGGCGCTGCTGAGCACCCCGGGAATCACGACGATCCGGCAGCCGATGGAGGACATGGGGGCGCTGGCGACGGAGTTCGTGCTGGAAGCCATTGGGAAGGCGCAAGAGGCCGACGGGGCGGAGGGGGCGGGCGGGAACGGCGCGGGGCAGAGCGCCGTGCACATGCTGGCGCCGTCGCTGGTGCTGCGGGAGTCGACGCAGGCGGTCCGCGTGGAAATTGCGGGTTGACAACACCCGAGTTGCGGGCATAACTTCGCTATTCAAACGATTCAATATCCAGGCGCATCGTGTATTCTGCGGCCAGCCTGCTCGGGAAATCCTGTGAATTTGCGAGGCAAACGCCTGTGCTTCGACTGAAATCCCCGACCGTGGAGGTGTGCCGGCGGGTTGCGAGCCGGTGTGTCCGGTTCTGCATGAGCATCCGCAGGGGCCGCGATGCCGAGTGATTCCGGGACGACGCAGCAGCCGGTCACACTGAAGCGCAGCCTGCGCTACTGGGATTTGGTTCTCTACGGGATCATCCTGATCCAGCCGACGGCGCCGATGCCGAGCTTCGGCGTCATTTACCAGGAAGCGCGCGGCCACGTGGTGACGGCGATTCTGTTCGCCATGGTGGCCATGCTTTTTACGTCGGTGAGCTACGGCCGGATGGCGCGCGTGTATCCGCAGGGCGGATCGGCCTTCATGTATGTGGGGCGGGAACTGCATCCGGCGCTGGGCTACATGACGGGCTGGTGCCTGGTCATGGATTACATCCTGAATCCGCTGATCTGCACGATCTGGTCGGCGAAGGCGGCGCAGAACTTTGTGCCGGAAGTGCCGTACGTGGTGTGGATTTTCTTTTTTGCGGCGCTCTTCACGATGCTGAACCTGAACGGGGTGGAGACGTCCGCGCGCATCAACGCGGGGATGGCCGCGGCACTGGGCGTGGTGATCGTGATTGTGGCAGTCGCGGTGCTGCGCTACCTGTTCCATCTTCCCGCTCAGCCGTCGTCGTTCTACACAACGCCGTTTTACGATCCGTCGCGGTTTTCGAGCCATGCGTTATTTCGAGGGACGTCGATTGCGGTGCTGACATATATCGGCTTCGACGGCATTTCGACGCTGACCGATGAGGCGAAGAATCCCGAGCGCAGCATTCCGCGGGCGATTGTGGCGACTTGTGTGATTACCGGCGTGCTGGCGTCGATTGAGGTGTACCTGGGGCAACTGGTGTGGCCGCGCGGGGCGGCGTTTGCCGATGTGGATACGGCGTACGTGCAGGTGGCTGGGCGAGCGGGCGGTCCGATCGTGTTCGGCATTGTGAACGGTGCGCTGCTGCTGGCGACCATCGGTTCGGGCATGGCGTCGCAACTGGGCGCGGCACGCTTGCTGCTGGCGATGGGGCAGGATGGAGCGATTCCGAAGAAGTTTTTTGGAGCGGTGCATCCGAAGAATCGCATCCCCCGCAACAATGTTTTGCTCGTTGGCTTGATCTGTCTCGTGGGGGCGCTGTTTTTGAGCTACGAGCTGGGCACCGAGCTGCTGAATTTCGGCGCGCTGCTGGCGTTTATGGGGGTGAATGTGTCGTCGGCGGTGCTGGGCTGGCGGCGAGACAGGGGCCGGGAGTGGGTCTGGATCACCATGTCCCTGGCCGGCTTTGCGGTCTGCGGCTTCATCTGGCTGAACCTTAGCCATCTTGCTCTGATTGCCGGCTCGGTGTGGGCCCTGGTGGGCGTGACGGCGTGGTTCTTCCACGGGCGAACCCATCACGTGCAGATCTGACGGCTGGTGAACTGTGAAGCGATTCGATGTGGTGATTGCCGGCGAAGCGAACATGGACCTGCTGCTCTATGGGTTGCCGGAAGAATTGCCGCTGGATCGAGAACTGCTGGCTGACGACATGCACCTGGTGACCGGGGGATCGTCGGCGATTACGGCGCACAATCTCGCGGCGCTGGGCAATCGCGTGGGTTTCGCTTCGCTGGCGGCGGACGATGCGTTTGCGCAACTTTGGCGAGCGGAGCTCGAGCAGGCAGGAGTGGATCTTGCGTGCGTGCGGCCCGCACGCGGGGATTTGCGGACGGGCGTGAGCGTGCTGCTGCAGCACGCGCACTCGCGGCGAACCCTGACCTATACAGGAACGACGGCGGCTCTGCGGCTGGCGGATCTGGACCTCGAGTTTGTCGCGTCGGCGCGGCACCTGCACCTTTCGTCGTTCTTCCTGCAGACAGGCTTGCGGGCGGAGGTGCCGGAAATGCTGCGTTTTTGCCGGTCGCGAGGGATGACGGTGTCGCTCGATCCGAACGATGATCCGGCGGGCGAATGGGCGCAGGACCTGCTGGAGGCGCTGCCGCTGGTGGACGTGCTGATGCCGAACGAGCGGGAAGCGTGCCAGATGGCGCGGGTGGACGGGCTGGAGGCGGCGATCAAAGGGCTGCGTCGACAGGTGCCGCTGCTGGTGGTGAAGCGCGGGCGCGCGGGAGCCGTCGCGGTGCGGGGCGAGGAGCGCGTGGCGCTTCCGGCGCTGCAGGTTAAGAGCATCGATGCCGTGGGCGCGGGCGACAGCTTCAACGCGGGCTTTCTGCATGGGTATCTGCGCGGGTGGGAGCTGGAAGCGTGCGTCCGCCTGGGGAATGCGACGGGTGCGTTTTCAACGACGGGCGTGGGCGGAACGCAGGCGTTCCGGGATCGGGCGGCTCTGGGAGATTTTATTGCCTCCTGCGGTATGACGTGGAAGCCGGACCGTGCCGATACAGAGGGTGCGGAGGCGGGCGAGAGACTCGCCGAGCCGAGAAGGGCAGCACCAGCGAATCAGAGAGGCTGAACGATGACGATGTCCTGTTCCAGGATATTTTGCGGGGGCCGCGCCTGGATGGCGGCAATCCTGGTGGCGGTACCGCTGTGCGCTGCGCAGACGGTGCGCGTGGACACCAGCAATCCGGTGAACACCATCAATCCGCGGCAATCGGTGGGGGCGGGCGTGGATCGCATTCCGACCGCGGCGATCGACCACGACCTGACGAAAGAGGCGCTGGCGCCGGTGCTGGAGTCGGGATGGCAGCCGGTGACGTATCGGCAGAACACCGATCTGGCGATTGAGGCGTGGCACTGGAATGCGGCGGGAACGTGGAGCGATGCAGCGGGGCAGGGGTACTTCGTTGGGTCGGCCACGTCGACGGATTTCATTCGTCACTCCTTCGGTTACGCATTGCCGCATCGCGGAACGACGCGCAACGACGGCACGGGAAACAATGGCTATTCGCGCATTACCGATGGCGACACGGCGACCTACTGGAAGAGCGATCCGTACCTGACCAGCCGTTACACGGGCGAGGCGGATGCCCTTCATCCGCAATGGATCGTGGTGGACCTGGGGCGGGAAGAGCTGATCGACACGATGAAGATTGCGTGGGCGGAGCCGTATGCGACGCAATATCTGATCCAGTACTGGACGGGGCTCGACCCGATGCATCTGCAGAATCGCGGAAGCTGGGTCACTTACCCGCAGGGCGTGATCCACGAGGGCCATGGCGGGATGGCGGTGCACACGCTGACGGAGATTCCTGCGCGGGTGCGGTATCTGCGCATCCTGATGACGGCCTCGTCGAATACCTGCGACACGCATGGATCGGCGGATCCCCGGAACTGCGTGGGCTACGCGATTCAGGAACTCTATCTGGGGACGACGTCGAAGGATGGGATCTTCCACGACCTGGTGCGACATACGCCGGATCAGGAGCAGACGACCACGTATGCATCTTCGACGGATCCTTGGCACTCGGAGAAGAGCGCAGTGAATCCCAATGAGGCGCAGGTGGGGTTCGATCTGTTCTTTCAGAGTGGCGTGACGCGCGGGTTGCCGGCGATGATTCCGATTGCGATGCTGTACGACACGCCGGAAAACATGGCGGCAGAGGTTGAGTATCTCGAAAACCACAAGTACCCCGTGGCTTATATCGAGATGGGGGAAGAGTCCGACGGGCAGTATATGACGCCGGAAGATTACGCGGCGCTGTATCTGGAGTACGCGACTGCGCTGCATCGCGTGGATCCAAAGCTGAAGTTGGGCGGGCCTTCGTTTCAGGGGGTCAACGACGATATCGAGGTGTGGCCGGATGCCGAGGGGCAAACGTCGTGGTTCGGGCGGTTCCTGAATTATTTGCAGGAACACCATCGGATGCAGGATTTGAGCTTCTTCTCGTTCGAACACTATCCGTACGATCCGTGCCACATCACGTGGGCGAGTCTGTATGACGAGCCGGAGCTGGTTCATCACATCGTGGATGTGTGGCGCGCCGACGGACTGCCGGCCTCTGTGCCGTTCTTCATTACGGAGTCGAATCTTTCTTCGTCGACCAGTGAAACGTACATGGACCTCTTCAGCGGGCTGTGGCTGGCCGATTACATCGGGTCGTTCCTGAGCAGCGGAGGCAGCGGCGTCTACTACTTCCACTATTTGCCGCTGCAACTGGAGCACGGCTGCAACGATTCTCCTGGTACGTTTGGCATGTTCACGGTGAATGCGGATTACTCAATTCGCCAGCCACTGGCGCAGTATTTTGCGGCGCAGATGATCAACCATGAGTGGCTGCAGGCGGAGGGGGCGAATGAGATTTTTGCCGCGGGGTCGGATGTGAATGACGGCACCGGGCACACGCTGGTGACGGCGTATGCGACGAAGCGTCCCGACGGGCAGTGGGCCGTGATGCTGGTGAACAGGGATCAGGAAGCGGGCCATCGAGTGCGGGTGGAGTTCGGCGCGGGCGCGGGGCCGGCCACGACGTTTACCGGCAAGGTGACAGAGGCGGTGTTTGGGAGCGGCCAGTACCACTGGAATCCGGCGGCAGTCGACTTCAACGCGCATCTGCCCCAGGCAGAGAACCACGTGGATACGCTGTCCCACGGCGGACATGCCGATCCGGATGGGCCGATTGTGGAGCGCACGATCGATGCAGGCGGCGAGGTGGAGCTGCCGGCGGCGTCGATTGTGGTTCTGCGCGGACAGACCTCCGCGAACTAACCGCTGGAGAACTGGCCACGGGACGGACCGCTACTGCACCACCGGCAAGACGATGTGCGAGGGCAACTGCGGCGAGCAATACACGCGCTGCGTCGCGGAGACGTAGTCGGCGGCGGTTGCCTGATAGATGCTCGGCACAAACTTCTGCGGATTGCGATCGATGACCGGGAACCAGGTGGATTGCACCTGGACCATGATGCGATGGCCCTTGAGGAAGACGTGATCGTGGTCGCGCAGAGGGATGGGCCATTCCTCCGGCTTGTTGGGTGTAAGGGCCTGCGGGTGCTCGTAGCTGTGCAGGTAGCGTCCGCGGCGCACTTCCATGGCGATGGGCAGCTCGTACCCGTTCATGGACTGCTCGTAGGAGGGGTCGCCCGAGACCTTGGCCGTGTCCTGGCCGGATTGCGGGAAGACATCGATGAGCTTCACGACGAAGTCTGAGTCCGTGCCGGAGGTGGAGGCGAAGAGATCGGCAGAGAGCGGCCCGGTGATGGCGATGTCGTGATCGAGGGCCGCGCTCACGAAGGTGAGGACGTCCGGGCGGTGATCGACGAAGCGCTGATCGGCCATTTCCCAGGTACGCCATTCCGGCCGCGGATAGGTGGGAGAAATGGGGCGCGTGCGATAAGGCACGGGGTTGGCCGGATCGGAGACGTACTGGCGCCAGGGCGGTGCGGTTGAGCTCGCTTCGGCGGTAAAGGAGAGCGTGCCGTCGGCGTGCAGGTAGAGGTTGGTGGACTTCACATTCTGCGGCGGCCACGCCGTGTAGGTGTGCCAGGTGTTGGAGCCAGTCTGGAAGGTGCTGACTTTCCACGATGGTTTGTCGCCCTCGCCATGGAGGTAGTGGCGAAAGAACGGCGCTTCGATGTTTTGCCGGAACTCGAGCGAGGTCTTGTGGCCTGCGAACGGCAGCAGGCCGAGGCTGTCGCCGGTGGGCGTGCCCCACCCGCCGTGAAACCATGGGCCGGCGACCATGAAGTTGGTATTGTCCGGGTCGTGCTCCTCCGCGTGGCGGAAGATCTGCCAGGGTCCCCAGGGATCTTCCTGGTCCCAGAATCCGGCGACATTCAGGTTGGGCACGGTGGAGCTGTGCAGCTGGCTCACCCAGGCTTCTTTTTTCCAGAAGGCGTCGTAGTTGGGGTGCTGCATCATGTCGTCCCAGAAGGGAATGGTGCCGTGGAGGTATTTGGCATCGGCCTGGGTGAGCGGGCCGAGATTCAGATACCACTCGTAGGTGTCGTACGTGTCGAAATCGAAATTGGTGTTCTTGTTTTTGTCGGCTTCTTCGAGAACGGAATATTCGAAGGCGTAGCTCTCGCGGAGCGCGCCGTAGCGGTGCATGTCGTCATTCATCCACTGGTCGACGGGCGAGGCCTGCTCGCTGATGGCCTTGAGCGCGGGATGCGGATGCAGGAGGGTGAGAGCGGCGGTGAGTCCGTTGTAAGAGACGCCGTAGATGCCGACGTTGCCGTTGTTGTTGGGGACGTTCTTCACGAGCCAGTCGATGGTGTCGTACGCGTCGTTGGTTTCGTTGGCCTGCTTCGGGTCGTTTGGATCGTATTGCGACGTGAGCTGAAAGACGCCTTCGGATTTGAAGCGGCCGCGCAGGTTCTGGAGGACGAAGATGTATCCGTCGGCGGCGAGTTCCTTCCAGCTGTCCGGAACCCAGTCGGGGCCGTTTTTGGCCGCAGATTCGTCGAACACTTCCTGGGTGGGAACGCCGTAGGGCGTGCGGGTGAGCAGAATCGGGAGAGCGGCGGTCTGGTCGCGGCGGCTGATGATCACGGTTTGCAGATGGACGCCGTCGCGCATGGGGATCATTACTTCCTGCACACGGTAATTGCTTTTTTGCGCCGAGCAGGATGCGAGCATCGCGCCGCAGAACAACAACAGAGGGGCTGTCTTCGCTGCCAGACGGAATACCGGATGAGGTTCGCGCTGGGAACGGATGGCACAACTCGCTGGAGACCGACGCTGCATAAGCCCTCGATTCGCTGGCCGCGAACGAAAGCGATTCGCCGCGCCGTGAATGGTTGAAAAAGTAATGCGCCGATTCTAACCCGCGCGCAGGTGATTCGTGGGAGGGGTGAGAGGGAACAAAGCGAGACTCTGCGGGGCAAGACCGTCGAGATGATCGCCACGCACCAGCCGTGTCCGGAAGAAATGGATGCCTATGAGCGCGGCCTGGGTGACGCCATGGACGGCGATGCAGGTCATTTCGCCCGCCAGGATTATGTCGAAGAGGCATGGCGCATCGTTGATCCCATTCTGAAGAATCCTGGGCCGGTATTCGGGTACGAGAGAAACACATGGGGACCCGTTCGGGCCTGTGAGCGTGTGACTCCTCCGGAAGGGTGGCACGACCCTGTGGCCGCGAAGCCTTAGCTTAGCTCCTCATTCCTGCCGCGAAGGTGGCGTGAAGAATCTCCAAACAGGGAAGGAACATTACTCCTTGAATAAGTGCGTTGCGTGGGTGATCGATGCACCCGCGCGCATCGCAGCTGCTACGATCGCCGCTTCGGTTAACATCGCGTCGCTTGCGCCGGCTTGACGGGCAGCTCTTACATGCAACTCGATGCAATAGGGGCATTGCGTCGTCAGCGCAACGGCCACCGCCATCAACTGCTTGTGCAAGCCGTCGATGGCACCGTCTTTGAACGCCTCTTTGTCAAAAGCCCAAAAGGCCTTCATCGCATCCGGTGCGCTTTCATCGAGCTTCTTCAGCCGAGTGAGATTCTTCATATCAAACATGTGCGTGACTCCATTTCGAAAGGTGCTTCCTGGGGATAAGGGGGTTCGTAGAGCGCGTTTGGTTCCACATCTCAGGGCTTCAGGAGTGACTGCCCAAGACGCACGGAATGGCGAAAGTCGATCCTCTGCAGTCACGCACCATCGCGAACCCGGTCAACCCTGAGATCGTTGATGCGCCGGATTCAGGCTGGCCGTCACTCACATCTCGGCGGCTTTAATTTTGAGGTTCCGGGCTAACCGGTGCAAATACTTGGGATGGATGCCGAGTAAACCAGCCGCCTTTGGATAATTCCCGCTTGTTTCCCGGAGGACACTGAGAATCAGATCTTTTTTTGTATTGTTGAGAACAGCGTAATAACGCGCTCCCCCGAGTTCCGTGGCTTGCTCCTCGAGGACAGCAGTCGGGAGGTCGTCGGGAAGAATTTCCTCCGTCAACCCGAGGACAATTGCGTGCTCAATTGCGTTCTCAAGTTCGCGAATGTTGCCGGGCCAGCTATAGTTCATGAGCAACGCGCGCGCATCGCGCGAAATGCCGGTGAAGGGGCGCTTCCGTTTCGCCGCGTATTTGTCTGCGAAAAACAGAGTGAGCAGAGGAATATCCTCGCGATGTTCCCGTAAAGGGGGAACGACGACCGAAACGACATTGAGCCGGTAATACAAGTCCTGCCGAAATCCTCCGGATTTGATTGCCTCTTCGAGATTTTTGTTCGTCGCTGCGAGAACGCGGGCACCGAATGTGAGGGTGCGAGTTCCTCCCAGCCGCTCGAATTCCCTTTGCTGCAACACCCGCAACAACTTCGCCTGCAACACCGGCGCCATCTCGCCAATCTCATCCAGGAAGACGGTCCCGTCTTCCGCCACCTCCAGCTTTCCTTTCCTGGTCGCCGCGGCTCCGGTAAAAGCGCCCCTTTCGTGTCCGAACAGCTCGCTTTCGAGCAGGGATTCAGGGATGGCTGCACAGTTGATGGCAACGAACGGCCGTGCTGCTCGCGGACTGTGATGATGAATCGCGCGCGCCACCACTTCCTTTCCTGTACCGCTTTCCCCACGGATCAGCACGGTTGAATCAGCGCTCGACACTCGGCCGATGAAGTCCTTGAGCTGTGCAATCTGCCGGCTCTCGCCGATCAGCTGGCTGGAATGAATTTGTTCCTGCATCTGCCGGTTTTCAGAGCGAAGCGCGTCCATTGCGAGCCGGTTCTCCAGGGTTACCGCCGCAATTCTCGAAATGGGATTGAGCAAGTGGATGTGCTCCTCGCAAAGCGAGACCGACTCCGATGAGATCAGGTAGATGACTCCGAGCGTCTTCTCCGTAGCCAGGAGGGGCACGCAGAGCACATTCCCCGGCTCGCGGGACTGCGGATCTGTGGAACCCAGGATCGCCGTGCGCTCCCATATTGCTCGATGAACAATGTCGCGCTGAGCTTTGACAGGGTTCGTACCGCCGTCGCGACTCCAGCTGCTGACGGATGCCGCGTCGTCACCGGGATTCGATACCAGCAAAATAGCGCCGTGGGCAGCTGGAATCACTTCAAAGATGAGCTGAAGAAGTTCCTGTTGCAGGTCATCGAGATCACGTACGGAGCTAATGACGTTGCTGATCCTGAAAAGCACGGCCAGGTCGCGCGCCATGTGTCCGACGTCGATACCAGACCACAGGGGAACTGCGGGCTCGGTCACCGGGACCGGCGCGGCGTGCCGATGGCTCCGCGATCCGCTAACTCATGAGCTACCTGATGGCCTGCGGCTGCTCGAGATTCTCTCCGATGTCTGCGAGGAGGCCCGCTCGTGGTGATCCGCAGCCGCCCCAGGTCGGCCGAGCTGTTCAAGGTGGCCGCGGGACTGATGCCGGGCGGCGTCAACTCGCCGGTCCGCGCATTCGGCTCGGTCGGTGGAGTTCCTGTCTTCATGGCTTCAGGCCATGGTCCATACCTCACCGACGTGGACGGGCACAGCTATGTGGACCTGGTCTGCTCCTGGGGACCGATGATCCTCGGCCACGCCTACCCGGCGGTCACCGAGGCGGTGCAGGCCGCCGCGGCCCGCGGCACCTCGTTCGGCACCGCCACCCCCGGCGAGGTGGAACTGGCCGAGGAGATCGTGGCGCGCACCCCGGTGGAGAAGGTCCGGCTGGTCAACTCGGGCACCGAGGCGACGATGACCGCGGTCCGGCTGGCCCGCGCGTTCACCGGCCGCCGGGTGGTGGTCAAGTTCGCCGGGTGTTACCACGGGCACGTCGACGCGCTGCTGGCCGCGGCCGGGTCGGGGGTGGCCACGTTCGGGCTGCCCGACTCGCCCGGGGTGACCGGCGCGGCGGCCGCCGACACCCTGGTGCTGCCGTACAACGACGCGCTCGCGGTGCGCCAGGCCTTCGTCGAGCACGGGAGCCGGATCGCCTGCGTGATCACCGA
>Ga0209380_10002772_pt1 | contig 11127 bp, 11 predicted proteins | sample HubBroMetageWFT6_FD_188347 | JGI IMG/M metagenome (GOLD analysis project Ga0209380, IMG submission 188347) | Warmed and freeze-thawed soil microbial communities from the Hubbard Brook experimental Forest, New Hampshire - Hubbard Brook CCASE Soil... | ecosystem: Environmental > Terrestrial >...
GGCAAAATCGGCCTAACCATGACACCTTCCTGCTCCGGACCGAACTCGGCAGAAAACCCTTGAAGAAGTTGGTGTTCGCCCGCTACTGCAGGGCCTCAGTCGGTGGATCGTTGGCTCTAGCACGTTGGCGATCATCCCATTAAATTGGATTCATATTTAGCGGGTTGGCGTTGAGACGAATGACTAAATGCCCCAAGTGCGATGGCTTCACAGAACGGGTCAATTTTGCCAGCCCCGGTGAATACCTGGACACCGTGCGCCAACTTGTTGAGGTCGTGAATCAGGGATGGTTCTTGTTGGTTTTTGCTTCATGTCCTTTACAGGACATGTTCAACACTCCTATCCCAGGAGACTGCACCTTTCACCATTTTCAATGCACCACGTGCGGGCGTGGATTCCAACTCTTCGCCGATACTTTTCACGGCATAGCGAATTGGACACCCTGGAGACGAACAGCCGACCAATTGAGACGCTGCCCGGTGCCCTCGCGACAACCGTTGCAGACTTCGATTTCTCAGAATTGCGCATCCACCCTACACTCCATTCGGATTGCAGGATAAAATCCCTTCATGCGAAATCTCAGACATCGAATCTCAGTCACGCTTTGCCTCGTCTTTCTCGCTTTCTACTGCAGCGCTCAAGAGTCCGCAACACTGCAAATCACTGGAGAAGTTGAGAAGTTGGAGCTGACGAGAGCCGATCTCGCGAAGATGCCGCGCCTTGCCATTGATGTTCACAACCCTCACAGCGGAGAGGCGGAGCACTACGAGGGTGTCAGACTGTCCGATCTCTTGAGTAAGGCCGGAGCACCGCTGGGGGAAAAACTCCGCGGGAAGGCGCTTGCTACCTACGTGCTCGCGCGGGCAGCAGACGGATACAGCGTCGTCTACTCGCTCGCTGAGCTAGACCCCGCGATGAACGGGAACACAATCATTCTGGCTGACACTCTGAACGGTAAACCACTCGATCAGAAGGAAGGGCCGTTCAAGGTGGTAGTGCCGGGGGAAAAGCGAGCGGCAAGGTGGGCACGAATGGTGGTTGGAATTGAAGTGCTAAACGCGATCAATCCTGCTCGATCTTCGCTTCGGTAGACAGCTAGAGTCATCTAAAAATCGTTTCGCGGCGCGGTGTAGGAATTTCAGGGAGAGAATCAAGAACCAGAAAGATACTCAAGACGAAGTCATGGGAAAGGATCGGAATTCTTGTCATGCTCTGCGCCTGTTGGCAAGCGTATGGTCAGGCGACCGTGACTCCTGATCGGAAGATAGCGCCGCTTGATCAGTATCTGATGGAACGAAATGCTGAAATCGCCTTAGCACGGAGCGCAGCACCTGACTTCAAATTTCACACGATGCTGATGTTTTCAGATGTTTTCGTTCTCGGACCGCACCGGTACGAAATCGCAGTCAAAAGCAAGAATGGATTCGCTGTATTGTGCAGCGATCCGGGACGGCTGGTGCCGAAGACCCGGACTTTTGGAACCCAAAACTGAGGGCTCCCATCTGTTTTACTGCGCTAGCTGCACACGATCGTACTGGCCAATCGTTTTCAAGAAGACCGAATTGGTCTTAGCCGGAGTGTCCAAAGCGCAAATGTTTGAGAACATTAAGTCGAGCTTCGACAAGAAGGACCTGCCGACGAGGGAACTTGGCTCCATGTGCTACATGATGTCACGGGACCAGTACCTTAGTGACGCGAATGGGCACTGGCATCCCCATCTGATGTTCTTCCTTCCGCAAACTTCGGACGTGGTTTGGGGAGCCAGGGTCGCCGGGCTCTCCCGTTCTGATGGGTTCGGACCCTTACGATCATTTAACCGTGTTTCTGATTCCAGTCGGCAAGTGGCCGAACGGATCGGCCGAACGTCAGACGATAACTCCGTCAGCGACTCCCACAAGCATTAGGGGCGAGCTCAAGCGATTTTGAGATAGGTTCTACGCTGTAAGGCAGTACTCGGTTATGTCGGTGTTGGGGGCTGGAGACCGAGGGTCCGGAGCATGGTGACGATCTGGCCGCGATGAAGCGTGGAATGGTTCACCGCGTGGAGTACGATCTGCCAGCGAGGAACGGCAGGCTGGAGCGGCGAAATGGCTGGTCCGCGCGCGCAAACACAAAAGGCAGAACCGGTAGGATGCACGGACTCAGAATCGTTAGCACACCGCCAACAAAAGCCAACAAGTAGCTCAGCACCAGCTCGTCCGCTCCGCATCGTCTATTCTTCGCGGCATTTCTTCTCCCTTATTTCTTATAAAGTTCGGGAAATTGCCGGCGAAGATGTTCCACCTTGAGTGCATCGTTGAAGGCGATGTACGGGTTGTCCGGATGGAGCATGGCGTAATTTTGATAACAGGCCTCGGCAGCGTAGAACGCCTTCCGCGGAACGACCTGCGTCACAATCGGACGGGAAAAGACATGGCCTGATCCAGTTGGGCGATGTATGCCTCCGCGATGTGTTTTTGCTCATCATTGCGGTAGAAGATCACCGAGCGGTATTGGCTGCCGGTGTCTGGCCGTTGACGATTCAGCTGCGTCGGGTCGTGGGCGACAGAGAAAAACACTTTGAGAAGCTGTCCGTAGGAAACGTGCGCCGGGTCGAACGTAATCTGTACGAATTCGGCGTGCCCGGTGTGTCCCGTGCTGACGACTTCGCATTCAGCCGTGGCCGACGAACCGCCGGAGTACCCGGAAGTGGCACTCTTGACGCCTTTGACATGTTGGAAAACAGCCTGGATTCCCCGGAAGCAGCCGTCTGCGATAACCGCAGTCTCTTTCCCGGACCGTGGCGCTACGGCGAATCCACGACAGGATTGGGGAGAACAAGGCTGCCTTCCGCGGCGTCAACGTGGTTCTGTGCAAACGTCGCCCCCAAGAGTAGGGTTGCGATTGCCGCGATTGTCACCCTGCTCCACCTCCGAGTCTTCCCTACAGGATGCATCGTGCGCACCTCACCCAAACAATTTGGATTCCTAAGCGTCCCAAAAGTTGCGCGCGCGCGCGACGCCAGGAAATTCGCCTTCCGGTTCAGGCATCCAGCATGCCGGTCGAAATCGATCGTGGAAACCCAGTCTCCGGGTCGAATTCATCGCGCCACGCGGCTAACGCCACTTCTTTGGTCGGGCAGAAAAATCCAACCCTTCGCTCTGGACAACCACAATCTGCCACAACCCGTAGGCCTCGTTGAATCCGATAGTGGCTACATGCTCGCCCGACTTGTTAAGTAGTGCCGTCTGGTCCCGCACCGTGACCTCGCTCTTAACTTCATCATTTTACATTCCTCCGAGACCGCCCTATATACGGGCATCTTGACTCAGATTCCGACGGCGTATACCGAAGCATCCACCTTGCGGCTTAAGAAATGTAATAGAATCGCTCGCGATGTTTCTCGCCGCCATCTCCGGAGGGTTCAATGCGATTGCCCCGCGTATTCGAAACTCTGTTCCCTTGCCTTGCAGTGGCTGTCGCGCTCTGCGTAGTTAGCTCAATGGCGTCGGCTCAAAGCGCATCCAAAGCTGACAAAGGGAACAAGAAGAGGTCGTGTGCGAGCGATGACAGCGGGTTGAAGCTACCCGCAGGCTTTTGCGCGACCGTACTTGCTGAAGGCATTGGTCACACTCGTCACCTCGTGGTTTCGCCGAGCGGAGTGGTCTACGTCAACACCTGGTCCGGAGACTACTACAACTTCGACAAAGTGCCTGGAGGCGGATTTCTGGTGGCCCTGCAAGACAAAACCGGCGCGGGCAAGGCCGACGTGATCGCGCGCTTCGGTGAGACCGAGCAGACGGGAGGACATGGCGGTGTAGGCATTGGCATGTATAAGGGATCGATCTATGCCGAAATCAACGATCGTATCGTACGCTATTCGCTTTCCGACGGCGCCATCGTGCCGAAAGAAGCTCCGGAAACGATTGTCTCGGGATTGCCTCTCGGCGACGACCATCCCATGCATCCATTCATCATCGGGTCCGACGGATCGATGTACATAGATGTTGCTACTGCCACCAATTCGTGCCAGCCGAAGAACAGGCAACCGAAAGTGCCCGGTGCGAGCCCATGCACCGAACTTGAAACCCGCGGCGGCATCTGGCGCTACGACGCGAACAAGACGAATCAGAAGTTTTCGCCGGCTGAGCGCTACGCGACGGGCATACGCAACGGGGAAGGATTTGCCTTTGACTCCGCCGGACGTCTATTCGTGACCCAGCACGGTCGTGACCAACTTCATTCGAACTGGCCGGATCTTTATAAGCCCTCCGACGAAGCCTTGCAGCCGGGGGAAGAACTGATGCTGCTGAAGTCCGGAGGCGACTACGGCTGGCCCGAGTGTTACTACGACGTGGTGCAACAGAAGCTTGTCCTTGCGCCAGAATACGGTGGCGACGGCGGCAAAGCGGTGGGGGTGTGCGCGAACAAACTTGCCCCGGCTGCCGCCTTTCCCGCCCACTGGGCGCCGAACGGCGCAGTGCATTACGATGGAAAACAATTTCCGGCTCGCTATCGCGAGGGCGTCTTCATCGCCTTCCATGGTTCATGGAACCGCGCGCCCTACGCCCAAGGCGGCTACAACGTGGTGTTTCAGCCACTCGCCGGCGACCATGCATCTGGCACATGCGAGATTTTCGCTGACGGTTTCGCGGGAGCAAAGAAAACGCCGGAAGGTGCCAAATATCGTCCCACGGGTCTTGCGGTCGGGCCGGACGGCGCGCTCTACGTTTCCGAGGACATAAAAGGACGAATTTATCGAATTGTCTACGCGGGTGATCCTTCAGGGCCCATGCCGAAAGGCACTCCATGCCCGAGCATTTCAGCACCAGTTGGCGACGTGGTGCAAGCGGCCGCGCAACCGCCGGAAAGCAACACCGCTGACCTTCCCGTTCCGGAAGGATCATCGCCCGACATGGTTGCGCTGGGGAATCGCATCTACCACGGTCAAGTGGGCGGAGCGAGTTGCACCGGTTGCCACGGTGCGAACGGCACCGGCTCTACGTTGGGTCCCGATCTCACGAAAAAGAAATGGCTGTGGAGCGACGGAAGTCTCGCCGGAATTCTCAAAGTCATCATCGACGGCGTTCCGAAACCCAAGCAATACCGCAGCCCGATGCCGCCGATGGGCGGCGCGCAACTCTCCGACACTCAGGCGTCGGCGCTTGCAGCCTATATCTGGGGTCTCAGCCATTAGTCCGCGACGAGCGCCAACCCGGCAGCAGCGGCCGGACTCGGCATTCCCGGTGAGAAGATTTATCCGGAAAGTATTACTTCCATCGCGGATGGCAGAGTCATTATCGGGAGCATCGGAGCGAGAACCATATATGTTGTGAAGCCGGGTGCTGCTACTGCCGAACCTTGGACGCAGCCAGACACTCCTTGATGTTTGGCCGGTTGTGGAATCATGTCGCCCACGACCTTACGCAGCAGGTGCAAACCAGCATCCTGGGGGTTCATTAATGAGCGCGAGTAAGGCAGTCGCATGCGGTTCGCTTGCAAGCGTGATTTAACGATTACGGCAACGAATTTGCTTGCCGACCGTGATCCTTTGCGAATTGGTTTCGTCGACACAGGCCATGCACGCGAGCGGCGTGGACGTTCATCGGGAGGCGATGATAAGCTTGCGGTCTTATTGTTCGCATGCGAGGCGATTTCGAGAGGTGAGATTCTGCCAGTGCCGACGGAACGAAATCCGATGGACTCCGATCTGATCAGTGCGCCAGAACCGAAAGGCGGCATGCGCGGCGTCGCGCAAGCGGTATTCTCACCACTCACGCGCGCCGCAATCTTCCTGGTCGCGACGATAAAGTCAGGCCCCGACGATCTCGCGACCACTCGTTCGTTCTGCGGAGACCTCGCCGCGTTGATTCGCGCCGTGGAATTTCGCGATATTGAAGCGGGCCTTTCCTGCGTCATGGGGTTTGGCTCCGAGGCGTGGGACCGGCTTTTCGGCTTGCCGCGCCCCGCGAACCTGCATGTTTTCCGTGAGATTCGCGCTGGACAGCGCCATGCAGTCTCCACGCCGGGCGACTTGCTGTTTCACATCCGCGCGAAGCGCATGGATTTATGCTTCGAGCTGGCGACGCAAATCATGGCGCGAATCGGAGATGCCGTATCCCCGGTAGACGAGGTGCACGGATTCCGTTACTTCGACGACCGCGACCTCATCGGCTTTGTCGACGGAACGGAGAATCCGCGGGGCGAAGCGGCGATGGGGGCGGTGCTCATTAACGAGGAAGATGCCGCGTTCGCCGGTGGCAGCTACGTCATCGTGCAGAAATATCTGCACGACGTTGACGGTTGGAATTCATTGTCCACGGAGGAACAGGAACGAATTATCGGGCGCACGAAGCTGTCCGACATAGAACTGGACGATTCCATCAAACCGACCTCGGCGCACAACGCGCTTACGACGATTGTCGAGGACGGAAAAGAGATCAAAATCCTGCGCGACAACATGCCCTTCGGCCGGGCGGGGGCGGGTGAATTTGGCACTTATTTCATTGGCTACAGCCGTTCGCCTCGCACGATCGAGCAAATGCTCGAGAATATGTTCGTTGGCCGCCCTCCCGGAAACTACGACCGGCTTCTCGACTTCAGCCGCGCCGTCACGGGAAACTTGTTCTTCGTGCCGTCCGCGACATTTCTCGAAGGCGTAACCGAAGAACCGGCTTCGACCGCGCAGATAGCCGCCATCCGAGTGGCAGTCGAACCCACGCCGTCCACCACGCGGGAAAACGATGGCTCGCTGGGTATCGGCTCTCTTAAAGGAGACATCCCTCATGAATAATCTGCATCGCGAGCTTGCTCCCATTTCCGATGTCGCGTGGGCTCAGATCGAAGAGGAAACATCGCGCACGCTTAAGCGTCACCTCGCGGGACGACGGGTGGTTGACGTGCATGGACCAGCGGGCACAGGCCTGTCTGCCGTCGGCACCGGCCATCTGCTGGAAATCGCGGCCCCGAGGGACGGCATCATCGCGCGGCAGCGCGAAGTGAAGGCGCTGGTTGAACTGCGTATTCCGTTCGAACTGAAGCGACAGGCGGTTGATGACGTAGCTCGAGGCGCGAATGACTCGGACTGGCAGCCGGCGAAGGATGCCGCACGCCAACTCGCTTTCGCCGAGGACGGCGCCATATTCGAGGGCTACGACGCCGCCAGAATTGTGGGCATCCGTCAGGGAACCAGCAATCCGAAGATGACGCTACCGGGTGATGTACGAGAGTATCCGGATGCTATCGCCCGAGGCCTGAGCCGTTTGCGGCTCGTCGGCGTCAACGGCCCCTACTCGGTGCTCCTCGGTGCCGATGCCTATACCGCACTGGCCGAGACCAGCGATCACGGATACCCCGTGCTGGAACACGTCAAGCGGCTCGTCGACGACAAAATCATCTGGGCAGCCGCGATCCAAGGAGCCTTTGTGGTGACTACCCGTGGGGGCGATTTCGACCTGCACATTGGCCAGGACGTCTCCATCGGTTATTTGAACCACACTGATACTACGGTGGGACTCTACTTGCAGCAGACGTTCACATTCCTGCTGCTCACCGCCGAGGCAGCAGTTGCCCTGGCTCCCCCGCTGAAGTCCTAGAGTAGCTGACCGGGCGGGGTTCGCTTGCCTGCAAGCAGGGATATCGCAACTCGACCACCTACTTGCCGAAAGCAGTGTTCATTCACGAACAGCAACGATCGATTTCGGCCAGGATCAGAGAGTAAGGGATTCGCTAAGCCCGCTCAACGAAATTCTCGAGTTCACGAATATTGATCAGCCGAGGTCGGACGCTCGGTGTGCTCACACTCGGCAGCCGGGTCGAAAACTCAATCCACCCGGAAGACGCTGACTTCCTGATGCGCGCCGCGGACAACTGGCGATTAACCCTCCGAAATGGGATATTCCGATGTTCCGAAACCAAAAGTTTCTCGGACGACAGACAACGTCGAGATTCGGCGTGCATCGGAATCAGGGAATCCTCGAGGACGATCCCAGGGCTTAGCCGCCACACCGAGCGAGCGCTCTGGTCTGAAGATACGAAACGCGAAACCAGGTTTGCGGGGACTTATTTTTGACCCGGCTCTCTTAGCGTTCTCAATGCTTCCCCCCACGCAATCACCTCGTCCGCCATCAAATGCACCGTCTTATCAGTGGTGTTCGTGCGGCTTGAAGATTGCAAAGTTCTCGAAGTCATTAAAGAGTGAAAGTGCTACTTGCGCTCGCACGTCTGCAACTTTAATTTCCCCCATTACCAGTCTGAGGTTTTCCACCGCCCGAACACCACCCGCGCCGCCGTATCCGACAAAGCCCGCCGCTTTGTTGTTCCATTCGTGGAAGAGAAAGTCGATGGCATTCTTCAAAGCTGCTGAGGTCGAATGGTTGTATTCAGGGGTGACGAAAATGTAAGCGTCGAGAGACGCAATTTCTCACTCCAAGCTTTCGTGTGAGCCTTGCTGTACTGATGCATCGTAGGTGGCACGGGCTCATCCAGAAGCGGCAGTTTATAGTCTTCTATGTCTACGATCTCAAACTCCGCATCCTTGCGAGACTTCAGGAGACCGTGCACCCATGTTGCAATCGCGGCCGCTTTCCGCCCTGGCCGTGTACTGCCGACGATGACGCCGATGTTTAGCATTCCACTCCTCCTTTACTTTGTCGATCCATGTCTATTGACATCAATATAGTTGAGCTGGATGCACAACTTGTTTGGGGGCGAGGCTCAAGGACTTTTAGCCGGCTTTGGGTTTACAGTGTGGAAGAGCTGGAAAGCAGCATCGCCATGATGTCCCGTGACTGAGGCGCCATCGTTAAGGTACGGTCTATTCAGTGATTTTGCGGTGTCGTGGCTAGTACATCTGCACGCCTATCAATCTGCTTCAAGTCTTTTTTGGAGACACGCCCTAATCGGTCAGAAGAGAATTCAGCGAAGACTTGTTGAATATCTGCTGCGTGCTTTCGAAAGATTGGCACGATCAACCGCTGGCCCTTTGCAGTGAGTGCACCGACACGAATACGTGTGTCGTCCTTACTCTCGATACGACTCAGGAGTCCTTTCTGGTGGAGGCGATCACGGCGCATCAAGCGAGTTGCCGCGCGTCACGATCACAGAATCACCAGTTTGCTGAGGCCCCTAATGCAGGGATTTTGGAACGCTCCGCGTGGTGTTCAGGGTAGCGTCGACAAATGCAGAATTAGGATCAACAGTCCAACCATCAACGATTGCCCCCTTGCACTTGACCTCTGCCGCCTCGAGACTTTCGTAAGCACCGCTAACATAGGTAGCTGTGGCATGCAATGTCGCCGTTTCGCGGGTGACGATTTCCCAGTGCCACAGCAACCAGTACGATTTCCCGTCGAATGCGATCTTTATTTGCTTGGTCGTGGTCATTGAGAGATTACCTCCCCAAAGAGTGGTCGAGGTCCGAGCAATTCGTGCCGGCACATTTGTGAGAGGTCTGGAAGAAAAGGTGAGCGAAGACAGCGCGAGCGCACTGCTCTCACTCGTGCCAATCTCCACCAGCCTTCGCTTGCATGCCCCTGAAGTTGTCACCCTCTACGCAGTAAGGACACCGAGCCACCTGCGTCCGCATATTTACCACAGTAACCCTCGCCTAACGTTGCATCCGGCTGGTTAAGAACTAACCGCCCGTTCGTTTGGCGATTGTTCGAAGTCGACTCGCAACCAACACCTATGCGAGCGGCTACAGCTGATGGCCTCTTCAGTCGTCATGACATCAGATTCCCAACCGCACGCGTGACATCCGCAGATAAACTGATCGTTGTCGATTTCTCTCGGACTGAACATTGTGTTTGGCTCGCTTTCTGACGCCAGCCGATCCGGATATGCTCCGACCCATTGAATAGCAGGTCCCAACCGGAGAAACGTGTTTGCTTCGATGTAGTGTGTGCTATGCATTGCGCCCCGGGAATGGCCCTGATGTTCAGGGCACGAAGATAACCTGCCGGAGGTTACCAATCGATTCCGGTGAGAATATGGAGAGGTTAATAAAGATGGGCCGCTTCACCTCTGAAAAAATGCGTGGCAGCCCACTGGCTTGCGCAACTCCTTCAAGGGATCGTGATTTTGACGATCTGTCCGACACCTGCAGGACCAGGTACGGCGCCGAAGTTTGAGACATACAGATTCCCGTCTGGTCCCAACGTCATGCCGGTCGGTACAGTCAGACCGGTTGCGATTGTTGCCGGGCCTCGCATGCGGACGACCTTCCCGTTCCCAGGGCCGGGGAAGCCGGCAGCATCGTTAAGTTCCAGGACATACGTGTCATTGCCTGCTACCACTACGGCGACGACGGTGGTCAAGCCCTGCGTTACGCTTGTGACGCCGCCAAGCTTGTTGATGAAGTAGCGAGCGGAGCTACCGGGAACGATCGGGAATCGATCCAAGTTTCCGACGACGAAGCCGTGGTTGACGCGGGCTATCGAGGTGGGAACGACGTGGCCCTGTGTTTCTGAAAGGTCAATCAGTCGAGTCACGACGCCCGTAGGAGTGATGGCGTCGACTTCGCCGTGGTTCGGTTCAACAGCGTACAGGACGCCGTCAGCTGCGATCAGACTGTACCAAGTCCCGTCGGGCTCGAAGTCGCCCGGATTGGGATTCTTGACCGGGTGGAGCTGGAGGAACTGGCTCAGGTTCGCGATGCTGGACCAGCTTCCGTCAGAATTGACCTTCAGGACAGAGTTGGGGAAGGAAGTATGGGCATGGGAACAGCCCGCACCCGCCAGCAAGGCGTACATTTGAGAGCCGAGAAAGGCAATGTCAGCCACTCCTTCGACGTCACCGATCGCCGCGCTGCTAGATGGGAGTCCACCGACTAAGGTGGTGCGGGTGCCGTCGGGGGTCACCTTGGAGATACGAGCGTTCCATCCCGCGGTATAGGGACCGACGGGAGCGGGTACCTGCTCACACTTGCCAACAGTAGCGGGAGCTTTGCCGCCATTGCCTCCTTCGGCTACATAGAGGTTGCCATCGGGTCCCCATTTCAGACCGCGAGGGTTGGAGAATCCGGTTGCGAAGACAGAAACGTTCGAAGAGGTCTGGGCATCCGCGCTGAATATGCTGAGCGCGATTACACCGAGGGTCAACAATCTGAGAGCTTTCATTTGCAATCTCCTTCATCGAGAATTTAGGCAA
>Ga0209380_10002774_pt1 | contig 11124 bp, 11 predicted proteins | sample HubBroMetageWFT6_FD_188347 | JGI IMG/M metagenome (GOLD analysis project Ga0209380, IMG submission 188347) | Warmed and freeze-thawed soil microbial communities from the Hubbard Brook experimental Forest, New Hampshire - Hubbard Brook CCASE Soil... | ecosystem: Environmental > Terrestrial >...
CGTCGGGATCGTTCTGGCTGTACATCTCCAGCTTGCGGATATCGACCTTGCCGACGAGGCTCGCGACATCCTGGTTGTTCTCGTCGCCGGGCTCGGTTTTGGCGACGCAGATCTGTTTCAGGCGCGAGGGTTGCATCCTGGCTACAGTGAACTTTGTGATGTCGCCGCCGAACTCCTCGAGGCGTTTGACCGCCCATGGCGAGATTAGACCGTTGAGCCGCCGCGGCGGGATGCCGTAGCGCTGTTCGAGCTCTTGGCCGAAGGTTACCGGATCAAACAGGCCGAGCGGGCTTTCGAACACTGGGCTGATCTCGTCGCCTGCCTTGAGAACGTAGATCGGCTCTTTCTCCATCAGCTGCTTCAGCCGCTCAGCGAGGGAAGATTTGCCGCCGCCGACCGGGCCGAGCAGATAGAGCACCTGCTTGCGTTCCTCGAGGCCTTGCGCCGCGTAGCGGAAGAAGCCGACGATCCGCTCGATCGTCTCCTCCATGCCGTAGAAATCCTCGAAGGCCGGATAAACCTTGATCGTCCGGTTCGAGAAAATCCGACCGAGCCGGGGATCCTGGCTGGTATCCACCATGACCGGCTCGCCGATCGCCTTGAGCAGCCGTTCGGCGGCACCGGCATAAAAGGACGCATCGTCGGAGCAAGCCCGCAGATAGTCCTCTAGCGTGTACTCCACCGCGCGCCGATTCTCGTATATGCGCGAGTAAAGCCCGAATACGCCTTCATCAAATCCCATTGCTCACCTCAATCGACAGCTGTCGACCGCAACAGTTCGGATTGTTCATCCGGTAAACGACGACGCACCCCAAAAAAGTTCGCGTCGCCGATATCATTCGTCGCAGATTTGCAGGCAGTGTGGCCTGTATTCCTCTCTCGGCGCGAACACCCCCCGCGCGCCGAACGCCACCCTGGACATTGAAGCGCCGTTGGCCGACGCAATCACTATGCCAAAGCTTTATGGCGATCCTAAGGTGGTGCGCAGAGGCGCCGATTTGTCCGGAGCGCGCCAGCGCTATTCCGGAATAGCGCCGAACGGGAGTTTCGATCGAACGGGAACCCAACAACATCTTGTGGCCCCCTTACTGCGTAGTAGCAGAATATATGGTGCAAGCACCAAAGCTCAACCGGATTCTCTCGCCGCGCTCGAATCCGGATCGCTGCCGCTGCCGCGCCACCCGAGGATAGCCAACCCAAGTTAACGCGTCCTTTAGCCGCAGCCGCTGCGGGTTGCTAACGAAAGTCCTCGGACCTAGCGCGTAGCCGCTGGCTCGCGGCGCTCTGGTCGTTACTGAGTCGCCTTCCCGCTCGGTGCGGCGATGTGCTCGGGCTGTGCGGCAAGCCCAGCTACCGGCACAGGCTGATGGTGCTGGACCGAATGCTGATAGGACCACCAGTTCCAGGCCAGCGACTCGGCGAGTTCCGCGGCAAGGCAGCCATATCCGCGATCGTTCATGTGCAGCCCGTCGGCGCCGATCATCGCCGGAGCATCTGGCTGAGCCTGCCAATACCGCATGATCTCGAAGCGGCGAAATACGCCGATCCGTTCTTCCTTTGCGGCGTTGGCGATCAGCCGCTCCATTTCTGGATAGGCCGGCCGTTGCAGCACGCGGGGGGCATATTGCAAATCCATCAGGATGATGTCCGCGCCGCTGGGTTTGAGCAGATCGATGCCTTGCCGGATCAGGTCGCCGTCGACGACAAGATCGTCCCGCCGCAGCACGGCGTTGGTGCCGACCTGCCAGATGACGAGGTCCGGATGCTCGGCGATGACTTCGGATCCGAGCCGGCCCAATTCCTCCCCGACGTCCTGGCCGCCTTTGCCGCGATTGACGACCCGGATCTCGTTGGCCGGGAAACGCTCCTTGAGCTCGGCCTCGAGCCGGCTCGGGTAGTTCAGCGCCGGGTCGCTCGCACCGACTCCTTGGGTGGAGGAGGAGCCGACCGCGACGATGGTCAGCGGCTGGTGCTGCTCGATCCGCATCGCGGTATGCGCCAAAGTCGGCTCGATGACCGTGAGCGCGGGCGGCGCGCCACAGGTCGGCATCGGCGCTTGCGGCTGCGGTTCCGCCGCGACAGCCGAGGCGGCGGCGAGCGTCAGCGCTGCGGCGAGGCAGAAGCAGGTACGGTGGCTCATTGGACCGCGACCCGGATGGCTTTGGCAAGCTTGCGTCCGATACAGTCGTAAACCTTGGCGGCCAGCCGGGCGCGCTCCTCCGGGGCGACCTCGTCGAAATTGAACATGTTCTGCTCGCTCCAGTACCGCATCATCTCAAACCGGGGAAACACGTAGACTTCATTTAGGTCGCCGACACGGCGCACCGTCGTCAAATATCGCTCAAAATCGATGACCGCAGCGGTGCTGTGCGAGAATTGCATATCGACAAGAACGATGTCGATTGCCCGATTCTTGATCTCGTCGATACCGTTCTGCAGCGCCGCGGCAAAATCGTCCACCTCGATCCCGCGCACCGCATCGGCAATCCCGGTCTCCCAGATCACCAGGACCGGATCCTCGGGCATGACGTCGCTGGCGAACCGCTCCAGCATCTGTTGTGTCGACTGGCGAGGCACGCCCTTGTTGATCACCGTGATCGACGAGTCGGGAAAGGACTCCGCGAGCGCCAGCTGAAGCCGATGCGGATAGGCAAGATCGGGCGAGCCCGCCGCCGCCCCCTTGGTCGAGGCGCCGCCGATCGCGACAATGTTGACTGGCTGCTTCGCCCGCAGCCGCTCGGCCAAATGCGGCAGCGTGGCCGAGACCTGCATCAACTCCGCGGGCACCTCGCATTGCGATTGCTCGGCGCGGAGCGCCGGCGTGATGATCGCGCCCACCGCGGCCAAGGCTGGGACGAGCCAGAAGCGAAGGTTCATCGCGCCATCCGATCTTGGCGGCCTGGCGCGACTGCCGGCTGCAGAGCCGGCATGCGATCCATCCTCTTGTACCAATCGATCATTCTTGCCGTCAGCAGCATCAACAAGATTCCGGCTGCGTTTACCGCGAGCTGGGTGATGATACCGGAATCATATTCAGACAAAATGAAATGCCCGAGGGCCGAGAGCAGGATTCCGAGACAAAAAATCTCCAGCGATTGCTGACCACAACGGATTAGCGGCCGCGCTATTGCGCTGCTCAAAAAACGGGCATTACGCGGCACCCATAGCGCAACGAGGACGGCGAGCGCGAAAAACGGCACCAGCCGCAACGGCGAAAGATTGTTCTTGTTAACCGGCCACAGCACCTTGAGCAGCAGCCCGGGGAACGGCTCCCAAACCCCGTGAATTGTCCAGCTCAGCTTGATGATTGTCGCGGCGGCGAAGATCACCAGGGCGAAGGGATAGGCCAGGCGCAGCATCGTCGCCGTCGCCTGTCCAGGCATATTCGGATTTCCGAGCAGCGCGCCGGCAACAAACAGAAATTGCCAGGCGAGCGGGTTGAAAAACCAGACATGCCCTTCCGGATAGGCGGGCACCGCTATGCCGAGGAGCTGGACCGCGAGATAGACCAGTGCCGAGGGCACCAGCACCAGCAGCCAATGACGCTGCATTCCCAGCAGCACCACCGGGAAGATCAACAGCATCACTATGTACATCGGCAGAATGTCGAGGAAGGTCGGCTGAAATTCCAGCAGCAGCGCCTTAACCACGGCGATATGCGGCTCGTCGAGGAAATCGGCGACGCGCATCTCCTCGTTGTACATCGGGTTCTTGAAGGTGCTCGCGGTGTAGGAGACCTCGGCGATGAAGATCACGAACAGGAAGATGTGAGCGACGTACAGCTGCCAAGCGCGACGTAGCACCTGGGCGGTCGCGTAGAGTGCGCCCTTACTCGCCAGCCGGGCGCCGTAAACGAGCGCGGCGGTAAACCCGGAGATGAAGATGAAAACCTCGGCCGCGTCGTAGAAGCCGACCGCCTGCAGCGTGAAATAGCTCAGGACGTTTTCCGGAACGTGATCGATGAAGATCAAGAACAGCGCCACGCCGCGAAAGAAGTCGAGACGGAGATCACGTTGCGTCGACGGCTCGGGCAAGACCGCTCATGCTCCGGACGGGTTTGCTGAAGGTGCGCCGCGCGATCCTAGCAAGGCTGGGTCGCGCTCGTCGATCCGGCTCACGAGCGGCTTGAAACTGTTGCCAAAATAGCAAAAACACAGCCGAGATGCGGCGACGGTTTGACCAGCCCCAATCTAGGCTGCTCAGTTGGCGTTTCAAATCCGAATTGAGCAGCGTGCGTTATCGATAACACATAAATCCGGATTTGTCAAGTTAAAATGTGACTACAGCAAAATCCGGTGACTCGCTTGCCATCACTGAACCGTCATCCCGCCGTCGACGGCCAGGATATGGCCGGTTATGAATGCGGCCGCGTCCGAAGCGGCGTACACAATCGCCTGGGCGATCTCCTCGGGGCTTCCGGCGCGCTTCAGCGGAACGCTGGCGAGCAATCCGGTCTTCGCCTCGGCGCTGCCGGCGAACCGATCCAGCATGCCGGTCTCGATCGGGCCGGGTGCGACGGCGTTGACCCGCACGCCGAAGGCGGCGGCTTCGAGCGCCGCTGCCCTGGTCAACCCCTCCACGGCATGCTTGCTGGCCACGTATAACGGCGCGCCCGGCAACGCCTTGTGGCCGACGATTGAGGACAGGTTGACGATGGCGCCGCTGCCTTGCGCTTCCATCACGCGCAATTCGTGCTTCAAACTCAACAATGTGCCGAGAACGTTTGTGTCGAACACCGTCGAATAGTTTTCGGCGGTCTGTTCCAGCAGCGATCCGGGCTGGCCTTCGGTACCGGCGTTGTTGACGGCGACGTCTAGGCGCCCGAAGCGGGCCACCGTACCGTCGATCAGCTGGCGCACCTCGTCCTCATTGCGAACGTCTGCCCGAACAAATTCAGCCGCTTCCGCGCCCGCGCCACGAAGCTCCGCGGCGAGTGCCCGACCGGCATCTTCGTGCCGACCGGAGACGACGACACGCGCGCCGTTTCGGGCGAAGGCCAGCGCGGTGGCGCGACCGATGCCGGTCAGCGCGCCGGTGATCAATACGACAGGGTTGCTCATGGCTTTCTCCGTTGGTAGCGCGGCGCCGGGTCAGTCGAACAATGGCCGGAGCCGCTCGACCGCCTCGGTAATTTGGGCCGGGTCGCGGGCGAAACAAAGCCGCAGATAGCCCTCGCCCATCGGTCCAAAAGCGCTGCCCGGGGCGAGGCCGACCTTGGCATGGGACAATAACTCCTTGGCGAAAGCTAGGCTGTCGCCGACGCCATCGACTCGGAAGAATGCATAGAAAGCGCCTTCCGGCCGCGCCACCTCGACGCGCCGGCAGGCACGGAGAGCGTCGACCGCGACGTCGCGCGCGGCGCGGCAGCGCGCGACAAAACTGGCGATGAACGGCTCGCCCTCGCGCACCGCGACGATGCCGGCATGCTGCAGAAAGGTCGGCGCGCCGCTGGTACTGAACTCGATCAGCTTTTCCATCACCGGCAGCAGGTCGGCGGGAAGGGTCATCCAACCGAGACGCCAGCCGGGCATCGCCCAGTTTTTCGAGAAGCTGTTGACCACGATCAACCGGTCATCCGGCTCGGCCTGGGCGAGAAAGGAAGGCGCCGTGCGGTTGCCGTAGACGATGCGGGCATAGACCTCGTCAGCGACGACCCACAAGCCGCGCCGCCTCGCGAACGATAGCAGCGTCGCGATCTCCTCGGCCGAGATTACCCAGCCGGTCGGGTTTGACGGCGAGTTGACGAAAATGCCGCGGGTGCGCGAGTCGCAGGCGGCGAACACCCGCTTGGGATCGAGCCGCCAGCCGCCTTCGGGCAACGGATCGAGCGAGACAAGACGCGGCTCTCCGCCCATGATCGACACCGCCGCGGCGATGTTCGGCCATACCGGCGCGATGATGACGAGATTGTCGCCGGCGTCGATCAGCGCCTGCGTCACCAGCATCAACGCCGTCATGCCGGAGCTCGAGACGGCGACGCGTTCGGCACCGATCGGCCTTCCGTAGAGACCGGTCATGTAGTCGGGCCAGGGTGGCCCGCAGCTCCGGCAGGCCGGCCTTGTAGGTATAGAAGGTATGTCCGGCGCGCAGTGCCGCAGCCGCAGCCGTGCCGATGAAATCGGGAGTCGGCAAGTCTCCCTCGCCGTACCACAGCGGAATTACCTCGGGATCGCCCATCCCGAGCGCCGAAATCTCGGCGATGCGAGAGCCCGGCAGCTCGCGGATTGCATCGCGCACGCGCATCGAATGCCTCTTGTTTTTTTAACTCATCTGTGACAGTGTGTAACGCATCGTAACAACGCGTGGGCGGGCAAGTACTTTTTTTCAGCACATTTTCAGCCCCTTCCGAACCTTCGCAAGCACCTTCGACGCATATTGATACAAACGAGCCGGCTAGCGCCGGCTCGTTTTGCGTTTGCGGGCGTCCCGGCCGCTTTACCCCTGGCGGGCGGATCACTCGAGCCCGGGTCTGACCTGGAACAACGCCTCGGTCTGGCTACGGATGTCGGCGAGCGACACCTCAGGGGCGATCTCGATCAGCTCCATGCCGCCGCCTTTGCGGTCGATCGCAAATACCCCAAGATCGGTGACCACCATGTCGACCACCCCGGCGCCGGTCAGCGGCAGGTTGCAGCGGTGCAACAGCTTGGGCTCGCCCTTGGCAGTGTGCTCCATCAGCACGATGACCCGCTTGACTCCGGCGACGAGGTCCATCGCGCCGCCCATGCCCTTCACCATCCGGCCTGGGATCATCCAGTTGGCGAGATCGCCATTCTCTGCCACCTGCATTGCGCCGAGGATTGATAGGTCGATGTGGCCGCCGCGGATCATGCCGAAGGATTGTGCGCTGTCGAAATAACTCGTCGTCGGCAATTCGGTGATGGTCTGTTTGCCGGCGTTGATCAGATCCGCGTCCTCCTCGCCCTCGAACGGGAAGGGCCCCATACCCAGCATGCCGTTTTCGCTTTGCAGTTGAACCGTGATGCCGGGCGGGATGAAATTCGACACGAGTGTCGGAATGCCGATCCCGAGATTGACGTAATAGCCATCCTTCAGCTCGGCGGCGGCGCGGCGCGCCATCTCGTCGCGTGACCAGGGCATTGCTGCGCTCCTCTCCTTAAACCCCCGCCCCCACCCTTCCCTCCGCCGCAGGCGGGGGAGGGTTGGGGAGGGGGCGAACGGTGCGCTGCTCGATGCGCTTCTCGCAACCCGGGCAATGCACGATGCGCTGCACGAAAATGCCGGGCGTCTGGATGCAATCGGGGTCGATCTCGCCGGGCTCCACCAGATGCTCGACCTCGGCGACGGTGACCTTTCCCGCCGTCGCCATCACCGGGTTGAAGTTGCGCGCGGTCTTCCGGTAGACGAGGTTGCCTTCGCGATCGCCCTTCCAGGCGTGGACGATGGCAAGGTCGGCGACGATGCCCTTCTCCATGACATAGGTCTCGCCGTCGAATTCGCGCAGCTCCTTGCCCTCGGCGACCAGCGTGCCGACCCCGGTCTTGGTGAAAAAGGCCGGAATGCCGGCACCGCCGGCGCGGATGCGCTCCGCAAGCGTCCCCTGCGGGTTGAATTCCAGCTCCAGCTCGCCTTTGAGATAGAGATCGGCAAAGAGCCGATTCTCCCCGACATAGGACGAGATCATCTTGCGGATCTGCCGGGTGTCGAGCAGCAAGCCGAGCCCGGCGCCATCGATGCCCGCATTGTTGGAAACCACGGTCAGACCTTTCACGCCGGCATCGCGGATCGCCAGGATCAGCTTTTCCGGAATGCCGCAGAGGCCGAAGCCGCCGGCCATGATCATCATCCCGTCATGCAGCAGGCCCTCGAGCGCCGCCGCGGCATCGGGGTACACCTTGTTCATCGAGAGACTCCTGCGCGCGTCAGTCGGGTGATAGTGCCGCGCTGGCGCGCCTGTCAATTTAGCGCCAAGCCGCCGCCGGCGCTGCCCTGGAACAAAGCGGCCCCCGCACGGTTTCACCGGGTATGACAACGGCACGACAACTTCCTCTCCCAGCATCCCCCAAAGCCCGCGCTTTGGGCTGCACCTGCTCCGAGTCAAACCCGGGTCAGGGCGTCCTCGATAACCCGCCGCTCGACACGAATTGCCCGGTGCACGGACTTGCCCCGTCGGCGCGCGAGCATACTGACGATGCTGAGCCGATCGACACCGAGGGCGACATCGTCGACGCGGCGATAGAGCCGGAACTGCGAGGCAGCTGATCGCGTTGCCGGGGCCGGTCTAAAAAACAGGCCGCCAATGGCGGCCTGAAGTCTGAGGGGAGGATGCCCATGCGGGCCCGCGCACCGCTAGGAGCGCGTAAGTCCGATAATGCCGAGCAAATCTATCTAAAAGATTAAGCAAATAGAGAATTTCGCCGCGTTCGGATTGACTTGGCGCCGATTGCAATGCCCGTGCGGCACCGCGCTGCCGCAGAAAATCCTTGCATGCCGAGGGGCTCGGCCTGAAATTGGGTCAGAGGCTGGGGTGCTGCCCTAAGCGCGGGATTTGTGCGGGCGGCTGAGATTAAACCCAATGAACCTGGCCGGGCATGCCCGGTGAAGGGAGTCCGCGATTACCGCACCGATCGTTCTCTCCGCCCATCGCCCAAAAACCGTTGTGATCGGGGCCGGTGTCATCGGCCTCGGCATCGCCTGGCGTCTGGCACAAGCCGGCTGTGCCGTCACGGTATTTGATCGCGGTGAGGCCGGGCATGGCGCGAGCTGGGCCGCCGCCGGGATGCTCGCCGCGGCGGTCGAGACCGAGCCTGGCGAGGAACCGTTGCTGCCGCTCGCTCTGGAAAGTCAGCGTCTATGGCCGGATTTTGCCCGCGAACTGGAAGCCGCCGCCGACATCTCCGTCAATTACCGCGACGAGGGCACGCTGGTCGTCGCGCTGAATCGCGACGATGCCGCGCAACTGCATCATTCTTATGAATTCCAGAAGGGTCTTGGCCTCGATCTGCATTGGCTTTCCGCGGCCGAGGCGCGCCATCGCGAACCGCATCTGAAACCCGGCATCGCCGCCGCGGTATGGAGCCCGCGCGACCACCAGGTCGAGAACCGCGACCTTGGCCGGGCCCTCGCCATTGCCGCCCGCCGCGCCGGGGTCGAGCTGGTCGAGCATTGCGCTGTCCGAGAGGTTCTCTTCAAAGGCGGCCGTGCCGCTGGTGCTGTCAGCGAGCGCGGGCGCGAGCCGGCCGAAATCGTCGTGCTGGCGGCCGGCGCCTGGTCGCGCGAGATCGGCGGCATTCCGCCGGCATATCTGCCGCCAGTGCGGCCGATCAAGGGCCAGATGCTGGCATTGCAGATGGATCCGGCGGCGCCATTGTTGCGTCATGTCGTGTGGCTGCCGCGCGGCTATATGGTCCCGCGCAACGACGGAAGGCTGGTAATCGGCGGAACGGTCGAGGAGCGGGGCTTCGACACGAGTCTGACCGCTGGCGGGATCTTAGCCCTGCTCGAAGGCGCCTGGCGCGCGGTGCCGACGATCGAGGAATTGCCGATCGCCGAGACCTGGGTCGGCTTCCGCCCGGGCTCGCGCGATGACGCACCTATGCTGGGCCCGAGCGGCATCGACGGGCTTGTCGTCGCCACCGGGCATCATCGCAACGGCATTCTGCTGACGCCGGTCACCGCCGCCTTGATCAGCGCCTTTGTGCTGACCGGTCGTCTGCCCGAGAATGCGCTGCCGTTCTCACCCGAGCGCTTCGCGGCCACGACTGCGCCAATCCGGGCGAAGGCGCTATGACCCGGCTGCGGATCAACGGGATCGAAGAAGAGCTGACGGCGGCCACTATCGCCGAATTGCTCGTCGAGCGCGGCATCGACCCGAACGCCCGCTTTCTCGCCGTCGCCGTCAATGGCAATGTCGTGCGTCGGACGGAGTGGCCGGAAGCGGCGCTTTCGCCGGGTGACAATATCGAGATCGTTCGCCCATTTCAGGGCGGCTGAGTTTGTGAGTAGGAAACCATCGATGGACGACCCGCTTCTGATCGCCGGGACCAAGCTCCGGTCGCGGCTTTTCGTCGGCACCTCCGGCTACCCGAACCAGCAGGTGCTGCTCGATTCTTTGGAGGAAAGCGGCGCCGAGCTCGTGACCGCCTCGATCCGGCGGATCAGCCTCGAAGGCTATGCCGAGAGTCTGATCGATCTGCTCGGCGGACGTTATCGGATTCTGCCCAACACCTCAGGCTGCGTCACCGCGCGTGACGCGGTCCTGACCGCCGAGTTGGCGCGCGAGGCGTTGCAGACCGATTGGGTCAAGCTCGAACTGATCGGCGATCGGGAGACGCTATACCCTGACGTCGAGCAGCTGGTGCACGCCGCCGACGAGCTGGTCCACAAGGGCTTTGTCGTGCTGCCCTACTGCAACGACGATCCGGTCACCTGCCAGAAGCTTGCCGATGTCGGCTGCGCCGCGGTTATGCCGCTGGGATCGCTGATTGGCTCGGGCATGGGCATCGCCAACCCGGCGGGGATCGAGCTGATCTGCGCCCGCAGCCCGGTGCCGGTCGTGCTCGACGCCGGCATCGGCACCGCCTCGGACGCGGCCTTTGCGATGGAGCTCGGCTGCGACGCGGTGCTGGCCAATACCGCGATCGCCAAATCGCACGATCCGCGGCGGATGGCGGCGGCGATGCGCGCCGGGGTCGAGGGGGGACGCCTCGCCCGACTTGCCGGCCGCATCCCGAAGCGCAGCTTCGCCGAGCCATCGAGCCCGCAGCTCGGTCTTGTCGGATCCTGAGCCTGACATTTGCAGCGGAACGCCGCAAAAGATAGCACGTGACCGTTAGCCTCGGGTGGCGCGGTCCGAACCGCGCTGGTTGGTTGCCGAGGACCCAGGCGTGATCTTCGCCCTCCCGCTATACGACGACAACCCGATCAGGCGCACGCCGAGTTTCTGCAGTGCCTCGGCCTTGCGTTTGCGCGCTGAGCGGCTGGGGCGCTCGGGGGCGCTGTCTGCGCCGGGCTGCTCGGGGCTCGCCGCCGCATCCTCGTTGGCGGCATCGCTGCTGCGTGACAGGCGCTTGCTCATGCGGTTTCCTTACCGGTAAGGGCGCGTCGGGGCGCTGCTACAATCGGCACCGAAATCATGGCACAGGAGCTCAGGCCGTTGCCCGG
>Ga0209380_10002775_pt1 | contig 11122 bp, 10 predicted proteins | sample HubBroMetageWFT6_FD_188347 | JGI IMG/M metagenome (GOLD analysis project Ga0209380, IMG submission 188347) | Warmed and freeze-thawed soil microbial communities from the Hubbard Brook experimental Forest, New Hampshire - Hubbard Brook CCASE Soil... | ecosystem: Environmental > Terrestrial >...
GAGTTGAGCGCTCGCGAGCGTATCCTCGCGACGGCAAACGAACTGTTTTACCGCGAGGGTGTCCGCGCTATCGGCGTCGACACGGTCGTCGAGCGATCCGGCGTGTCGAAGACGACCCTCTATCGGGTGTTTGAATCCAAGGACGCTTTGATCGCGGCCTTTGCGGCCGAACGGGATCGGTTGAACTGGGAGTGGTGGGATCGCATCGAAGAGCAGCACCCCGATGATCCACGTGCCTTGCTTGAGGCGCTGCTATCTGAAATCGCGCGGCGAATCGGGGGTCCCGCCTATCGCGGCTGTCCGTTCCTGAACCTAGCGACGGAATTTCCTGACGACAACCATCCCGGCCGGGTCGCCGCTCGGGCCAACAAGGAGGAATTGCGTGCCAGGCTCGCAACCATCGTCGCCAAGCTGGACGTTGGAGATCCCGACCGCGTCGCGTCTCAGATAGCGCTGATCATCAACGGCGCGTACGTAACCGGCCTGGTGGCGAAACCGGCTGATCTGAGGGGCGACCTCATCGATGCCGCCATGAAATTGTTGGCATAGCTGGGCTCACTCACCGCAGCTCGTAGCAATTGACGATGGTGCGCGGATTGCGCGTCACGTCGTAAAGAACGCCGCATTGAACGAGCGTATTCATGCCCTGGTGGCGGAACAGGATAAGTGAGGTTCGGTTGTCGTAGCCACTCGCATAGCCGGCGATCTCCCACCCTTGAGCGAGCAACTGGTCGACGGTCAGCGGCGCCTCGGCAGCCGCCAGGGTGGACGCCGCCAGCATCGTTGCGAGGCAAAGGCCTGAACGCATACGAGAATCTCCAAATGCGCCCGCGCCCGCCCCATTCTCTCTAAGCGCACCCCGAAGTTCCCTCAATTCAACCTTGCGAGAGCCAGCAGCGGCCAGCGCCGTGCGCCTAACCAGACTGCTGACTCGATCTCTTTGCCAAACCCTGACCCCCCGCGCCGACCACTCCAGCAACGTGGCCCGCGCCAAATAGCGGCCGGTCCAATCGTCCTTTATGGTGGCGCGCTCGCGCCGCGCCAGTTATCAGCGCCCCGCAACCCCCGCCCGCGGGAGACGAGCATCGCATGACGGACGTGAAAGAGAGCCCGGCGCAGGAAGATCGCGCCAAAGCCGAACCGCAGCGCGAACGGCCGACGGGAAGCGCGACGGCTGCCGCGGCCATCGTGACGCTCATCCTCGCCGCGATTGTCGGCCTCTCGATCTGGTATCTCGCACGGCCCGAGCCGCTCATCGTCCAGGGCGAAGCGGATGCAACTCGCATCGACATCGCCGCGCGGGTCGATGGGCGAGTCGGCAAGCGTCCCGTCGAGCGGGGCCAAAACGTCACCGCCGGGCAATTGCTGTTTGAGATCGACAACCCCGAGCTCATCACCAAATGGCGCCAGGCGCAAGCCGGCGTTGACGTCGCAAAGGCCCAGCTGGCCAATATCCTGGTGGGCACGCGCGTAGAGGTGGTCGATCAGAAGAAGGCCGCGCTCGAGAGCGCCCAGGCCAACTTCCAACTCGCCGAGAAGACCTACGCCCGCATCAAGGACCTCGCGGGCACCGGCAACGCGCCGCTGCAACAGCTTGACCAGGCCACGAACTCGCTCGAAGTGGCCAGGAGGAGCCAGGACAGCGCCCAGCTCGCCTATAACGAGGCGGTGAACGGGGCGACCAAGGAAGAGCGTGAGATCGCTCGCACAAACGTGCTCCAGGCGCAGGCCAGCGTCGATACCATCAAAGCTGACGTCGACGAGCTCACCGTTAAGGCGCCGATCGCCGCGCAGGTCTATCAGATCGGGGCGGAGCTCGGGGAATATGTCTCTCCCGGCGTGCCGCTTCTCTCGCTGTACGACCTCAACGACGTCTGGCTCAGGTTCAATCTGCGCGAGGATCTGGTCAAGGGGCTCAAGGTCGGCGACCGGTTCAAAATGCGCGCGCCCGCGCTCGGCGATCAGGAGATCGAGGCGGAGATCAAGCTGATCGAGACGCGCGGCGAATATGCAGGCTGGCGCGCGACGCGGGCGACGGGCGACTTCGACTTGAGAACCTTCGAAGTGCGCGCCTATCCGGTCTCGCCCCTTCCCGCCCTTCGGCCGGGCATGAGCGTTTACGCCGAGTGGCCGACGGGCGAGCGCAAGTGAGGGCGCCGCCAAAGCCGGGATTGCTTCTGGTCGCGACGCGCGAGTTGCGCTGGATGCGGCGCGATGGGGTCGCGCTCATCCTGGTCCTCATCGTTCCGGTCCTCGCCTTCGCCATCCTGACACTGACGTTCAGCAACGCGGTCATTCGCAATCTTCGCGTGGCCATCGTCGACGCGGACCGTTCCGCGACTTCGCTCGTCTATGTGCAGTCGATCGCCTCCGCGCCAGGCGTCACCGTCGCCGAGCGATCGAGCGATATGAGAAGCGCAATGCAGGCGGTCCGCTCCGGCGACGCGATCGCCGCCGTCTATATCCCCGAGAATTTCGAGCGTGATCTCCTCGCCCGGAAGCGGCCGCAGGTGGTGTCGCTCTACAACCGGCAATATTTCACGCCTGGCAACAACGCGGCCTCGGCGATCCAGAGCGCCATTTCGGCGGCGACCGCTGCGCTGCCGCGCGAGGCGGACGGCGGGGGGTACAAGCCGGGCGCCCTTGTCGCTGAAGAATATGTCCTGTCGAACCCGGCGCTCAATTTCGCCCAGTTCCTGCTGCGGGCGGTTCTGCCCACGGTGCTGCACGTCGTGACCGCGATCGCCGGCGGCTATGCGGTCGGCTCGGAGTTCTCTCAGCGCAGCAAGCGCGCCTGGATGCGCGCCGCCGGCAGCCGGCCGCTGGTCGCGCTCGTGGGCAAGCTCATGCCTTTGTTCGGCATCTTCCTGATTATGATAGTGGTGGACGCGGCCATCATCCATGTACTCTACGGAGTGTCCTTCCGAGGCGACCCGTTGCTCGTCGCCGCGTCGGCCTGTCTTCTCCTTATCGCCTATCTTTCCTTCGGCGCCTTGCTGGTTCTGCTGACTCAGGCGCTGCCGACGGGCCTGAGCCTCATCGCGATCTTCTGCAATCCGGCGTTCGGCTTCGCCGGCGTGGGATTCCCGGTTACGGGGATGGGGACTTTTCCCCAAGCCTGGGGTTCGATTCTGCCGTTGCGCTGGTATCTGCAGGTCCTGTTCGACCAGGCCGCCCGCGGCGTGCCGACTGCAAACTCGGTCAGGCCGTTCCTTATCCTCGCCGGGCTCGCGTGCCTCTATTTCGCGCTCGCTTGGGCGAGGCTTCGCGCCATCGCCTATGCACCGCCGAAACGCGAGCCGGAGCCCGCCCTGCGCCTCCGATACGGACGGGGCGTCGCGATCGCGATGGGCAATGAGGTCCAGCGCATCCTCGGCGATCGCGGGGTCTTGGGTCTGATCGTCCTTGCGCCGCTCGCCTACGGAGCGCTCTACCCGCAGCCCTATCTCGGTCAGGTTCTTCGCAGCATACCGATCGCCGTCGTCGATCAGGATAGAACGGAGCTCAGCCGCGACCTCGTGCAAGCCCTAGATTCGGATGAGGCGATCTCTGTCAAGGTGCGGAGCGAGACACTCGCCGACGCTCAGGCCGCCCTCGACCGCCATGACGTCTTCGCCATTCTCGCGATCCCCAAAGACACGGAGCGGTATGTCTTGCGAGGCCAGCAGGCCCGCATCGCAGCCTATGTCGACGCGGCCTATTTCCTCCTCTACAGCCGCACCCTGCAGGGCATATCGGAGAGCGCCGCAGCCGCCTCTGCCGAGATCTCAAAGCGGGGCGCGCGGAGCGAGGGAAGCCTCGTCTACGCGGCGATGGCCCGCAGCGCCTCGCCGATCGATTTCCTCTCCCAACCTTTGTTCAACCCAACGGGCGGCTACGCCAGCTATGTGGTGCCGGCCGCCTTCATCCTCATTCTGCAACAGACGCTGCTGCTCGGCGTCGCGTCGCTCGGCGGGGCGGCTTACGCACTCGGCGGACATACAAACCGCTGGCTTCGATCCGGGGCGCGCGCCGTCTTCGGCCAGGCGCTTGCGCACCTCTGCTTCGCGCTGCCGGGGCTAGCGCTCTATTTGATCGTGCTGCCGCGCGTTTACGGCTTTTCGACGCTCGGACGGCTCGAAGATCTTATCCTGATGGCGGTTCCCTTCGTGCTATCCGTCAGTTTTCTCGCCCAGTTCGTGAGCGCCTGGTTCACGCGCCGCGAGACCGCGATTCTCATCTTCATCGGCGTCAGCCTTCCGCTCTTCTTCCAGGTCGGCGTCTCCTGGCCGGTCGAAGCGCTTCCCGATTTCATCCGGACCGCAAGCCGCATCATTCCCAGCACCTCGGCAATCGACGGATTCGTTCGCATCAATCAGATGGGGGCGAGCATCATGGAGGTGGGGCGTGACTGGACGACCTTGTGGATTTTGACGATCGTCTACGGGTTGCTCGCTGTGCTTGCGACCCGTCTTGCTTCCCGCAATGAGGCGCCCGCATGAACGCTAGAGGTCGGACAGTCGCGATCCTGGCGACGGCGCTGCTCGTCGGGGCGGCCGGAGCCGCGCTGTTTTGGTTTGAAACGCAGCGGAAACCGAGGCCTCCCCTCATCGGCGTCGTGCACGAGACGGAGATCCGCATCGCGCCCGAAATTTCGGCGCGACTGGCCTCGTTGCCGGTGAAGCCGTTGCAGCCAGTGCGCAAGGGCGACGTGATCGCGGTGCTGTCGAGCCCAGAGGTCGCCGCCTCACTCGAGGAAGCGAAGGCAAATCTGGAATCGGCGCGCGCCAATCTCGCCAATGTCGTAGCTGGCGTGCGCCAGGAAGAGCGCGAGACCGCGGCGCAGAACGTCGCGATCGCCGAGTCCAACGTCACCCTAGCCAAGCAGCAGTTCGCGCGGGTCTCGGTGCTCGCGGCTAAGAACTACGCGAGCAAGCAGCAGTATGACGAGGACGCCGCGGCGTTGAGCAAGGCGGAGGCCAGCCTCGTTCTCGCCAATGCGGCTTTGGACCAGAGCAAGGCTGGACCGACGAAGGAAGAGCTCGCCGTCGCGCAGAGCCAGGTCGCGCTTGGGCTGGCGACGGTCGCCGACCTTGAGGCTCAGCTCGCTAAAACGACGCTGACCTCGCCGGTGGACGGGATTGCGCGGCTTCTCGTCGCCGAACATGGCGAAGCGATCTCACCGGGCCAACCGGTCCTGACGCTTGCCGTCGCTGCCGACCGCTGGTTCACTTTCACGATCCGCGAGGACCGCCTTCAAGGACTGACGTTGGGTTCGAAGGTCGCGCTCCGAACCGCGGCCGGAGATCGTTTCGAAGCCAAAGTCACCGAACTCAGACCGCTCGGCGAGTTCGCGGTCTGGCGCGCGGCGCGCGCGGTCGGAGACCACGACGTCAACAATTTCCTTCTGCGCGCCGACCCGACTGGGCCGACGCCGAAGCTCGAGCCGGGCATGACGGTTTGGATCGACGAGGGGCAGGCGGGCTAGAAGCGAGCAGCGAAAATCGTCATCGCGAGGAGGCGGCCGACGCGGCGATCCAGAGGCCGTAGGGCGCCGTCCGACGCGTTCGCGCCTTGCCTCCCCTGCCCCGCCCTGTTATGCCGCACGCAATCCCCGAACAATTCAGGAATGCCCATGGCCGCGCGCCAGTTCATCTATCACATGCGAGGTCTCTCCAAGACCTATGCGGCCGGCAAGAAGGTCCTCGACAACGTCAACCTCTCTTTCTACCCGGACGCGAAAATCGGCGTGCTTGGCGTCAACGGCTCGGGCAAATCGACGCTCATGCGCATCATGGCTGGGCTGGACACCGAATTCGTCGGCGAAGGCTTCGTCGCCGAGGGCGCCAAGGTCGGGTACCTGCCGCAGGAGCCTGATCTCGACCCTGCCCTCGACGTGAAGGGCAACGCGATGCTCGGGGTGAAAGAGAAGCAGGCGATTCTCGATCGCTACAACGAGCTCGCCATGAATTATTCCGACGAGACCGCCGATGAAATGACGCAGCTCCAGGACGAGATCGAGGCCAAGGGCTTGTGGGATCTCGAGAGCCAGGTCGAGCAGGCGATGGACGCGCTTGGCTGCCCGCCGGACGATGCCGACGTGACGAAGCTCTCAGGCGGCGAGCGCCGCCGAGTCGCGCTCTGCCGCCTGTTGCTCGAAAAGCCCGAGCTGTTGCTGCTCGACGAGCCGACCAACCATCTCGACGCCGAAACCGTGAATTGGCTCGAAGGCCACTTGCGCGCGTACCCGGGCGCCATCCTGATCGTGACCCACGACCGTTATTTCCTCGACAATGTGACGAGCTGGATTCTCGAGCTCGATCGCGGCCGCGGTATTCCTTACGAAGGCAACTACTCTGCCTGGCTCGTACAGAAGCAGAAGCGACTCGAGCAGGAAGGCCGCGAGGACGCCTCCCGGCAGCGCGCGCTTGCCGAGGAAAGCGAGTGGATCGCCTCATCGCCGCGAGCACGTCAGACCAAGTCCAAGGCGCGTATCGCTGCTTATGACGAGCTCGTCAGGAAGAGCAACGAGAAGGCGCCGACCGCCGCGCAGATCGTCATTCCCGTCTCCGAGCGGCTGGGCCAGAACGTCGTCGACCTTGTCGATCTCAGCAAAGGCTACGGCGACCGGATGCTCATCGACAAGCTTACGTTCAAACTGCCGCCTGGCGGCATTGTCGGCGTTATCGGCGCCAACGGCGCCGGCAAGACGACGTTGTTCCGCATGATCACCGGGCAGGAGAAGCCGGACTCGGGCGCGATCAAGATCGGCGAGAGCGTTCAGCTTGGCTATGTCGATCAGTCACGCGATGCGCTCGACGGCAAGAAGAACGTCTGGGAGGAAATCTCCGGCGGCTACGACATCATCACGCTCGGCAAGCGCGAGATGAACAGCCGAGCCTATGTCGGCGCCTTCAACTTCAAGGGCGCCGACCAGCAGAAGAAGGTTGGTCAGCTCTCCGGCGGCGAGCGCAACCGCGTGCATCTCGCCAAAATGCTGAAGAGCGGCGCGAACCTGCTCCTGCTCGACGAGCCGACCAACGATCTCGACGTCGACACGTTGCGCGCGCTCGAAGAGGCGCTGCTCGATTTCGCCGGCTGCGCCGTCATCATCAGCCACGACCGCTTCTTCTTGGATCGCATCGCCACCCACATGCTGGCTTTCGAAGGCGACAGCCATGTCGAGTGGTTCGAAGGCAATTTCGCCGATTACGAGGAAGACAAGAAGCGCCGCCTCGGCATAGACAGCGTCATCCCGCACCGGCTGAAGTATAAGAAGTTTAGCCGCTGAGGAACGAGCAAAGGGCGAGGCTCTCCGTGCGAAAGCGCGCGGAAAGCTTAGAACGCCATATCTGAGTCTCGCGGAATTCGGCCTGGAGAAGCGACCAGTACGACTCCGCGCTCAGGGAATCAATTGCAGTAGCTTCCCCACGCGTCTATGTCCGTGCCACTCTTCGACGCCCTTCGAGTGCTGTGAAAGGTGCTTCCATCCTTGCTGATGTTGCTCGCGCCAGAGCCGTGTTCGGCGCTGACGGTGAGAAGGTCGCCGTTCAGACGCCAAGTCCCGTGGCCGGATCTGTTTCCGTCGAAGGACCCATCTTTGTTGTACGAGCTGGTAAAGCCGGTGTTCCAGCAAATCTTCTTGCCCCTGAGATCCGCATCCGTGACAGGAGCGGCGATCGCGGCAACCGAACCGATAAGCACGCATCCGCACATGGCAGCCGCGATGATGAATGATGTTTTGAGCATGGGTCCCTCCTCGAGAATGTCCCAACGCGTTCTGAGATCGTCGGAACCATGCGAGTATCAATCATTGCCGGATGAAAACTGTGATCTGGCTCACACTTGGAAATCGCGCGTCCTGACTCGCGCACGTGAAGGGTAATCAGGGTGCGCGTCGCGGCGCTCCTACCCGAAGCGCCGCCATACCACTTTTAGGACCCAACCGCCCTCGACGGAGAGGTGCGAGCGGCCTACCGTCGGGATTTAGAAACGTTCTAAACTAAAAAATCGGAACGCCCCGCGCCCCGAAGGCTCGCCGCCAGGCGAACCCACAGACAGGGCGGCAGGCCAAAGGAGGAAACATGTGTCACCTGTTTGCAGGCCAATCTCCAGACAGCTACGCCTTCGAAACGCGCTCCATACGGCTGAACGGCCAGAGCACCAGCCTTCGTCTGGAAAAGGTGTTCTGGGAAATCCTCAAGGACATCGCCGCGGCGGAAGCGATGTCCGTGCCCCGTTTCATCTCGACGCTGCACCAGGAGATCCTGCTTCTGCGCGGGGAAGTGCCGAATTTCACCTCGCACCTGCGTTGCATCTGTGTCACCGCTCGAACTTCCGCGGAGACCGGCGCAAGAACGCGCGCGGAGGCGGCCTGAAACTCGCCGCCGGCGTAGTAAGCCGATAACACCCGTCCGCTTCCGGCTGCGCTAACGTCCCGGTTTCTCGCTGCCTTCATGCGGCGACTTGGGCCGGGTGTAGAATGGCGAAAGCGATCCACACGATGATCCGCGTGCTGGACGAGGCGCGGTCGCTCGCTTTCTATAAAAAAGCCTTCGGACTCGATATCGCCGACCGCCTCGACTTCCCCGACTTCACCCTCGTCTATCTGTCGAATTCCGAGACGCCGTACGAAGTCGAGCTCACGATCAACAAGGATCGCACCGAGCCTTACAATCTTGGCGACGGCTACGGGCACGTCGCTTTCGTGGTCGAGGATCTCGACGCGGAACACCGTCGTTTCGAGGCCGAGGGCCTCAAGCCGCGAAAGATTGTCGAGTTCAATAACGACGGAAAGCAGATCGCGCGCTTTTTCTTCGTCGAAGATCCGGATGGCTACAAGATCGAAGTCCTGCAGAAGCGCGGTCGCTTCCGGTAGCGGCGCGCCGCCAACAAATCTTGCACGAAAAAAACCAAGAGGAGACACCCATGACGGCAACCGAAGCCACCCTCGCAAGGGGCCTCTCCAGACGCGGATTCCTGCAACGATCCGCGACCGGTTTCGCAGCCGCGATCGCGATCACTTCGACAGGCGCCCTGCTCAACGTTTCCGAAGCGTGGGCCCTCGACGTCAAGGGCCTGAAGCCCGAGACGATGAAGACCCTGATCCTCGTCGCGCGCGACATCTACCCGCACGATAAGGTCGCCGACCGCTATTACGCGATCGCAATGAAAGCCTACGACGATAAGGCTGCCGGCAATCCCGCGACGAAGGGCGAAATCGAGGCGTTCGTCGCCGCGCTCGACGGGGCTGCGGGAGAGGGAGGCTATGTCGGTCGCCCCTGGGAAGCCGACCGCGTCGCGCTCCTCAAGAACCAGAGCGCGGATCCCATGTTCGAGACGATCCGTTCCGGCCTCGTCGTGTCGCTCTACAACCAGAAAGAGATCTGGCCGATCTTCGGATACGAGGGCGAGTCCTTCTCCAAGGGCGGATATCTCGAGCGCGGCTTCGACGACATCAGCTGGCTCTGACTGCGCCAGCAAAAGCCCCATTCACGCGAGGAAACGGACATGGCAGCGAAATTCGATCAGAACGACGACAGCGTCGTCGTCATCGTAGGGTCGGGCGCAGGAGGCGGCACGCTTGGCAACGAGCTGGCGCAGAAGGGCGTCAAAGTCGTTGTGCTGGAAGCGGGCAAGCGCTTGGACTTCTCGGATTTCATCAACGACGAATGGCCAAGCTTCACCCAGCTCGCATGGACGGATATGCGCACGACCTCCGGCAGCTGGCGGGTTCACAAGAACTTCCCCAACCTGCCGGCCTGGATCGTCAAGTCCGTCGGCGGAACGACGACCCACTGGGCGGGCGCATCCCTCCGCTTCCAGGAGCACGAATTCAAGGAGGCGTCGACCTACGGGCACATCCCGGGCGCCAATCTTCTCGACTGGCCGATCACCCTCGCCGATCTCGAGCCCTATTACGCCAAGGCCGAGGACAAGATGCGCGTCACCCGTACGGGCGACCGGCCTGGCTTGCCGGGCAGCAACAATTTTAAGGTCTTCAAGGCCGGCGCGGACAAGCTCGGTTATAAGGAATGTCATACCGGCCGGATGGCGATCAACTCCGTTCCCGGTGACGGCCGCGTCTCCTGCCGGCAGACCGGCTTCTGCTTCCAGGGCTGCAAGTGGGGCGCGAAATGGTCGACGCTCTACACCGAGATCCCGAAGGGCGAGGCGACCGGCAACATGGAGGTTCGCCCGGAATCGCATGTCGCGCAAATCGAGCACGACGCCTCCGGCAAGGTGACCGGCGTCACCTATTTCGACGCGGACGGCAAGCTTCAGCGACAGAAGGCGCGGATCGTCGCGGTTGCCGGCAATTCGCTCGAAAGCCCGCGGCTTCTGCTCAACTCGGCCTCGTCGCAATTTCCGGACGGACTCGCCAATTCCTCCGGCCAGGTCGGCCGCAATTACATGCGTCACACCACCGGATCGGTCTACGCCATTTTTGAGCAGCCGGTGCACATGTATCGGGGCACGACGATGGCTGGCATCATGCGGGACGAAGCGCGAAACGATCCTAGCCGTGGCTTCGTTGGCGGCTACGAATTGGAGACGCTTTCCCTGGGCCTGCCCTTCATGGCCGCGTTCCTCGACCCAGGCGCCTGGGGCCGCGAATTCACCACCGCGCTCGATGGCTATTCGAATATGGCCGGGATGTGGATCGTCGGCGAGGACATGCCGCAGGAAACGAACCGGATCACGCTCAGCGATCAGAAGGACAAATGGGGGCTGCCGGTCGTCGACGTGCATTTCGACGACCACCCGAACGACGTCGCGATGCGCAATCACGCTTTTGGACAGGGCAAGGCGATGTATGAGGCGGTCGGGGCGACACGCACCTTCCCCACGCCGCCCTATCCCTCGACTCACAATCTCGGCACGAACCGCATGAGCGCCAATGCGCGCGACGGCGTGGTGAACAGTCACGGCCAGACGCACGACATCAAGAACCTGTTCGTCTCGGACGGCAGTCAATTCACGACCGGCGGGGCCGAGAATCCGACGCTCACGATCGTGACGCTGGCGATCCGTCAGGCCGACTACATCGCCGATCAGATGAAGTCGAACACGATCTGATCTGAAGTCGCGGCTGCGCGGCTGGCGCCGCGCAGCTTTTGTCTGTCGGACGAGCGAAATCTTG
>Ga0209380_10002776_pt1 | contig 11122 bp, 8 predicted proteins | sample HubBroMetageWFT6_FD_188347 | JGI IMG/M metagenome (GOLD analysis project Ga0209380, IMG submission 188347) | Warmed and freeze-thawed soil microbial communities from the Hubbard Brook experimental Forest, New Hampshire - Hubbard Brook CCASE Soil... | ecosystem: Environmental > Terrestrial > Soil...
GCCGAGCGGGGTGTCGTGAAGATGCGCCTCGGCCCTCTCCCGAGGCGCGCGAGCGAGCGGTTCGTGCGGCAGGTGCTGGGGCAGGATGCCGACGCGGCCACGGTGGACTGGATCGCCGCGCGCGCGGACGGCAACGCCTTCTTCCTGGAGGAGCTCATCCGCAACGTCGCCGAAGGCCGCGGCGCCGCCCTGCCGGAGACCATCCTGTCGACCGTCGAAGCGCGCCTGGAGCGGCTGGAGCCGGAGGCGCGGCGGGTGCTGCGGGCGGCCAGCATCTTCGGGCAGACGTTCACCGTGGGCGGGGTGGCCACGCTCCTCGGCGGCCCGGATCTCGCTGAGCCTGCGCTCGACATGGCCTGAGAAAACGAAGTCCGCCGGACGCTGGCCTTCCAGGGAGATGTCTTTTGCCATCGCGCCGTCGGTGCGGACGCCGCGCGCGGCGATCGACAGCGCCTTCAGGGGATGGCGGATCATGTCCGTCACCGCCGAAGCCTCGAAGCCGGAATGGACCATGCAATCGGCGCACTTCTCATAGTTGCCGACGCCGTATTTGTCCCATTCGGTGTCGTCCATGAGTTCGCGGAACGTCTTGGCGTAGCCCTCGCCCAGGAGGTAACAAGGCTTCTGCCAGCCGAACACCGTACGGGTCGGGTTGCCCCACGGCGTGCAGTGATAGGCCTCATTGCCGGCGAGAAAATTCAGGAACATGATCGACTGGCTGAAAGGCCATTTCCGTCCGCCATCGCCGCGCGCCAGGATGCCGCGGAACAGTTCCTTGGTCTTGGTGCGGTTCAGGAAGTGCTGCTGGTCCGGCGCGCGCTCATAGGCATAGCCAGGCGAGACGGTGATGCCATCCAGCCCGAGCGCTTTCATGTCGTCGAAGAAGTCGGCAACCTGCGCGGGATCGGCGTTATTGAACAACGTGCAGTTGATGCTGACGCGGAAGCCCTTCGACTTGGCGAGGCGAATCGCTTCCACCGCCTTGTCGTAAACGCCGCGCTGGCAGACTGACTTGTCGTGCATGGCCTGGTTTCCATCGAGATGAATGGACCAGGTGAAGGAGGGATGCGGCTCGAAGTCGTCGATCTTCTTGGCCAGCAGAAGCGCGTTGGTGCACAGGATCACGAACTTCTTGCGGGCGAGGTAGCCCTTGACGATGGCCGGCATGTCGCGGTGCAACAGCGGTTCGCCGCCGGCGATCGAGACCACCGGCGCGCCGCACTCGTCGATCGCCGTCATGCACTCGTCGTACGACAGGCGCTGGTTCAGAATCTCGTCCGGATAGTCGATCTTGCCGCAACCGGCGCAGGCCAGGTTGCAACGGAACAACGGCTCCAGCATCAGCACGAGAGGGTAACGCTTGCGCCCGACCAGGTGCTGACGGACCACGTAGGTTCCGATTCGAGCCGCCTGCAGCAGAGGGATTCCCACGACAACGCTCCTCTATCCAACCGACGGTACGACCTTGCCTGACGGCGTCCTGAGCTCATTGGGCAGCTTGAACTCGATATTCTCGCGCACGCCGTCCATTTGCTCGACCTCGACCCTGCCATGCCGGCGCAGGGCCTCGATGACATCGAGCACCAGTTCTTCGGGAGCGGACGCGCCCGCGGTCAGCCCGACTGTCTGCACCCCGGTCAACCATGCCGGATCAATCTCGCTGCCATCGGCGACCAGGTGGCTCGGCAGTCCTTGCTCGACGCCGATCTCACGCAGTCGATTCGAATTGGAGCTGTTGCGGCTGCCGACCACCAGCAGCAGATCCACAACCTCGCACAGCTCGCGCACCGCCGACTGGCGATGTTGGGTCGCATAGCAGATATCCGAGACGTCCGGCCCCTCGAGATTCGGGAACCGCGCCTGGAGGGCGGCGATCACGCCGCGCGTATCGTCGACGCTCAGTGTGGTCTGGGTCACGTAGGCGACGGGCGCGTCGTCCGGAAGGTCGAGCCGCGCGACATCCTCGCCCGTGGAGACGAGATGAACCGGAGCACCAACCTGCCCGATGGTCCCCTCGACCTCGGGATGACCGGCATGGCCGATCAGGATCAGATGGCGGCCGCGCGCCACGTATCGCTTGCCCTGGATGTGGACCTTCGAGACCAAGGGACATGTGGCGTCGAGGACCGGCAGACCGCGCGACTTCGCCTCATCGATGATCGATTGGGCAACGCCGTGGGCGCTGAAAATCGTTACGGCGCCGTCGGGAATTTCATCCAGCGTCTCGACAAAGACGGCCCCCATGCGCTCGAGCTTCTCGACCACATGGCGGTTGTGCACGATTTCGTGGCGGACATAGACCGGGGCGCCGAATTTTTCGAGGGATCGTTCGACGATGTCAATCGCCCGGACCACTCCCGCGCAGAACCCCCGAGGCTGAGCCATAAGAACCCGCATCCAGATCAATTCCTTCCATCAGCGTCATCGCGATCGGACATTTGCAGTCGTGGATTGCCTCGAGCACAACAGCGGAATTGCAAGGGCAGTACGGTCGCGTCGGCGGGCGTCGCCGGTGAGCGACCAGGTAGCTCATGCCTGCCAGTCAGGCCATTTGCAAATCTCAAACATTTTCCGCCACCATCGCCTCAGATACAAGTGTTGCGTTGACCCGTGAATTGCAATGCCTGCGGAAAAAGGCGCTGCCGTGGTATCCGCAAGATACTGCCATGTGAAGCGCGAAAGCGGTCTGATTGTTGCGACGCCATTCGCACGGCGCATGATTGCGATCCAAACCCGCCGGTCCGACGCTCGCTCGCGATTCTAGGGGCCTTTGCCCTGGTACCTGTATGTCGCCGAATCGGCCTTCGGCTTGGCTTGCAAGTTCCACAGCCGCAGCGCCTTGAGCGCTGTCTCGGCCAGTTGAGGCAGAAAGCTGGGGCGCAGCAATTCCGGTTCGAAGGCGCTCATCCGACGGCTGTTTTCCGAATAGCAGTCCTCGAGGAACCGGCGAAAATTGAACCCGTCGAGGAACATGCTGACCTGGGTGGCGGCAAAATTCTTGCCGTCATTCAATGCCCTGCCACGCCGCGCCAGGCCGGCCATGCGACCGACAGCACGCAGGTAATAGCGCAGGCTGGTGAGCGGCAGGATTGTCCTGGCGACCCAGCCTCGCCGCGCCTCGGTATAGGCCATCCAGTTGACGAAGAAGACGATGTGACGGGTTTCCTCGTACATCAACGTTTCGAAAATCTTGAACAGCTCCTTGGGGAGAAACTCCGACTGCAAGGCGATCTTGAACAGGCCGAAACCCAGGAAGGAATCAAGGCATTCGCCGAACCCAAAATCCTTGAACCGCGTTTCGATGTTTTTGCTGATGTCCTCCATCGGACGCTCGGCGGCATCCAGACCGTACTTCTCGATCATCACGCGGATCAGTCTGGCGTGACGGGTCTCCTCCAGGCCCTGCAGGGCAAGGGCTTCCCGCAGGACCGGATCGGCCACCGTTTCGGTGAACGCGGCCACGATCGCTCCGGCCCGGCGCTCGGTGTAAAATACCTCTTCCCAAAATGGCACGGACCGCAGGCGGTGCAGCGCCTCGTCGTCCAGCACGGGCCAAGGCAGAGTCGTCGGATCGTATTCGCTGTAGCTTTGCGTAAACTGCCGACAGAAAGCATCGCGATGTTCTAGCGACCCGATTTTCATGCTACTCGCCCCTTTCCGCGTGTATTCAAAGCCACGGCCGTCGTCTTGTCCATTCCCGGCATTCACTATCCCATCGACCGTCTGCGCATCCATTCTTGAGGCGTCTTGTGTCCATCAGGGCTTCGTTGATCGGCCGTGTCGTCTCGGCCAGCACCCGCCATCCGGTGATCGTGCTCCTCCTTGCCGTCGTGCTGACCGGGGCGGCGCTGGTTTACGCGGCACGGCATTTTGCCATGACCGCCGACACCTCCGAGCTGATCTCGACGAAGCTGAAGTGGCGACAATACGAGCTGGCGTTCGACCGGGCGTTCCCGCAGTTCACGAATCTGACCATGATCGTGGTCGACGGCGCGACCCCCGAACTGGCCGATGCCGCGGCCACAAGGCTCACCAAGGCGCTGCAGGGCAAGCCTGAATTTTTCAAGGCTGTGCGACGCCCCGACGGCGGCGCGTTTTTCGATCGCAACGGGCTGATGCTGCTGTCGCTGGATGAGGTCGCAGCGGCCACGCAAGGGCTCATTCAGGCACGACCCATGCTTGCTTCGCTCGCCGCCGATCCCAGCCTGCGCGGCGTCCTGGCCACCATCTCGAACGCTCTGGAAGGGATCAAGCACGGACAGGCCACGCTCCATGACGTCGAACCCGCGATGACGGCGCTCGCGGGCACGTTTGAAAAGGCGGCAGCCGGCCAGCCGGCCTTCTTCTCCTGGCGCACGCTCATCGCCGGGCAGCCTCCCAGGCCGCGCGAGACGCGGCACATCATTCTGGTCCAGCCGGTCATGGACTATGCGGCGCTGCAGCCCGGAGCGGCCGCGAGCGAGGCCATCCGCACGACGGCCCGGTCTCTCGACCTGGATGCGGCGCATGGCGTGACCGTGCGCCTGACCGGCCTGGTGCCGCTGGCGGACGAGGAGTTCGCGACGTTGGCCCAGGATGCCCACCTGCTCCTCGGCGCGATGTTTGTCGCCCTCTTGGGAATTCTGTGGCTTGCGGTGCGTTCTGCGCGCGTCGTGCTGGCGATCCTCGTCACCACCGTCGTCGGCCTGATCTTGACGGCCGCCATCGGCTTGCTGACGATCGGCCGCTTCAACCTCATCTCGGTCGCCTTCATCCCGCTCTTCGTCGGCCTCGGCGTCGATTTCAGTATCCAGTTCAGCGTCCGCAGCCGCGCCGAGCGCCTCATACATCCCCATTTGAGGGCGGCGCTGATCGCGACCGGCACGGCCATTGGACGGGCGTTGGCACTGTCGGCCGCCGCCATTGGTGCCGGCTTCTTCGCTTTCCTTCCGACCAGTTATGTCGGTGTGGCCGAACTCGGGACCATCGCCGGTCTCGGCATGATCGTTGCCTTCGCTTTGACCGTCGTGTTGCTGCCCGCGCTTTTGATGCTGCTGCGTCCGCCGGCCAGCGGGATGGCCGAGGTCGGTTTCACGATGCTGGCGCCCGTCGATACCTTTGTGCGTCGGTACCGCCGGGGGGTCCTGGCCGGCGGGCTCGTCGTCGCGGTCGGCTCGTGTGCGCTGCTGCCGCTGGTGCGTTTCGACTTCGACCCGCTCAACCTCAAGAGTTCCAAGGTGGAGTCGATGGCGGCCCTCCAGGCCCTCTCGTCCGATCCCGATTGGACGCCCGACGCGATCAACATTCTCGCCCCGTCCTTGGCCGCGTCGGAGCCGCTTGTGCATCGCCTCGATGCCCTGCCGACCGTATCCCGGACCATCACGCTCAACAGCTTTGTTCCTGGGCAACAGAAGGAGAAACTGGCGCTGATCGGCAACGCCGCGGCGCTCCTCAAACCCGTTCTCGATGTCGCTCCGCTTGCGCCGCCATCAGACCCGGTGGTGCAGCAGAGCCTGGCTGCGACAGCCGCTTCGTTGCGCCGGGTGGCGGCCGACGCGACAGAGTCCGCCGCCGTCCCGGCGCGTCGGCTTGGCGATGTGCTGGAGCGTCTGCAGGCCGCCTCCCCGGATGTTCGCGCCGCCGCCGCTCTTGCCGTGGTCACTCCGCTCAGGATCATGCTCGATCAGACTCGCGCGCTGTTGCAGGCCGCTCCGGTGACGCCGCAGACCCTGCCCCCCGAGCTTGTCGCCGACTGGATCGCGAAAGACGGCCGCGCCCGGATACAGGTCCTGCCGCGCAACAGCGGGGAAGACAACGCATCGCTGCGGCATTTCGCGGAAGCGATCCTCGCCATCGCTCCCGATGCGACCGGCCGGCCAATTTCCGTCAGCGCCTCCGGCGACACCGTCGTCGAAGCGTTCCTGCAGGCCGGGCTTTATTCGCTCCTTGCCATCATCCTGCTCCTGGCAGTGGTGCTGCGCCGGACCCGCGATGTGATCTTGACGATGCTGCCTGTGCTGTTGAGCGGGCTGTTGACGTTCGCGACCTGCGCGGCGCTCGACTTGCCGCTGAATTTCACCAACATCATCGCGCTTCCCCTCCTGTTCGGCGTTGGCGTCGCCTTCAACATCTACTTCGTGTTGGCATGGCGGGCGGGAGAGACGGGGATGCTGCAGTCGAGCCTTATGCGCGCCGTCGTTTTCAGCGCGCTGACGACCGCCACGGCGTTCGGCGCCTTGTGGCTGTCGAGCCATCCCGGCACGGCCAGCATGGGCAGGCTGCTGATGATCTCCCTGGGCTGGGAGCTTCTCGTCACGTTGCTGTTCCGGCCGGCCTTGTTGGCGCGGCCGTCGCTTGCGGCCATCGGGTAGCGCGGGCACCATGGCGGCACGGAAAAGGGAGTGGGAGGTCACTCATGTCGAACGAGCTGACCAAGGTGCTACGGCGCTTCGAGGAGCGGCTGGCTCACCTTGAATCCGGGGTCCACGCCGGGCCCACGCATTGGAAGCGATTTCACCTGCACAATGCGCTGGATGCCCTCAAGGACGATCACGCCGCAGCCGATCTGCACCTCGACGAATTCGACAGGGCCGAACTTGCCCGGGAATTCCCCGAGCTCGAGGCCGACAGGGTACCAACCGTCGAGGAACTCAGATCCCGCTTCGACATGATCGCCGGCGGAATGCTTTAGTGCAGAGGAGAGCTACCATGAAAGCTGAACGGTGCAACGCCGAACCATTGACCCAGGGCGAGATCGATCAGCGCGTGTTCGATCTCTATGACGAATATTGCCATGGACGCATCGACCGCCGCGCGTTCCTGCAGCGGGCGGCCGTCGTGACGGTCGGTGGCCTCGCCATGGCGCAGGCGCTGCTGCCGCGTTACGCCGAGGCCCAGACGGTCTCCTTCACCGACGAGCGCATCAAGGCCAGCTACGTCACCTACCCGTCGCCCGGCGGCGCCTCCGGCACCATGCGCGGATACCTGGTACAGCCCAAGGGCAACGGACCGTTTCCGGCCGTGCTGGTGATCCACGAGAATCGCGGGCTCAATCCCTATGTCGAGGACGTGGCGCGGCGCGTCGCGATCGAGGGCTTTCTGGCGCTGGCGCCCGACGGATTGTTTCCGGTCGGCGGCTATCCGGGCAACGACGATGACGGCCGCACGCTGCAGGCCGGCCTCGACCAGGGCAAGCTGCGCACCGACATGCTGAACGGCGCGCGCTATCTCAAGGCGCACGCCCTGTCGTCGGGCAAGCTCGGCGTCACCGGCTTCTGCTGGGGCGGCAGCACGACCAACTTCCTGGCCGCCATGCTGGGCGCCGACATGAAGGCGGGCGTGCCGTTCTACGGCGCCGCGGCCGAGACCGCTGCGGTGCCCGCCATCAAGGCGGCGCTGATGGTCCAGTACGCCGAGAACGACGAGCGCATCGACGCCATGTGGCCGGCCTACGAGGCGGCGTTGAAGGCGGCCGGCGTATCGTACGAGATGTACATCTACCCCGGCACCCAGCACGGCTTTCACAACAACTCGACGCCGCGCTACAACGAGGCGCAGGCCAAGATCGCGTGGGAGCGGACGATCGCTTTCTTCAAGAAGAATCTTGCCTGAAGGTTTGAGACGCAGAGCTGCGGCCATGTGACTGCCCCGGACCATTGTCTGGCGTCGGCGCAACGCCATCGATCCCAAGCTGCGCGATCGATGATCTATGCCACGCCTAGCACCTCGCTCAATCCACCGAGCGCGTTGAGGGCAGGAGCGAAGCCGCTGAGCGGGGCGGTCTGGATCACCGCCTCGATCACCTCGGTGCGGCTCAGCCCCATGTTTAGCGCTGACTGGCCAAACTTCTTCACCTGGCCATCGAGTCTCAGTGCCGTGAACGCCGCCACGGTGACCAGCGCCCGTCGCCGCAGGTCCAGGCCGGGACGAAACCAGATCTCGCCGTAACCGTATTGGATCGCCAGCGGATAGAGCGCGCCCGTGACTTCATTGCCGGGCGCGGCATAGCCCTGCGTCGCGCGCTCGCCGTGCAGCTGCTGCATGAGCTCGCGGCCGCGCGCGCTGAGCGCCTCGGGCGAATCCTCGCGCGCGGTCTCCTTCGGCATCGCCACGCTCCGCGCGGCGAACACCGCGCTGGCGGCCTCGACGGCCTCCTCCGATGCCGCGAAGCCTGCGTAGATGCCGATCTGGATCAGGACTTCGACAATCGCCTGCGCCGACAGGCCGAGATCGAGCGCGGCGCCGACATGGCGGCCGAGCTTGCGCAGGCGCTGGACCGCGCCAAGGGCCGCGAGCGCGCACACCATGCGGTCATCGAGCGCAAGGCCCGGCCGGCTCCAGATCGCGCCGTAGCTCGCCTCGCTGTTGAGCGTCCGCATGAGCGCCGGAGCGCCGTCGTCGTCGCCGAACAGGCGCCGGCGCATTGTCTCGCCCTGCTCACGCAACGAAGCGCGACCGCTCATGACGGCATCACTCGGGAAGTTCCGGCAATATTCATGGTGGACCCGCCTGTAACCTCGCTCCAAAGAATCTGGTGCTTCGTTGGAATGATACGGCCTCGATACTGTCTACACCATCTAGGTCTTCAGGGGCGGCGCTAGAAGGTCAGAACGCGACTTCCCCGGCGAGGTGGCAGCGCGTGAAATGGCCGGGGGAGATTTCGCGGAGCTCGGGCGCCTCGACGCGGCAGCGCGCGATGGCGTGGCGGCAGCGCGGATTGAAGTAGCAGCCTGACGGCGGCGCGGCGGGACTCGGCACTTCGCCGCCCAGGATGCTGTCGGTGCCGCGCACCCGGGGGTCAGGGACCGGAACGGCGCGCATCAGGGCGGCCGTGTAGGGATGTTGTGGCTGGCGGAAGATTTCGGCGGTCGGCGCCAGCTCGACGAGCTGGCCGACATACATCACCGCGATACGATCGGAGATGTGGCGCACGACGGAGAGATCGTGGGCGACGAACAGGAAGGTGAGTTTCAGGCGCGACTGCAGCTCGAGCAGCAGGTTCAGAACTTGCGCCTGAACCGAGACGTCGAGCGCCGATACCGGCTCGTCGGCGACGACGAGGCGGGGGTTGGTGGCGAGCGCGCGGGCGATGCCGATGCGCTGGCGCTGGCCGCCGCTGAAGGCATGCGGGAAGCGGTGCATGAATTCGGGCCGCAGGCCGACCAGGCGCAGCAGCTCGGCCACCCGATCGGCGCGTTCGCGGCGATTGCCCATGCCATTCACCAGCAGCGGCTCGCCGACATTGTCGAGCAAGTTCATGCGCGGGTTGAGCGAGCCGAAGGGGTCCTGGAAGATCATCTGGATCTCGGCGCGCAACGGCAGCAGTTCGGCCGGCTTCAGCGTGGCGAGGTCGACCACCTTTCCGGCGCGCGTGCGGTAGCGGATTTCGCCGCCGGTCGGATCGATGGCGCGCAGGATGCAGCGCGACGCGGTGGTCTTGCCGCAGCCGCTTTCGCCGACCAGGCCCAGGGTCTCGCCCTCGTTGACGGTGAAGTCGACGCCGTCGACGGCGCGCACGTGGCCTACGGTGCGTTGCAGGAAGCCCTTGGTGATGGGAAAGAACTTCTGCAGGCCGCGCACGTCCAGCAACGGTTGGGGGAGCAGTGGTTGGAGCGTGTCGCTCATTGCGGCTCCACCTCGTCGTTGTAGAGGAAGCAGCTCGCAAGCTGGCGGTCGTTCACCGGCTGCAGGCTGGGCACGGCGGCCGAGCAGCGCTCCATCACCTGCGGGCAGCGCGGATGGAACGGGCAGCCGGGCGGGCGGTTGAAGGGGTGGGGCAGCGAGCCGCTGATGACAGGCAGCGCCACGCGGGTTTCGCCGTAGAGGCTCGGGATCGAGCGCAGCAGGGCCTTGGTGTAGGGATGCTTGGGGGCGTGGAAGATGTCGTCGACCGGCCCCTGCTCCATGACGCGGCCGAGATACATGACGACGACGTAGCTCGCCATCTGTGCGATCACGCCCAGGTCGTGGGTGATGAAGATGATGGCGGTGTTGTACTTGGCCTGCAGGTCGCGCAGCAGCGCCAGCACCTGGGCCTGGGTGGTGACGTCGATGGCGGTGGTCGGTTCGTCGGCGATCAGCAGACGCGGCTTGCAGCTGAGCGCCATGGCGATCATGGCGCGCTGGCGCAGGCCGCCTGAGAGCTGCCAGGAGAAGGCGTCGACCCGCTGCTCCGGCATCGAGATGCCGACATCGCGGAACAGGCCGACCGTGATGTCGCGCGCCTCGCGCCGGGTGAGCTTGCGCTCGCCAGTCCAGCGGTGGCTGTGCAGCAGGATGGCCTCGATGACCTGATCGCCCACCGTGTGCACCGGGCTGAAGGCAGCCATTGGTTCCTGCGGGATGAGCGCGATCTCGCCGCCGCGGATGTCACGCATCAGCGCCCCGCGCGGCGGTAATTGCGCGAGGTCGACCACCTCGCCGCCCTCTTCCTGGCCGGGCGGGCGGCGGCGGAAGTGGATCTCGCCCGAGGTGATGCGTCCCGGCAGCTCGACCAGCTGCAGGATCGCCTTCATCGTCACGCTCTTGCCGCAGCCGCTCTCGCCCACGATGCCCAGCACTTGTCCGGGCATGACGTCGAAGCTGGTGCCGTCGACAGCGCGCACCAGGCCTTCGTCGAGCGCGAAGGAGACGCGGAGGTCGCGCACCGAAAGCAGCGGGATTTTGGCGTCGGCGTTCACCGCTTCCTCAATGACTATAGGGGTCGGCGGCATCGCGCAGCCCGTCGCCCACCAGGTTGAAGGCGAGCACCGCCACGATGACGACGAGGGCCGGGATCAGGAGCCAGGGGGCAAGCGCCAGGGTCTGGATGTTCTGCGCCTCCTGCAAGAGCACGCCCCAGCTGATGGCCGGCGGGCGGATGCCGAGGCCCAGGAAGGAGAGCGAGGTCTCGTTGATGATCATCACCGGGATGGCGAGCGAGCTTGTCGCGATGATGTGGCTCAGGAAGGTCGGCACCATGTGACGCAGGATGATGCGCATGCGCGAGCAGCCGGCGAGGCGGGCCGCGAGCACGAAATCTTCCTCGCGGAGCGCGAGGAAGCGGCCGCGCACTTCGCGTCCGAGCGTCGTCCAGCCGACCAGCGACAGGATCACGGTGATGGCGAAGAACACCTGGATCGGCGTCCAGTCACGCGGCAGGGCG
>Ga0209380_10002777_pt1 | contig 11121 bp, 15 predicted proteins | sample HubBroMetageWFT6_FD_188347 | JGI IMG/M metagenome (GOLD analysis project Ga0209380, IMG submission 188347) | Warmed and freeze-thawed soil microbial communities from the Hubbard Brook experimental Forest, New Hampshire - Hubbard Brook CCASE Soil... | ecosystem: Environmental > Terrestrial >...
ATTCGGTTTAAAGCTCTAAAGGATATAAACATCGATACGCTTGAAGCGGCAATACGATATGGGCTTGCAGCTCAGAGTGAAAAAGCCAAGCTGACGAAATAATTCCACTGTTAAAGGTAAGCAGTTATCGATGTAAAGGCGCTCGAGTATACAGTCCACGAATTGTTTCCGAGGTTCACTAAAATGTTTGGAGAGTAACTTCGATGCCGCTCTCGAAGCCGGACTGAAAGATGACGACTGGGCGACTGGCTACTATGAGTTGATTCGACAAAGGTCAACGCTGAGAGAGTGAGGGGGAGAAAGTACAAATGCATTGAATGCGTGAGCCGTGGGCGGAGCGGCCTGCGTAGCCGACACGGGAGGATGGTCCTGAGTTTACGGAGCGAGTGTAGTTCAGCAGTGGCTTAATTTGAGCTTGCTTGTTGAGAAGGAGTGGAGAGAGAATTGCATCTATGAAGGCTTGGCTATTTGCCGAAGGCGACGCCAGGCAAAGCTCGTTTCCGGACATGATTGTCTTCGACCGAAAACTGGCTACTGGGATGATAGAGAACAACGCGCACGAAGCAAAACGCGCGGCAGAGCGTGACTATCCGGACTATACGTGGGAAATGGTTAAAGTTCCCAGCAGCAACGTATTCGTGGTGGAAGGGACAAAGAAAAATAAATAGAAAAGCCCGGATTCCCGTCTGGGCCGTGGTGCTATGCTCAAGGTCACATTAGGGCAGGAGCATAGAGTGTGTCAACCAGTTCTGCTTTTTATAGTTCTGCTTTTTATCTGCGCATCTAATTCAGTATCTGGATCTACTGGACTTTCCGACCATCATCTTCTATTTCTATGAGTCCGGCTATTCGCTGCGCACTTTGCGGCAAGCCAGTCGCCGGTCCTGGAGGATCGGGCAGCGACGGCCGGTGCGCGTAAAGTTTCTTTGCTCCGAGGGAACGATGCAGACTTCCTGCCTCCGCTTGATGGGGAAGAAACTCCTCGTGGCACTCACCATGGAAGGTAAGTATGCCGGCGAGGGATTGCAGAGCATCGATGAAGACGATGACATGCTCTCGGCGATGGCGCGTGAGTTGGTCGAACGGAACGGTATTATATTAGCGAAACGGCCGACGCCGTCTGCAGAGCGCTCAACAGCTCAACAGAGAACATCAGAAGCCGTTTCCAACGACTTCCCGATGCGCAGATGATGGCATGTCCCTCGAAATACCGGATCCTCAGCCTGACCCTGCGAATCTTGTTATAGAAGCCATGGACAGCACGTCCCTGGGCGTCTTCGGACAGCGAGCAGCCTCACTGACGAGAAAGCGGCGAACAAGGGCCGTTGTCCCCGAGCAGGCGTTCCTATTCAGCTTGGGTTAAATCAGGCAGAATAGGCCAGACGCTTGGATGCCATCTAGCCTCACGAGTAAGAGGGTGGCGTTAAGCTGACGAAAGCCGCACCGCAAGCCCGAAGGAGTTGGAAATGTTCAAACCAAATCTGAGCATTCTTCCGGAGCCTCAAAGGCAACTTTGGGCGGAGTTAAGAAATACTCCAAAGACGTTCGTGCTCTATGGAGGTACCGCTCTGGCACTGCGGCTGGGACACCGACAATTGGAGGACTTCGACTTTTTCTCGAACACGTCCTTTCACCCCAGAGCATGCGTTTGGCGATGACCTGTGGGTATCGCGTATTCGTCTGCTCGAACATGGCGTTCGCGGGAGACTTCACACCGGTGCTCGCCAAACACTCGAAGTCATTCTCTCTGATCGACTGCATCTCAGTTGGAGTGGATCGAATGCGGAGGAATTTTGAGCCGATGCGAAAGCAGGTCGAAGCATGGCAGAAAAGAACTGACAGACGTCACTGCCAAGGTGGTCATCTACGAGCCGTTTGTCGAGGGCAAACTGGAAGCCCCGAAACATCTTGCCCGTGCGGTGCATGATTTGTATTTCGAGCCGAAGTACGAGGAATTCCGACCGCGAACCATCTGGAGCCTTTCCAATGCATTCACTTCGGCGTTCAAGGAACTGGATCCCATTCCGCAATTCAAGGCGACGGCCAAGCTGGGGGAATTCCTGGAAACTTGCTTCTCCCAGTCCTTCTAGCCTGAGGGGCGGTACTGGCGCCGACCGCTTCTTTCTCGCTAGCGACCTTTCGCGACGATTGACGGGTTCCAGACTGACTCCCTACAAGCCGGTTTCTGGATAGCTTCCAGTTAGCCAACGAACCGGGAAGTTGCGTGGCAATCGAGGAAACGTGCATTCATACGTGGGGAGATGCTAGGGACCGCTTGAGATTGGAGGTATGGTTCGATCGCCAAAGCCAATCTCCATCGTCGTGTCTTTTGGGAAGGAGATGTTGCGACCACTACCGAAAAAGTTCGTGTAAATGGATCTGCTTCCGCCGTAAGCGCTCATCAGAATGGCTAGGGTATGAGAGCGAACCGCGAGCCCCACGGCAATGCCCACAAGCCTGAAGGCGGTGGCTCCGCCCGCAGCCGGACCGGCGTCTCCTACGTCGTTTTTCCCGCCTTGACCGACCAACGCCAGGCTGACCGAAAGGCCGGTTGTTACAAATCGCGATTTCGGACTGGTCGCTTTGGCTCCGCCCTCGGGATCAAGACTGGCGTTGTCGCCCTGGCCGCTCTGTATGCCTTCGATTGTCGTGTCTACTCTCGCTGTTGATCCGCTTGGCAGAACCAGGTCATGAAATGCAATGCGGAGTTGTCCGTTGCGCTTCAGACGGCGAGCCGGCCTAACCTGCAGCACCGATCCCTCGAGTCGCGTTCCTTGCGGCAGAATCAGGCGATCCCCATCGAACAGCGGCTTAGAGACCGCGGCCTCCACTGGCGCGCCATACTTCGACGTGGCGGAATCGAGCGGCGTGACCAAAGACGCGCGGACCAGGCTCCCCGGCGGCGGCAGAGTACCGACGGCCTCGATCGCCTCTTCTTTACGGGACCCGTCCCCGAAATTCAGCGGCTCCTGTAATTCCGCGTAATAAAGAGTTCCCGCATCGATATATTGGGGATGGACGGGCAGTTGCGCGATCCCGATCCGCAACGCACGGTGCATTTTTCCGGCTTGTTTTACCTGCGACATCGCCTGCTTCCATTGCTGCTTGGCCTCGTCCATCTTGGCCGACAAAGGGTTCTTCGCGCGCCTGCCCTTTGCAGAGCTTGAGTCCACCAATCGGATGACCTCTCCGGAGCCGGGGACTACCGTGACCCGCAACGGTAGACGTCTGCCGTCCGCCAGCACAATATTGTCAAAGGCAACTTCTATAGGTCGCATCGGCGTGAAGTCGGCATTCAGAATGGACAGCATGAGCCGCTTGCCGCCAGGGCTGTCGATCCTGGCAATGTGCCCGCTCACTTCGGTGCCCACAGGCAAAACCTGCTGATCGAAAGCGTACACCGACTGCATCAATCGCGCGTGGACGGTTTGTCCGACCTTTCTTACACGGACCTCGCGATCAAGCGCAATCTGCAGCGGTGTTCCCGTGGATACAGAAAGAGTGATGGTCCGCTCCGCTGGCACCTTGGTCGCAGAATTCGAACGCGACGACAGCGAGGTCTGTGCCCTAGCTTCGATCGCGACAAGCGCCGTGAGCAGTAAGGCCCAGGAGGTGCGTGTTCGGTTCATGGTGCCTCCTCGATGTCGGGCGTGGTTGCCGATAAATCCGGATCAATCGCTCGCACTTTTAAGCAGTCGATAGCGGCCTATTCCCCGTGCCCGTTCCTCACGATCCTTCTGCTGTCGATAGCGCCAAGCCCAAACCGTTGTCAGCACTACGACGAAAAGGCACGACTCGACGAATAGTTTTTCTCCATCCAGCGGATCGACTGCATTCCCCTTCAATGCCGGATCCGCGAGAATGCCGTGAATGAACGTACCGACCCCAGCTACATATACGAGGTAATGGAACAGCTTCCACCGGTGGCGTCCGATGCGAACCCGAAAATATGAAGTGACGACAACTACCACGATTAGGTATAAGCTGACCGCACCGATCGTGTTCTCGATCGGTTGAACGGGAGACCACATCGGAAGGGCGAGGTCCAACAGACGCCAATGAGTTTGCGTCGAAAACAACAGGATGACCGGATGGATCAGAAGGAACGTCATTAGGAAGTAGGCGGTCCACGTGTGGACTGCGAAGATGTTGGCTCTACGATGAGGCCACAGCCGCGAGGGACTGTAACGCACCGCGATCAGCAGTCCCAGACAAATGTTCGCCGTCGCCAGAAAAACAGTTAGCAATCCGACGTCGGCGGAAAGATCTAGCGCCGTCATTCCTTGCTGTTCTCCATGCCCCTTGCATGTTGGATGCACTGAATCCTGCCACAGCGGGATCCGTTCGGCTTAAATCGCACACTCCACCGCACCGTGCAGCACTTTTTCGCGTTGGTGACGCCTTGCTGTTGTTATGTGGCGATCGAGAAGATCACCCGGTCTGCCAGCTCTGGCCCTCAGTTATGAAAGTGAAGATGTAAAAGCCGCACTCAAACCAGTCGTTGAAGCCGTGAGTGATCTCCGTCGTTTCATGCTCGGCATGATTGGTCCGACAAACCGCATCCACGTTGTCCTAGAACCATCGACCGTGAAATTGCTATGGAGTTCAACCACGGTCTGTCCCGGATCTGACCAGAATCTGTATACCTGGATTTCGTAAGCACCGGCGAGAGTTGCAGCCAAGATTAAGGTGAGGAGCAGAAACGTGATCGCGAGATGGCGGCAACTCATCATCCGATCGGAGTTACGACAACCCATGAGGAAGACTATCAGCTACAAAATGAATTTAGCGTGGCAAACAGATGACAAGTTGTTCATGTTCCCACATGAGGAACGTCGACTTGCATCAACCGTAGTATGCGGAGGTTGTCGGGGTGGCCCAGACCGCAGCAGTAGAGAAAAGCGGAATGTCGGCAGCCGTCGACGTGGCAATGCAGCGGTTCTTCTCGCCGGACACGCTGGCGAAACGAAATCTCCATGTCGCTTCGATCCGCTCCGTCTTCTTGGGCCCAGATCCCGTTGGATATCTGGGATGTTGTGCGGCCCTCCGCGACATGAATCACGCAGATCTCCTCGGACAGATCAAGAGTCCAACTCTGGTGATCTCTGGCGACCGTGACGTCGCGACACCGTGGACCGGGCATGGAGAGATCTTGGCGCGAGAGATTCCGGGAGCAAAAGCGCTTCACCTGGCGGCGGCGCATCTTTCTAATCTTGAGCGGCCGCATTCGTTTACCACGGCCCTGCTTGCGTTCCTGCTGCCGCAACCAAATGCCAACGCGGATTCCCTGCAAGCAGGATTCGAAGTGCGTCGCGCTGTGCTCGGCGACTCCCATGTCGACAAGGCAATTGCCGGCACGACAGAATTTACGAGGCAGTTTCAAGAGTTGATTACCCGTTACGCTTGGGGAGCGATATGGTCTCGTCCCGAACTGGACCGACGCACCCGACGGCTCCTGGCGCTGGCTCTAACGGCGTCGCTCGGAAGATGGGAAGAGTTCGCCCTCCATCTGCGAGCCGCATTGGCGAGTGAACTCGAATTATGCGACTTGAAAGAGGTGCTCTTGCAGACCGCGGTGTACGCGGGCGCTCCGGCAGCGAATACTGGATTTCAAATTGCCGCTGAACAGATCAAGAAGATTGACTGAGCGCAAAGTCTCCCCGTCTTAATTTGAGATCTCCTTAACGCCGTGCTCCAATCTTTTTGAGCAAACGGTGGATTTCATCCGTGTTAGGGCTCAGATGTTGGGCGGGTCTGCTATCGCGAAGCTCGGTCCTCTGAAATGCATCGACGAACGAGAGCCAAGTTCGAGTGCTTAAATCCGTGACGGGCAGACTTGAAACTCTGTTCATTAACAGTCCGCGAATTGTTTCCGAGTCTTAGTAGAACTTTTTCTGAATTGCCATCAGTGTCGTGGTTTCAACTAGTTACGGGTGAAATGTTTGCTGTTACGACACGGCGAGATGGTACGGCAGCGCAGCGGGGTTGGGAAAACGGGGAGACGCAGAAGGACTTCGGAACAGCTGTCCCTCACGGGCAGATTCCCGTGGTACTGGGGTTTTCGAATGTATCCAAATTGTCGGCATCGCTGCCGTCTAGGCAGGCAAAGTCCTTTTCCACGAGGAGATCCAAAGTACCGCAAAGACCGAGATCGACGGTGGCGTAGATTCCAACCTGGTTATCCTTCGCCCAGGTCGTGGCTTCTTTTGTAGGAAGAACAACCGCAATTTCAGGCGGCTGATATCGGAGTATTGCACTACTCAAATCGGGCTTCACTCGAAGGGAATACGTCAGTCTGGATTGTTTCCTCGATATGTCCAATGTCGAGCAGATTCGCCACCTCTGAACGGGTGAGCCGTAATCTCACCGAGTTACCCTTGATTCGCAGCTTCATATTTACTCCCAGTGATTTCGGATCGTCCGATGACGCGGGCCGCACCGTTATAGACGTTAAAGTGGTCTGCGCGCAGGAAACCAACCAGAGTGATATCGAACTCTCTTGCGACCTGAACAGCTAAGCTCGAAGGTGCTCCGACAGACACAACCATGGGAATTCCTCCCATGAGCGACTTTTGAAGCAACTCAAAGCTCGCCCTGCCTGATAATAGAAGCAGACGATCGCGTAGCGGAGTGCGATCGGCAAGGAATTCGGCTCCCAACAGCTTGTCAACCGCATTATGACGACCCACGTCCTCACGGCTGGAGAATAGCTGCCCTGTGGAGTCGAAGAGTCCGGCAGCGTGTAACCCACCCGTTCTCTGGAACACTTTTTGCGCATCCCGCAATTGTGTTGGCAAAGAATAGAGAACTTGAGCTGCGACCTGAAAACCATTTACAGCGCGCGGGGGGCAGACCGTTCGCAGAGCCAGTAGAGAAGCCTTCCCACAAATGCCGCAACTGGATGTGGTATAGAAATTGCGCTCTAGATTCGCCATGTTGACGGACACATCTGGCGATAGCTTCACTTGAACGATATTCCGCTCAGGCTGATACGGCAGGACGGCGGCGTCCATCCGGCCCCCTCCATCGCGCGCCGCCCCTCCGGGGTGCGAACTGCCAGCGAGGTAGGTTATCTCAGTTATGTCGGCGGAATCGCTGACAACCCCCTCAGACATCAGGAAGCCGGCAGCCAATTCGAAATCGTGCCTCGGAGTGCGCATCGTGACCGAGATGGATTTCACCCATCTTGAGCCCACTGGTCCGTAGGCGAGTTGAATCTCCAGAGGCTCTTCGACAGCAAGAAAATCGGCTCCGCGATATGCTTGACTCCCTCTAAATATCTCAGCAGACGTCTCGACCGTTGTGCGGACGCCAGACTCCTCGGAGAGTTCAACATATTTGAGAGACTCGGCGTCATTCAGCATCGCGGCCGCAATTCCGTCTCTTCCGGACCGTACTGTCCAAAGTGTGCTGACCCAGCCAGATTGCATTACGAGCGTAAGATGCGGCGTCGGTCACGCGTGGAACAGGAGCAATTCCGTTACCATCCCGCGCGACCACGTCTCTTCAACTAAACCCTCATCTTGGTTGAACCTTGACCTACTCTGTTATTCAGCGGACATGTGATGGGTCCACGACAGAGTTCGATACCGTTATCGACGCCGTTGTTGACCGGGCACTCGGGAAGGAGACTACTTGAAACCAGAAGCGTGTCGACATGCGGACAGTGCATCAGTCCGCAGGACATCCGATCCGAGTTTCCTAAGGCCATCCCCAGCCACCTAGCCAACTCATGCCGCTGAAAAGATGACGCTACTTTGCGTTGCGGTGAATTCGAGAGTGGCGTGCATTGCGGGTCGGCCTGGAGGTATTTGGCACATCTATTGCATGTCACGAGAAGGAGGAAGCAATGGCAAAGACTCTTTGTGTCCTGGTATTGATCGGGGTCACAGCGATGATTGGGTATTCGCAGGAGACGGCAAGCGAATATGTCTCGCCATCAGAAGCCGTTCCCAGGGGGAAAGCTCCCAAGATGCAGGTTCAGTTGCTGAACCCAGGAGAACCTACAAAACAATATGCGGTCATCTTCTACCAGGGAGACGAGGCCTTTTCCGGACTGGTAGAGTTTGCGGAGAAGTATCAAGTAACGAGTGCTCACTTCACCGCTATCGGAGCACTGAATGGAGCAACTTTGGGTTGGTTTGATCCTCAGCGCAAAATGTACAAGAAGATTCCGATTGTCGGTCAGCACGAAGTGATTGGGATGAGCGGGGATATCGCGCTCTATCAAGGAAAGCCCGTAGTCCATACGCACATGGTAGTGGGGAATTCGGACGGAACAACGCGGGCTGGCCATGTTCTTACTGCGTATGTATCGCCCACGCTGGAAGTGATGGTGACGGTCGATTCAATAACGATGCAAAAACGGCTTGATCCGGCAACTGATCTGACGTTGATCGATCCAACTTTGAAGTAGCTGCAGGTGGTGCCAGCGACTGCAAAGGCAAATTATAAATAAACGAGGTTGAACGGTTGAACACCATGACCGAAGTACGTGTGATTGCAAGATCCGTGGCACGTAAAGGAAACGAAGACGAACTCAGAAGGCTATTGCAGGGCATGTTGGTTCCTACACGTGGCGAACAGGGATGTAAATCGTATGAACTTTACGAGTCAGACTCGACGGGTCGCTTCTATTTCGACGAAACATGGGAAAGCGAGGCGGAGCTCGATAAACACATAGCGACCCCGCACTTTAAGTATTTAGAACAAGCCATCGGGAAATTGCTAGAAGAACCCTTCGAGGTAAATATCTTAAAGAGGATTCTTAGCGACGGCGCAGGGGCGTGATGATTTAGCTGTGGCTCGTCAAAACCTCCCGTACCGTTAAGAGCACTTCTCCGCCTGGAGTGTCAGCCTACTGATTCGCGATTCCGGCCCGACGTTACTCCAAGACGATGGACTTGGCCCGCGACGAAAGCGCTACCCAGAGCGGCTCTGATTCGGGCGATCAGAGTGATCCCCCAAGACAATTGTTGGAGTCTACGCTGCAATGGCGTAGCGATGATGTAGGCCGCCGAGTCGAGCGAAGGAGTGAAACTTGCGGCCCGGCGTAGGAACATTGCTGTTGGCCGGCCTGCTGCGGATCCTTCGCTAGTCCGAGGTGGGTTCGATCTTCATGGTAATAGCGAACATACTCCGACATCAGCCGCTTAAGGTGCTGTTCATTCAAGACGATCACGTGGTCTAGCAGGTCTCGTCGGCAACTCCCGACCCAGCGTTCTGCGACACCGTTCTGCCACGGGCTGCGAAACGCAGTGCGGATCGGTTGGCTTCCCAAGCCTGTAACCGCCGCAATCAGGTCCGAACTTTGCGTCGCGATCGCACAAAAGAAATCTGTGCGCCGGGACGTACGGCCACGCCTCCCGCAACTGCTGGACGATGCAGAGAGCGTTGGGATTTCGGCCACGTTGAAACGCAGAATCTTTCTCCGGTCGTGGCCGTTCACAAAGAAGCAATACAGAACGTCAAACCTGAGCGTCGGCACGGTGAAGAAGTCCATGGCCGCAATTGCTTCGCGATGGTTTCGCAGAAACGTCAGCCAGCGGTTGGCGTAATCTGGAGTTCTCGGGATTCGTCGAAGCATCGCGAGACCGTGGTTTCCGACAGAACGAAGCCCAGCTTGAGCAGTTCGCCATGAATGCGCGGTGCTCCCCAGGTTGGGTTCTCAGCCGCCATGCGAAAGATCAGAGCACGAACTTCTCTGCTCAACCGTCTTCGTCCTCCCACTCCCCTCGCCCGTGAAATCCAAGTCCAATACAACCGGGAAGCCGGCCCGATGCCAGCCGATCACGGTTCTCGGTGTAACCAGAATGAGAGGCTCTTTCCGCCCGAACCACACCTTCCGCAACCAGTTCTCGTTGCTCGCGAATGGCCTTTCCTTGCTGCATATCACTGTCCGAGATCCTTACCGAGTAGCTTCTGCTCTAGCCAGCACCACCGCCGACCTCCGAGCCGCCTCTTCGTAGTATCGCACCATGCGTTGCGGCTCCTCCGCCTTGTAAGGTGCCAGATTGTGCGCCCACCGAAACCCGATCGGCTGATACCAAAGCTCCGCCTCCACCTTGAACGGTCCCGTTGCATTCCCGGTTGAGATCACATACCGCACGGAGCTTCCCATGTCTGTGAACCCCGGATCGCTGGCCGCTTCGCCGGTCACGGCGATATCTTTCTCTGCGGTGGCCTTATCGAAGCCGTGCGGCAACAGACGATTATCCTTCAAGTAGCCGACTGCATGGAGCAGGCCGGTCGTCACCTTCCCCTCCGAATCCTTCAGGATCGGTTCGTAAATCTCAACCTGCTGCGAACTCGTGATCTCGCGATAATGGGGCTCGAACTTCAGAGGGTCTTCGTCATTGTCGTTGCCTACAATCGAGCCATCCGGATTGAGCGCACCCGACTGGAACACCACGCGCCCACTGCCCTCCCTCACGACAAAATGTAGCCACGCCCGCCGCGAAGGGTAAGCCGTAGGCAACTTATGCCCACCCAGATTCTCCACATGCACGTCCACGGCAAGCCCATTCGGCGTCGCATCCATCCGGGTAATCGTGACCTTTGCCGCCTGCGTCTTCAAAAACTCGGCCGTACGCTTCATCGCCGCATCCATCTCTTCGGGCAGCGCCCCGGTCGCCAATTCATCGCGATGATCCTGCAGCATCCCTTCGATAACGAAATTCGATCCGACAAACACGTGGCGGTGCATGCCCTCGCGTGGCGGGCCGTACAGCGCCGTGATTGCCACCGGCTCGTTCACCACCGGCATATGGCAGTCCTGGCAGGTTTGCGTGTTCGCATAGTCGCTATGCTGCCACTCCTGGTAGGGCACCTGTTCTGGGAACCTCGCTACCTTCTCGCCCTTCGGCCCAAGCGCGGAAGTGATCAGCGTATGGCAACTGCCGCAAAGACCCGCGTTGCGTATGTGATCGCCCCGGGTTGGGAAGTACGTCGCCGTCGAGGAGTGCATCACGGTCTGGTGCCCTTTGTCGATGTCGAAAGGCCCGTACTCGGGCCGCTCATCGTTCTGGATCGGTTTCGCAATGACCACATTCCCAACAAAGGTCGCTTCCGTTCCCAGTCCCGTCTTCTCGATCTGGTGGCAAACCGAGCAGGTCACTCCAT
>Ga0209380_10002778_pt1 | contig 11117 bp, 11 predicted proteins | sample HubBroMetageWFT6_FD_188347 | JGI IMG/M metagenome (GOLD analysis project Ga0209380, IMG submission 188347) | Warmed and freeze-thawed soil microbial communities from the Hubbard Brook experimental Forest, New Hampshire - Hubbard Brook CCASE Soil... | ecosystem: Environmental > Terrestrial >...
AATTGGTTATTGCCCGACTTCGTAATCATCTCGATGACGGCGCCACCATGCCCGCCGTACTCCGCGCTAAAGGTCTGCGTCAGAACGCTGACCTCCGTTAACTCATCGAGGCCGAGAAAAAATCCTGAGGCACCCGCGGGCGAAAAGCCCCAGACCGGATCGGTCGCGTCCATACCATCGATCAGGACGTTCGTCATACTGGGACGGATACCATTGATCGCCACTTGCGCCGTCTTACCGCTCGAAAGCAAAGAGGGCGCACTGCTGGGGTCAGGAACGACACCAGGCTCCAGCGCAACTGCACTAAACAGATCCCGGTTGTCGAGAGGCAGCTTCGTCAGGCTCGGCTCTGCCACAAGTCCGCTGACAGTTGAGGTCGTACTGTCGATGCCGTTGATGTCTCCGCTAATCGTCAACTGCACCTGCTGCGTGCCCACTGAGAGTGAAAACTTTATTGTCAAGCTAGAGGCCGAAGTCAATGTAATTTCTTCACGAACCTGCGTTTGGAATTTGTTTTTCTGAACGCGAATAGAGTAGGTTCCCATTGGCAACCCGGCGATATGGTATTGGCCCGTCGAGTCGGCAAAGCAGTCTCGTTTCAATCCAGTGCTTTGGTTGAGGATCGTGACTTGGGCTCCGGGAACAACGGCGCCACTGGGGTCAGTGACTGTGCCAAGAACTGTTGCCGTCTCAGTCTGCGGCCACGCATATGCTGAGAAGACAAGCAACAATAGGATGGACATCGCGCTGGGCCGGTACATGGTGCAATCCTTCGCACAAGTATCGAGCCACGCCCCGTTGCAATGATTATGCACAATGCTGAGTGTGATGTCACCTCACACTTTGTTATGGTCACCTGTTAATTTGGTATCAGCGGCAAGTTCATAGAATAGCCGACCGCGGGCTTCCGGCCTAACAGCAATTTGATTAGGAATGTTGACGGGGGACAAGAGCGGAATCTTGGCGAGGCAGTCCGAGCTTGGCAGCTAGCTTCACGAGTGTGGCGAGAGAGTCAGCATTCATCTTGTGCATAACCTGCCTTCGATGCGCTTTAACCGTAATCTCGCTGATGCCGAGTTCGCCGCCGACCTGTTTATTCAGCAAGCCGGACACAACCAATGTCATAACCTGGCGTTCTCGGGAAGTGAGTGAGGCGTGCCGGGCACCGAGTTCCCGCATCTCCATGTCTCGAGCGAGGGTTAGACGACTTCGTTCCAGGGCATTTCGGATAGCGCAGACCAAGACGTCGTTATCGACCGGCTTCGTTAAGAATTCGACAGCGCCGGCTTTCATGGCCTGTACCGACTTGGGAACATCGCCATAACCGGTGATGAATATAATCGGTATGTCGATGTGCTCCGCAGCGAGCTGTTTCTGCAGTTCAAGACCATTCAGGCCTGGAAGTGAAAGGTCAAGAACCAGGCAGCTCGGAACAAATTTTCTCGGGTGGTCGAGGAACTCCTGCGCGGACGCGAATGCTCGGGGCTTCCAGTTCTCATTCCGGACCAAGGAATCCAGGGACTCGCGGACAGACACGTCATCGTCAACAATGAACACGACGGGCATGGCACTTGTCATGCGTGCTGTTTCCACTTCATAACCAAATGCGCGAGCTGAATTCATCGTATCCCCCTACAGCCGGCTGGCATAAGCCTTAGGTGGCTTGCAGAGCCGTCTTGATGGCTGCAACCAGCGCATCGTCATCGAGCGGTTTGAGCAGAAACCCAACCGCCCCCTGTTTGAGTACTCGAGCACGAATCGCTTCGTCTCTCTGCCCAGTGATGAATATGATGGGGATCTCTTTTCCACGACGCTTCAGCTCCTGCTGAAGTTCCGGTCCATTCATGGCCGGCATAGCTATGTCGAGGATTAGACAGCTAGTCTTATCGAGGCAGCCAGATGACAGGAACTCCTCTGCTGAAGAAAACGCCTGACCTGCAAAACCGAATTCCCTAAGCAAATCAGGTAGGGACTCGCGGACCGACTCATCATCATCAACTACAGAAAGAAGCGTGCGCTTGTCCTGACTCCTGTCCTTGGAAGACTCCATGGGCAGAAGCATCCCGCACCCTATGAGGCGTGTCCATTATACTTTGGTATTGATTCGGAGCTGATTGTTGGCAGATGCCGCGTGGAACAGCGCGGACTCATTACGCCAGGCAAAGGTCGCGACCTGCTCACCATCGTGTGGCGTGTGAAAAAGAAAACAAAATAAGACCACTACTGTAGCCAGAACACATTGCTTAACATTGCTTGAATGGCCGACTACGACTCACCGCGGAATCCTCATTTTATGGGCACTTTTCCGATGTCTGTGTGCCAAGTGTGTGCCAACATTTCGCTTCAGCACGAGCATAGGAGCTGAGCCCGCTATCTTTGAATGATTCAGTGGCAAACGCCTTTGCACCCAAGTGAATAGCCTTGCGCCCGGGGCCGAGCTTGACTGCCATCCGCACCAGGTCGGTGAGCGAATTGGCCTTCATCTTTCGCATGACATGCCGGCGGTGGGCCTTCACTGTGATTTCGCTTATGCTCAGTTCTCCTCCAACCTGTTTGTTCAACAGGCTGGTAACCACCAGTGCCATCACCTGTCGTTCTCGAAGACTGAGTGACGCGTAGCAGTTGCGAAGGTCGCGGAGCTCCATTTCGCGCTGCAGGGCCAGACAGCTACGCTCGAGAGTTGCGCGGATTCCGACGAGCAGGGTCTCGTCTCCGAATGGCCTGACGAGAAAATCAAAGGCGCCGGCCCTCATGGCCTCGACCAATGTGGGAATATCTCCATGCCGAGAAATGACTACAATCGGCACCTCGGTGCGCTCCCGGGCGATTTGCTTTTGCTCTTCGAGACCGTTCAGATCCCGGAGAGAGCGAGCAAGGATCAAGCAACTCGGAACAAGGGGTCGTGGCCGGGCGAGAAATTCTCGCGCCGATTCGAACATCTGAATCTCCCAGCCTTGGCCAGTGACGAGCAATTTCAGTGACTCCCGTTCAGAAATGTCGTCGGTTATAAGAAAAACGATCGGTCCGCGGTCCGAGTTCGGCTGGTCAAGTTTCTGGCACAATGTGGCCGCTATGTTTGCGGCGTTACCGTCAAGAACCCTTGTTGTTGCAGCCAAAGCCATATTCCACCGCTCAAAGATTTTTTTCTTTCAGCCCCTTAAGAACTCTGCTTGGACAACTTGTACTTTGCGAACCCACTTTTCTTTCTCTAGAGAGTGGCGATGTGTTGCAGTCTTAAACAATTTGAGCTCAGCCGCAACGGTAGATGGTCGGATTGTCCTATCAACGAAAGTAGGTCGAGGGAGGTAGCCTTTTGGTGGATGAGAGGATGTAATTGTTGGGTATGTGTTGAAGTGTCGTCTACCGGAAGGACGAGCGCCGACAGAAAACCGCAACGTCGGCTGGCGTAGACAGGAAACCCGTCAAATTTTCGTTACTGCATATGTGCCGTCAATTGAAGTCCGGCCTTAAGTCCTGAATCGCATTCCGGCTCTCGTCGAGTGCCGTCTGACCCTCTTCGATCGCCTCATTCAGGGATAGCAGAGCCTCATCGGGATGCCGCGTCATCAGATTGCGGGCCGCTTGAAACCGGAACATCATTCCCTGGAAATTCTGCAGCAGGCTGTCGTGCATTTTTCGTGCGACACGCGACTGTTTGATCGAGCGCGCCTGCAAAGCGATGGCCTCCGCTTGCTTCTGTTTGCTCATATCGAGCGCATGTCCAACCCATACTTTGGTATTGACTGATACGTTCTGGCAATAGATAAGTTCTCGCCGGTCTGGCCTAATCAACTGGTTGTTGGCAATGCGAACGAATGCAATGCGCCAGCCTGATCCCTTTGCCGATTCGATTTACGAAGAGCAGACCCATCTCGCCGAGGGCGAGCTGTCTTCTTTCATCGCTGCCGTCAAGGCATCGTACGGCCCAGAACAGGCCAAACTTTCGGCAGAAGAATGGCTCGAGGAATCGGAACTCATGGACAGTCCTCCTCGCTCAGAAATGAGGAATTGGCGCGCGGTCACGATCGCGGCTTCGGCCCGATTGGCAAATCGCCTTGAAGTCAAGGCTGCATCGATCGACGCTCAGCGCACCGATAACTGATACGAAGGTGTCGTCGATACCATCGTTCAATTGTTTCTCCAGCGGTCTTCTGGCTGAATAAAACTTGGACAGCAGACTAACCTGATGGAGATGCACCTAAATTGTGAACTCCCTGGCTTCAAAAATGCTGATTGCTGACCGTGCGAGGCTTTTTACCAAGCTGGTCTGGCTTTGCGTGGCTTTCCTGCCAGGAAGTCCGTTTTACGGGCAGTCCGATTTGGCTCCCGCGGGCCAAGGGACAACATTCTACGCGTCCCCTACTCTTGCCGTTCAGAACAACTCCGACCTTCAAATGCAAAGTCCGTATCTGGGAGGAGTTCCCACGGGGAAAGCAACCTCAGCCCCGTTATCACTTTCACTCGAAGACGCCGTGGCTCGTGGCTTGCGACAAAACCTCGGCGGCCTGCTTTCCAGGGACGCAGTCTCCGGGGCACAGGGCGAGCGCTGGCGGGCACTCAGCGCGTTGCTGCCGAATCTGACCACCGCAACTAATTTAGGTGTTCGCCAAGTTGATCTGAAAGCGACTATAGGCATCAACGTCCCACTTCCTGGCGTTCCCCGCGTCATTGGCCCTTTTGAAGTGTTCGACACACGCGCTTACCTTGACCAGTCGGTATTCAACTGGGAGTCCATCGAACGCGTACGATCTTCGGCTGCAGAGATGAAATCGGCCCAATTCAGTTACAAGAACGCCCGCGAACTGGTTGTGGTCGTGGTTGTATCAAATTACCTGCTGGTCATCGCCGACCGGTCGCAAGTCGAGTCTGCGCTGGCTCAGCGCGACACTGCGAAAGTGCTTTTCGACCAGACAACCGACCAGAAGAAAGCCGGGCTTGCGGCGGCGGTTGACGTACTCAGATCTGATGTAGAACTTCAGGCGAGGGAACAAAGGTTGATCCTCGCGCGGAATAATCTTGCGAAGCAAAAGCGGGTTTTGGCACGAGCGATTGGACTTCCGGCAGGTCAGACATTCGACGTAGCCACGCAAGTCGCTTATCAGCCGCTAACGACTTCAACTCTCGATGAAGCATTACAGCAGGCGTACAGCTCTCGACCCGACTACAAAAGCGTAACCGAGCAGGTACATTCCGCTGAGTTGCAGAAGAAGGCCGCTTCAGCCGAGCGCTACCCAACACTGTCCGCTCTTGCGGATTACGGATCCGTCGGCACTAATTTTGCGTCGAATCACGGCACCGTGGATGCAGCCGCTGAACTCCGGCTCCCCATTTTTCAGGGAGGCAGGGTTCACGGAGATAACATCGTCGCAGATTCCATTCTGGCAAGAGCCCGGCAACGACTCGAAGACCTCCGCGCCATCATCGACCAGCAGGTTCGTGATGCCTTTCTTGATTTGGAGGACACCGCACAAGAAGTTTCCGTTGAGAACCATGCTGTACAGCTCGCTACGCAAACCCTGCAGCAATCGCGAGATCGCTTCGCTTCCGGGGTAACGGACAACATCGAAGTAGTTCAGGCCCAGGAATCTGTGGCGGATGCGAACGACGCATATATCGCCAGCCTTTATCGCTATAACATCGCAAAAATTTCCCTGGCGCGATCCATCGGAGTTGCGGAATCGAACTACGCGCTCTATTTGAAAGGACAATAAAATGCCCGACCAAGCGACGGCCAAGAATCCGGAAACTGCATCGTCTTCAACTCGCAATACCGCAGTGGAAAGCCCGAGCACAACACCACCGGTCGTCTATCCAAGCCGCCGTTCTCACAAGCGCTGGATCATCGTGGCCGCCGCGGTGCTAGTTCTGGTCAGTAGCATCTTTCTGTGGCACTACTTCACGGGTTTCGAGAGCACCGATGATGCGCAAGTCGATGTTCACCTCTATCCAGTGAGTGCGCGGATTTCCGGGTACGTACAAGCAGTGCACGTGGGAGATAACGAGTATGTGCAGCAAGGCGACACACTCGTAGAGATTGACCCGAAAGACTATCAAGTGGCGGTGGCAAGAGCGCAGGCGAACCTCCAAACTGCGGATGCCTCGGCTCGCGCCCTCAACATCGATGTCCCCATTAGCTCGGTGGATACTGCCAGCCAACTGAAGTTCACCTCTTCCGATATCGAAAACGCCAAAGCTGGCATTGCCGCCGGAGAGAAACAAGTGGCTGCAGCGCAGGCACGCATCCTGGAAGCCGAGGCGAACGATGTAAAGGCAAAGGACGATGTGGAGCGTTACCACCTTCTGCTGGTGAAGGAAGAAGTGCCCAAACAGACGTACGACTATGCGATAGCCGCAGCACAAACCGACAATGCCGCGGTGATAGCGGCCAAAGCCGAAGAGGCGGCCGCTGAACAAAATGTCGAAGCGGCAAGAAGCCGGCTCATCGAAGCGATTGCACGGAATGAATCCGCTCAGGCTGGACCGAAACGGGTGGCGTCCACGCAAGCCCGAGCGCTCTCGGCCGTCGCCGATGAGCGCCAGCGGCAAGCCGAGCTCGACCAGGCCGAGCTCAATTTGGGATACACCAAGATATTGGCGCCAGTTAGTGGTGAGGTGACTAAGAAAGTAGTGGTGGGATTGAATGTTGACCCCGGGGAGCAACTGCTCACAGTGGTTCCTCTCGATGAGGTGTGGATCACCGCGAATTTCAAAGAAACCCAACTCAAACACATGCGCCTTGGCCAGAAGGCAGAGATCGAGCTCGACTCGAATGGCCGCACTTATCACGGTCATGTGGACAGCATTGCGGGAGCGACAGGACCCATCTTCAGTTTGCTCCCACCCGAAAACGCAACCGGCAACTACGTGAAAATCGTTCAGCGCGTTCCCGTAAAGATCGTCATCGAGCTAGGCGAGAATCGTGATCGCCAGCTTCGTCCGGGAATGAACGTTGTAGCGAAGGTGTACTTGCGATGAGCGCGACAGCGCTGGCTCTACCATCGGAGCAGGTCGTCTGGCGCCCTAAGGTAAGTCCTTGGGCGATCGCCGCCACCGTTTCGATGGCGGCGTTTATCGAAGTCCTCGATACGAGCGTTGCCAACGTTGCATTGCCTTACGTCGCCGGCGGGCTCGGAGCCAGCTACGACGACAGCACGTGGGTACTCACCTCGTACTTAGCTGCAAATGCGATCGTTCTGCCTATCAGCGGATGGCTCGCGGCGCTGATCGGCCGCAAACGGTATTTCATGATGTCGCTTGCCATTTTCACGGTGAGTTCATTGCTTTGCGGCTTAGCCCCAAGTTTGCCGCTATTGCTGTTCTTTCGAGCCGTGCAAGGTGTCGGCGGCGGTGGACTGCAACCGATGGCGCAAGCCATTCTGAACGATACGTTCCCCCCAGAGCAGCGCGGGCAGGCTTTTGCTGTCTACGGAATCACTGCAGTTCTCGCCCCCACAGTCGGGCCTATGCTGGGAGGCTGGATTACCGACAGCTACTCCTGGCGCTGGATATTCTTCATTACGCTGCCGGTAGTCCTTCTCGCTCTTTATTTGACGCACAGCCTGGTCGAAGATCCGCCGTTCCTTCATCGCTTGAAAAGCGGAGGCATCCGGGTGGACTACATGGGAATGTCAATGTTGGCGCTGGGAGTGGGTTCGCTGCAGGTGCTTCTGGACAAAGGCCAGGAAGACGATTGGTTCGGCTCGCACTTCATCACGACCCTGATCATAATTGCAGCCGTTTGTCTTATTGCTCTGGTCATCTGGGAGTGGTTCCGCAAAGAGCCGATCATCGATGTGCGCATGTTCAAGAGCTTCAACTTCGCGACGGCGAACTTAATGATGTTCATGATGGGCTTCATGCTGTTCAGCACCCTGGTCTTGATCCCTGAATTTCTGCAGACCCTCATGGGCTACACGGCAGAGCTTGCCGGTCTCGTCCTGTCCGGAGGCGGAGTAATCTTGCTGGTGATGATGCCCATCGTCGGCCGCCTCACATCAAAAATTCAAGCCAGATGGCTGATCGCGACGGGATGGCTGTGCCTTGCCATTGGATTATTCTATTGCGCGCACAACATCGATTTGTTCGTCAGCTTTCGTTTTGCGATGTGGCTGCGCGTCGCTCAAGTCGTGGGAATCGGATTCCTATTTGTTCCCATCACCGCTGCAGGTTATATCGGAATTCCTCCGGAGAAAGGCGATAGTGTCTCGGGCATCATCAATTTCATGCGCAACATCGGCGGCAGTATCGGAACTTCCGTCGTAACCACCATGCTTGTCCGACGAGCTCAATATCACCAGCAAATCCTCGTCGGCCACATCACTCCGGATACTCCCGCATATCAATCGGCACTTCATGCGCTGAGCTCGAAAATCGCACACTCTGGTCTACGGGCGGCTGATGCCCGCGACCAGACGATTGCGAGGTTCTACCAATTGGTACATCAACAAAGCGGGGCCTTGTCTTATATGGATATCTTTTGGGTCCTGGCCGCGCTCTGCTCCATCATGTTCGTTCTTGCGTTTTTCTTGAAGAAAAATGACCCGGGAGCGGGCGGCCAGGTTGCGGCGGGTTAAGGACAAACGCAATGGTACATGCCATCACAATTGAGCGCGAGTTTGGCTGCGGGGCATCCGAAATTGCCAGGTCGGTCTCCACTCACCTGGGATGGAGTTTATGGGACGAACGTTTGACACAGGAAATTGCGCGATTGACCGAAAGTACGCCGGAAGCCGTCGAGCGCATCGAATGGCGAACCGATCCTCCCGTGTACAGGCTTTTCCAGGATTTTCTTCGGGGCGCGTTTGAGGGAGGGTTGCCGCCCACCAACCGTTTGCGTCTGCTCGACGCGCGCCGGATCGCCCAGGTCTCGGAAAAGGCAGTCAATACAGCCTTTTCCGGCAGCCCGTCGGTGATTGTGGGCCGAGGTGCGCAGTTTTTCCTGCGCAATCGCAAAGATGTCTTCCATGTATTTCTCTACGCATCTCGCGATTACAAAATCCACAGATTGATCACTCGGGGCGAACCTCAGGATAAGGCGATCGAACAAATCGACACAACCGACAAAGCGCGAGCTGCGTTCGTCCGCCAATATCTCGGGCTGAAATGGCCGGATCCCTATCTGTACGACGCAATGTTTAATACCGAGATGGGCCATTCTTTTGTCGCTGACATGCTCGTTCGATGCGTCCTAGGGGCCCACGCGGATGATCAACCGCGAGCGGTTAACCAAGAGCGCTCCCCGTTGCGCGCTTATTAGATCGATGCGAATACATCGCTCAGCTGTACAAAACGATACGAAGGTGTCGCCGATACCATCGTTCAATTGCTTTGACCTTGACCTGGTGGCTTAATTAGAAGTGTGCAAAGCCGATTGCCTAGGAGGTGTTTGCGCATGAGAATCACACGGGTTGCCACATTTGCAGTTCTTGGGGCAGCTCTAACCGTCACGATCGGCGTAACCCTTTTGGCGCAGCAAGACAGGTACACGCTGAAGGTGCCGGATGGACTCGCATTCTCTGACATCAAAGGCTATGACACGTGGCAGGATGTTGCGGTCAGTGAAACGGAAGGCAGCGTCAAGGCGATTCTGGGAAACGAAAAGATGATTAAGGCGTACGAGGAGGGTATCCCGGACAATGGCAAACCTTTCCCCGAAGGCGTCAAGATTGTGAAAATCGAGTGGATCAAGAAGAAGAATCCGGTGTCGCCGTATTTTGTGGAGGTGCCGGACACTCTAAAGACGGTCTCGTTTATCGAGAAGGATTCGAAACGATTCCCGGGCACGCATGGATGGGCCTACGCTCAGTTTGCGTACGACACCGAGTCTAAGACGTTCAAGCCTTCTGTCACTGGCTCTGCATGCGGATATAAATGCCACACGACGGTGGCGTCGAGGGGATTACATCTTTACAGCATATCCGCCCCGGTGAACACGCTCACGCTCATTCCCGACGGGAAGAAAGAGACCGGGCCAATCGCAAACGGCTCGGCAGCCATTCGTTCTCAACCTCAGATTATGGAAGTGAATGGAAATCGATATCAATCTCGAGACGATACATTACGCGACCGACACTGACATCGTCTGCCCGAAGAGCGGCGATGGCAGAAATCTGCTTAGGTTGCTGGTGGCTCTAGGAGCAGGTATCGTTTTTGGCCTCGTTCTTGCCGTCTGTTTCCTGGAGGGGCAACGCGAGGGAGCTGCGTCTATAAGGACTTCGATCCCAAACTCTTCTCTCACCGAGAATGCCGCTGCTGAGCACGAATCAGTTCGGCCTTTCTATGCCATCGTTCCAGACAAAAGACTCGGTTCGGTTGCTCGCCAATGGGCGACCCACCGTGACCATATCATCAAACACTGACCAATCGAACACATTGCGGTACTTAGGAGGAGTCATGTCGGGTATAGCAGTCGCGGTGGGAACTATGAAGGCAGCTCAAATTTCCAAACCGGGAGCTGGTTTTCAGATTGTCGAGCGCGAGATTCCCGAGCCTGGTGCAGGACAAGTGCGCATTAAGGTAAATGCCTGTGGAGTCTGCCACAGCGATGCGCTGGTGGTGGAAGGTTCGTGGCCCGGACTTCCGTATCCGCGCGTTCCGGGGCACGAAGTCGCCGGCGTGGTTGATGCCGTGGGAGCTGGTGTTTCGGAGTGGAAGAAAGGGCAGCGAGTCGGCATCGGTTGGCACGGAGGACACGACTTCATCTGCCCGGAGTGCCGGCGCGGGGATTTCATGAACTGCCGCAACCAGCAAGTCACGGGTTTCAGCCACGACGGCGGCTATCAGGAATATATGCTGGCCCCACACGAAGCCCTTGTGGCCATACCGGAGAGCGTCAGCGACGTCGATGCTGCGCCCCTCATGTGCGCCGGTATTACGACCTACAACGCCCTGAGACGCAGTGGCGCACTGCCCGGTGATCTCGTTGCCGTCCAGGGCATCGGAGGTCTCGGCCATCTCGGAGTGCAATTTGCGAACAAGTTTGGCTACCGGGTCGCTGCGATCGGGCGAGGCGCAGAAAACTGCTGGGCTCGTCGACCAGTAACAGCTTCGGATGAAGGACGAGGGCCCTCGCCAGCCCTGCGCGCTTGCGCATCCCTCCGGAAAGCTCGGAGGGCATC
>Ga0209380_10002780_pt1 | contig 11112 bp, 10 predicted proteins | sample HubBroMetageWFT6_FD_188347 | JGI IMG/M metagenome (GOLD analysis project Ga0209380, IMG submission 188347) | Warmed and freeze-thawed soil microbial communities from the Hubbard Brook experimental Forest, New Hampshire - Hubbard Brook CCASE Soil... | ecosystem: Environmental > Terrestrial >...
CCCGGCCGCGTGACGGTCAATCGCTGGAATCGGCACGGTAGCCTCCCGCTGGCCGGGGCCGGGGTGGTGATCGGAGTCATCTCCCGCGGCGGCGGCCAGTCGCCGGTCACGCACGACGTCGTCTACGTGGTGGCAGCGGCCCTGCTCCTGGCCGCCCTGCTGTGCGCCCTGGTCGGCGCGGCCGTGGCCAGCATGGCTCGTTCGGGTCTGCGCGGTTAGGGCCGGCCCTAGCCGAGGGTCTTGGCCATCCGGTAGTTGTGGATCGGCACGCTGCGGAGGATCTTGTCCTGTCGCTCCAGCACCGCGAAGCCCTTCCGCTCGAAGAAACGCCGGGCCAGCTCGCTGGCCTCGGTGAACAGCCGCCCGATGCCCTGCTCGCGGGCCGCGGCCTCGAGCCCGTCGTACAACCGTGACGCGATGCCCCGGCCGGCCGCCTCCGGTGCGCAGTACAGGCGGTCAATGTGCCCATCCGGCTCGAGATCGATGAACGCGACCACGCGGTCCTGCTCGTCTGCGGCGACCAGGACCAGGCGCCCGTCACTGGAGCGCAGGTGCTCCTGCTCGACGTTCAACGGTCCGGGAACCCACGCCTTGACCTGATCATCGGTGTAATCGGACCGCGCGACCTCGCGGACCGACCGGTAAAAGACATCGGCCATCCCGGCTGCATCGCGCGGTTCATACGTCCTGACCGTTACCTGCACGCAGCCGAACGTACCGCACCGGGCCGCAAGCCCCCGAACATGCCCCGACCCGCCGCCTCCTGTGGCCTAATCTCCCCATCAGCACCATCCGTTGGCCCAGCCATCCGGCCGCCAACCGATGGTGGTGGCAACGTAACGGATCTATCCGGCACAGAGTGGCAACCGTCGGTTCCGCGCCACTCCGGAGCGGGACCGGTGAGCGGCGATCTGACCTTCGGAGCATGCACGAGGGCGGCGCGTTGACTCGGTGCCGCGATGGGGCAAGGATCGATCACGTGCGGTTTGTGTGGCAGCGGCCGGACGTGGCCAGGACCTGCGAGGAGTGCGGGTACACCTGGCGCGTGCCCCGGTCGGCCGCCAAGCGTCGCCTCAGGTCGATCTCCATGTTCAACGTCGCGCCCAACTGGCGGACCCTCGACCGCGGCGAACTGGCCCGGGAGGTCGCGTCGATCTCCGCGGAGAACCAGACGGTCGAGACCCTCCAGCACTGTCCCAAATGCGGAGCGGAACGGTTCACGCAGCACGCTGTCCGCGACGACGACCCGCGCGGCTGACCAGTAAACAGGTGCCTTCACCGGCCCGGACGCTGCGGTCGCGGGTGTTCCTGGGCGGCCAGGCCGTCTCGATGCTGGGCGACGGGCTGGCCATCCTGGCCATACCGCTGCTGGTCCTGCAGCTGACCCGTAGCCCGGTGGCGGCGGTGCTCGCGTCGTTGCCGGGCAGCGTCGGCTACCTGGCCGCGGGCCTCCCGGCCGGAGTGCTGGCCGACCGGCTCGACCCATGGCGGGTGCTGATCGCGGGCGACGTGCTCCGGGCCGCGATCTTCCTCGCCCTGTTCCTGCTCACCGGGTCGAGGCCGGCTGCGGCGTGGCTGATCCTGACCCTGGCCTTCGCCGCCGGGGCGGTGACCGTGTTCTCCGACACCGCGCTCACCATCGCCGTCCGGGACGTATTCGCCGGTGCCCGGCTGATGACGGCCAACTCATGGCTGGAGTCGGCCAACCAGCTGGGCCAGATCATCGGGCCGAGCGCGGCCGGGCTGCTGGCCGCGGCCGGCCTGCTGCACGTGTCGATGCTGATCGACGCGCTGACCTTCCTGGTCGCCTTGGCCTCGATCCTCGGCGTCCGCCGGGCCTACCGCGGTGCGCCGCGGACCCGCCCGGCACAGGCGGGCTGGCGGGTGCTGCGCCGCGAGCTGGCCAGCGGGATCAGGTACCTGGCCGCCACGCGGGTGCTGTTCACCCTGCTGGTGTTCATGCTGGTGCTGAACCTGTGCCTGGGCGCCGACAAGCTCATCATCTTCTTCACCAGGAACTCGCTGCACCTGCCGCCGGACCAGGTCGGCCTGGTGGTCACGGCGGGCGGGGTCGGCGGGCTGCTGGGCGCGGCGGGCACCAGCCTGCTGTGCCGGTGGCTCGGGCCGCTCCCGGCCATCACGCTCGGCGCGGCGTCCTCGGGACTCGCCCTGCTCATGATCGCCATGGCCACCTCGATGCCGGTCGCGCTGGCTGGGAACCTGCTCTACACCTGGGCCATCATCGTGGCCAGCGTGACCATGCGCTCGCTGCGGCAGGTGCTCGTGCCCCGGGACCTGCTGGGCCGGGCTACGGCCTCGTGGCGGCTCGGCGGCCAGGGCGTCACGCTGATCGGCGCGATCCTGGCCGGAGCCATGGCCGGACTGCTGGGGGGCGATCCCCGGCCGGTATTCGCCGCCGCCGGATCCCTGACCCTGCTCATCGTGTCCGTCGCGTGGTTCGCCGGGCTGCGCCGCGAGCACCTGCCGGCCAGCGTCCTGACCCCGTCGGCGCGGTAACGTTCCCGGAACGATCCGTACGTACCGCCACGAGGCCCCAGAAGAAGGGCGGGTAAAACCGCCGAGCCCGTCCGCTCCCGGCCGGCGGCACACGGAGCCACCACGGGTCGCGGAGCCACCACGGGCCGCGCAGCCGCCCCGGAGCGAATAGCCGGCCGATCCGGCCACCGCGGCGCAGCAGGAGCAGCAGACGCGGCAGACCAATCCGACCCGCGCGACCCATCACCCGCCGCGCCACGGTCCACCGTGCTCACCAGCAGCAACCGCCGCGGCTGCTCGGTCATGGCGTGCTGGCAGCGCAGCTGGCAGCTCACGCACCCGCCGGCCGCCGCCCGCCGCCGCCGTACCGACAGGAACATCGTGAACGCCACCGCCGCCGCCACCGCCGCGACGGCCACGGCCACCGCGATCGCGACGAACAGCGCGGCCGAATCAAGGAAGTGCCCAGCCGACCGACCGAACACCAGGAATACCACCAGCAGCAGTGCCGCCATCCTGCTCGCAGGGCGGGCGTAACAGACCATGGTCAGCCTCTCATCGCTCTGGTCCCGTCGAGGGTTGGCCGTGCGCCATTGCCGGTCCACTTCCTGGATCTCTCAGCGAGCGGGAAAAGTCAAGACCCTGAGTCGACCGGTTGTGAGCGTAGCGTGATCAAGGCGAGCAGCCCGGCGGCCAGCGCCAGCCCCGCCGACAGGTACAGCGCGGCGTGCAGCCCGTTGTGGAACGCCGTGTAGGCGGCGCCGATGACCTCCTTGACCAGCTTCTCGAACGGCCCGTAGTTGGTGTTCGCCGGGATCGCGCCGGTCTCGATGGCGGTGATGACCTGGCCCTGGAAGCTGGCCGGGATGCCGAGGTGATTCAGCTGCGCGATGAGGCTGGCGTGCAGCTGCGAATACACCAGCGAGCCGAGGATCGCCACCCCGGTGACCGCGCCGATCTCCCGGCTGGTGTTGGTGGCCGACGCGGCCATGCCGGATCGTTCGGGCGGCACGGCGGACAGCACCGAGGACGTGATCGGCACCACGGTGGTCCCGATCCCGATGCCGGCCAGCGCGAGCGAGAGGATCAGCGGCACGTAGGACGGGTGCGGATTGAGGTAGCCGTCGGCCAGGAACAGCCCGACGGCCAGCAGCACGCACCCGATCGTGATCGACCAGCGCGGCCCGACCCAGGCCGTCCACCGCCCGGCGAGCACCGAGGCCACGATCATCAGCGCCGTCATCGGCAGGAACACCAGCGCCAGCCGGTACCCGGAGGCCTGGACCACCTCGACCAGGTACAGCGCGGTGAAGAAGAAGATCGCGAACGTGGCGAAGTACGTGCACATCGCCACGATGTTCGGCGTGGTGAACTGCGGCATGCGCAGGTAGCGCAGGTCGAGCAGCGGGTTCGCGGCCCGCCGTTCCCGCCACACGAACGCCACGGCCAGCACCACGCTCGCGCACAGCAGGATGATCACCGCCGCCGAGCCGAAACCCGCCGACTCCGAGTCGATGATCGCGAACACGAACGTGGCCAGGGTGCCCGCCCCCAGCAGCGTGCCCGCGGTGTCCACCCGCGCCGCCGTGGGATCGGCGCTCTCCGGCAGGATGACCGCCGCCACGATCAGAATGGCTAGCCCGAAGAACACGTTGAACCAGAAGATGCCCCGCCAGTTCCACAGCCCGATGAGCACGCCGCCCACCACCGGGCCCATGGCCAGCGCGAAGCCGGAGGTGCCCGCCCACACGCCGATGGCCCGGCTCCGGGCCCGGGCGTCGGGGTACAGGTGGCGGAGCATGGACAGGGTGCCCGGCTCGCTGGCCGCCGCGCCCATGCCCATCACCGCCCGGCCGGCGATGAGCACCGCGGGGTTGGGGGCCAGCGCCGACAGCACCGAACCCGCGCAGAACACCCCCACGCCGGCCAGCATGACCTTCTTGCGGCCGAGTTCGTCCCCGATCATCCCGCAGGCCAGCATCAGGCTGGCGAAGGTCAGGGCGTACGCGCCCACCACCCACTGCAGGTCGGTGACGTTTGCCTTCAGGCTCGTCTGTATGTCGCCCAGTGCGACGCTGACCACGGTGTTGTCCAGGAAGGTCAGGAACAGCAGCGTGCACAATGTGGCGAGGGCCAGTGACCGGCCCCCGCGCGCGACGATCCCCGCACCGCCGTGACTCTCACCCGAGACGGCCTCAGCCTGGCTGGCCAACGGGACGGCCCTGCCCTCAGCCGGCCGAGCTGCACGCCGCGGGCTCCGAGCCCCCGGGAATCAGCTTGAACAGGTTGCACAGGCTGGCGTCGCCGACCTTCCACACCCCGTCCTGATACACCGCCGTGCCGGTCTGGCCGCCCAGCAGCGTCGTGCTGCCGGACACGATGCTGTAGGTCACGGTGGCCATCGTCGCCGAGGTCACCGTCACGCCGGTGACCTTGGCCCCGATTCCGTTCGCCAGCGGCAGCTTGCTGAAGGAATCGATGGCCGAGGAGAACGAGCTCCCGTTCTCCAGCAGGGCGACCCGCTGCGAGAGCGGCGTGCTGGCGTTGAAGAACTTCTCCCAGTTCGCGGTGATCTGCGCCACGGCGGCCGAGTTACCCGAAGACGATGACGAGGCCGGGGCCGAGGACACGGGCGCCGAGGACACGGGCGCCGAGGACGAAACAGGAGACGAAGCAGCAGACGACGAAGACGATGAGCTGGAACTGCAGGCGGAAACCGCTAGTGCGAGCGCCAGGCCGAGCACCGGAGCCAGGATGATCCGGCGAGCCACGAGTGGGAATCGCATGCGCGTCCTTAGTCTCGGTCGGATGTACTTCTGAGGACTGCCATACGCGGGGGGTCGCAGATTCTCAGTGTTGACTGAGAGTCTGCCCTGAATGCTTCCCTACCTGCTGCTATCTACCCCCGGCAGCCCGACGCGCGCGTCAGGAACGGGCCCATTAAAGCGAGGCTTACCAGCGGAAATGCACGAACAGCCGGCCGAAGTTCTTCGAGTCCTTCTCGATCCGGTGGTACTTGGCCTTGATGTCCTTGCGCTCCAGGAACCGCAGGACGTGCTTCTTGAGCTGGCCCGACCCTTTGCCCGGGATGATCTCGATCAGCGGCGCCTTCTTTTCCGCCGCCTCGTCGAAAATCGCCTGCAGCGCGCGGTCGATGTCCTGGCCGCGGTTGTAAATGTCGTGCAGGTCAAGCTTGAGCTTCATAGCTCTGTCCTTAACTGGCGCCCTGGACTACCGCGATGATAGCCGCCACCGTCTGCGCCGGGTCACGCCCGCTGGGCACGACGGTGACGCCGGGCTCACCCGGCTGCGGGGGCTCGAGCGCGTCGAACTGGCTGTTGAGCAGGCCCGCGGGGAAGAAGTGATCGTGCCGGGCGGCCAGCCGCCGGGCCGCCTCCTCCCGGTCCACGCTCAGGAAGATCATCCGCGCCTGCGGCCGCCCGCCGAGCAGCACGTCGCGGTAGGCGCGCTTGAGCGCCGAGCAGGTCACCACGGCCGACTCGTCCCGCGCGATGCGCTCGTCCATCCAGGCCGTGATGGCGTGCAGCCACGGCAGGCGGTCCGCGTCGGTGAGCGGGATCCCGGCCCGCATCTTGGCGATGTTCGCGGCCGGGTGGAACGCGTCCGCGTCGGCGAACTGCCACCCCAGGCGCCCGGCCAGCAGCGCGCCCACGGTCGTCTTGCCGCTGCCCGACACGCCCGCCACGATCAGGATCATCTCGTTCGCGAGTCTAGAGGGTACGCCGAGCCTGTGTACGACATCCAGAACCCGAGCTTCGCCGGCTTCGTCACCACCCAGGACCACGGCGTGCTCGATTTGTTTCTAATTTCAATAGGACCTAACGGAACGTGGCTCGAGCGCCCGGTCTAGGAAACTTCCCAGCCGGCCGTGACCTCCCCGGCGTCCTGCCGCCGCACCCGAGATGACCCCTGTCTTGGCCGGGTCGGTGAACGGGACCATGGTCTGCCCTTGGTGGAGTCCACCGTGACCGGCTGGGTGAGGTGCCATAGTCCGAAACGTCGATGCCCTGGGCGGATCCCGCGATCGCCGGCCCCCCTGTCCCCTCCGTGTCGCGGCGATCGTAGCGTAGAGAAATGCCGCGCACGAGCGCTGAATGCGGCGAGGCTGGGTAGACGACGCGGGCGGAGGTGACGCGGACCCATGAAACTCCCGAACTGGCCGGTCTACCGGCAGCTGACCGGTGCCGACCACGGCGGCCTGGGCGCCGCGGCCAAGAGCAACCGGCCCCGCGTCGCGCGTACCAGCACGGCCGACCGGGTGGTCAAGTCGATCTGCCCGTATTGCGCGGTCGGTTGCGGGCAGAACGTCTACGTCTCCGACGAGAAGGTCATCCAGATCGAGGGCGACCCGGACTCGCCGGTGAGCCGGGGCAGGCTCTGCCCCAAGGGGTCAGCGACCTTGCAGCTCACCACGGGAAGCGCGCGGCAGTACCGGGTGAAGTACCGGCGCCCGTTCGGAACAGAATGGGAAGACCTCGACCTCGACCAGGCCATGGACATGATCGCCGACCGGGTGATCGAGTCCCGCCGGCGCGGCTGGCAGCAGGAGATCGATGGCAAGTTCACGCGGCGTACGCTCGGCTTCGCCGGCCTGGGCGGGGCGACGCTGGACAACGAAGAGAACTACCTGATCAAGAAGCTGTTCACCGCGCTCGGCGCCATCCAGATCGAGAACCAGGCCCGCCTTTGACACTCCGCCACCGTCCCCGGTCTGGGGACTTCGTTCGGCCGCGGCGGCGCCACCACTTTCCAGCAGGACCTGGCCAACGCCGACTGCATCCTCATCGAGGGCTCGAACATGGCCGAGGCGCACCCGGTCGGGTTCCAGTGGGTGATGGAGGCTAAGAAGCGCGGCGCGAAGGTCATCCACGTCGACCCGCGGTTCACCCGCACCAGCGCGCTCGCCGACCTGCACGTGCCGATCAGGGCCGGGGCCGACATCGCGTTCGTCGGCGGCCTCATCAACTACGTCCTGACCACCGGCAAGTTCTTCCGTGAGTACGTGATCAACTACACCAACGCGGCCACCGTCTTGACTGGGGACTTCGCCGACACCGAGGACCTGGACGGGGTGTTCTCCGGGCTGGACCGCGAGTACCGGCTGTACGACATGGAGACCTGGCGGTACCAGGGTGAAGAGGTACGCCCGGCGGTCGGCCAGCGCAGCCCCGAGGAGACGAGGGCCCGGCCGACACGCGAGCAGCTGCGGCAGATCCGGGCGGCGGGCCGCGGCGAGAGACACGGTTCCGGGGGTGCCGCCTGCCACCCCTCTCCCGACACCGACGAGACGCTGCAGAACCCGTGCTGCGTGTTCCAGGTTCTCAAGCGCCACTACGCGCGCTACACGCCGGAGATGGTCGCCGAGGTCACCGGGATACCAGAAGCGACCTTCCAGAAGGTCTGCGAGCTGCTAACGGAGAACTCCGGGCGCGACCGCACCACCGCGTTCGTCTACAGCGTGGGCTGGACCCACCACACGATCGGCGCCCAGAACATCCGCAGCGCGTCGATCCTGCAGGCACTGCTCGGCAACATCGGCCGGCCGGGCGGCGGCGTCATGGCGCTGCGCGGGCACGCCTCCATCCAGGGCTCCACCGACATCCCGACCCTGTTTGACCTGCTGCCCGGGTACCTGCCGATGCCGCACGTGTACGGCAACGAGGATCTGAGCGCCTACGTCGCCGCCGAGACCGTGCAGAACGGGTTCTGGGCGAACACCAGCGACTACATGGTGAGCTTGCTCAAGGCCTATTGGGGCGACGCGGCCACCAAGGACAACGACTTCTGCTACGGGTACCTGCCCCGGCTCACCGGCAGCCACAGCACCTTCGACACCGTGCTGGCCCAGCTTGACGGCGTGTGCACCGGGTACCTCCTGTTGGGCCAGAACCCGGCGGTGGGCTCGGCCAACGCCCGCATGCAGCGGCTTGGCCTGGCGAACCTGGACTGGCTGGTGGTCCGCGACTTCTCCTTGACCGAGAGCGCCACCTGGTGGCGGAACGGGCCCGAGATCGAGACCGGTGAGATGCGCACCGAGGACCTCAAGACCGAGGTGTTCTTCCTGCCCGCGGCCGCGCAGACGGAAAAGGACGGCAGTTTCACCAACACCCAGCGTTTGCTGCAGTGGCACCACACCGCGGTGGAACCGGCCGGCGACGCCCGCAGCGACCTGTGGTTCACCTACCACCTGGGCCTGCGGATCCGGCAGAAGCTGGCCGCCGCAGCCACCGAGGAGACGGCCGAGAGGGACCGGCCGGTCCTGGACCTCACCTGGGACTACCCGGTCAACGGACGGCTGGAAGAGCCCGACGCGCAAGCTGTGCTCGCCGAGATCAACGGATGGAACTCCAAGGGCGAACCGCTATCGAGCTACACCCAGCTCAAGGACGACGGCTCCACGACCTGCGGCTGCTGGATCTACTGCGGTGTGTACGCGGGCGGGGTCAACCAGGCCGCCCGTCGCGTGCCAGGCGGGCAGCAGAACTGGATCGCCAACGAGTGGGGCTGGGCCTGGCCGGCGAACCGGCGGGTGCTGTACAACCGTGCCTCGGCCGACCCAGACGGCCGGCCGTGGAGCGAGCGCAAGGCCCTCGTCTGGTGGGACGCCGAAAACAACCGATGGACCGGGCACGACGTGCCCGACTTCATCGCCGACCGGCCGCCGGACTACACCCCGCCCGACGGCGCGACCGGCGTGGCCGCGATCACCGGCACGGACCCGTTCATCATGCAGAACGACGGCAAGGCGTGGCTGTTCGCCCCGGCCGGCATGGTCGACGGGCCCCTGCCCACCCACTACGAGCCGCAGGAGTCCCCGTTCGCCAACCTGCTCTACGGCCAGCAGCACAACCCAGTCCGGCAGATGATCTCGCGCCCGCAGAGCCTGTACGAGCCGAGCGGGAATGAGCCCGGATCAGGCGTGTTCCCGTACGTGGCGACCACCATCCGGCTGACCGAGCATCACACGGCGGGTGGCATGTCACGGTTCCTGCCCTACCTGGCGGAACTGCAGCCAGCGTTCTTCTGCGAGGTATCGCCGGAACTGGCCGCCGAGCGCGGCCTGGAGCACGCCGGCTGGGCCACGATCGTCACCGCGCGCAGCGCGATCGAGGCCCGCGTCATGGTCACCGAACGGATCCGGCCGCTGCGGGTGGCCGGCCGCGTGGTGCACCAGGTCGGGCTGCCCTGGCACTGGGGCCTGAACGGGCTGACCACCGGCGACGCCGCTAACGAACTGACCCACCTGTCCCTCGACCCGAACGTGCACATCCAGGAGGACAAGGCGTTCGCCTGTGACATCCGCCCCGGCCGCCGACCGCGCGGACCCGCGCTGCGCGACCTGGTCCGCGACTACCAGCAGCGGGCCGGCATCACTCCGCAGACAGGAACGCAGCCATGAGCGTGAGCACACCCCGCGGCGCCCCCTTCGCGAGCGGCCCGGCGGACGGAGGGCTGGATCCGGCGGCCCGTTCGGGGTACGCCGACCACCCGCCACGAGTGGGGTTTTTCACCGACACGTCGGTGTGCATCGGGTGCAAGGCGTGCGAGGTCGCGTGCAAGGAGTGGAACGCGGTCCCCGAGGACGGGCTCGAGCTGACCGGCATGTCCTACGACAACACCGTCGGCCTGGGCGCGTCGACCTGGCGCCACGTCGCGTTCATCGAGCAGCCGGTCACCGTGGTCGACGCTCCGTCCGCCCCGAGCCGCGCCGAGGGTGTGCGCTGGCTGATGGCCAGCGACGTGTGCAAGCACTGCACCGAGTCGGCCTGCCTGGATGTGTGCCCGACCGGCGCGCTGTTCCGCACCGAGTTCGGCACCGTGGTGGTCCAGGACGACGTGTGCAACGGCTGCGGGTACTGCGTCGGGGCCTGCCCGTTCGGGGTGATCGCCCGGCGCGAGGAGGACGGGCAGGCGCACAAGTGCACGCTGTGCTACGACCGGCTCGGCGCGGGGATGGAGCCCGCCTGCGCCAAGGCCTGCCCGACCGAGTCCATCCAGTTCGGCCCGCTGGACGAGCTCCGCGAGCGGGCCGCACTGCGGGTGGCGGACCTGCGCGCGGCCGGGCAGGACCAGGCCCAGCTCTACCTGAACGACCCGGATGACGGCATCGGCGGCGGCGGGGCGTTCTTCCTGCTCCTGGACGAGCCCGAGGTGTACGGCCTGCCGCCGGACCCGGTGGTCACCACCCGCGACCTGCCGAGCATCTGGAAGCACGTCGGCCTGGCCGCGGCCGGCCTGGTCACGGCTGGGATCGCGCTGGGCCTCGGCAGGAGACCGCGATGACCCCCGAGCCGAAGGGGCCCGGCGCCGCCTGGACTGAGGAGCGACGAAGGAGCGACGAGGGAAGGAGGCGCCTAAAGGGGCCCCGGAGGGGAGAAGAAAGCAGAGTTCCGGATGCGGAGTTCACTTCCTACTACGGGCGGCCGGTGATCAAGGAACCGGCCTGGGGCACGCCCGACATTGCGGGATACCTGTTCCTCGGCGGCCTGGCGGGCGCGTCGTCGATGCTGGCGGCGGCCGCCGAGGTGTCCGGCTACGGCGAGCTGGCCCGAGTGGCCAAGGTGGGCGCGCTCGGCGCGATCAGCCTGTCCGCGG
>Ga0209380_10002782_pt1 | contig 11111 bp, 9 predicted proteins | sample HubBroMetageWFT6_FD_188347 | JGI IMG/M metagenome (GOLD analysis project Ga0209380, IMG submission 188347) | Warmed and freeze-thawed soil microbial communities from the Hubbard Brook experimental Forest, New Hampshire - Hubbard Brook CCASE Soil... | ecosystem: Environmental > Terrestrial > Soil...
GTCTTCGCCTGAAATCGTTGGGACAGGGAGGGAATGTCTCCATCTGGCAGGTCGAGTTCGATGCGATGAATGCGGTGCATAGGGAAGAAAACGACGGACGGGGTAAACGGCTCGCCGTCTTTGACCATGACGGCCAGATCATCAACCGACGATAGATCCATACCGCTGACACTCAGGCCTTCCGGGGCTAGCGCCAGAATCATTCCCCAGAATTTATCTCTGGGGTTGCTTAGAGTCACCACCACCAACGCGCCTGGCGAAAAGGGGGCGCACTCGGCGGACGAAGCCTTATCGCGAACAGACGGTAGTTTCTTCACGACGCCATGATTGTCGCCGCACTCGGCAAGGTTTGCAACCGCGGGTTTACTTCGCGGTCGTCCGAGGCAGGCATCCAGCGCAGTCGCCCGCCGAGCGCGTAGAAGAAGGGAACGGACCCGCCCTCTTGCGCTAGCTTACGTCACAACGGGGACATTACTCATTCCGGCAGAGCCGAACACTCGCCGGTAGCGCTCCACTTCGGAGGGCAGGCCGAGCGCCTTGGCGTAATTATCGGAAAGCTTTACGGCGGGGCGACCCTCCGCGCTCGACACTTTGCAGATCAGGCTGATGGGGTCGAATCCGCTGCCGCCCTGCGGATCGCAGCCGCGGAAATCATTGGTCAGCAGGGTGCCCCACCCGGCGCTGAAGCGAATGCGGCGTCCGGGAGTCCACTTGCGGCGATCGAGAAAATCTGCCGCCGCGCGGAAATCGGCGGCGGTTGCGCCTTTCGCCATTACTCCGCCATAGTGCGCATGCAGGCCGAGTATATCGTCGACGTCGAGCGCATCGGAAGCAATGATGAGCTTGGTCGCTGGATCGCGACCGCGGGCCTTCAGCCACGCGATGTATTCGTCCCCGGCCGCAAACGGATTCTTACTGTCGACGCGCTGGCCGGTCCAATCTGCCGCCCATTCCGGCGCGCCTTGCAGAAACTGCGTTGTGCCAAAAGTGTCGGGCAGCATGATCCGCAATTCGCCTTCGTAGGTTCTCTGCCACATATCGAGCACGTGATATTGCGCAGCCTTCAGCGATTCGTCATCCGGCGCCAGCGCGGCCACCACCATTGGAATCTCGTGCGCGTTCGTTCCAATCGCTTCCAGATCGTGCTTGTGGGCAAGGAACGCATTCGAGGTGCCGACAAAATTTTGCCCGAGATTCGATGCCATGGCCTCGACCACATACTCCTGCCAAAGAAAGCTGTGACGTCGCCTCGTGCCAAAATCGGCGAGCCTGAGATCGGGCACACCGCGCAGCCGCTCAATCTTGCTCCACAGCTTCGTCTTCGCTCGGGCATACAAGATGTCGAGGCCGAACTCGCTGAGCTTTTTCAGATGAGCGCGGGTCTTCAGCTCATCGAGGATGGAGAGCGAATACAGCTCCCACATGGTGGTTTCAGTCCAGAGACCGTCAAAGATAAGATGAAACTGGTCGCCGTTGATTTTCAGCTCGTAGTCCGACAACCGGAAATCGCGCTCCAGCCATTCCAGGAATCCCGGCTCGAAAATGCCGCGGCGGCCATAAAACGTGTTGCCGGCCAGCCAGACCAGTTCTGATTTCCGGAACCGCAGTTTCCTCACATGTTCCAGTTGCTGGGTAAATTCCTCAGTGGTGAGCAGATCGGCGAGACGGACTGAGGTGGTGCGGTTGAAAAGCGAGAACGATACCCGCGTCTTCGGATAGTGCTTCCAGATAAACTGCAGCATCAGCAACTTGTAGAAATCAGTGTCGAGCAGGGATCGGGTCACCGGATCGAGCGCCCAGTTGTGGTTGTGAGCCCGTTCTGCGAAATTGACAATCATTCGGTCGTCTCAGTGAAGGCAGGAGTTTGAACCAGGCGAAATCCCTGTCCCGGAGATGCTCCGAATGATTCTAGCCGCGGATGATCCCAACTGTCGAAACATCACCATCGCACTCCGTGACCCGGATCGCAAATGCGGATCCGTTCTCAGCAGTTGGACCAGGGGTTTCCGCCGAGCGAAATGAATGCGAGAATAGGGCACTGGTTTCGATGACTGCTGCAGCACGCGAGGAGGAAGCCGTTTGCCATTAAAGCAGGATGTGCCCTGGTACAAACTCGCGATCATTTACCAGGCCCACGTTCGCACTTTCTACGACAGCAACGGCGATGGCGTGGGTGACTTCCAGGGGCTTGATCAGAAGCTGGACTATCTGCAGGAATTGGGGATCAACACAATCTGGTTGATGCCGTTCTTTCCGTCACCTCTGCGTGACGACGGCTATGATATCTCCGATTACTACTCAGTCCATTCCAGCTATGGAACCCTGGAGGATTTCAGGACGTTCTTGAAATCGGCCCACGCGCGCCAGATACGGGTGATCATCGAAATGGTGCTGAATCATACCTCGGATCAGCACCCGTGGTTTCAGCAGTCCCGCAGCTCTCGGGAGAACCCGCGCCGGGATTGGTATGTCTGGAGAGATACCGACACCGGATATCCCGAAGCTCGGATCATTTTTCTCGATACCGAGCTGTCCAATTGGGCGTGGGACCCAATTTCGAAATCCTATTATTGGCATCGTTTCTTCAGCCACCAGCCCGATCTCAATTATGACAATCCCGCTGTTCGGGAAGAGATCTGGAACGTCATGAAGTTCTGGCTCGAAATAGGTGTCGACGGCTTTCGGCTGGATGCGGTCCCCTACCTGGTGGAACGCGAGGACACGAATTGTGAGAATTTGCCCGAGACTCACGGAATCCTAAAAGAGTTGCGGCGAAAACTCGATGAACAATTTCCGGGCAGGATGTTGCTGGCGGAAGCCAATCAATGGCCTGCGGATCTTCGCCCCTACTTCGCCGATGGAAACGAATTCCACATGGCGTTTCATTTTCCGCTGATGCCCAGAATGTTCATGGGAGTGAAACTGGAGGACCGCAAGCCCATCACTGAAATTCTGCAGCAAACTCCGGAAATTCCGCCGTCTTGCCAGTGGTGCCTGTTCCTGCGCAATCATGACGAGTTGACCCTCGAAATGCTTACAACTGTCGAACGGGACTACATGAACGACACCTATGCGCAGGACAAGGAGATGCGGCTGAACCTCGGAATTCGGCGCCGGCTGGCCCCTTTGCTCGACAACGACCGGAGGCGGATTGAGTTAATGCACGGAATACTGATGTCGTTACCGGGTACTCCAAACATTTACTACGGCGACGAGATTGGAATGGGCGACAACACCAAGCTGGGCGACCGTAATGGAGTGAGAACTCCGATGCAGTGGAGCGGAGGCTGGAACGGAGGGTTTTCCGCGGCAGAAGCGGAGAAACTCTATGCGCCGTTGATTCAGGATCCAGTCTACGGTTATCCCGCCGTCAATGTGGTTTCGCAAAAGAAGACGGAACACTCTCTCCTCAACTGGATAGGACACATCATCGCGGTTCGAAAAACTACAAGCGTGTTCGGCGCCGGGTCGATTGAGTTTCTCTATCCGGCCAATCACCGAATATTGGCGTACGTGCGCCAGTTGGACAATGAGACGATCCTGGTGGTCAACAATCTCTCCAACGCCGCTCAGGCGGTCGAACTGGACCTGCGCCGCCACAAAGGAAATATCCTTATCGAGATGTTCGGCAAGAATATCTTTCCGCGGGTAGGCGATTTGCCGTATTTGCTGACCCTGGGTCCTTACCAGTTTTACTGGTTTCGCTTGCGACGCATCTGAAGTGATCGCTGAATGGGGAATGACGTCTCATGGCAGAGGCTAAATTGGCGGAAGAGAGTGTTCTCACGGACGATTTACTTCGCCAGCTCATCAATGTCGGTGAGGTCGACATCCTGGTGGGCGTACCCACGCACAATAACGCCAAAACTATCGGCACGATCGTCGAAACGATTCGGGACGGCATCCTCAAATTTTTTCCACGCGAGCGAGCGGCAATCATCAACGCCGACGGAGGCTCGCGAGATGGCACGCCTGAACTGATCGCGAACGCCGCCATCGACGATGCGCGGCCTAACTCCAAGCTATACACCCTCCGAACCTTCCACTCCATTAGCACGCAGTATGCCAGCAACCCGGCACGAGGGACAGCGTTGCGGACGATCATGGCCGCGGCGGAACTGTTGCGAGCCAGGGCCTGCGCGGTGATTTCACCCGAGTCCACTCAAATCACAGCCGATTGGCTCACCACCCTTCTGCGCCCCATTTACACCGAAGAGTTCGATCTCGTACTGCCCACTTACAGCCGGCACCGGTTCGACGGAATTCTCTTAACCAATCTGCTCTATCCCATGACTCGCGCGCTTTATGGATTGAAAATCCGCGAACCCTACGCATTGGACTTCGCATTCTCCGGCCGCCTCGGAAGCCAATTCCTCACGCAGAACGCGTGGCACGACGGAACGGCTCAAACCGGTTCCGAAACGCAACTCACGCTGGCTGCGATCGCCGGAGAGTATCGCATTTGCCAGTCTTTTCTTGGAACCAAGGAGCATGGTGAGCGGCATTCCGCCGATCTGGTTCCAGCGATGCGACAAACCGTCGGGGCTTTGTTTTCTTCGCTCGATCCGAATTTTTCCTCGTGGAATGCTCGGACGGGATCCCAGCCCATCCCCACCACCGGCGATGTGCGGGAGTTCACACTGGAGCCGCTGCGCTTAAACAGGAAGCGGCTGCGAGAAATGTTCTCGACTGGAATCGCCGAGTTGGAATCTGTATTTCAGTCCATTCTCTCTCCCTCGACGCTGGCGGAACTCCAGCAAATCGCCCGCGCCGAAAATGTCCCATTTCGTTATTCCGCGGAATTATGGGTTAAGACGGTTTACGAGTTTGCCGCGGCGTATCACAAATCGGTCATCAGCAGGGATCACATCATCCAGGCGCTGGCTCCACTTTTTCGCGGCCGGGCGTTCACATTCCTGGCGGAGAACAGCAACGGCTCCGCCGCCGACGTCGAAAACAATATCGAAGGCTTGTGCCTTGAATTCGAACGAACGAAACCGTATCTGCTGGAGATATGGAAACGGTAGTGAGTGAGGTCATCATGCGGCAAATGATTATCGACGAATTGACTCAGGCCATGCAGGAACTTACCAGAGGCTTCGCCCACATTCTTCCCCGGATCATCGTATTGGTGATCATCGCATTTGCGGGGTGGGTGGTCGCATACCTCCTGAAAATGTTCTTGCGCAGCATCCTGCGGCTCATCCGGTTCGACAAACTCTCTGAAAACGCCGGCGCGTCCCAGTTGCTCACGAAGGCCGCGTTGCCTTCCGCCACGGAACTGCTGAGCCGGTTTGCGTTCTGGGTGGCCTGGCTGGGTTTCATTCTGCTGGGTGTAAGCGTGCTTGGAATTCTTGGTTTACAGGACGAAATCGCCAGGTTCTTTCTTTTCCTGCCCCGTCTATTTGTCGCGCTGTTCATTCTGTTTTTCGGCCTGCTCGCCGCCAGCTTTTTTTCCCGCGCCGCGCTGCTGGCCGCTGTGAACGCCAACCTTCCTTCACCGAGGCTTCTGAGTGTTTCCGCTCGCACGATCATCATTGTCTTTGTCTTATCCATGGTCTTTGAGGAATTGGGAATCGCAGAACAGACTGTGCTGGTCGCTTTCGGAACCGCTTTTGGAGCCGTGATGCTTGGCCTGGCAATCGCATTCGGCACAGGCGGCAAGGACCTGGCACAGCAATTTCTGGAGAAGAGATTCGCCTTTGGAAAGAAGGACGAGGGAAAAGAAGACGAACTGTCGCCACTGTAGTGGCTTCCAAGGCCGGTGCAGACGTAACCACAAAACTTCTGCCAGGCCTGCGGTTCCGCCGTCAGCCCCGCGCGCCGTGGCATCCGTTCCGTGGCATCAGTTCAGTCCGGCCTGCGTGGCCTTAACCAGGTTCGCCCCGGTCTTGGTCGCGTAGTAAATGCTGGAAGCTTCGTTGAGACTGCTGTCGTTGTCCACGATGATGCCGCTTGTGCCCCCAGTTGCGGCCAGTGCGGTGCTGCTGCCACCGACGGTTGGAAAGCCACTGCTGATGTCCAGGCTCATCACACAACCGGCATTTCCGCCGCCCGCAGTGGCGATGCAATTGTTCGTGACCCCTACGAAGAGATAATCCTTCGCGAGCGTTGCGTTGTAAAACTCTGTAACCGGCGATGAATCCGCCGTGCCAGTAGCCAGAGCGGCCGTGGAAGCGTCGGCGCTACTGTTCATCACGCCACTGCCGTTGAACCCGACGCTGTAGAGGGTCGGAAGGGTCCCGGAGCCCGTTCCGGCGATGTACAGCAGCGGTGTCCCCGTTCCGCTATACCAGGCGTGGTTAAAGTCTGGCGCGTAGGGTCCTGCGTAGATCGTACTTGCCGTGCCCACGGGCACGGAGACGCTGCTCGCCATGCTGGTGGGCGCTTGCACGATTAAGGCATTGGTCCCGTTGGAGTTGAAGGTAGCGTAGACCATCTGACCAATGCTATCGACGACTACGGCGTTCTCGGCCGTGTTGCCGCTGGCCACGACTGCGCCGTAAACAACCGACGGCGACGGGCCAGTGTCTGTCACATAATCGATGCGACCGCTGCTATCCGTAAAGAAAACGTTATTCGATACCGAATCGTATACCGGAGTCGACGGAACCGCGTCGATGGCGACGCTCCAAACCAGCGTTGGCGTGGCGCTGCCGTTGAATACGTTGCTGATTTTGTACAGGTAGCCGGACCCGCTCCCGGCCGAACTGTAGGTGGTGACGTAGGCCACATCATTGGCATCATCATGCGTGTAAACGACGTAAGCCGCATTCGTGGAGCCCTGGTTCGTGGTGCCACCGTCGGGCGAAAGCAGCACGCTCTGGTCCACGGCGTTATTGCCCCCGGCGCTTCCCGGCGCGACCGCCGCCGTCGGGCTGGTCCCGTTCGTCCCCGTGGTCCCAAGCGTCAGGACGTGGAAGTAGGAACTGTCGGTGCGATTCTCCACGTAGGCAATCTGGCTCCCATTCAGGGAGAGGACCACGGAAGCCGGCACCTGTCCACTGCCCGAAGCGTATGCGAACATCACCGTCGGCCCGCTCATGCCGCAGTATGGAGTTGGAGTGGATGTGCCGCTATAGAGATTGTTGAAGCCAACGAGGTTGGCTTGTCCACCCGACGCCGGGTTCGCCGGAACGCCGATCACAACATAATCGTTCGTGCAGCTTGGCGACGCCGTCACGTCAAACACATATTTCGCGGGAAAGGTCTGGCCCCCACCAGGAGCAGCGGTGAGAATGAACGAATCTCCCGCATTGTTATAAGGGGTGTTGTCGTAAAACTCATAGTCATCGGCGCCGTTGCTGAAGAGGTTGATCTCCAGACCGCTGCCGATGAAGAGAAGCCCTTGTAAATCAATTCCAGGATCGACCGAAGGATAGAGAAGGTCGTCGTACGTAAAGAACCCGCTTGGGCTGGTGGTTGCCGCTGGCCCGCCAGGATACATCTGGTAGGAGCCAACGTCCTGGCCAGCGGTCACGTTGAGGGTGCCCTCGGTGGCGAGAAATAGGCCATCGCCATTGTCGGTGGTGTTGAGGCTGCCGTTCCCCGCGTCGATACCATTCGTGAAGGCGAAATCGAACCGCGGCTCAAAAGCAGACGTCAACGGAGACCCCGTCAGGGGTACGCTCCAGTCTCTGCGACTGCGCCCGTGGCGCCCACGAAAGGGACCCGGCCACCAGATTTCTGGATGGCGGATATACCAATTCTGCATCCAGCGCGGATCTCTTCGAACCTGGGCCATCGCGGACTCATCTTTCGAATCCGGATAGAGAACATGATGATGTGTCCAATCGGAAACGATTCCCAGCCGAACATGTGATGGAATTTGCGTGGGAAGTTGCGGCGAAACGCGCGGCGCTGTCTGGCCCACGAGCACCTGCGCAGCCAACGCCAACACAATGCCTGCAACCATACCCTTCATTTCAACGCCCCCAGCTATCATTCTGCAGGCGCGAAACTCCTCGAAACAAGGTTACCCGAGTACCCTCTGGGTACTCGATTCCGAGCTGGAGACCAGTCGGGGATCGCTGGATCGAGCTGCAAAGGGCTCCCGGCTAACAGGCCGGCCGGGAGCAATTATGCTTTGCGAAGAGGAAACCGGTATCGAGATCGTACCCTGCCCCAAACCAACCTAGACGGGGCGAGCGCAAACGCTTGCTTTTCAGCATCTTTCACGCAAAATGCTAGTCTCCAGAAAGCGCAGGACGGGTGTCTTGAGGCGCTCCACGTCGAGTCGAAGAATGTTCCCTGAGAGGGGTCTGAGCATAAGCGTGTGATAACGTCCTCGATCGGGTTCGGAGTCAAGCGCGAGGGCGTTTATCGTTTCCTATCACCCGCAGGGTATTAATCAGGGCGGTGAGAGCGGCGGGTTGGTTTCGGCGGCTAGGGTAGTAGAGAAAGTATCCGGGGAATGACGGGCACCAGTCCTTAAGGACTTGAACCAAGCGTCCCTCAGCGATCGGCCCTGTGAGGGTTTCTTCCATCGCCGTTCCGATGCCAACTCCGTCCAGTACCGCTTGGATGACGAGCTCGGGATCGTCGAATGATGCTGGTCCCTGAGGACTCACCGTCAGCGTCTTCCTGGCTTTCTCGAACTCCCACCTGTATAGGCCATTGCTGAAGCGGAAACCGATGCACGCGTGATCCTTCAGATCTTGCGGATGTTTCGGGATAGTGTTCGATTGGAAATACTCGGGCGAACCAACAACCACCAAACGCATCTCTCTGGTCACACGCACGGCAACAGCTGTTCTTCCTGCCTAGGAGAATTGGTTTGGAATTCCTCGGACTTCGCGCTGGGATCCGTGTTCACGCAAGATTGGTAGGCGGTGGAAGGAGCCGCCTCCTATGTTGCCCAAGAAACAGCCAAGCAAGTCTTCCAGTTGTTCGGCGAGTCTCAGCGTACCAGAACTAGACCAATCGAAAACGACCGTGCTCAATACGCTGGCCTCTGCACATTCCCGTCGGAGCTACAAACACGCCATCGAAGAGTTCATTGTCTGGTATTGCTCTGAGCCTCGACTGGGGTTTAATCGATCTGTCGTAGTGCGATACCGCTCGTTCCTTGAGAGTCTTGCCTTGTCCGCCGCTACGATCAAGCTTCATCTTTCCGCTATCCGGCGCCTGGTTACGGACCGGTTGTCGGGGTAAGGGATCGATCTGAGAAATATCCTGCAGCAACATCGTTCTTCAGTCGAGGGTCACGATCGGTTCCAAGGTATTCGTCGAGAAAGTCCAGCAGCACTTGCACTTTTGGCGTCAGCCGTGAGGGGCTCGAGAATAGCGCACAGAGAGTGATCGGCTCCGGCACCCACTGCGGCAGAATCTGCACCAGAGCCTTTCGAACTTCCGGACTTTTCGCCATCCACAACGGAAGAATGACAATACCAAACCCACCGAGGGCGAGTCTCAGAGCAACCGTCGGATCGCTCGTAACCACTCGAAAGAGAATATCGGGCGTTACCACCTTTTTGCCCCTGCTCAACTTCCAGGGTCCGGAGCCGACGCAGTTGTGGAGTGAAAGGTCATCCGGGGTCGATAGATCTCCAGCGTTTTTAAGATAGTTTTGGCTGGCAAAAAGTCCTCGAACCGTCCCTGGATATGGGCGCACGCGCCGCAATGAGTCTTTCGGCGCCCGCAGTTTAAAGAAGACGTCCACGTCATCTCGCGGCTCCTGATCCCAACTTGCTGCATAGGGTTCGATTTCAACGCGTAACTCGGGATAGCGTTCCAGAAATTCCTTCAGCAAGGGCGCGATAGCGTCGCGCGCCATGGTCACGGGACAAGCTACCTTCAGCAGCCCGCTTGGGCTGGAGCGGTGGCCTTCCAAAACGTCCCGTCCGTGCTGAAGGCTCTGCAGCGCACGTCTGCACGATTGCAGGTATTCCTTCCCGGCGTCGGTCAGGACGAGGCCTCTGGGACCTCGATGTACCAGCAGAACCGCGAGGTGCTTTTCCAGTCGAGTCAATGCCCGGCTCACGGTCGAAACAGGACAGGCCATCTCCTTCGCCGCAGCTGTCAGTGTGCCCGCCTGCGCGACCGAGACGAAGGTGCGCACATCGTTGAGATCCAAGTCATTCATGCAAAGCCACTCCACAGCGTGTATTCGTTGAGCCTAGCAACAGTGTTGCACTGACGCAATTCTATCTTGCGCCTATCGATCTAACAGAGTTCGACAAGAAACATCTATCCATAGACCTGCGCGCCGCAGAACGAAACAACCTGGGGCGCAGAGATACGGAGGAGCAATGAAGATTCTAGTAATTGGGGGCACCGGCAAAGTTGGTGCAGAAGTCGTGAAGGAACTGCAGAAGCGCAAAGCAGACATTCGCCTGTTTGTACGGAAGGACGGCACTCCGACGCCGCAGGGCGTCGAGGTCGCGATCGGTGATTTGCTTGACCCGGTCTCAGTGGAGATGGCAATGCACGGATCAGACAAGCTCTACCTGTTGAACGCCGTCTCGCCCGACGAACTGACGCAAGGCCTCATCGCCTACGATCTGGCCAAGAAGCTGAGGTTGAAACACATCGTCTATCACTCGGTTTTCCGCGTGGAACACTTCAAGGATGTTCCGCACTTTGCCTCAAAGCTCGCGATGGAAAGCGCCATACGGGAGTTTGAAGTTCCCTTCACGATTATTCGCCCAAACTACTTCATTCAGAATGATGCCACATTGAAAGACCCCCTCCTGAAGACTGGAATCTACCCCGCGCCGCTGGGCAACGCAGGCATCTCCGTAGTCGACATCCGAGACATTGCGGAAGCAACGGCAATCGTTCTGACTTCGGACGAACACGATGGCAACACTTATAATCTTAACGGTCCGGAGGCTCTGAGTGGTCCGAAAGCGGCATCGATCTGGAGCAAATTGCTCGGCAAAGAGATTCGTTACGCGGGTCACGACATGGATGCGTTCGAGGAGCAGATGAGAAATTCAGCTCCGTCGTGGTCGGCATTCGACATCCGCATGATGTTTCAAGGGTATCTCGAACGTGGTTTCGTCGCTGAGACGGGAGATGTCGAGAAGTTGACGAAACTCTTGGGGCACGCTCCGCGCCGCTACGAGGATTTTGCCGCGGAGACCGCTGCGCTTTGGAAGTAATGAGTC
>Ga0209380_10002783_pt1 | contig 11109 bp, 7 predicted proteins | sample HubBroMetageWFT6_FD_188347 | JGI IMG/M metagenome (GOLD analysis project Ga0209380, IMG submission 188347) | Warmed and freeze-thawed soil microbial communities from the Hubbard Brook experimental Forest, New Hampshire - Hubbard Brook CCASE Soil... | ecosystem: Environmental > Terrestrial > Soil...
AACGCCTGGTAGCGGCAGCTCTCAGTTTGGGACAAGACCTGGCGGGTAACGCTTGTGTGGCATTCTCCATGATCGGCGATTTTGAGAGTGCTGCCCGCATTCACGGCGATCGTGGATATCGATACGTCCATTTCGAGGCGGGTGCTATTGGTCAACGAATGTATCTTGCTTCCGAGGCGCTTGGCCTTCGAGCGACGGGCATCGGAGCGTTTTTTGATGACAAAGTGAACCGCTATCTGGACCTGTCTCCTGAGCTAGGACAAGTCGTCTACCATTTCGCAATTGGTTACCCCGTTCCCGATCCACGCCCGGAGGCTTGAAAGCTAATGGTGGGCATCCTGGTCCACGCAAACTACCACTTCATTGTGTCCGGGCCGGCACCTGACGAAGCCACCGCATTGGCATTGGTGTGGCACTGGTCGGTCATCCAAATCGGTCAGGCAAAATCCTCGTCTTTCGGCCAGTGACAGATTAGGTCAAAAGAGTTTCGAGAGAACCTGGAATGGGCGGTAATCGTCTCAGGCGACCGTGAGACTTCTCCGGGAGTGACGCAACTGCTTGGAGAGCTTTCTGCTTGCGGCGTGACCATCCGGAGATTGGGTACTGCCTGCTGGTGACGCGTAGAGCGAAGAGCAGCGTCGCTCGGCCGAGAGCGCTGAGAGATCTGTACCACAAACGCAGTTCGAGGGAGTTTGGGAGCAGACTGCAAACCACCTTGAGGATTAACGTCAATCGGAATTCTGATTTCCACATGCTACTTGCAAACTGAATAAGACATCTCAAGGGCACGGGATTGGTTTAAGGCGATGTCTCATGTAGATTGTTTTCGGAGGATCCATGAGCATATTGGCAGCAATCAGACGTGAAGAGAAGAAGGTAAAAAAGCAGTTGACCAAGCTGCAGCATGATTTGATTGGTTTGCAATCGGCCGCCAAGGCTCTGGGCAAGACGGCAAGCCGAGACATCACCCATGCGAGGAAGCGCGTGTTATCGGCGAAAGGGAGAGCCAAGATTTCAAAAGCTATGAAAGAACGCTGGGCAAAGGTCAAAGCGCAAGCGAAGAAAGCTGCCGCCTAATAGCTGGGCATCTTTCAAGCGAATCTGAACGCTGCCCCGCTTACTTCCCATGGTCTGCGAAGATCTATGGGGCTTCACCGCGCCACGAGGTTTGTGGCTGATGCACGCGTTCATCGGAAGCTAACATTCTCGGTGCATTCTTCTTAGACAGACAACTCAGGCCGCGACGTGTTAGTTTGTCCCAAGCACTCGGAACACGACACAATTCCGGCTCGTGTGCTGAATCCATTTAGGAGAACAGGAATGTCGTGACTGGCTGCAGGGAAACACGCTGGCTCGGGCGCGGCGAGCAGCCAACCTGAAGTGGCTGAGCCTAGCGGCGAAGGCTGTTTTGCGTGTGCCGGGCATCTTCACTTTCCGAAGATGCGTTCGACCAGAGCATCGAGCACTTGCCTTCCCGCCCACCCATTGTCGGACCCACTAGAACGGCCTGGAGAAGTCTGGCTTCCACCCGTGGGTGCCGCGCCGTTGAAATCCATGTCGTATTGCTCACCGGGATCCCAAAGCAGATCGTAAACGGCAGGAACTCGCAGCGGCCGGTCTGGGCCCTGGCCAGGCATCCTTCGCGGTACGCATTTATTCCGTGCTGAGGTTCAGCTAGTCATCAGAATGCAAGCCTTAATGCAAGTTGGATGAGACGAGGATTTACGGCCGTGCTGCTAATGAGCCCAAACGTAGGAGAAGTGAAGTTGGTGTCAGGGTTAGCAAACTGTGGGTGGTTCAGTGCGTTATACAATTCAGTACGGAATTGAAGGCTGGTTCTCTCGCTCGGCCATTTGATTGGTATATTTTTTGATAAGCAAAGATCCACGTTCGCCTGCCCCGGACCGCTTACGATTCCTGTTGCGCTGTTTCCAAACGCAGTCCCGATGCCGTCCGCGGCGATCACAGGTGGAGTCGCGAAACACGAGAGGTTGAAATAGTTGTTTAGCTTGGATGCCGTCGAACCACTGGTCACTAGTTGATTCTTTGCGCAGATACCCGTTAGTTCTGCCCGATCCTCACTGATTCCGAAGACGTTATTGGCGTTCGTGTCTGCGATCGTTAGTGCGCTTCCGGACTGAATCGTAACTATGGCCGCCAACTCCCAACCTCCGAGAAACTCACGCTGAAGGCCAGTGGGTGGGCTTGGAATCTCCCAAGTTTCACTAAGTATGAACCGGTGGGTACGGTCGAAACTTGCCCTTCCCCATCGCTGGTTAGGAGAATTTTGGTCTCCTAATGTTAGTGCATTCCCTGACGACGTTGAGTTAATGTCGGCACCATCAGTGTCCAGCGTCTTTGAGAATGTATAGGAAGCGAGAAGTTGCAAGCCGTAGCTCAACCGCTTCGTCAAACTCACTTCAAGCCCGTTGTACCAGGAACCGCCCTCAGATTCCATCACAACAAGGGAGTCTGGGGGCACCCCGAGAATCGGCACTCGCAACTGAATATTTGCGACGGTATCCGCGGTCACGCCCCTTATCGGATGGCTAGCAGAAGCTGATAAGGCTTGATTAAGGGACCGTTGACGTACCAAGTGCATCCCACGGGTGCCTACATACCCGACTTCAAGCAACCAACCTCGGTGGAGTTCGGTCTGAACGTTTAATGAATACTGCTGAACCATGGTGGGCCGAAAACCGGGGGACACAGCGTAAATGGTTGTCGAGGTGGAAGGTGAATAGGCAGGGAACACGGGGAAAGACTCCGAAGTAGGAAATGGCTGCGCGAAGGGCGATTGGAATGTCGCATCTGCGTTTGCCTGACCACTGATCAGCCGGAACTCAGAATACGGAGCGCCGAATACGTTTTGATAAAACGCTTGGCCGCTTGGCCGAGAGTAGTAGATACCGTAACCTCCCCTGAGCACCAACGCACTTGCCCTGGGCAGAAACTGCCAAGCAAACCCGATTCTTGGTGCTATCGTATTTTGTCCCTTGCCATAGTTCCCAAACTCATTATTTACCTGGATGACGCCGGGGAGGATCGCACCGGGGAAGTTAGAGGCCACAATGTAACCCGCAACGCTTCCGTCCGGCGGGGGGTTTGCATCGGCCTTGCTAAGATCGAAGCTGGAGTTCCTGCCCAGCTTGTCTCCGAACTGGCCGAGTCGTTCATATCGCAATCCGATATTTAGCGTTAGCGACTTACCAATCCTGTAATCATCCTGTGCGAAGCCGGTGCCCTCCCACACCCTGTATGCCCGGTATGTCAGCCCGAAATCATCAAACGACGCAAAAACATTGCTGAATTTCGTACCGTTGCTTTCCGCGTCCAGGCCAAGCAGAAAATCCGGCCAACTGAGAAACTGCACGAATGACCCTAGCCCTACGATGTTGATGTTGTCTTGAAATCTAGTTATCGATCCACCCAGTCGGAGGGTGTGAGCCCCATGTACAAAACTCAGATCATCACCAAAGACAAAACTGTTTTGAGTTATCGTGCGCGGGAATCCAGAGGCGAGGCTGAGGGAACCGGCTATTTCCAAGCTTGGAAGCTCGTTGTTAAAGTTCATCTCTCCTTCGGCAACCCCAACATCTGACCAGTTGAACGGGGTTTGGGCCTCCGTACTGGTTCTCGTGCGGACGTATCCGAACTGTGCTTCGTTGAGCCAGCCGTTGCGGAAAGAGTAGGTATGGCCGATGGAGAGGACTCTGAAGCCAGAATCGCTCGGACTCGGAAATCCAGGTATGTTACCCGCCGGATTGAGCCCATTCCCGGGAAATGTGACCGTCTCATCATCAGCAGCAAGAAAGAAGCGGGCGGTGAGTTTACTGTGAGCTCCTATAAGGTAATCCACGTTCGTTAAGAACTGATTTTCACTGAAATGACAAGGTTCCGTAAAAACCGAGAAACCCTGTTGGGCGAAAGGTCTTGTTGTATCCACAGTTTGTGGAGTTGGAATCAAGAAAGATCCGTTGGGGAGCTTGAAATTTAGCAGGGCCAGCGCCGTGGGGTTGATATTGGAACCGTCGGCTTTGATGGCAACTCCTCCCAACGCACCTGCCATGCCGGAAAACATGCTGGCGAGCGCCGCGGGAGATCTGTCGTCGGTTAGCGGCGGCTGACTTAAGCTCGCGCTACACGCAATCCTCGACTGACCAGCGGCGACGCCGTTAACCTGGCGCGTTCCCTGATACGAACCAAAGAAGAGCAATTTCTCCTTCTTTATCGGCCCACCAAACACAAACCCAAACTGGTTGTCCCGGAGGGGAGGGCGGGGTTGCTCTGTTCGGTTTAGGAAAAAATCGTTTGCGTTGAGAACCTCGTTCCGAAAAAACTCAAACACAGTACCGTGGAAATCGTTCCCGCCCGTTTTCGTGATCAAGCTGACGTTGGCACCGGCATAACGTCCGTAACCGGCATCGTAGAGCCCCGTCTGCACCTTGAACTCCTGTATGCTGTCAGGGTTAGGTATTGGAATTCCGCCACTCCCCGCCGCACTTCCCTGTACATCGCTAACACTTATCCCGTCTATCTGAAAGTTGTTGTCATAGGAGCGGGCTCCGTGCACGAAGATCCCGTCATTGGATTTGGCAATCTGGGACAGCGCCGTCCCTCCGAGCCCAAGCTCTCCGGCGTTGTACACCCCGACAGCTACGCCAGGGGCAAGTCCGGTTATTTGCGCGAAGTTTCTTGTAACCAGTGGTAACTCGCTGACTGAGGTTTCATTGACCACACGTCCCAGGGCAGCGCTGTCGGTTTGAATCATCAGCGGCTCCGAGGAAACCAGAACACGCTCCGAATGTGTTGCGAGTTTCAGGCGCAGTTCAAGCCTAAGCGTTTCGGTGAGAGCGATGTGGACTTCGGTGAGATTCAGAGGATTGAAATCAGTTCTGCTAGCCTGTAATTGATATGTGCCGGGGGACAGGAGAAGGAAACTAAACCTTCCGCGTTCATCAGAAGTTGCAGATTCGGTATGGCCTGTTTCCCAATTGCTCAGGCATAAGAGCACACCAGGCAACTGGGCACCAGATGAGTCGAGAGCCACACCCGCCAGTGCACCGGTGGAGACTGTTTGACCATGTAAACCGCTGGAAAGCAGCACGGCTATTAGACCAACGGATAAAATGCTGCGCTGCGGATGGCGCTTAACTTGTGAACTGTGCTTCATCAGGATTCCGAGATGAAGGCACAACAGAAACCGATCTTGCAGCTTCCGTTGGACGCCAGAGTAACCCTTTTGGACCGTGCGAGATGTTATCCCCAGGCTCGGAGTTTCTCGCCAGGTGTTATCTAGTGGCGTTAGTGTTAGGCTTGCTTCGTTGAGAATCGCCTAGGAGGTTGGTTGTGTCAGCTTCACTGGGAGGACTGCTTGGCTTGCGAATTTGTCCTCAACAAGGAGCAAGGTTTGCCACGTTTCTATTTGTCGTTGCCGGTTTCCTCTTTCTGCAATCACTCCTAGCGCATCCGGGTAGAATAGTCCGGCGCGTACTCATTTTCAATGACTTTGGTTCTATTTCGTCGCCCGGGATTGCGACTCTAGATCAGGCCATCGCCGCTGGTCTAGCGAGTTCTCCATACCAGATCGAACTCTACAATGAGAATCTTGAGGCAACTTTGTTTCCCGATGATGCCTCGCAGCACCGGTTTCGCGAATGGTACATTCACAAGTATGCGGACCGCAAACCAGATGTGATCATTACCGTCGGACCTGCGTCTCTCAGGTTCATGATCGAATCGCATGAAAGGTCATTTCCAAACATTCCGGTCATCTTCTGCGGCACTACTGAGGAAATGACAGACCAACTGAAACCGGAGTCTCAGTTCACTGGTGTTTGGGGTGTGGCACAGCCAGAGAAGACCCTGATCGCAGCGTTGCACTTGCAACCCGAAACGAAGCACGTAGTTGTCGTGGGCGGTACAGGAGCCTTTGACAGGAGCCTTGAGGCTCTCACCAAGGAAAGTTTGCGCAAGTACGAGTCGCGGTTCGAGTTCACATACCTCACGGACCTGGATATGCCTGCGCTCCTTGAACGACTACGGCGCTTGCCGAGCAAAACGATCGTCTATCATACGTCCATGATGGAGGATGCTGCGGGAACACACTTTATTGACGCAACCCAGGCCGTTCCTATGGTTGCCAATGCCGCGAACGCGCCTGTCTTTGTCATGGATGACGTAGATGTCGGTAAAGGAACGGTGGGCGGTTATTTGGTGAGCTGGGCTGCAGACGGCCGGGTTGCTGCTGGAATGGCTGTGAGGATTCTCGATGGTGTGAAACCGCAGGAAGTCCCCGTCGTGAGGAATAACAACGTCTATCTGTTCGATTGGCGAGCTCTACGTCAATGGGGATTCAAGGAAAGTGACCTCCCTCCCGGCAGCACCCTGCTATTCAAGGAGATTTCACTGTGGGAACGCACCAAATGGATCTGGATCAGTGGGCTGATCGTTATCCTTTGTCTATCGACACTTGCCGCCTACCTTCAATTCAGCCGAAAACAACTCAAGCAGATGAGAGACGCTCAGTTACAGCTTAGCGGTTTGTTGATCGATGGACAGGAAATGGAACGAAGCCGGCTAGCGTCGGAACTTCACGACGATTTTGGCCAGCGTCTGGCGCTGCTCGCATTAGAGTTGGAAAACGTTTCGGAGGCGTTACCGGATTCGTCACAAGCTGCCAAGCGACATCTGCACGAGCTTCTTAATTCGGCGAGCGAGCTTGGTGCCGATCTACACACGGTATCCCATCGCCTGCATCCATCCATGCTTAAGAGCCTGGGACTTGTCCCGGGCCTGAAGGCCTTGTGTCAGGAGTTTAGCTCCTGGCATGGCGTCGAAATTGTTTTTTCTTCCGAGGACATTCCGCGTGCTGTGCCTCCGAACGTAGCTCTGTGTTTATTCCGTATCGTCCAGGAAGGCCTTCAGAATTTGAGGAAATACAGTGGAGCTTCACAGGGCCGCGTGAATTTGCGCAAAGAAGGGGACAGACTGTTTCTCTCCGTGAGTGACGAAGGGCGCGGATTTGATGCGAAGGAAATGGGGAATAGAGTGGGCTTGGGCATCCGAAGCATGGGAGAACGTGCACGCCTGGTGGGTGGGCAATTCGAGATTCATTCGAAACCCGGAAAGGGGACGAAGATCGTTGTGTGTGTGCCTCTTCAACCAGAAAATGAAGCCGCTGAAGAGTTGAGTTATCCTTGGAAAACCGACGTTCTATGAACACGTCAAGTTTGCCGTCTCTCGAGGTAATGGCCCGCGAGCTGCCCATTTCGGGACTAACGGACCGCTTCGCGCTGTACATCGCTTGCTACTTGCTTGAGTTTGGAGATTATTGCTTGCGATCCCTGCTCTGAGGTCAGAATAGGCGACCCGCCTTCCCCGAGTTGCGAGAGCCTTTCCCAAACACCTAGGGGAATCCCTAGTTCCAATACCCTAGGGACGGAGCAACTCTTGCGGCATGGGACTCACCCTCCCCCTGGGTGTCGCGTGGGATGCAGTCTCCAGCGCTGGGAAAGTTGATGTTCGGCGAGCGTTTATCGGGCCAAGCCCAGCTGGATACTGTCAAAAATAACCATTCGAAGAACGATTGAAATCAAGGTACTTACGCAGGTCTAGGCGAAATTCAGCGCCTGATAAACGCGCCCGATAACAAGGACGATCCTCATCGATTTCAGTAACGTCGCCAACACACTAGGGATTTCCCTAGTTGTAGCTCACGGCTCCCTCCTCTAAAAGTGATCGAGAATTCCGGGTCACAATTCCCACAAGAGGAAAACGCTGAGGGGAGGACACTTATGGAAAGCGTATCTGTACACGGGAAAAGCTCACGATTACTAATCGCGGATGACCACGCGATCTTCGCGGAAGCATTGCGGGTCTATCTGGAAAAAACTCATACCGTCGTAGCGCTGGTGCGGGACGGTCATGCCATGGTGACGGAGGCGATTCGACTTCGGCCGGACGTGATTATTGTGGATGTCGGTATGCCGCTCGTGAATGGGCTCGACGCGGCTCGGACAATCAATGTACAAGCTCCCGGCATCAAGTTCGTTTTCCTGACGATGCGAGACGATCCAAATCTTGCTGCCGGGGCTCTCGAACTCGGCCCAATCGGGTTTGTGTTGAAACACTCGTCCGGACAGGAGTTGCTAAAGGCGATCGATCTAGTCTTGCGTGGCAAGTCCTATCTAACACCCAAGCTGAAAGCTGGAGACTGGGTTGAAACGAAGGCTAGGGCGCGGCAATTCTCGAAGGAAATGACCCCGCGACAAAGGGGCATTGTTCAGTTGCTCGGTGAGGGGCGATCCATGAAGGAGATCGCCGGTCTCTTGACCATAAGTGAGAAAACTGCGGAGTTCCACAAACACCACATCATGCAAGCTTTCAACCTTGGGAGCAACGCTGCCCTGGTCTTATTTGCCTTGAAGCAGGGATTGATCTCGCTCCCGAAATGAAGATGACATGGACGTACAGACCGAGGAAGGGCCCGGATAAACATCGAAGGTTACCTGCCCGAACGTGTTTGTAACGTCGAAGGAACGATGAAGCGAGCCTGATTGCAGAGGTATTGGTCTCGCTCCAGGACGCTCTCCGGCACTTGGCCCAAGAAGCCAATTTGCAGCCGGATCCAATCGTGAAACGCTGACGTTGCCACAGCTTGCCGACAGCATCATAGAAATTAGCGCGTCAGGCGAGGAGGAAAATTACTCATGGTTTGTAGATCGTGTCAGGCGGAAAACGTGACAGCGTTTGGCGCGGAGATTAACATCCATTTTCCCGCCCAGGAGGATTCTGGACGAGCCCCCTGTGTTGGTGTTCCCGAAGCTCGTGGTTTGTTTAGGTTGCGGCTTTACAAATTGTACGCCTAAAGCGACGACTAAGTTGCGTCAGCAGAGTGAGTGCGAAGCGGTGCTTGAGGCGATTTAAAGGCCCGTCCACTGGGAGCACACCGCCGAATGCTCTGCACAGATTCTCTCGTAGATGTGGCGTTCCGGTTCACGCTGAGAGCTTTTCATGATATACCCGCACAGAATATCCGCGTCGTATCTCTTGACGAGCAGGTTGCCGAGTTTCTCGACCTGAATCGCCGCCCCTGCGTTACCTTGTGCCCACAGGAGATGGCACACTTCCCCGAAAATTGCCACGCGGGCTTGTTCTCCCTTCCCGGCCTTTGCCGCTCTCGCAACTAGATCACCCAAGACCTTCATAAATCGAACCGGGTCAGGCATCCCATTGATCATGAATGTCGAGAGCGCGTCAGCGGCATCCAACGCGATATATCTGCCCTGCTCAATCGCAGCACCGACATCCAAGCTGTATGCCTGCAATCGTGCAAGGAGACTGTCCCGGTGTGACTCGGTGGAGACAACGATAGCTGCGTTCCCGGCTCTGAGAGCAGCCCCGATGAACTGCGTAAGCTCATCTAAGAACCTTCGATCATCAGAATAAAAGCCTACCTCGTGGTGGGCGATCTTTATGTCTTGCTGCAGCGGTCCGACAACGGCATTGCTTCGGACGCTGCAAGAGGCTCGTGTGTCTGAAGCCCCGGCGAAATCGTGGCCCGTAAATCTGTTACCGACAAACTGCTCACCCCGAAGAACGGCGTTCACACCCTCCAGTAGCTCTCGTCTGGCATCACTCTTGAGGACATATCCCTGGGCCCCCGTGCCAAGGGCTCCGTGCACCATCTCGGCAGAAGATTCTTGGCTTACAAAAAGTATCTTGGATTTAGGGGAGAGCTTGCGGATTTGTCGAGCGACTTCGATTCCATTTAGCGATGGAAGCCCGATGTCGAGCAAAATTAAGTCCGGTTGCAGTTCTTCCGCTTTCTGAACTGCTTCTGATCCGTCCGAGACTTTGCAGATGATCTGCAATTCTGGCTGTTTCTGAAGTATCGACGCGACAAAACGCTGAAACGGTTCGAAATCCTCTACTACCAGAACCCGGATTGAACGGGCAGGCATCCAGTCTCCTTTCAATCTCTTCGCCCGAATCGACTGTTGGCTTCCAAACGCCACGCTGTGAAGACGTTAATTTGAACGCGGTGTTCTGAAGTAATGTAGGCCCGTTCGTTATTTGCAAAATGCAAAAGATGTCAGTTCTGGCTGCTACCCCCACATCCCCGCAGCGTCAACCTACCCCCGATAGGAAAGAGAAGGACCTAAGCTTATAATCGAACATCCTTTCAGCAATTTTCATACCAGTCTCACAGATAAGAATATAGGCAAGATAGCAGGGTCCGCTCACGTGGTCCTGAAGTAATTGTTTCCCATAAAAGCATGCCATGTGGGGTTGATTCTGTCGTTGCCTTTGAGCAATCCAACCTCCTGTCGCCAATACACTAGGGATTTCCCTAGTTGTAGCTTGCAGCTCCCCCCTTGTTTGCCTTGAAGCAAGGATTGATCTCGCTCCCGAAATGAAGATGACATGGACGCACAGACCGACGAACGACTCCTTATAAACATCGAAGGTCACCTGAAGAGTTTGAAACAATTGGCTAAGTCGGGCTTGTGGTGATTAAACTGGGCAACTCCCGGATTGTAGGCTTACTCTGAAATCGTCCGCGGTCGATTCCAGCCGGAAGTTGGATAGGTGTCGAGAAATCCTCTCTCAAAATGCGAAATTGTGCTCAGGACGTTAGCCGTTGTCAAAACGGCGCGAGGGTTTCGGCGCTTCAGCCGGTCCAACGACTCATTGAGCCAAAAATTGATCGAACTGCGGAATTTCTGTAACCATCTGGCTAATCCCAAGAGTTCTAAAATCGTCCTCTAGGGCGAGCCAACTTCTCCAAATTTTTCAAACGCTCACGGCATACAACGATTCTTTAGAGTGTGGCACACTCGGAACGTGCGATCGTCGGGTAAATCTCCTCGGACGATTACTTCCGCAGAGCCGACAATTCGCCCGAAAGTTGCTGGCCAACTCGGACCTTAAGAAATTCCGTTTAGTTTATTGGTTCTCGCACATACGTGCAGACGAGTAGCAGTTTGTTGAGTGCGCCGGGATAAGCCGGCTTGGAGTCGTGGATGAAAGAGCCATACAGGAAAGGCGTAGCGAGCCATCCTGTCCCCGAGTCATGCGTGGCCAGTCGCAAGGCTGGACGCGAAG
>Ga0209380_10002786_pt1 | contig 11105 bp, 8 predicted proteins | sample HubBroMetageWFT6_FD_188347 | JGI IMG/M metagenome (GOLD analysis project Ga0209380, IMG submission 188347) | Warmed and freeze-thawed soil microbial communities from the Hubbard Brook experimental Forest, New Hampshire - Hubbard Brook CCASE Soil... | ecosystem: Environmental > Terrestrial > Soil...
GAGGAGCTGGTGCGCCGCGTGGAGAAGATCGAGACCGCCATCGAGCCGAAGTTCCAGGCGCACTTCGTGGCGGCGATGGGCATCCCGCACTCGAGCGAGGTTTATCCGAACCTGCGCAAGGTGGTGCGGCTGCCCGCCACCAAGGCTGCCGCGCCGCGCGCCGGCTCGCGCGGGCGGCGACCGGCCCGCACCGAGGGCTGAGCGGCCGTTACCGACATGGAGACTTCTGAGACGCTGATCCTGTCAGCGTAGCTCGCGAATCCGGATGTTGCGGATCGCCAGCGCCCCGGGATGATCGCCCTGCAGCCCGATGAGCCCGCTGGCTGCGAGCCCGTAGTTGGGGTACGCGGCGAACTTGCTCGCGGCGACGCGCGCCTTCCAGTCCGCGCTCTTGAGCTCGTACTCGACGATCTTGCGGCCATTCAACCAGTGCTCGACATGGTTGCCCTGCACGAGCAGGCGCGATTTGTTCCAATGATTGAACGGGTGCACGACACCGGCGGGCGCAGGATACAGCGCGAAGTCGGAGCCGGCGGCCGTGAGACGGCTCTTGCCGTCCTCGGTATTCGCGTCATCGAGCAGCTGGTACTCCGGCGCGCTCCAGTAGATGTGGTCGTACTCGCGCGTGCCGCGGTAGAAGACACCGCTGTTGCCGGCCTTGCCAATCTTCCACTCGAGCTCGAGCTCGAAGTTGCCGAAGGTCTGCCCGGTGACCAGGTCATCGACCGCCCCCTCCTTGGACAGCACGCCGCCGGCAATGTGCCAGCCGGCCGGCAAGCCCGGCTCCTTCCAGCCGCGCCAGTCGGGCGCGCGGTCAGCCTGCAACAGCGACCGCCACGCCCCCGTGGAGTTGCTCGCGGGCTCTGCCGCTATCAGCGCGGTCGCTCCTGCGGAAAGTGCCAGCAGCAGCGCGTACAGAGGGGTCCTGTTCATGGGGTGATACCTGTTGAGGAGTTAGTGTCTATGGCAGGTTCAGCCGCTTGAGGAGCTCCGGCGGCGGTGCGTCGAAGCGCGGCAGCGGCACGTTTCCGATGTAACCGAGATCCTTGCGGCCGACCGGAGTTGTATAGAACCCCCCGGCCGTCAGGTCGCGGAAGCGCGCGAAAAAGTGTGCGGCCTTGCGTCCGTCCGCCGCGGCGCGCGCCTCGTCACAGATGTCATCGCAGATGCCATGCTGCTCGCGGCTGCCGAGATCCGCGAATCCCTTGTGAGAATGCCGCGCCGCCTCGGCGTCGAGCCAGCGGAACCCCGCGAGCACGATCGGCCGATCGCGCCGGCAGTCCGGATACGGCGCGCTCACCCATTCGTCGATGAAATCGACGACACCGACGCTCGAGGCGCTTGGCGAGTGGTCGTCGGCCGGAATAATGATGTCCGACAGCACGCCCGCAAGGCGCCGCTGCGCGGCGGTGAAGGTCAGCGGCCACAGCTGCCCGGGGCGATAGACCGCCAGAAGATTGGGATCAGTCCCGTAACCACGAACTGTAGGTGCCGGGCCCGTCGGTGCAGGCCCCACCGCTGCCGGCCCACTCGGAGCAGCGCCCTTGCCAAGCAGCGGCCAGGCCGCGCTCGCGGCAAGCACCCACTGAATACTCGTGCGCCGATCCATCACAGCTCCCTGCGCCGCATGCGCTCGAGGATATGATCGGCGGCGCGCCAGGCCAGGGCCATGATCGTGAGGGTCGGATTCTTGTCGGCGTTCGAAACGAACACGGCGCCGTCGGTGACGAAGAGGTTCGGCACGTCCCAGGTCTGGCACCACTGATTGGTCACCGAACTCTTCGCATCGGCTCCCATGATCGTACCGCCGACTTCATGAATGATCGATCCGCCGGGAGCGATGGCCTTGGCACCGTCGCTCTCCACCGGGCCGTGGGTTCGGCCGCCCATCGCGGCGATGATGTCGCCGAACGTCCGTTGCATGTGCGCCACCTGGCGCAGCTCGTGCTCCGACCAGCGCCAATGGAAGCGCAGCACCGGGATGCCCCACTTGTCCTTCATTTTCGCATCGATCTCGCAATAGGAGTGTTCGTTGGGGATCATCTCCCCGCGCCCGTCGAAATTGACGAACGACCCATAATAGCGGCGCACGTCCTGCTTGAACCTCACCCCGTAACTGCCGCCGGTCAGCCACTCGATTCCAGCGGCGGTCAGGCACCCGGGCATCCGCTTGCCGCCGCCGTATTCGATGTGATACCCGCGCGCGAACCCGAGCTTGCCGGCGAGCTGCTCGCGATAGAGCCACCAGGGCACGTAGACCTGATCGCCACCCGCGGCGTCCTCGTTGAGCGGCGGCAGACTCTCGAGCAGCGGAATCTGACCCGTCACCGTGCTGCCCACGGTATCCATCAGGTACCGCCCAACCCTGCCGCTCGAGTTGGCGAGCCCCTGCGGAAACTGCGCGCTCTTCGAGTTGAGCAGAATCCGGACCGTTTCGCACGCGCTCGCCGCCAGTATCACCACCCTGGCGGCCGCGTGCTGATGCCGTCCGGTGGTCCGGTCGACGTAGCTCACGCCGTTCGCGCGGCCGTCGCGCCCGAGCGTCACCTCGTAGACCATGGCGTTGGTGGTGATATCGAGATTGCCGCTGCTGAGCGCGGGCGGCAAATGCACCGTGGTCGACTGATAGTTGGCACGGATCGCGCAGCCGCGGCCGCAGGGCGTCGCCCACAGACACGGCGCGCGGGCGTGCATGTCCGCGGCGAGGATTTTTTGTGCCGTGACGTTGCCGGGATGCAGCCGCGCCGGGGAGCGCAGGTGATCGAGCGGCCGGGTCAACACCGCGCGATGGCCCGGGATCACCGGAATGCCGAGTCGCCGCGCTCGCTGTGCCAGCAGGTAATCGCTCACCAGCGGCTGCGGCGGCGGCAGCAGGCACCCGGGTGAGGAGTTCGGCGTGTTCTCCAACCCCTCGTTGCTGCCGTACACGCCGATCAGCAACTCAACCTTGTCGTAATACGGCGCAAGGTCGGAGTAGCTGATCGGCCAATCGAAACCCAGCCCGTCGCGGCTGCGAGGCCTGAAGTCGTAGGGACCGTTGCGCAGCGAGATGCGCCCCCAGTGGTTCGTGCGGCCACCGAGCATGCGCGCCCGCCACCATTCAAAGCGGCGCCCAGGCTCCTCGTTCGCGCTCACGTACGGCTCTCCGGGCACTTCCCAGCCGCCGTCGACGGTTGCATCGTAGAAGCCGAAGGGCTTCTGCGGAGTGCTGGTACCCGCGAGCGGCGCCAGGTCCGGCGTCTGGAACATCGGAGTCTCGGTTTGCGGCGAGTACTCGCGCCCCGCTTCCAGCATCAGCACCTTGGCACCGTCCATGCACAGCGTATAGGCCGACTGTCCGCCGCCGGCGCCCGAGCCCACCACGATCACGTCATAGGCGCTGTGCTGCGATTGCGGCGGCACGAAGGGCATGGCTGACGCGGCTCGATCGGCTCAGGAGCGATCGGCTCAGGAGCGATAGGCTTCGCGCCCGATGCCCTGCACGGCGATCCCCTGCGCGGCGAGCACCTCATGCTGCAGGGCGTACATCGCCGCCGCCGCCGCGTCGATCGCACGCGTAAAGGCGAGCGAGCCGGCCAGGATCGGCGCGAGGCGCGCCTTGTCCTGGATGCGGGCCCGCGGGTACTCGTGCTCCACCACCAGGTAGGTCTTGTCCGGCTCGATGCTGAGCAACTCCCGTGCGGCCAGCTGATGATCGAGCCAGTCTACCGAGCGGTTCTGCAGGTACGCGAGCGGATCGTGGCGCGCCGTACCGGGCAGCTCATGCTCGGCGAACACGGTCTGCTTTTTCCACGCATGGCGCTGCGCGGCCGGATCGGTGCTCGGGCGGCTCCCCTGCCAGTCCCCGCGCTGCATCGTCTGCCCGCCGTAGCCCCATGCCGAAATGCCCCGCGAGTCGATCACCTGGCCCTTAACATGAAAACCACCGATCAGGAAATTGTATCCCGTGTCCTTCAGATACTGGAACACCGAGCGCGAGTCCTGTCCCATCAGGATGGCGTGCGAAGGGTCGTAGTGGATGCGGAACTGATCACCGACGCCGTGCCGCTCGCAGATCCGGTGCAGCGCGATCCACGGAGCGGGCGCGTACGCCAGGTTGTTATGCCAGACATCCGTCACGGTCCACCCGGGCATCGGACACTGCTCGACCCGAAAGGTCAGCCCGCGCGCCTTCGCCTCGCCGAGCAGCGGCACGAACACCTCCTCGAACATCACCAGGTTGGCGTCCATGCTGAGCTGCGGATTGCGGCCGACGAAACCGGTGACGGCGTCGGTTCCGAGGAGTACCGCGGCGTCAAACACGCGCAGCATCAGCTCGTGCTTGCGGCGACGCGCTGCTTCGTCGGCAGCGAGCATGTTGTCGAAGTAGGCGAGGTCCGAGAGACCCACCTGGGTGGCCTGCATGGCGCTGCGCACGCGTGCCGCCCGCGCGCCGTTGAACGGCTCGCGCAGATCCAGGGTGTTGGCCACCGGGTCGAGCAGCGCTGCGGCCGGCACGTCGCTCAAGCTCGGGTGCAGCGCCGCGGACAGCTCGATGTTCGGACTGCCGATCTGACGCGCAAACTCCAGCCACTCCTCGATTGCCAGATCGGGATCGGCGTCGCGCCGCTCACGCGGGGTCAGCTCCTGCAACGCCGCCGTCAATATGCTGAGCTTCATCGTCCGCGGCCGGAACTCGCTAGTGTCCCTCGGCATACACCACCCTCTCGTTGCGGAACGTCGCCGCGAACGCCACGAACACCGCCGCTGCAAAGGCGGCCGGGTACAGCCAGATGGACTTCCAGTCGTGTGTACCGCCGGCGAAGTACCGATCGTCAATGAGCCCGGCGGCCCAGAACCCCACCAGCATGCCCACACCGTAGGTCGCCAGCGTTATCAGGCCCTGCGCGGCAGCCTTGTACTGTACGCCGGCCTTGGAGTCGGTATAGATCTGGCCGGAGACAAAGAAGAAGTCGTAGCACACCCCGTGCAGCGCGATAGCGATGATCAGCAGGAAGGCAAGCTGCTGCGCGTTGCCGAGGGCGAACAACACATAGCGGACCGCCCAGGCGAGCATGCCGACCAGCAGCGTGGTCTTCATTCCGAACGTCCTGAGGAACACCGGGATCAGCAACATGAACACCACTTCGGACATCTGGCCGATGGTCTGCTTGCCGGTCGCATTGGCAACGTGAATCTCGGTCAGGAACTGATTGGCGTTCTGGTAATAGAACGCCAGCGGAATGCAGATCAGGATCGAGGCGGCAAAGAACACCAGGAAGTTCGGTTGCCGCAACAGCACCAGCGCATCCAGACCCAACAGCCGCCCGAGGCGTGCCGGTTGCTCGCGCTGTGGATGGGGCGGCGTGCGCGGCAGCGTGAAGCTGTAGAGGCCGAGGGCGAAGGAGGCCACCGAGCACATCAGAAAAGTGTTTCGCAGCCACCCTTGCGTGATACCGCTGCGCGAATCCCAGCCGAACAGGTAGCTGATCACCAGCCCGGCGACGATCCAGCCGATCGTGCCCCATACACGGACACCCGAGAAGTGACGGGCCGGCTCGGCCATCTGCCGGAACGCGATGGCGTTGACCAGCGCCAGCGTCGGCATGTAGAGAATCATGTAGGCGAGCAGGCACGGATAGAACGGTCGGAAGCTGCGCGTGCTGAACAGCGCGTACATCAGTATGCCGCCGGCGATATGCAAGGCCCCGAGCAGCCGCTCGGCGTTGAAGTAGCGATCCGCGATCAACCCGACGATGAGCGGGGCGATGATTGCGCCCCAGGATTGCGTCGAATAAGCCAGCGCGCTCTGCGCTCCGCTGGCATGCAGATTAGACGCCAGATAGCTCCCCATGGTGACGAACCAGCCGCCCCAGATGAAGAATTGCATAAACATCATCACGCACAGACGGATTCGGGTGGAGGTGGTCACGGGGTCTTCCCGTCCTGCAGCTTCACCCACACCGAGCCTGCGCGCGAGCTCGCGACTGTTTGCGCGATGAAGCGCAGGCCACGCAGGCCGTCCTGCACCCCCGGGTAATCCCGCAGCGGCGCCTGTCCGAGTCCGACCCGGCGCACGTCCTGCATGAAGCCGCGGTAGATGTTCGCGAAAGCCTCGAGGTAGCCCTCCGGGTGCCCGGGCGGCGTGCGGGTCAGCGCGCGCGCCGCCGGGCTGAGATAGCCCTGCCCCGTGCGCAACAGTGCCCAGGGACTGCCGGCCGGCTTGTGAATGAGCGTGTTGGGCTCCTGCTGGTGCCACTCGAGGGCCGCTCGCGAGCCGTAGATTCGCAGCGACAGCCGGTTCTCCTCGCCGCAGGCGACCTGCGAGCACACCAGCGTCCCCTTGGCCCCGCCGCGCAGTCGCAGCAGCACGTTGGCGTCATCATCCAGCCGCCGGTCAGTGACAAAGGCGCTGAGGTCCGCACATAGCTCCTCGATCTGACAGTCGCTGACGAATTCGAGCAGATTCGCGGCGTGTGTGCCGATATCGCCCACGCAACCGCTGAGACCAGCGCGTGCCGGATCGGTGCGCCACTCGGCCTGCTTGTTGCCGCGCTTCTCCAGCGGCTCCATCAGCCAGTCCTGCGTGTATTCGACCATGACCTTGCGCAGCTCTCCCAGTTGCCCGCTGCGCACCATCTCGCGCGCCTGACGCACGGCCGGATAGCCGGTATAGCTGTAGGTAACCGCGAACAGTGCCGTGCCGCCTTCGACGAGCCGGACCAGTTCCTGCCCCTCGGCGAGCGTGAGCGCGAGCGGCTTGTCGCACACGACATGAATGCCTGCGGCAAGAAAGGCCCGGGCGACAGGGAAATGCAGATCATTGGGCGTCGCGATGATGACGAAGTCGATGCCATTCTTCTCGGCTGCTTCGGCCGAGGCCATCTGCTCATAGGAGGTGTAGGCCCGCTCGAGAAACCACGCGGCCGCACTTTCGCGCGCGGTCTGCGGACGGGACGACAGCGCGCCGGCGACCAGTTGTGCCTGGCCGTCGAGCTCGCAGGCGATGCGGTGCACCGAGCCGATGAATGCGCCGCGGCCGCCACCCACGATGCCGGCACGCAGGCGGCGCGAGGGTTGGGAGATTCCGCTGTTGCTCATATCCGGGGCTTTCTCAAGTGGATGCTCGTTGGGTCGAAGCCGAGCGCGACGCTGAAGAAGCTTGCCGATTATATCCACGCGCCGGACCTCAGGTTGTGGCGCGAGCCATGGAGCGCACGCGCCGATTCCGCTATTGTTGCCGCCCATGCGGGGTGGTGTGCGTGGAGGGTGCGCAGCGGTGCTGTTGGCCGCCGTAGTGCGCGCGTCACTGGCCGCCGCCGACACGGAGGTCACGATCAACACCGATCGCCCCGCGGTGACCGAGTCGAGCGTAGTGGTACCCGAGGCGGCGCTGCAAATCGAGAACGGCCTGCTCGCCACCGACGCGCAAGGGCGCTACACCCTCGATTTTCCCGAATCCGATCTGCGCTACGGTCTGGCGGACAAGACCGAGCTGCGCCTCACCCTGCCGGACTACTACCACAACGTCCCGGCCGCAAATGGGGCGACCTCGGGCTTCGGCGGCGTGGCGGTCGGCGTGAAACAGCAGCTCGGACCCGCCGGCGGCTTCGACGTTTCGCTCGTCGCGTTTCTGAGCCTGCCAACCGGTGCGCACGCGATCAGCAGTCACGGTTACGATCCGGGCGTGCAGCTGCCGTGGTCGCACGCCCTGTCCGGCAATTGGACGGTCGCCGGACAGCTGGCCGCCTATTGGCCCACGGTGAATGGCGAGCGCAACTCGACAGGCGAGGTCACGTTGTTGTTCGACCGGCAATTGAGCGCGCCGTGGGATGCCTTTATCGAATATGCTGGCGACTTTCCCCAGCGTGGTGGCTCGAGCCAACTGCTGCATGTCGGGACCGCTTACAAGCTCGCCGCGCACCACCAGATCGACCTGCATGCCGCCGCGGGTCTGTCGGACGCGGCACCAAGATGGTTCATCGGCGCGGGTTATTCGTATCTCTTCCTCTTCAGACATTGAGCGGGCCGTAAAGGCCGCCTCCGCAGGCCTGCGAGCGTGAGTGCCGCCGCACCAGCCGCTCCGGCGCCCCGAGGCCCGCCGCGGCGCGCGTCCTGGGCGGCCATCGCCTGCATGGGCGTGGTATTCGGCGACATCGGCACCAGCCCCCTCTATACGCTCAACACCGCCGCCAAGGCGGCCAGCCCCGCGGGCGTCGTGGCACCCGAAGCGGTGCTGGGAATCGTGTCGCTGATCTTCTGGTCGCTGATGATCGTCATTTCACTCAAGTACGCCATCCTCATCATGCGGGCCGACAATCATGGTGAAGGCGGTATCCTGGCGCTGCTGGCGCTGGTCAGCCCGCAGCGCGCCCGCGAGAGCCGGCGGCGCGCGCTGATGGTGGTCGTCGGCCTGGTGGGCGCCACGCTGCTGTACGGCGACGGCGCGATAACGCCGGCGATCTCGGTGCTGAGCGCGATCGAGGGCATCAAGGTGTACGCGCCGCACCTCGACCGCTTCGTGGTGCCGCTCACGGTCGCCATCCTGCTCGGCCTGTTCGTGATCCAGCGCAAGGGAACCTCCTTCGTCGGCGGGTTGTTCGGGCCCGTCATGCTGCTGTGGTTCATCGTCATCGGAATCCTCGGCCTCATCGGCATCGCCCGCGCTCCGGCAATACTCACGGCCTTGAGTCCGCTGCACGCCATCACCTATCTGTGGCACATCGGTCCGCTGGCGTTCGTGGTGATCGGCGGAGCATTCCTCGCCGTGACCGGCGGTGAGGCTTTCTATGCCGACATGGGGCATTTCGGCGCCTTCCCGATCCGCCTGGCCTGGTTCGCCGTGGCACTCCCGGCGCTGACCCTGAACTACTTCGGCCAGGGCGCGTTGCTCTTGAGCCATCCCGGCGCGCTCGAGAGTCCGTTCTACGAGCTCGCCCCGCACTGGGCGCACTACGCTCTCGTCGTACTCGCCATGATCGCCACGGTAATCGCCTCGCAGGCGATCATCTCCGGCGCGTATTCCATGACCGAGCAGGCCATCCGCCTCGGCTTCCTGCCGCGCATGAACGTCATTCACACCGCCGGCGCCGAGATCGGCCAGATCTACGTCCCGCTGGTGAACTGGGCGCTGGCGTTCACGACGCTGACGGCGGTGATCGGCTTCGGATCCTCGGACGCACTCGCCGGCGCGTTTGGCATCGCGGTGTCGCTGCTCATGGCCATTACGACCATGATGGCGACCTTCGTCGCGCTGCAGTGGAAGGTCAACGTCTGGATCGTCGCCCTCGTGAACGGCAGCCTGCTGGCCCTCGACCTGCTGTTCTTCGCCTCGACCTCCACCAAGCTCTTCGAGGGCGGCTGGTTCCCGCTGCTGATTGCCGCCGTTATCTCGTTCCTCATGCTCACCTGGCGCAAGGGCCAGCACATCATGGACGGCGTGCGCCTGGCGCTGCGCCAGACGCTGCCGCAGTTCCTCGCGGCGCTGAAGAGCGATCCCCCGCGACGCCTGCCCGGCACCGCGGTCGTGCTCGGGCGCATGGGACAGGGTGTGCCGCTGCCGTTGACGCAGAATCTGCGCTACAACCACGTGCTGCACGAGCACGTGCTGCTGGTGGCGGCCTCCGATGCCGAGATCCCGCGGGTCGCGGAAGCCGAGCGCGCGGTGGTGACGCCGCTCGCCGACGGCATGATGCGCGTAGAGCTCGTGTTTGGCTTCATGGAGCAACCGGATGTACCGCGCGGGCTCGCGGCCGCGGCGGCGCAGGGGAAGATCAGCCTGGGCGACGCAGCTGCCGTGACGTACTACACCGGACACGAGACCATCGTCGCGCTCGGCCTCAGCCGGCAGATGGCGCGCTGGCGCGAGTCGCTGTTCGTCTTCATGCAGCGCAACGCCCAGCGCCCGGCGGCCTACTTTCGGATCCCGTGCCGGCAGGTGCTGGAGGTCGGCGTGGAGTTCGAGATCTGAAGCGGCGCTGTCGCGCGGTCGCGGCCGCGGGCCTTCAGACGTTCGAGTCGGGGAACGACGCCTTGCGCCGGTTGATGTAGTCGAGCAGCGCCTCGTCCACCGCCGCATCGAGCGGCGGTGCCTGGTAGTCGGCCAGCTGCTTCTTCCACAGCGCGTTGGCGCGCTGGCTCATGTCCTTGGCGCCCTCCGCCTGCCACTGCTCGACGCTGTTGTTGTCGGCGAGCGGCGAGCGGTAGAACGCGGTCTGGAAGTTCGCCTGCGTATGCGCGCAGCCGAGGAAGTGCTTGCCGGGTCCGACCTCGCGGATCGCATCAAGCGCCTGGCCGTTTTCGCTCAGGTCGACCCCCGCCAGCAGCGTATGCATCATCCCCGCCTGGTCGGTGTCCATCACGAACTTCTCGTAGCCCATCGACAGACCGCCCTCGAGCCAGCCGGCGGTGTGCAGCACGAAGTTCACCCCGGCGAGACAGGTCGGTATCAGCGTGTTGGCGGACTCGTAGGCAGCCTGCGCGTCGGGGATCTTCGCGGCGCACAACGCCCCGCCCGAACGGAACGGGACACCCAGCCGCCGTGCCAGCGCCGCCATCACGTACAGCACCAGCGCCGGCTCGGGCGTGCCGAAGGTGGGCGCACCCGACTGCATCGACAGCGAGGAAGCGAAGCTGCCGAGCACTACCGGCGCGCCGGGATTGACCAGCTGCGCGAGCGCCATGCCGGCGAGAGCTTCGGCGAGCGTCTGCGCGGCGGTGCCCGCCACCGTCACCGGCGACATGGCGCCGGCGAGAATGAACGGCGTGACGATGGTCGCCTGGTTGGCGCGCGCATAGGTCTTGAGCGCGCCCAGCATGGTCGCGTCCCAGGTGAGCGGTGAGTTCGCGTTGATGAGACTGATAACGCAGGTGCGCGGCTTACCGGTCGCCGCATCGCTCCACTCATCACCGAACAGGATCTTGCTCATCTCGACCGTGTCGCGGGCGCGCTCGGGATGGGTGACCGAGCCCATGTACGGCTTGTCGCTGTACTTCATGTGGCTGTACACCATGTCGAAATGCCGCTTGTTCACCGGCAGATCGACGGGCTCGCAGATGGTGCCGCCCGAGTGATGCAGCGAGGTCGCCATGTAGGCGAGCTTGACGAAGTTGCGAAAGTCCTCGAT
>Ga0209380_10002787_pt1 | contig 11104 bp, 14 predicted proteins | sample HubBroMetageWFT6_FD_188347 | JGI IMG/M metagenome (GOLD analysis project Ga0209380, IMG submission 188347) | Warmed and freeze-thawed soil microbial communities from the Hubbard Brook experimental Forest, New Hampshire - Hubbard Brook CCASE Soil... | ecosystem: Environmental > Terrestrial >...
GCCCCGCGTCGCCGCGCTCGCTTGGAGCGGGCGCTGAGGCCATGCATCCCTCAGACAGCATCGATCTGTCGGAGATGTTCGGGGAACTAAAGCACGAGTTGGAAGAGGAAGTTGCCGCCGGCGACGATGATCCGGAGACGCATTACAATCTAGGCGTCGCTTTTCGCGAAATGGGCCTGCTCGACGAGGCCATCGCGGAGTTGCAGAAAGTCTGCACATCGATCGATCGCGGCAAGGCTTTTACGCAGCCAGTTCAGACTTATACGTGGCTCGCCCAGTGCTTCCTGGATAAAGGAGTGCCGCAGGCTGCCATCCGCTGGTATGAAAAGGCGTTGAATATTCCGGGGCTCGATGACGAAGCCCGGGTGGCCATTAATTATGAGCTGGGCTCGGCGTGCGAAACTGCCCAGGACAAGCCCGCTGCGCTGCGCCACTTTACCAGCGTGTACGGTTCGAACATCGATTATCGCGACGTGGCCGAGCGCATACAGGCTCTAAAGTCGTAGAATGCACGAAGTGGGTTCGGAATTAGGGCTGGTTTAGTTCAGGCGCGGAATGACGAAAAGCGATCCCCCGCCGAACCGGCGTCCTGCCCCACGATGACGCGTGCAATGATTTCCGATCCCAAGCTACCCTTTGCCAGCAACTCCAGCAGTGTCGGAGAACTTAAGTCCCCGACGGAACCTGTGTACGGCGTCGACCCCACGCCAGCTTCTGCGTCTCCGCCATCGCCTTCTGCGGCACGTCTGTGGCTCCGCCGCTTTGGAGTGCTCTTGTTCGTGTTCTTTTGCGCGACGCTAGGGGTGATGCTGATGATTCTTCCCTGGCGGCCTGAATGGTCTGACAATCCTCTGCTCCTTCCGTATCCCACGCTGCGCGCTTTCGTAGCCAGCGGCTTTGCCCGCGGAGTGTCGACTGGACTGGGACTGCTCAATGTGTGGATAGGATTCTCCGAGGCGATTCAGTATCGGGAAGAGCAATGAACCACTCGTTGGTCGATAGTCGCTCGCTACCAATGGCCTTCGGCGGCATGTTTACCGATTGAACGAAGATTAGCTGAACCAAGATTAGCTAACGACGAGTGACCAAGACCAACGACCGATTTATCATGACTGACGAAAAACTCAAGCCCGCTCCGCTCGCATATCAGAACGAACCGTTTCTTAACAGTCCGGACGGAAGAATTCTGCGGTTATTGTCCGAGTACAGCGAGCCGCTGTCGCGTTTCCGCCGCGAGCAGATTCAGGATACGGTCGTTTTCTTCGGCTCCGCGCGCATACACAGCCGCGACAATGCGAGCGACCGTCTCGCCGAAGCGCGCGGCAATGGGAGCAAAATTTCGGCGGCGCAGCAAGCCAAGGAGATGAAGCGCGCCGAAGCCGCCGTCGATATGGCTCGGTATTATGAGGACGCGCGCCGGCTGGCGCGCCTGCTGACGGAATGGTCAACTCAAATTCCTGCCAAGCGTCATCGCTTCGTCGTGACCACGGGCGGCGGGCCGGGCATCATGGAAGCGGCCAACCTTGGGGCTCATGAAGCGGGAGGCAAGACGATTGGACTTAATATTAATCTGCCTTTCGAGCAGAATCCGAATTCTTACATCACGCCGTCGCTCAACTTCGAGTTTCATTATTTTTTCATGCGCAAGTTCTGGTTCGCATATCTGGCGAAAGCGCTGGTTATCTTTCCCGGAGGCTTTGGGACGCTCGACGAACTTTTTGAAATTCTGACGCTTGCGCAGACGGAGAAACTGGCTAAGAAAATTGTGGTCGTCATCTATGGCAGCAGTTATTGGAAGAAGATCATCAACTTCGAGGCGATGGTGGATGCGGGCGTGATCTCGGCGCCGGATCTTGAACTGTTTAAAATGTCGGATTCGCCGGAAGAGAGTTTCGAATTCCTAAAAGATGGACTGACCAAGTATCATCTCGCGCCGCAGCAAACCAAGCGCACGGGCGAGCCGGCTGTTCCGGAAATCGCCAGGACGCGACCCTGACTTGTGTGGTGCGGGCGCCCTCGCCCGCGTGCTCTCACCTGTACGGATAGACCGGCGGCAGTGTTCTGGCGTCGACTCCAATGGAACTCCCAGCGCCCTGACTCCGTATACACTGCTTCAAGTCAGTGTTTCCGGAGAAAAACAAGATGCCATTACCAACACGCCGGGCGGCAGCGCTCGGTTGCCTGGTCTTTATCTGCGCAATTTATTTGACAACGGCTGCGTTCGCTCAGCCACCAGCGGCAAATGAAATGCCGTCCGTGATTGAAGTCCCGCCGGAGGCCCAGCCGTCCGCACATTTCGATGCCGTGGCGGCGACGAATGCTTATCTGGCGCAGATTCCCGCCGACAAGACGGCCCGGTCAGACGCTTATTTTGAAGGCGGCTACTGGATGATTCTTTGGGACTTTCTTTATGCGGCGATCGTATCGCTGCTATTGCTGAATGTGCGATGGTCGGCGCGTATGCGGGACATAGCGGAGCGCATAACTCGCTTCAAGCCAATACAAACCTTTATATATTGGCTGCAATACCTCGTGCTTACGTCTATCCTCCTTTTTCCGCTGACGGTTTACGAAGATTATTTCCGCGAGCACAAATACGGACTCGCCACGCAAACTTTTGGTCCGTGGATGGGCGATCAACTGAAGAACCTGGTGGTTAACCTGGTGTTGGGAGGCCTGTTGACGATGATTCTCTTCGGGATCGTGCGCCGGCTTCCGCGCACCTGGTGGATCTGGGGTGCAGTGGCGACTCTCTTGTTCATGATCTTCCTGGTACTGATCTCGCCGGTTTACATTGTGCCCATCTTCAACAAAGTTACGCGTCTCGATGATCCGAAGATCGTCGATCCGATTCTGAGTATGGCGAGAGCCAATGGAATCCCCGCCAAAGATGTGTTTACGATCGATGCATCAAAACAGTCGACACGCATGAGCGCCAACGTCAGTGGTTTTGCCAATACGATGCGCATCACGCTCAATGACAATCTGCTGCGGCGGGGCTCGCTGGAAGAAATTGAGGCGGTGATGGGACACGAGATGGGCCACTACGTTCTGCACCATGTCTACAAGGACATTCTCTTTTTCTCGATCGTGATCGTGCTCCTCTTCGCGTATTTGTATCGGGGACTCAATTGGGCAATCGAGCGATGGGGGGAGAAATGGCAGATTCGCGGTGTTGGAGATACGGCCGTGCTGCCGCTGGCGGTGCTGTTGTTGCTAATTGTAGGTTTCGTTCTCACTCCCATATTCAACACATGGACTCGCACACAAGAGTATGAAGCCGATATGTATGGACTGAACACGAGCCGCCAGTCGGACGGATTCGCGCAGGCTGCTATTCATCTTGGTGAGTATCGGAAGATGAATCCCGGGACGCTTGAAGAGTGGATCTTTTTCGATCACCCGAGCGGCCGCAATCGCATTTATGCCGCGATGCGTTGGAAAGCCGAGAACTTGAAGTTGTTTACCGGGCAGTAAGCGGGGATGGGACGGTGTGGTCCGCTGCCTTGCGTTAGTATCAGCCTACACTTTTCGCGGACAAGAGTGTCCGCGCCACACAACCCATGGCGGATCGCTGCCTGCTCTATTACATAACCGACCGGAGCCAGTTCGGCGGCGATGAACCCGCTCGCCGTCTCGCTCTGTTCGACAAAGTTGCCGAAGCTGCGCGAGTGGGTGTCGATTACATTCAGCTTCGCGAAAAAGATCTGAGCGGGCGCGAATTGGAATCGCTGGCCAGGGAAGTGGTCGCGGTCATTCGCCGGCATTCTTCATCGACGCGGCTCTTGATCAATTCTCGCGTCGACGTTGCGTTGGCGGCTGGCGCCGATGGCGTTCATCTGCGAGCGGGCGATGTCGCCCCGCGCGACGTGGCGGGAATGTTGGGCGTTTCTGCACAGCCGCTACCGACGGCTGGCCATTTTAGCTTTATGATTGCTGCCTCCTGCCACTCCAATGAAGATGTGGCGTGCGCCGAATCTGGGGCTGTCGATTTCGCGGTCTTCGCGCCGGTGTTCGGAAAAGGCGGCGCGCGCGAGGCTTTGCCCACCGGACTCGCGGCGCTACAGGAAGCCTGCCACGCGAAAATCCCGATCCTAGCGCTTGGCGGCGTCAGTACGAAAAATGCCAAATCCTGCCTGGATGCAGGAGCGGCTGGCGTCGCCGGCATACGCTTGTTCCAAGAGAATAGAATCGAGGACGTCGTTCGCGCACTGCGAGCGCCTTGACATCATGGGATCCGCCGACCCAATGCAGCCGGAGCCGCTGCTCCGCCGAGCGCAGGAAGAATTCTTTCCCGCCCTGGTGCGTATTCCAGGAGGCTGGTTCCTCATGGGCTGCGATAGCGGGCAGGACAACGAGAAGCCGGTTCACCGTGTGTGGATTGACGAATTTCTGCTTGCTGCCTGCCAAGTCACCAATCGCGATTACGAATATTTCCTAGCTGCGACCAAGTCATCGGTGCCGCCGTTCTGGAGCGATCCGGCGTTCCACCATCCGCAGCAGCCCGTCGTCGGAGTGTCGTGGCACGATGCAATCGGCTATTGCGAATGGCTCAGCGCAAGTAGTGGCGGCAAGTTTCGTCTGCCTACGGAGGCAGAGTGGGAACGGGCGGCGCGCGGCGCCAATCACGACGAGAACGCAAGCGCGTTGTTTCCTTGGGGAGACGCGCCTCCGCAGTCGCTGCCGGGCTACGCCGATCGTTGTGATGCCTGGTGGAAGACAGGTCCTGAGCCCGTAGGCCTTGCCGAACCGAACGCATTTGGCCTCTACAACATGTGCGACAACGTGCATGAGTGGTGCCGCGACTGGTACGCTCCCGATAACTATGCGGTGTCGCCCGAGCGCAATCCGCGCGGACCTGAGACCGGCGAACGGCGGGCTTCCCGCGGCGGCTCGTGGCGGCATCACATCAAGATTTCGCGTTGCGCGGCTCGATCGAGCATTCCGCCAGAATACAAATACGCTGACTATGGATTTCGCGTCGCGTGCGACACCACACGGGTGTAAATTGTCAGCGTCCTCACAAAAGGAGAATTATGTACTCTATTCGTTCCCTCGATGTCTCGTCCTGCGCCAAACTGATGGGCGCCATTTACGTTGCCTGGCGCTGCTCGTATTGCCCCCACTCGTCCTCGTGAGCGGATTCTCGTTTCTGCTGCACGAATCCAATCCTCAGCCTTATTGGGGCCTCTGGCTGGTGCTTCCCGTGGTTCTCGCTCCCATCGTCTATGGGTTGATCGGGTTTCTTATGGGGGCGCTGACCGCGTGGGTCTATAACTTCGCTGCCCGCCGGATTGGCGGCATCCAACTAGAGTTGAGGCCGGCCGTCCCGAGTCCCCGTATTTGAGGATAATTCGACTTTATGACTGACCTCGCAAACCAGTACCTCGAAGAAATGAAGCGTCAGTTCCGCGGGCACAAGCGCATGGGCGAAGCCGCCATGGCTCAGCTCGAAGACAAGGATTTCTTCACCACGCTGGATCCCGAATCGAACTCCGTCGCCACCCTGGTCAAGCACATTGCCGGCAATGCGCGCTCGCGTTTCACGGACTTTCTTACTAGCGACGGCGAGAAGCCGGACCGATTTCGCGACCGGGAATTTGCGCTGCCGCCGACAACGACTCGCGAAGAAGTGATGCTCTGGTGGGAACAGGGTTGGGCACATGTGCTTTCGACCCTGGATTCGCTCCAACCCCCAGACGTGCAGCGCGTCGTCACCATCCGCGGAGAGCCTCACACCGTGATGCAAGCGCTGAACCGCGCGCTCGCCCACTACGCGCAGCACATCGGGCAAATCGTCTTTCTCGCCAAACACCTGCGTTCTGCCCAATGGCGGACACTCAGCATTCCGAGGGGTAAATCGGAAGACTACAAAACTGCGAGTCCGAAGACGCATGCTCGCGGGACGCCCAAGGCGTAAGCGTGCGTTATCCGAAGCACGTTTTCTAGGAGCTCCGAGAAAATTGAAATCAGGTTTCGACGGTGTAGAATAAACAGTTTGCGCTTCTACTTTCCGCGCTCACGAGGAGGCTTCTGATGGCTGGCACCATGCTCGCCGTGGTCAAGCCGGAAGCCGCGCCGGGCGCGGAGATCCGCGAAGTCAAAATTCCGAGCTACGGTCGCAACGACGTTCTCGTGAAAGTCAAGGTTGCCTCCATCTGCGGCACCGACCTCCACATTTTTGAATGGGACCATTGGGCTCAGGGGCGCATTCATCCGCCGCTGATCCCCGGTCACGAATTCTGCGGCGAGGTGGTTGCGTTCGGGGAAGAGGTCACGAGTGTTAAGGAAGGCGATTTTGTATCGGCTGAGATGCACGTGGCTTGCGGCAAGTGCCTGCAGTGCCGCACCGGCGAAGCGCATATTTGTCAGAATGTGAAAATTATCGGCGTCGACAGCGATGGAGCTTTTGCCGAGTATGTGGTTATCCCCGAATCGAATATCTGGAAGCTTGATCCGGCGATTCCCCAGGAGTACGCATCCATTCTTGATCCCCTCGGCAACGCTGTGCACACGGTGCTGGCTGGCGAAATTGCGGCGAAAACCGTAGCTGTCACTGGGTGCGGGCCTATCGGCCTCTTCTCGATCGCAGTGGCCCGAGCTGTAGGGGCAACGACAATTTTCGCAATCGAAGTCAACGAGCACCGGCGAAAGCTTGCGGCCCGAATGAAAGCCGACCACGCGCTCGATCCATCCCAAGAAGATGTTCGCAGCATCATCGCAGAAAAAACGGGAGGCCTCGGCGTCGATGTGGTCCTTGAGATGGCCGGGCATCCTGATGCCATCCGCACAGCGTTCGACATTGTTCGGCGTGGCGGGCGGATCTCTCTGCTCGGCCTTACGTCGAAGCCTATTCCACTTAATTTTTCCGAAGATATAATTTTCAAAGGCATTACCATTCAGGGGATCAACGGCCGCCGCATGTACCAGACCTGGTATCAAATGACGGCGCTGCTCAAGAGCGGGAGCCTCGATCTTCATCCCGTGATCACGGATCGCATCCCGATGAAGGACTTTTCGAAAGCCATGGCGCGGCTGAAGACGGGCGAAGCCAGCAAGATTTTGGTGTATCCAAACGGGACGAAGTAGTTTCGTGTCTCCGAGAAAGCTTGTATAAAGAGGCGAAGCCGCCGACGCGATTCCTGCCGTAAAATAGGGAAATCTGAGAAGGTGTACCTACGGAGAGGTGGCCGAGTGGTTGAAGGCGCCAGTCTTGAAAACTGGAGTACGGGAAACCGTACCGGGGGTTCGAATCCCTCCCTCTCCGCCAGCTCCTCTGTTTGCTGCTAGACAAAACCGGGTGATACCTCGCGGGATGCCCCATTTGCGAGGAATCAGCCATGAACCGTCAATGCAGCGTCACCAAGCGAGTCCAAACCAGCAAGAGAATGCGCCACTGCCCGGTCGTCCTCGCGGCCAACGGCCGCATGCGCCCCGATGTGGTTGCTGGCGAACGGAGCGCCCGAGCGCCACACCGATGGGGCCTACTACCTGGAATGGCGCGAGGGGCCGAAGCGCGTCCGGCTGTCCGTGGGCAAGGATGCGGCGGACGCCGGGGCCCGACGCCAACGCCAGGAAGCGGAACTGAACGCGGTCAACAGCGGCGCGGCCATTGTGCCTAAGAGCCAGAAGCCATGCGCGTCGAGCTTCGCCCGTTCGGCTGCGGCCTTGAGACAAGTCCAAGAAATCCAGCTTCGGTCTGCATCCCCCAGTTGAGAACTCGCACCATAGCCGCTCCTCTGCATCGCAAGCTGCGAACAGCTTGCCGAGTTCCACAAATTCAGAGCGACGTTCGCCACGGAATGCCTTTGGGCCGGAGTTGACCTTCGCACCGCTCCGCAGTGGCTGGGTCACTCCGACATGGAAGCAATCATGCGGTGCTTGAACCCTCACGAAGTCAGCAGACGCGGGATAAGCGGAACGAGATTTTCGCTTAAGCGCCTTTGGCCTGGTTGTGAGTGTCATCGGGATTTTTTCGACAACCGTTCTTCTGAGATGGCAGCCCTCCGGCTTTCCTTGACTTGCCCGTCCCCCCAGTAAGATTTGCGCGGCCAAACTATCTCGCGACAACCGCCGCAACAGTTCACAGCGCACGGATCCTCAAAAACGCCAATTATCCACAGGTCGTGGCGCTCAAAAAGCATCGACTGGGCATATACTTCGCCACGCGCAGAAGTATGCGCAAAGGAGACTCCCCCGATGAACAAGGTAGTGGAAATGCTGCTAACCGTTGTGGCACTGGCTGGGTTGTACAGCGCAATCTCGACGAGCACCTCGCCGCCTGCCAATTCTGCCATGCGAGCAAGACAGGCTGTGGTCGTTGCTGGTGATGGTAGCGACCCGATGCCCTTGTGCCGCCCCGGGCCATGCCCGATGTAAGTCTAGGAGGGTGAGCTCATAAAGTCGAGACCGGGCGGGCCGCGCTAAATAGATGTTGCAGAGCGGTTGAGGGATAGGTATGCTTCCGAGCGTTACGTGTACGCAATGCGATGAACTGGTTAATGTACGTGAACTGGCTAGCGGGTCCGCTCTTGCAGATCACCCTTCTGATCTTCATGGTCCGCCGCCAGGTCAGCAGGGTGTTTCCCCGATTCTTTTCCTACGTCCTGTTTCAGACCCTCAAGTCGGCATGTTTGTTTGTCGTGTACAGGTATTTCCCCGAGAACTACTTCTACGCGTACTGGGTCGGAAACGCCCTCAGTGTGATCTTTACGGTCGCGGTGATGGATGAAATATTACGCAGTCTCTTTAGGGAGTATGGAGGCATTCAGATTTTGGGAACCACCATATTCCGATGGTCGTGCGGGCTGCTCTTTCTGCTGGCAATTCTAGGTGCGTGGTCTAGTGGCGAAGCGGGCGGTGGAGACAGGGTCGTAGCCGCGGTGCTAGCCTTTGATCGTAGCGTACGCCTGATGCAGCTTGGGCTCTTCCTGCTCCTGATGCTTCTTTGCCGCATTTTCAGAAATTGCTGGCGCCAGCAGGTATTCGGCATAGCGCTGGGATTCGGAGTCTTTGCCAGCGTTGAGCTAATCCTGGTTAGTACTGTGATGTGGTATGGCAATAGTCACGCAGCGATTATCAGTCTACTGAAGAGCACGGCATACAACGCCGTCACTCTGGTCTGGATCGGCTATCTGAAACAGCAGCCGCACCTGGTGCCAGAGGTCGAGGCAGCTACAAACGCGAATACTCTCGGTATGGCATTGTCCACATCAACCGCGCTGTTGGATCCTGACGCAAGCTTTATGTTGAGGGTAGAGCAGGCGGTGGACCGGGTCTTGTCGCGCAGCGATTGGCCTAGACCAGATGCTCAGGGATCTCGGATCGTCAGCCGCAAACCCAATCCTGAAGAGAGCAATTAAACCTAATTCCCGCAGGCGCGCGAAGGATGAAGTCCACGGCAAAGCAACCATCTACTGCGGCGAACTGGCCTCCGGAGCAAGGCCAGATCATTTCGTTAAGATCTTCCACCGCATCCGAGACGGCTGAAACGGCTATTCTCAAAGAAGTGCGCTGGGGTTTGGTGTGGCGAGATTTCGTTCTTGAGGACGGACGAGTGATACCAGAGCACAGGATCTCGGGCTGTCCCCAGCCACAGGCGTGGCGCAAAGTCAGTGAGGTCACTGACGAGGAGCGAGAGGAGTGTGAGGAGCGGCTCCTCTCGATGGCCAGAGCCGGAATGGATCCTCGCGAACGGGACCAGTCTTTCTGGGCGGAGCTGAACCAGTATCTGGCATACACATACCTGAGGTTCAAGCCGGCAGGGTCCAAACTGCAAGACACGGAGCGATGACGACTGACCGGGAGCTTGAGTCTTAGGTCGAGTGCATAGAACGAGGTTTGGAACTGTGGATCGATCCGATGATGAACCCGACGAGCTGCAGGTGTGGAGAGTGCTCTCCGAGGCTGGTCTGGTAGAGATACCACTCGACGAATTTGCAGAAAGAATCAGAGATGTCAAACGTATCGTCACCGGACGCCTTTTTGACTTGCTGAATTTCAATATCGGCGTTCAAGAACGCGAATCTGCGGCCTACTCGCTGGGTACGCTCAAGGAATTAGAGTTGAAGGTGCAGGCGAATGCTCCGAAGCCGCCCGACCCATCGGAGATGTGATCTTGTTCAAGCGGGTAAACCCCCGCAGTCATGCAGGCCATGCTTCTCCAACTACTGATTCTGCAGCGCTTTTCCCCGCGGAGAACACTTCTGTGCTTGCGGGCCGGATTATCGACAGCCAAGGTCTGGGTGCGACGATAAGAGCCGACATGACTTCAATCCCGGGTACCTTAATGCGGTCGATGATCAACCCAATTTCCCCAGATATCCTCACCTTCCGGTATTCTAGCGCCTTGGGTACGTTCGCTGATCGCAACCTGGGGGGCTGACGCGTACAACGGCTACGGTTGGTCCGCAATCTCCGGCTGAGCCACGACTAACAACACGATGCCAACTACCGTGAACATTCGAAACGCCGCCTCCTGACCGTTCCACGATTTCGATTGCCACATTAGAAACCACTCGCCTCCTACGGACAGGAACACGACTAACCACATGGTCAGGCTGAGCGCCAGCGCGACGAGGGAAACGCGCTTGGCATGGTTAAACGCAGAGACGGTCCCACGCAACGCCCGCACCATGAGGAAGCCGCCCCACCAACACAGAATCATGGTTAGCGTTTCCCAGGTGATGATCGATACGTAAAATGCGGTGTGCCATAGCGGCGTATTTATGGCGCGCCACATTTCGTGATTTCCAGGAGAAATCGAGTCCATCATCATCACGTGTCGCTCAAACTGGTAGTTGGAGTTGTAATCGGTGACATTGTTGAAGACCACGAACGAATAAAAAACGGCACGCCGAACGCCAGTGCGGATTTGATTGTGCGCAAGGTCATGGTCTTGTATGTTCGGAAAATGCCTGGAAATACGCGGTAAGCGCGTTGATCAAGACTCTATCTTCGATTCGGCGCTGACTTACGAGAACAGTCTACCCCCTAGCGATGTAAAGAGGATGCATATTGATGTGATCAGGCCTGACTGCAACAACTGACGCAGAATTCAGTCGCGGCCAACAAAGCAGAACGAAGGAAAAAAATGCCGATGACC
>Ga0209380_10002789_pt1 | contig 11101 bp, 10 predicted proteins | sample HubBroMetageWFT6_FD_188347 | JGI IMG/M metagenome (GOLD analysis project Ga0209380, IMG submission 188347) | Warmed and freeze-thawed soil microbial communities from the Hubbard Brook experimental Forest, New Hampshire - Hubbard Brook CCASE Soil... | ecosystem: Environmental > Terrestrial >...
CTTGAGCAACAACGCCTTTACTTTAGCCATACACTTAATTAAAGGGGTACTGAATCGAACTGTATAGCTGGCGTACGCTCCGAACGCATCTGCCGCTTCCGTCAGTTACCTTCCTAGCGCCGAAGATGGACCCGCCGCCTTTAAGGAGAATCATGAGTACAGGAGTAAGAGATTGTTCCGCCCGTTACCCGTCATCACCATTGGCTTGGCTCTATGCGCCGTTTGCGGAGTGCTGCTCGCGCAAATCCTGCAGAGGACTGATTCCGGCCCCGTCTCGCAGGTCTTTGCGCTCACCACTTCAGCGCAAGAGTTGTAACCGAATTCAAGGGGCGCGTTCGAACTCATCCCCCACATCTTTGTCGTTCACCGTTAACGCGGAAAGCACACCGGCTATCTCTTTCAGCGCCCTCGGAGGGTCGCCGCTTCTGGAAGCGAGGTTATTCCAGACGTTTTCATCGAGTGTCAAATCGACGGCCAAGCTGGTCCGCCGGATTCAGACTCCATCGCATTCCTCTACCCAGAATTTTGTTGCGATACGCGATCATTTCAATGGGTAACGCAGAAGGTCGCGGCGTGTCCCCATAAAGTACAAATGCTTTGGGGCATGGGCAATCCTACATCCGCAGAAGTGACAAATCGGTCGTTAATTGTTGAGGCTGGTTCCCGCGCTCCGAAATCGTTTGCTCGGACGCCCGGGAGCTTTCCTTCCGCTCCAAACGGCGTTAGACTTGCGCCATCCCGTTCCCCAGACCAGCGTTGCAGGAGGTCACCATGCACGCACGAGTCACGCAGTTCAGCATCCCGACCGAAAAGTTGGAAGAATTTAGGGACGCGCTCAATTCCGCGATTCCGCTGATGCGTCAACGCAAAGGTTTTCAAGCCCTGCTGGTGTTGCGCGTTGAAGCGTCGAACCCGCCCGATGTCCGCGTAATGACCCTGTGGGAATCCCAAGAAGCTTTGCACGAAAGCGAGAACAGTCTGGCGTTCTACCAGGCTCTCGCGCGCGGCCTGGTTTTCGCAAAAGGCTTTCCCGTCATTCGCGAAGAAGAAGTGATGCTCTACGACTTCGGAAAGGCCGCCGCAGCCTCCGCCGCCTCTTCCTGAGTCTAGCGCGCGTGGAACAAAAGGTTTCCGAAGGAAAGCACTTTATTCCTCGCCAAGCGCCCTCAGCGGATCAATCCGAGCCGATTTCCGCGCCGGCGCGTAACAACCCAGCATCGCCACCGCCGCCAGCAGCAACGGTACTTTAATGTGCCCACTTCAAAACGGTATGTATCTGGAGGTCACCGTCACAGTCTGTTCTTTATTTAATTGGAATGCGTAGGCCTCGCGGCCCATCCTCGAATCTTTTGAAACTGCGCTGATAGCACGAGTGGGTCAGTACAAACGGGCAGTTCCACCCTCTCGAAACTTTTGTCACTCGCTCTGCCCGATCACCAGAAACTTCCTGGTTTTACCGTCCGCAAACAAAAACTCATAACTCTGCGAGTACTCGTACGCGTTCTTGTGCACATCTTGAATTAGTTTGGCTTTGTAGTCCCCGAGTGCCAATATCGGTATTACCCGGATGTTGCCGGAGAAGTTGTAAGCTTGCAGCTCGTATTTCTTCCCGTCAATCGTCGCATCCAACCTTGGATTCAGCACAAAACCGGAAGAGGTAGGTCCGAAAACCCAGCGCGAATCAGTTACATGCGCGGTCGTAGAATAGTCGTCCGCAGCTCCCGCCCAGGACATCGTCGCAAACAGAAGCATCGCAATCAGCGCAGCCTTCTTCATAAATCCTCCGATAAATTGTCTATTTCGCCTTTTTGGGGAGAGCCTATTCTGACGAACGAGTGGCCCTGCCAGCCTCGACGCCGCCCGTCCTCAAATATCAAGCGCATCTTTACGACGCGTACCAGAATTAGCGGAGTACCGTAATTAATGACAGCAGAGGTTCCTTCGAAAGCTGAACTGATGATGCTACACGGGGTAACTCGAGTGACCTACCGCCGTTCGTTAAACTCTAAGACTCCCCCGCACGCAGGATAAACATCCTCTCCACGCCGCAACACCGCAGTCCCTCCAAGAACATCGTGCAGCGCTCGCTTGTCCGTGGCCAACCCTATCCGCAGCGACTCGCAGAAAAAATAAAACAGTCCCACATACGGCACATTGATCAACAACCGCCCCGCGGCAAACCTTCGCGAAGCCTGCCAAAACCCAATCCTTTTTCCATTCACATCCGCGACATAAAGATTCAGAATCCGCTTCCCCACCGTCGAACGCGACGGCGAACTTTCCATCAACGCGAAATACAGCCAGCTACTCACCACAAAAAAAACAAGCACGGCAAAAAGAAACGGCCGCCCAAATGCCTCAATGATTCCACTTTGCGGCATCCCCGGACGCAGCGCCAAGAACACCCGCCAACTCCCCACCGCCACCGACAAAAACGAAACAACCATCGCCAGCACCACCGCCAAAATCAAAAAATCAATAATCGCCGCCCAACAGCGAATCCAAAACCCCGCCGGCTCCGGGACAGGCGCCGCTGAAACATTCCGATCTAGCGTTGAGCTCTTCGTTTCCATGCGAGTTCTCCAATCTGACACTGCCAATTGTGGAACACCTGTACTTTGTGTATCGCAGCGTTAATACTGCAGTGTGTTAGCCTGACTCTCTGTTGCTCGATGCACTATTTTCCAATTGCACGTTAACAGGCTGCCCGAATCTCTCTCACCCGGAAATGGGGCCTAGGAATAGGAGAACTTCCGAATATGAAATCCGTGCCGGTATCGTTTTCCATCGTTATTCTGCTGATTGCATCAGCCGTTCTCAGCTCTTGCGGCACCAGCAGCACGCCCCCGGCTCCGCTCCCCACTTACAGCGTCGGTGTCACTGTGGTAAATCTTGCCGGTTCCGGCGGCGGCCTCGTGTTACAGAATAACGCGATCCAATCCCTGCCTGTCAACACGAACGGATCTTTCACTTTTTCGACCTCCGAAGCAAGCGGCACTCCCTACAACATCACGATTTCCACGCAGCCCACCAATCCGGCGCAAACGTGCGGCGTAACAAACGCCAGCGGCACGGTAAACGCCACCGTAAATGTTCAAGTGAATTGCGGCCATGGCGAATGGGCCTTTATGAACGGCTTCACTTCGCTCAATGCTTTTGGTGCGTACGGAACTTTAGGCGGCGCGGCTAGCACAAATAATCCTGGCGCCCGTCAGCTGGGCGCCTCCTGGACAGACGCGTCCGGCAATCTCTGGCTTTTCGGCGGATACGGTTACGATTCCGCTGGAGTACTTCTTCCCATGAGCGATCTTTGGAAATACAGCGGAGGTCAATGGACCTGGGTAGCAGGGCCCGACTTCGGCGGCCAACGGGGCATCTACGGCTCCGAAGGCGTTCCGGCAAGCACTAACATCCCTGGCGCACGTTTCATGGCTTGCAGTTGGACCGATGTCTCTGGAAATTTCTGGCTTTTCGGCGGAATGGGTTTTGATGCAGCGGGAAACGAAGCCTCGCTCAACGACCTTTGGAAATATAGCAACGGCGCATGGACCTGGATGTCCGGCTCGAACCTTGCAGATCAGCCCGGTAACTATGGCAACAAGGGCGTTCCCGCCCCGGACAACGTGCCTCCCGCGCGATCAGAAGCGGTTAGCTGGGTTGATCCCTCCGGAAATTTCTGGCTGTTCGGTGGTATCGGATCTCGCGGAGGCCAGTTTAACGACCTCTGGAAATACAGCAATGGACAATGGACCTGGATTTCTGGCTCGTTCGTTGTTGACCAAAATGGCGTGTACGGCACACTGGGCGTGCCGGCCGCTAGCAATGTTCCCGGCGGCAGGTTTTCTGCAAATAGCTGGGTAGATCCTTCGGGAAATCTGTGGCTCTTCGGTGGAGTGGGCTACCCGGAATTTGGGTCATCGGGATCGCTCAACGACCTTTGGAAATATAGCAACGAACAGTGGACTTGGATGTCGGGTTCACCGCTGCCCAACCAAGTGGGCGCCTACGGAACACTGGGCTTTCCCGCTCCAAGCAATGTTCCAGGCTCGCGCCAGAGCGCTCTCAGTTGGACCGATTCGTCCGGAAATTTCTGGCTCTTCGGCGGAAACGGATTACAGAATATCGGCTTTGCCGGTCAGCTGAACGATCTTTGGAAATACAGCAACGGTGAATGGACTTGGATGTCCGGCTCTCCACTAGTCAATCAAAACGGTGTTTACGGCACACGAGGGAAACTCGATCCCGGGAACGTACCAGGCGGCCGTATTTCATCAACTGGCTGGGTCGATGCAAACGGAAACCTCTGGCTCCTCGGCGGCTGGGGATCCGTCGAGGGTGCAGACGTCCTCCCGGGCGACCTAGGCGACCTCTGGATGTACCTGCCCTAGGGGCACGATTGCTCTATCCTGAAAATTAAATGGCAATTGTTTTTTCGGTTGCGAGTTTCAAAAAAGAGGGAGAGATATTTTTAACGTTGTGATCCCGATAGAGGCCGCCTGCTGGCCGACGAGGGACCTGCAGTTTGCCCTAGGTTTAAATCTAACCCACATCTCCCAGATTCCCCCGCATTCTGTCGGAGGTGTCACGGTATAATCCGCGCAATGAAACAACCAGTACACAATCCTGGACTCATCGAAGACAAACGAGTGGCGATCGGAGTATTCTGCTTAACCACCTTACTAATACTGACGGATTTGCGTCACGGCATCGCTACTCCTAAACACGGATCTTATTGGCTCTTCGATTCTCGATGGTTCCTTCCACCCCGGGTCGCAATGGCAGTGAATTTACTTTTTTATGTCTATCTACTTTGGATAGGAATAAGTTTTTACCGGGCGGCACAAGGCCCGGAACTCCTGATCGTGGTTGGCTGGCTCGCCGCTATCTTTCGTGGCCCCATCCAATGTCTTTTTTCAATCTCTCCTGATGTCGTTGGATACATACCTTTCGTAGCATTGCTGTCGGCGTTGCTCGCGTCTGCCTACTTCCTCTTCAAACTTTCCTCCGCCGCTCCCCAGCAGCACTCGCAAGAATAAGATGGCCCCATGACTGATTGGCCCATGCCTGATCGATTTGTTGTGCGAGTGATTCAGACTGGCGTTTTTATTGCAGTCCTTGGAGCCGTATCAAACCGGTTCGCCGGCTATCTTTTCGGAGATGTTTTCAACTTTTCCGATTCTTGGAGCATGGCCACCCTCTGCGTACTGCTCATTGGTCTGCTCATAGCATTCTTCGGAGGCGTGATCTGGGCTCTAACCGCGGATCGGCTGAGTTCTTTGGTTTCATGGGGCGTCGTGATTGCAACTGTAGCTTTCGTGATGGTCGAAGCGTTCGACGTCCGCCTCTTGAGTTCAACCGTTATTCTCTTACCTTTTTTCTACGCCGCCGAAGCAACCGCTGCGTTCATTTTAATAATCGCCGTCGTCCGCTTCGTCTGGAGCCGTCTGGCAACCCGTGAGTGAGTCTCCGCATTATTTTCATGTCTCGTGGATGAAAGAGACCCCGCGCGTCAATCTGCATGTTAGAGGGCAAACGCTATAACAAAATTTAGCCTAGCCGCATTGGGCGCTGGTCTTCTCGGCTTTATGGTCTTGTATTACGCAACAGACGGTGTCGGCCGGTGCGCAGACGATAGTCAGATGACCACTCTATTTTAGAGCGGTATAGTGGCGCTCGTAATAAGCGGCCTAGTTTTTCTGGTTTCGATCATCGCGGTTCTCGTTCGGAAACACAAAAACGCAGCTTTCGCCTGATTCCCTCACACTTGGTCGCCAATCCGTTCCCGCGCAGAAGTAATTTTGCCTGGCGTGCCTACCTTTCCCTTGCCACACATTCACAATTCTCTTGCCGCGATAAGCTAAACTAAATTATGGCCATCGTTTTCGTGATCGCCACCGACTGGCAACTTCGCGCCACCGTCCGCGCCGAACTTCGCGAAATCAACATCGACGCTCTCGGCATGGATTCTCCCGACGATGCCGGCCGCGCCCTCGCCGCAAATCAAATGCCCGACGCCATGGTCCTGGAAGCCACCGCCGACGTTGCCTGCAATCCCGCAATCCAAAACCTAATCAAACGCGTCCCCACGGTAGTAATCGCCTCCCACACCGAGTCGTTGCCATCTCTCGCGATTAACGACCTCTCCACCCTCGCGCCCGGCTCCGTTGTGCTCTACCGCCCCGTAACAGTAGGCCACATCGTCAAAGAAGTCCGCGCCATCCTAGCGCGGAGTCCGGCAGCATAGCCGCCACGCTGGCCCGATCACGCTACAACGAACCCGCATGCCCCACACACGCTCTCATCCCGAGTGAAGTCCCGCGCGCTTTTGCTTTTCCCCTGGTTCCAGGGGCGCGGGACGCAGTTCGAGGGATCTGCTCTGTCTTGCTTTTTGCTTGTTTCGCTTATCGTTTTGCGCTGCAAATCCAGCGCCGTGCCCTATAACCGTATCAACGCCTTCCCTCGCAGCCCGCCCTTCTTCAGCTTCTCAATAATCTCCGCCGCTTTTTCCAACTCAACGACAGCCGTAACCCGCGCCGTGACCACGCCGTCTGCCATCATCCGCGCCACGCACTTCAACCCTTCCGTGTTCGAAAGAGGATTGGTCAGGCCGGCAATGTTGTGCGCCGTAATTTTCCGTTCCGCAAACCACTTCTCATCCGCTGCATAAATCGTGGACACCAACTTCCCTTCCAGCTTCAAAATTTCAGTATCGCGCCCAATCGCATCCTTACCATTCACCAAATCGAACACGGCATCGACGCCCTGCGGATGAGCTTTGCAGATAGCTGCAATCACATCGCACTCTTTCGTGTCATACACTTCTTCCGCGCCCAGCTTCCGCGCCTCGTCCGCATCGCCGCGCACAGTTGCAATCACACGCGCCCCCATCGACCGCGCCATCTGCACCGCATATCCGCCCACGCCGCCATTCGCTCCCATCACCGCCACCCACTGCCCGCGGGCCAGGCCCAACATTTCCAGTGACGCGAGCGCCGTGATCGACGGAATTGGCAACGCCGCCGCCTGTTCATCGCTGACGCCTTCCGGAATGCGCGCGATCGGGTCCGTCTTCACGCCCGGAGAAACCGCGGTGTACTCCGCATACGCGCCGTGCTGCCGCGCCATCCCAAAAACCCTTTCGCCAACGCGGTACTCGCTCTTCTCCGCCGGCGCGCGTTCCACTACACCCGAAAAATCCGCTCCCAGCACAAATGGAACGTTCGACTCCACCGTCAGCCGATCGACGAGCTTGTAGTCAATCGGATTCACTCCCGCATACTTCACGCGTATCAGGTACGCGCCCGCATCAGCCGGAATCGGCAGATCCACAATCGCCGGAGCCCCGCCAAATTTTCGAACCGCATATGCGCGCATGCCCGCCTCCTTTATCATTCCACCAAAAATCTATCACACCCGATGTCGTCATCTCGACATGGGTCCCCTTTGTTGGGGCCGGACAAGAGCTCTCCGGCGCACTTACGAGAAGCGTGCAGCAAAAAATTACGACCCCAGAACCGTTGCGAGTTGTTCAGCCGAATTCGGCGTTGTATTCCGAAATAAAAAGTGGAGTACAGTCCCCCAAATGTTTGCACCTCGGAAATCAGAAAAGGAGATCCCAAATGACACGAGTTCTGCGATTCCTGGTAATTTGCTCCGCCGGTCTTGTGTTGACTCCTTGTGTGAAAGCTAGTGGGAGTGCCCCCGCTTCGACTGGCACTAACACCGGCGTCGGCAACCCGTCATGCGCTTTCGTGTCAACCAACCTAGTCGCCTGCGTTGTGCGCACCAATCAAGCCGCGATCATGGTGAATGACTTCAACGGGAGCAAGTGGGCAGGATGGAAGATTCTTGCGATGTCAGTCACTCCGTAATAGGTTCCATCTTTCTCAAGCAATTGAGGTGACTACTGCAGCTTCGCGTATTCCGCTTTGGCAGCGATAAGAATAGGAATGTCGGGGTCTGCGTCTTTCCACAGCGTGAGGAACTCCTGATACGCGGCCTTTGATTTCCCGCGATCACCATCCAGGGTGTAGGCACGGGCAAGCCCAAGATGCACCAGCGCGACGATTGGCTCGTTTCCGACTACGCCTGAATGATCGAGAATTTTCTGGAACTCGGCGGCCGCTGCGGCGCCCTGTTTCGTTGCCAGGTACGCTTGGCCGCGCAAGTAAACTGGATAGAGCGCAAAAGTGAAGGAAGGATTCGTTTCTCCTAGTTCATAAGGAACGGACGCGTCCAGCGCGTCGATGGCTCGCTTGCCATCGCCGCTGTGAAGCGCGATGGCGGCTCGGATCATCGGCACATAATCGAACTTTACGATCGTGTCTTCGCTGAAGCGTTTGCCCAGATCAGCGGCTAAGCGCTCGGCCTGCGCGGAATTACCCGCCAGTCCGAGTGCAATTGCTGAGAAGCCTTCCACCTGTCTGCCGCCGGCTTGCGCGATAGCAACTTGTGCGTCTTGCTTTGCCGAAGGCATTTCGCCCGCTAGCGCTTCGCGGATCGAGGCGTGCGACTGATATTCCGCGGCCGCTTCTTTTTGACTGGCGCGTTGCGCGGAATCGGCGGCGCCGCGTGTTAGTTCACGGCTCTTTGCGAACTCGCCGTTATATGCTGCCGTTTCGGATTGCAGAAAAAGGATCTGATCATCGACTCCTGGTTTCCCAGTCGCACTGGCAACCTGCTGTTGCATTCCGGCCGTGTCGTGCTGCAGGAAACTCACTACGTAAAGAACCAGAGGTAGCCAAGGGGAGTCGATACTGTGAGCGCGCGACTCTTTTGCTGTGGCCTTGGTCTGATCGAGTTGATTGATCCACTGGTAACTATAAGCTAGATTCACAACGTTGTTGCCGCTGCCGGGATTCAGCTTGAGCGCCTGCAGCGCCGCGGCATTCGCTTTCGGGTAGTCTCCCATGGCGGCATAAGCGAACCATAGGTAAACCTGCGGTTCCTGATCGCGAGGGTAGGTTTGCGCCCATGCCTGAAAGGAAGTGCGGGCAGCCTCAAGATTCCCGGTGACGACAAGCTCGTAGAATGAGGAAATGGCCAGCTTTTCGCTCTCACTGATGCGTTCGCGCAATGCGTAAGCCTTGCGCGTATTCTCGGCACAGCGGTCGTTTTCACTGAGAGGTTGATAACTCTGGGCCAAGCGCAAGTACGCCATGGCGAAATCTGGATCCAGCGAAATAGCCCTCTCGAAGAGCGGGATGGCGGCAGCGTAGTCGTTTGCCACGTCTGAGGTTTGATTGCCGAGGGTATAGGCCTGCAGAGCTTCGAGCGAAGGCGTGGTGACGTTTTCCGGTTGCGCGTTGTACTTGCGCACCGAGGCTAGAGACTCTCCCATTTTTCCGCGCAGCTTGGTCGCCGCGTTTCCGAGAGCAGTAAGAACCTGCTCCTTTCCGTTGGCCGTCACTTGTTCTTGCGCGAGTAGATCGCCGGTGCGGCAATTCACAGCTTTCAAACCCAAAACATATTGGCTGCCCAAACTCGAAATAGAGCCTTCGATCGCGGCAGCGCTGGCGGTGCGCTGGCAAACATCGCGTGCGATGTCTGGCGTAAGCCGCGCGTCTTTTGGCTTGGCCATCAGCGTGAGCGTTTGCGCAATACGCTCGTCGGAAATAAGGCTGAGGAACGGGGACTGATCTAGTTGTGCGGAAAGTCCTTGGCGAAGCGTTCCGTCAAAGACTGGGTCGCCGGTGGAGTTCGCGAATTCAGCGAGAACGATGGTGTCTTTGTCGGTCAGGGCTTGCGCGTGACGCGTGAAGTAAAGCCAACTGCCAATGCCCAAAAAGAGAGGCACCAGCGCAGCGCCGATCATTAGCGGCCACTTCACGCGGCTAGTTCTGGCTGGGCCGGCTGAGGTCTTGGGAGTTTTTGATTGCGGGAATTCCGGCGCAGTCGAGATCGCCGCGGTACGATTTACCCCTTCTGCTGTCGCACTTGGTGCCGCCGAGCGTCCGGAGTCTGTGTCGCGCTTCAGTCGCTGCAATTCCGAGCGTATGTCCGACGCATGCTGATAGCGGAGGTCGCGGTCCTTTTCGAGCGCACGGGTGATGGTGTCTTCCAGCCTTGGCGGGATTTCTGGATTCAGCCGCACCGGAGCTACCGGCGTGCGATTCAGAATGGCATCGAAAATCTCCGCCGAAGAGTTTCCCGAGAAAGTTTGCTTGCCGGTGGCCATCTCGTAGAGGACCAAACCAAAAGAAAAAATATCGGTGCGGCCGTCCAATTCTTTCCCGCGCGCCTGCTCCGGTGACATATATGCCAATGTGCCCATTGCCGTCCCGGGCGTGCTCAACTGCATTGCCTCTTGTGCCAGCGTGGCGTCGGCGTCAGTCCCTGCCTTCGTTTGCAGCTTGGCCAAACCGAAATCCAGAACCTTTGCATGTCCGCGCTGGGTGACGAAAATGTTGGCCGGCTTGATGTCGCGATGAACGATTCCTTTGGCGTGCGCGGCGTCGAGCGCGTCCGCAATTTCGATGGCGAGGTTGAGAAGAGTGTCTGTTTCAATCGGGCGGCCGCCGATGCGCTGTTTCAGCGTCAGACCGTCCAGAAATTCCATGGCGATGAACGTGTGGCCGGCGTCTTCGCCAATGTCATAAATCGTGCAGATGTTCGGATGGTTGAGCGCGGAGGTGGCTTTGGCTTCGCGCTTGAACCGCTCGAGCGCGTTCGCGTCGTGCGCCACATCGTCGGGAAGGAATTTCAAAGCGACAGCGCGTTCGAGCCGGGTGTCCTGCGCTTTGTACACCACGCCCATGCCGCCGACACCGAGCTTTTCGATCACGCGATAGTGGGAGACGGTGCGGCCAATCAACGAGGAAGAGTCCGCCATTAGTCGCACATCTTAGGTGGGGCCAGAAGGCAAGTCAACGAATAGAGACCTCCTGCGGCTAGGCCCGAGGGCACACGGCCTTTTTGAAACCGCTTGAAAGCGAACCCAAGTGCAACCGCAAAGGCAAGGATGCACAGCCGGATGGCAATGCCTAAAATGTCAAATTTCAGACATCGGAAATGACCCATGGTCGGCCATCGCGCGACGAAAATCACCCTTGTGTACGTATGCCCGGCGGCGATTGTAGAACGCAGCGGCATAGTTTGAATT
>Ga0209380_10002790_pt1 | contig 11099 bp, 2 predicted proteins | sample HubBroMetageWFT6_FD_188347 | JGI IMG/M metagenome (GOLD analysis project Ga0209380, IMG submission 188347) | Warmed and freeze-thawed soil microbial communities from the Hubbard Brook experimental Forest, New Hampshire - Hubbard Brook CCASE Soil... | ecosystem: Environmental > Terrestrial > Soil...
TGCAGGCTTTTCCGGCCCGCCGGAACCGAAGCGATTTGAGCCGCTGAGGACGAAGGACCGGTCGCCCTCGTGAACCTTCTGTCTGAGTCAGTGCACTAGCTAGACCGGCTGTTACAGCCAAAAGGCGTAGTAATGAGCGCCATTCGGGTAATGGCGCCATAGAGGCAACGGCCGTATTGTTCCCAGAACGCTTCTGGAGAAGGGTTGGGGAATTTCTACTTTCAGCCAGAATATCGGGGCGGGCGAGGTTTCGAGCCGGTCCATTTGCTCGGCATTTGCCGGGGTCGCTTCGCGATTTGCGAGCGCGCCGGCGCTTGTCTGTGACGATGTCCAGATTAACTACGCCGACCTCGATCGTGTGTCTACACGCATCAGCGCTCAATTACGACACGCTGGGGTCCGACGAGGCCAGGTTGTCGGTCTTGTCGCGCGTCGGTCAATTGAAGCGACCGCCGCGATCCTGGGGATCTTGAAAGCCGGCGGCGCGTACCTGCCGCTGGACATCTCTTATCCTCCAGAGCTGCTACGATACATCTGCAATGATAGTCGCCTAAGCCTAACGCTTGTCGAGCAAGCATTGCCGCGAAATGCCGAGAGTTCAAATTTCTGGAGCGACGCGACCTTCTCCATCAGTCGTTCTGACGGCCTGATCGGTCCATCAGGCGACTGCGCGCCAGTGGAGAGCGGCGCGGCTCGGGAAGCTGCTCGCGGCGGCGAGTCGGAGATCTGTGGGAATGATCTTGCTTACGTGATGTACACGTCGGGGTCGACCGGGCGCCCCAAGGGAGTTCTGATCCCGCATCGCGGCGTCATTCGCCTCGTGTCGAACTGCAATTTTGTCAATCTTGGCCCTGAGGAGGTGATTCTTCACCTCGCCCCTCTCTCGTTCGACGCCTCAACCTTTGAACTTTGGGGGGCGCTTCTCAACGGCGGAAAGCTGGTCATTGTGCCGGCCCCGCACCCTTCGCTCGACGACATCGCCGAAACCATTCGCGTGAATGGCGTCACGACGCTCTGGCTGACCGCCGGCTTATTTCATCTCATGGTTGAGAGTCGGCTCGACGCGTTGCAGCCGTTGCGTCAACTCATCGTGGGCGGCGACGTGCTATCACCCCCACATGTCGCGAAGGCTCTGAAGGCGCTGCCGCACTGTCGTATTGTCAACGGCTACGGGCCCACCGAGAATACGACATTCACGTGCTGCTACACGATCCCACGAACTCCGCCGCCCTCGGGACCGATTCCGATCGGATCGGCCATTCAAAACACAACCGTCTACGTCCTCGATGCCGACAGACGGCCTGTCCCGGTCGGCGAGGAAGGAGAGCTTTACGCCGGCGGCGCGGGCGTGGCGTTGGGCTATCTGAACCAGCCAGAACTCACCGCGGAGAAGTTTGTCGAGGACGCTTTCGCGCTACAAACTGGCGCACGTCTTTATCGCACCGGGGACCGAGTACGGCAGAGGCCGGACGGAATCATCGAATTCCTCGGGCGCGTCGACCGACAAATAAAGCTAAACGGCAAGCGCATCGAGCTCGACGCCATCGAGGCGGATCTTCGGTCCGAGGACACTGTCCGAGACGCCGCTGTCATTGCCCGCGCCGATTCCGCAGGCCGGCGCTCCGTGGCTGCCTTTGTGACTCCCCGCGGCCTCGATCCCCACGCGCTCCGGCGATCGCTCCGAGCGCGGTTGCCCGATTTCATGGTCCCCGCCTCGATCACTGTCCTCGAGTCGTTACCGTTATCGCCAAACGGAAAAGTGGACCGCGGGCAACTCGCCGGCCTCGAACCTGATCCAGAGGCCGCGGGTGGCCCTCCCTTGTCACGGCCGGACGGCTCAACGCAAACCCGCCTTCGGGACATAGTAGCCAGTGTGCTTGCGCGGGATAGCATCGGGCCCGAGGACAATTTCTTCGATCTCGGCGCCTCGTCTTTGGACCTTATTCGGATCCACGCAAAGCTCGTCGACGCTTTCGGACCGGTTCTGACCGCCGTCGATTTGTTCGGCCATCCAAACATCAAGGCAGTCACTGCAAAGATCGATGGCGATGGCGACGGCGCAACGACATTCATCTCAATTGCCGAACGGGCGCGCAAGCGCTCTGTCGCGCTGCGCCGCGCTCAAGTCACAGCCGGCAGAGCGGGGACGGCATGAGCGCGGCGGGGGAAACCGAGGGCCGTATCGCCATCATCGGCATGGCGGGGCGATTTCCGGGCGCGCAGGACATTACGACGTTTTGGCGGAATCTGTGTAACGGTGTCGAAAGCGTCACCTTCTTTACTGACGATCAGCTCGAAGACGGCGCCGAGCCTTCGACGCGGGCGTCGGCCAGTTACATCAAGGCTCGCCCGGTGCTCCCCGATGTCGACCAATTCGATGCGGGATTTTTCGACATGCGCGATCGGGAAGCGGCGCTGACGGACCCGCAGCACCGCGTCTTTCTTGAATGCGCATGGGAGGCGTTGGAGGACGCCGGCTACGACTCCGCGGCCTATCGAGGGGCGATCGGCGTATTCGCCGGTTGTAGCATGAACACGTACTTCCTGAACAATGTCTGCCGCGACCGTAAGGCCATCGAGGACTTCACCGATACGTTTCAAGTCGGCGATTACCCTGTCCTGATGGGCGCCGGGCGTGAATTTCTCGCTACCCGTGTGGCGTACAAGCTAGACTTGCGGGGCCCGGCTCTGACCATTCAAAGCGCGTGCTCGACCTCGCTCGTCGCGGTCGCGCAAGCCTGCCAAAGCCTGCTGCTGTACCAGTCGGACATGGCGCTGGCTGGCGGCGCATCGATCTCGTTTCCACAGCACCGCGGCTATCTGCATCAGGAAGGCGGGATGGTGTCGGCGGACGGTCATTGCCGCCCGTTTGACGCCTCTGCCAGCGGCACGATCTTCGGCAGCGGCGCGGGCGTCGTCCTCTTGAAGCGGCTGGAGGATGCGATCGCCGACGGCGACCAGATCTACAGCGTCATCCTCGGCTGTGGCCTCAGCAATGACGGAGCTGGCAAGGTCGGTTTCACCGCCCCAAGCATAGACGGTCAGGTCGCCGCCATCGAGCAGGCTCTTGCGCAGGCGGGCGTCGCCGCGGACAGCATCAGCTACGTGGAGTGCCACGGCACCGCAACGCCCCTGGGCGATCCGATCGAGGTCGCGGCGCTCAACAAAGCATTTCGGAAGTCGGCCGAGGCGCAAGGCTACTGCGCTATCGGTTCGGTCAAGGGAAACATCGGCCACCTCGACGCCGCGGCGGGCGTGGCTGGCCTGATCAAGACAACCCTGATGCTCCTCAACCGCGAGCTGACGCCGAGCTTGAATTTTCAGGCGCCCAACCCGCACATCGCGTTCGAAGGCGGACCATTCTTCGTCAACACCGCCTGCGCTCCTTGGCCGGGCGGCGTCGAAGCGCGTCGGGCCGGCGTCACTTCCCTGGGTGTGGGCGGCACGAACGCTCACGTGATCTTGGAAGAGTCGCCCGCGCGCGCCGTAGCGAACGCGGCGCCTCGGCCGGAGCTGCTGGTACTCGCCGCGCGGTCACCGACCGCGCTGGGGCAGATGCGGGCGCGTCTAGCGGACCATTTGGCGGCGAACTCGAGCGTGCCGCTCGCCGACATCGCCTTTACGCTGCAGCGCGGCCGGCGTCACTTCCCTCATAGGGTCGCCGTCGCATGCCGCGATCATGCGGACGCGCAGACCCTGCTGTCCGAGTTGCATTCGCCCCGTAAGAACGAGGGCGAGGCGCCGGCCACGCCCCCAGCCGTCTCCTTCATGTTTCCTGGACAAGGCGCGCAATATGTCGGCATGGCGCGCGGGCTCTACCAGCGCCTGCCCACATTCCGCAGCGAACTGGATCGGTGCGCGAAGGTCCTGTCGGCGGAGAACATCGACCTCATCGGCGCGCTTTACGGTCCATCCGACTTGTCGACGGAGGAGCGTTTGGCGCGCACCGAAATCGCGCAACCGGCCATTTTTTCGGTGTCCTACGCCCTCGCCCGTCAATGGCAAAGCTGGGGGGTGAACGCGCAGGCGCATATTGGCCACAGCGTCGGCGAGTTCGTCGCAGCTTGTCTCGCGGGCGTGTTCTCTTTGACGGATGCGCTCCGTCTCATCGCCGCGCGCGGGAGACTGATGCAACAACTCCCGACGGGCGGGATGCTCAGCGTCCGTTTGTCGGAAGCCGAGGTCGCGTCTCTGATCGGCGATGGGATCGCGCTCGCGGCGATCAACAGCCCGACAAACGTCGTCCTCTCGGGACCGCGAGAGGCGCTTCAAGCGGCCGTCAGACAGCTTGAAGCACGCGGAACCGCCCATCGTTGGCTGCACACGTCGCACGCGTTCCACTCGCCCATGATGGACCCGATGATCGGGCCGTTCACCGAGCTAATTGCTGGCGTCACTCTGCGCGAGCCCACGACGCCGTATGTCTCGACCGTAACAGGAGACTGGATTCGGCCCGAGGAGGCAACATCGCCCGCGTACTGGGCGCAACACGCACGAGAACCCGTTCGCTTTGCAGCCGGAATCAAGACACTCGCCAGCTCAGGCCGATCGATTCTGTTGGAGGTTGGGCCCGGCGTCACACTGTCGACTCTCGCGCTGCAGACAGCCCGCGACCTGGGGGGCCGGGTGTTCGGATCGTTGCCCGAGGCAGGCGCGCAGTTGGGCGACGAAGAGACGATGCTCGCTGCCTTAGGAAAACTGTGGGTCAACGGCGTCACGCCCGACTGGGCGGCCGTCGCGGACGGTCCGCGCACACGCGTGTCGTTGCCTACCTATCCCTTCGAGCGCCGCCGTCACTGGATCGATGCGCCTGTCAGGGGAGCGGCAAATCCGGCGCCGGCCTTTTCATCGCCGCCCGCAATCGCATCGGTTCAGGCGGACACGGCCGCGGTTTCGCTGGCTGAATCAAGACAGACTCAAGAGGCGGAGATGGACGGAATTCGCGAATCGATCGCCGAGATCCTGCAGGACGTGTCCGGCGAAACTATCGATCCTGCGGCGACCTTAACCTTCCTCGAACTCGGCTTCGACTCGCTCCTGCTCAGCCAGGTCGCGCAACAGATTCAGCGCCGTCTCAAGGTCAAAATCGCGTTCCGTCAGTTGCTCGGCGATCTGTCAACGATCCCCGCGCTCGAGCGCTTCATTCGGGCGGAGGCGCCGGCTGAGGTGAAGCGTCTAGTCGCGACAGCCGCGCCAGTAGCGGCGGCTGCGATCATCCGTGCGCCGGAGACTGCCTTCGTCACGCCGCCGCCCCGCGTCAACGAAACGGACACCGGCGTCGCCGCGATTATGCGGGCTCAGGTCGAAGCGATGTCGGGCCTGATTCAGGGGCAGTTGGATGCGCTTAAGCGGCTAGGGTTGTCAGACAACGTCGTTGTGGCCGTTGAATCGGGGTCGTCTGCGGTTGCGCGTACTCCCGAACCGCCACACACGACAGCGCCTGCGGGCGTGCCTGACGCCGAGAGGCAGCCTTCGCGATTCCAGGTCTATCGGGCCGGCGTACGCGGCGACGGCGTCGTTACCCCATCGCAGAGGCGACACATCGACGCGCTCGCCGCGCGTTTGACGGCGAAGACGGGGGGCTCCAAGCAGCGCACGGCTGCAGCGCGCCCGACGCTCGCGGATCCCCGGGCGGCCGCCGGCTTCCGACCGGAATGGAAGGAACTGGTCTACCCTCTGATCTGCGACCGCTCGAGCGGCTCGCGCGTCTGGGACATTGACGGCAACGAATACATCGACCTCGTCAACGGCTATGGACCAACGGCGTTCGGGCACTCCCCCGATTTCGTCGTCGAAGCGATCAAGGAACAGCTGGACAAAGGTTTCGCAACCGGGCCGCAAGCGGAACTGGCGGGCGAGGTCGCCGCCCTGTTCACCGAGATGACCGGCAATGAGCGAATGACGTTCTGCAACACCGGCTCCGAAGCGGTGATGGCCGCGCTGCGTGTCGCGCGTGCGGTCACCGGTCGCGACAAGGTGGTGACGTTCAACGGCGACTATCACGGCCAGTTCGACGAGGTCCTGGTTCGAAGCGCGCGTCGGCCGGGTGGTCCTCCTCGCTCGGCGCCAATTGCAGCCGGCATTTTGCAGTCCGCCGTCGAGAACATTGTCGTGCTCGACTACGGGGCGCCGGAGGCACTCGAATGGATCCGGCGGAACGCTGACGATCTGGCGGCGGTCATCGTCGAGCCGGTACAGAGCCGCCATCCCGGTCTGCAGCCGTTCGAATTTCTGCGCGCGCTTCGCCAAATCACTGCAGATGCGGACGTCGCCTTCGTCATGGATGAGATCGTCACCGGCTTTCGCACTCACCCCGGCGGGATGCAAGCCGTTACCGGCATCCGGGCTGATCTCGCGACGTACGGAAAGGTAATTGGTGGTGGGCTGCCGATCGGCATCCTTGCCGGTAAGGCGAAATTCATGGACGCCCTCGACGGCGGCCAATGGAGTTACGGTGACGAGTCTGTTCCCGAAGTCGCACCCACCTTCTTCGCCGGCACCTTCGTTCGCCATCCGCTCGTACTGGCGGGCGTTCGAGCCATACTTAAGCACCTGAAGGCGCACGGGCCAGCGCTTCAGGAGCGGATCGCCAAGCGGGCTGCCGATTTGACGGAAGCGCTAAACGAGATTTTCGCCCGGCATCGGCTCAAGGCGAAAGTGGAGTGCTATTCGAGCTTTCTCTACTTCAGTCTGCACGCGGACGGGCCGCTCGCCGGGTTGCTGTTTTATCACCTGCGCGATCGCGGCATTTACGCTCAGGACGGATTTCCGCTGTTCCTGAACGCGGCGCACATCGAAGAAGACATGGCGCAGATAACCAGCGCCTTCGCTGATAGCCTCGATGAGATGGCGCGGGGTGAGATCATCGGCGGCGTTGAAACGACCTCGACGGCGGCCGAGACCGCAGCACAAATTGTCACTGGGACCGTGCCGCTTACCGAGAGCCAGACCGAAATCTGGTTGTCTGCGCAGAACGGGGATGAGGCGTCCTGCGCGTTCAACGAGTCCGTCACGCTCCGGCTGAACGGTCCGCTCGACCTCCCTGCCCTGCGCACTGCGATGGACATGATCATGGCGCGCCACGACGCGCTGCGTGCGAGGTTCAGCCCGACAGGCGAGATGTTGACGATCTCGTCGGACACGGCGCTTTCCTGCCCCATGATCGATCTCACGCAGGGAGAAGGCTCGCCGGACGGCGTCCTGACTGCGTATCTGCGGGCGGACGCGTCAACGCCGTTCGACCTCGTTGAAGGGCCGCCGATTCGGGCGCGGTTGTTCAAGCTTTCCGAGACGGCGCACGCGCTGGTTCTGACCGCCCATCACATCATCTGCGACGGCTGGTCAATCAACGTCATCATCACGGAACTGGCGGAGATTTACGCGAGCCTGCGTGAACAACGACAGCCCGATCTCGGGCCCGTTCTGCCGTTCAGCGCGTTCGCTCGAGCGCGGTCCGCGCGCGCCCCCGGGGAACAGGTGGCGAATGCGAGCTACTGGGCGGCGCAGTTCGCAAATCCGCCCCGACCGATCGACCTGCCGACGGACCGCCCGCGCCCAACGATGAAGTCCTATGCCGGAGGAACGGCCGGCCGCCGTATCGACGCGAGACTTTATCGCGACGTGAAGGCGACCGGCGCGAAGCATGGCTGCTCGTTGTTCGTCACCCTGCTCGCCACATTCGAGGCGCTGATGGGACGACTGGCCGGGGTCGAGGAACTCGTGGTCGCGGTCCCAACTGCGGGACAATCGCTGGTCGAGGACAAAGCGCTTGTCGGCCACTGCGTGAATTTCCTGCCCATCCGCGGCGGTTGGGCTCGCGAGACGCCGTTCGCGGACCATTTGCGCTCCGTCGGCCGCCAGGTGCTCGATGCTTACGAGCACCAAGACTACACGTTGGGCACGATCGTGCGGGAGCTTACGCCTCCGCGCGAGGTCAACCGGCTTCCTCTGACGGAACTTCAATTCAACCTCGAGCGGTTGACGAACCGGGTCGAGACCGGTGGCCTGTTGATCGAAGTGGAGCCGAACGCGAAGGCCTTCGTGAATTATGATATTTTTTGGAACGTCATCGAGTCTCCGGACGGCCTGCGCATCGATTGCGACTACAATACCGATCTGTTCGACAAAGCGACGATTGTTAGGTGGCTCGGGTGCTATGAGGCGTTGCTCGAGTCGGTGGTCGCGGACGCCAAAGAGCCCGTCACCCGAATCCCCTACATCCCCGGTGCCGAACTTCATAAGATTATCGAGGGATTCAATGACAGTCGGACGGGCTATCCGCGCACGCAATGCGTCCACACGCTGATCGAGGAACAGGCGCGCGCAACTCCCGGAGCCGTTGCGTTGACGTTCGACGGCGCCGCCGTGAGCTACCAGGATCTGGATGCACGCGCCAACCGGCTGGCGCATCACCTGCGCGCGCGGATCGGCTCGGATGGCGGCCGGATTGGAGTCCTGGCTGACCGCTCACCCGACATGGTCATTGCGCTCCTCGCGATATGGAAGGCGGGCTTCGCCTATGTTCCGCTCGATCCGGCCCATCCGCAGGCGCGGCTGCGCTACATTCTTTCTGACGCCGGCGTTTCAGGCGTAGTCAGCAGCCTCGCCGCGAAGCTGGAACTCCCCTCGGACCTCGCAGTAGTCGATTTGGGGTCTGAGCGACGGGCTATCGAGAGCAGGCCATCGGTGGCGCCAGGCGCCAATACGAATGCCGAGGCAACCGCTTACCTGATCTACACATCAGGATCGACCGGAGCGCCGAAAGGCGTGGAGGTCACTCATCGCTCCTTGGTCAATCTGCTGTGCAGCATCGCGCATCGGCCCGGCGTCGGACGAACCGATACGCTCCTCGCGATTACAACGATCGCTTTCGACATCGCAGCGCTCGAGCTTTTCACGCCCTTGCTGGTTGGGGCGACGGTTGCGATTGCGAGGCGGGACGAAGTCTCGGACGGAAACCGCCTGCTCGCCGCCATCGGGCGCTCGGGAGCGACGATCATGCAAGGCACGCCCGCTTCGTGGCGGCTCATGCTCGAGGCTGGCTTCCGCTCTCGGCCAGGATTTAAGATGTTATGCGGCGGCGAGGCCCTCCCGCGCGACCTGGTTGACCGACTCCTCGAGGGCGGCGGCGTATTGTGGAACATGTACGGGCCAACGGAAACGACGGTCTGGTCTTCCTGCGGCGAAATCTTGGCCGAAAACGATCGGATCACAATCGGCCAACCTATCGCGAATACGCAGCTGCACGTTCTCGACCGCTATGACCAGCCGGCGCCATTCGGCGTACCTGGCCAGCTGCATATTGGCGGAGATGGTGTCGCCAAGGGATATTTCCGGCGAGAGGCATTGACCGCCGAGAAATTCTTCCCCGACCCGTTTGGGCTAAGCCCCAATCTCTATCGCACCGGCGATGTCGCCCGCCGGCTGCCAAGCGGTGAAATCCAAATTCTTGGACGCGCCGATACGCAGATTAAGTTGCGGGGCTTCCGCATCGAGCTCGAGGAAATCGAGGCCGTTCTGTCCCGTAGCGTCGGAGCGGCTGCGGTTGCTCTGCGCGAGGACATTGCGGGCAAGCCGATGCTGGTAGGCTATCTGGCGCAAGCTTCGGCGGAGGGTCGGTCGGACGAGGCGCTGCGTGCAAAGCTCGCGGAATACTTGCCGGATTACATGATCCCCGCGATCTGGGTGCGGCTCGACTCCCTGCCAATGACGCCTAACGGAAAGCTCGATCGCGCTGCGCTGCCCGCGCCGGATATCACGGCGCCGCGGGAACAGGCATTCGCAGCGCCGAAGACGCCGCTGGAAGCGTCGCTGGCCTCGATCTGGGCTGAGGTCCTCACGATGGATCGTGTGGGCCGCGACGACGATCTCTTTGCGCTCGGCGCCGATTCGATTCGTCTGTTCCAGATCGCGGCACGGGCCAATCGCCAAGGAATTCGGCTCAGCGCCCGGCAGCTCCTCGAGCATCGGACGGTCGCGGCGCTCGCGGCGGCGCTGGCGACGAAGGCTGACGAGCCGACGGCGGCTCCCGAATCGCGCGCCAGCCAATTGCGGCGTATGTTTCCGCTCGGCACCAAAGGGCGTGCGTCACCTTGACCGGCGCTCATACAATCATCGAAGGCCTGATGGCCGCGGTTAGCGCGAATCGTGGGGGGGAGGTCTCGCGCGCAGCCAAAACGCCGCCCAATATTCAGTATCCGGCTTCGCTGGCGCAACAGCGTTTCTGGGTGCTGGACAAACTTGAGCCGCATAATCCCGCCCTAAATGTCGCGGTTCGATGGCGCATCGAAGGCGACCTGTCGGCGGAACTCATCGAGAAAGCCTTCGCTCAGATCATCGCGCGCCACGAACCGCTGCGGACGTCGTTCGTCGAGATCGACGGAGAGCCTTTCCAGGTCGTGCATCCGGAAGTGTCGCTGCGCGTCCCGTCCATCGATCTAACGGTGCTGCCAGAGGCTGAGGCCTTCGCAGAGTGCGATCGTATCGCACGCATCGAGGCGGCGACGCCTTTCAGTCTGGCGGCCGCGCCATTGATCCGCATCACGCATGTCCAAGTGCGGCCCGACATCGCGATCGTGCTTGTCACGGCGCATCACGCGGTGTGCGATGGCTGGTCGATCGGCCTGCTCGCGCGCGAAATGGGATTGATTTGCGCCGCCTTGCAGGCCGGGAGCCGCCCAGAACCGCCGGATCTTCCGATCGCCTACGGCGACTATGCCGCCTGGCAGAGAGAAATGGTCGCCGACGGCGGTCTTGCGCCGGAGATCGCCTATTGGTCGCGCGCTCTAGACGGGCTCGAGTTCTTCGAACTGCCCACCGATTTCCCCCACAAGTCGGTGCATGAGACGGCCGGCGCGATTCGGTCCCAGTTGCTGGACCGCGACCTCACGGACAGGCTCGCAGCAGTCGCCCGCAACAATGGTTGCACGCTGTTCATGCTGGCCTACGCCGCCCTGGTGACGCTGCTGCATCGCTACACCGGCGCGACCGACATCGCGGTCGGCACGCAGGTCGCCGGGCGCGATCAAGTCGAAACGGAAAATCTCGTCGGCCTGTTCATCAATACGCTTGTGCTTCGGGCCGATGTGTCCGGAGACCCG
>Ga0209380_10002791_pt1 | contig 11098 bp, 11 predicted proteins | sample HubBroMetageWFT6_FD_188347 | JGI IMG/M metagenome (GOLD analysis project Ga0209380, IMG submission 188347) | Warmed and freeze-thawed soil microbial communities from the Hubbard Brook experimental Forest, New Hampshire - Hubbard Brook CCASE Soil... | ecosystem: Environmental > Terrestrial >...
CTCACGTTCATGAGCGCCGTGCACCTCGTCCAGGCGGCGCTGCCGGCGCTGCGTGAGTCGGATTCGGCGGCCATCCTGTTCATCGCGTCGACCAGCGTCAAGCAGCCCCTCAAGGGCCTGACCCTGAGCAACAGCATTCGCGGTGCCGTCAGCGGTCTCGCCAAGACACTCGCCAACGAGCTTGCGCCACATATTCGTGTCAACTCCCTGCTCCCGGGCTCCATCCGGACCGATCGCCAAATCGAGCTGGCGCGTGCCTCCGGAGTCACTGACCTCGACGCCTTCTTCGCGAGTGCGGGCAGCATCAATCCCCTCGGAAGAGTGGGTACCCCCGATGAGATCGCGAAGGTCGCTGTCTTCCTCTGTTCTCCCGCAGCCTCATTCGTCACCGGCGCCGCGATCGCCGTCGACGGCGGCCAGATCCAATCCGTCGTCTGACAGCTGAGGACGTTCAGTACTCGGCGCCGATGCCGTCGGTTCGCACCGAGTCGATGCGGCGGGCGAGCAGCTTGGCTTCGTAGCTTTCCGCCTCTCCCTCGAGGACGAGCCGTGCGAGGCGCGCAGCATCCTGTCGCACACCGTTCTCGATTCGCACCCAGCGAGCGACCTCGCTCTCAGCAAGCGGGCCCTTGGAGGAATCGTGGGTCATATCGCTCATCGGCATTCCTTCCACATGACATCGTGCCCAACTCCCCTTGGGCTCCTCCAACATACACCAGCGCTGTGGGCTCAGGGAAGCATCAACACGTGGTCGTGGTACTCAGAATTGCGATGATGTTGGGGAGGTTGAAGAGAGCGTGGGTGAGGATGCCCGGAATGATGCTTCGCGATCCCTGATACAACGAAGCGAGCACGACCCCGACGAAGAAGAGCGGCAGAAACAGCACCAGTTGCTGATGAACCGCAGAGAAGATCACCGCGCTGAGCGGAATCGCGAGCAGAGCCGGTCCCCAGCGATGCAACCACCCGTAGATGAATCCACGAAAGATGGTTTCCTCGGAGATCGGCGCGATCACGCAGACCACGATGATCGCGAGCACGTAGTAGTGGCTGTAGTCGTGCTGCACCTCATGGCACTGGCCATTGCTGACACCCGGGAACAGGTTCTGGTTGATGGTCTGCAGATAGCTCGCCCCGACCAGCGCGACATACGTGGCCACTGGAGCAATCGGTAGCCACCACCACTTGAAGCCGCGCCATCCGAGGTCGCGCAGCGTCCCGCCGCGGCGCATGAACCCGAGCACGAAGATGTTGAACAGCATGCCGCCGTACTGGCACACGGCGAGCACCGACGATTCAATCGCGTTGCGTACTGTCGCATCCGAGTTGGTGCTGATGAGGTTGGTGAGGATCACCGCCACCGAACCGAGCAGCTGGAATGCGCTGAACCATCCCGGCCAGAACATGACGAAGTCAGTCCAGTCCCAGGGCACCTTGGGGTCAGGGTCCGCCGGGTCGCGGACCGCGGGCACATCCCGTCGCATGCGTGTGGCGCCGACCCCGAGAATCGCAACCCCGACGATGCACAGGCCTCCACCGCCCACCACGGTCAGCGGATCGCTGCCTTCGGCGCCGCTGAAGAAGCCGAACGCGATGAGCACGAGGAACGCCGCTTCCATGTAGAGGATGACCCGCGCGGCGTAGTGGCGTCCGCTCTCGGCCTGGTGCGGTGGCACGACGGCCTGCGCTGGCGTCTGGGACTGAGTCACCGCGGGCAATTCTGCACAATCCATCCCGTGACCACGCTCGAATCGGTGATCGGCCACGGCCCTGTCCTCCAGCGCCTGGTGGCGAGCGGGGTTGAGGAGGAGCTCACTCACGCGCTGCTGTTCATCGGCCCCGAGGGGGTCGGCAAGACCACCGCCGCGCTCGCGCTTGCCTCCGAGCTGCTCGACGCGTCGACCTGGCCGGGCGGCCTCGAAGCCCATCCCGACTTCTGGCTCGAGGACTCGGCAGCGGAGAACGTCGGGATCGACCGCATGAGACCCTCGCCGAAGCGCAAGCCGGGCGACGAGGAGGCAGGCCCGTCGTTGCAGCAGTTCCTCTCGCTCGCGGCTTACGCAGGTGGCCGGCGCGTGGCGGTGATTGCGCGCGCCGACCGGCTCACCGAGCAGGCGGCCGATAACGTCCTCAAAACCCTCGAGGAGCCGCCGCCGCGGGCGCACCTCGTGCTCACCTCGGCGCATCCGGAGCAGCTTCCCCAGACCGTTCGATCGCGCTGCGAAACGGTCGTCCTCGGCCCGGTGTCCCCGGCCGCGATCGAGACGTGGCTCGAGCGCGTCCACGAAGTGAGCGCCCGGGACGCCGCAACCGCTTCGGCGCTGTCCGCGGGCCGGCCCGGGCGGGCGCTGCGTCTTGCCAACGAACCGGGCGCGCTCGAGGGTGAGCTCGATGCGCTCGACCGATTCATCGGCGCCGGCGGAGGCGGGGCCGAGGGTGCGCTTCGAGCCGCGGCCATGGTCACTGTTGCGGCGGCGGCCGGCACCGAGCGCACCGCCGAGGTCCGCGAGCAGGCGCTCATCACCCTCGGGGCATGGGCGTCGTTCGTGCGCGATGCTGTGTGCTTCGCGTCCGGGGCCCCGGAACTGGCCGTGTGGTCAGCCTATCGTCCGGCGCTCGAGGCCTGGGCGGAGGACCTGGATCTCACCCGGATCGTCGAGATCCTGGCGCTCATCCTGGCGACCACCGAGGCGGTCGCCATGTACGCGCAACCACGCCTCGCATTCGAGGCGCTCATGCTCGCCATCTTCGCCGGACCGGATAGCCCGCCCTTGGTGGCGATCGCTCCGCGCGGAGGGCTCGAGGTCAGCGCCGGCGGCGCAGCACGAGGAAAGCCACGCCGATCCCCACCAGCACGGCGGGGATGACCCAGGGGCTCTTGGCCGCCATCGAGGCGAGGCGCTGGCGGATGCCGGTCTCAGCGTCGTCGATCTCGAAGGGATCGTCGGTCATCAGCCGGACGGTGCCGGCGACCCGGCGCGGGGTTTCCTCCTCGTCCTCGACGCTGTAGTCGCGGCGGGCCGGCTCTGTCGTTGGCATTCGCGCATTATGGGCCGGTTCGTCAGGGCAACCGGAGTCGCCGCCGCATACCTGGCCATCCGGGTCGGTGCAGGCAGGACCGGTTCCTCGAGCCCTCACACCGAGCCCGACCGCGCGTGGGGCCGTATTCTGATGCCATGACCCGCACGGCGCACCGCTGACCCAGATCTACGCAGCGTCATGGCCGACGTTCTCGTGATCGACCTCAGCGGCTCCGAGGAGTTGTGCACCGAGCCGGGTGCGCTGGAGCGTGTGCGCAAGGCGTACGCGCGGCTCGAGCCCGGTGGCCGTCTCGAAGTGCGGTCTCCGATCACCGAGCACGCATTCGCGGTGCGCGCCTGGAGCCGCAAGAACGGCGTGCATCTGCTCGTCGATGAGCCCGCCGAGGGCTACCGCAGGCTCGTCCTCGAAGCTCCCGCGGCTGCAGGGTGACGCCGAGGCGTCTGCCCGAGAGCTTTCTCCTGGGGTGTGCCTCGGCGGCGCATCAGGTCGAGGGCGGCCTCGACAACGATTGGTCGAGGTGGGTGGCCGACCACCCGGAAGCGATCAGAGGGGGAGGCGACGCGGTGATCGCCATCGATCAGTACCGTCGCTATGCGGAGGACCTTGAACAGCTCGGATCGATGCACCACAACGCGCATCGCTTCTCGATCGAGTGGGCTCGGGTGGAGCCGGCACCTGGCAGGTTCGACCCGGGCGCTCTCGCGCATTACGTCGATGTGGTGAGCACCTGCAGGCGTCACGGAATGGAGCCGGTGGTCACACTGCAGCACTTCACGCTCCCGGTCTGGCTCGCTGACGCCGGTGGCTTTGCCGCTCCCGACGCGCCGATCCGATTTGCGCGCTACGCGGCGGCGTGCGCGGAAGCGCTGGGGGACTTGGTCACGTGGTGGGTCACGATCAACGAGCCCATGGTGGTCGCCGTGCTCGGATATCTCGAGGGATCGTGGCCGCCCGGCGAGCGCTCGATGGGTCACACGCTGGCCGCGTTGCGCGGTCTCCTGCGCATGCACGCCGCCGCAGCTCAGGCGGTCACGATGGTCTCTGCTCGCCACGGACGACCTGTGCAGATCTCGATTGCCCATCACGAGCGTCGCCTCCTGCCGCGCGACGCGTCGTCGCCGTTCGATCGCGCGGTCGCGAAGCTGCCCGACTACCTCTTCAATCGCTGGTTCCTGCGAAGCTGCGTCGCGGGCCGCATGCTGCGCCCGGTCGGCCGTGGCGAGGTGTTGCCCGGCCTGGCGGGCTCGCTCACTTACCTGGGCCTCAATCACTACACGAGCGAGGCGGTCTCACTCGACCTGCGCGCTCCGGGAATGCTGTTCGCACGGCACGAGGCCGTACCGGGATTGCCGCTTTCGGGCGCGGGGTGGGCAATCGATCCGGCTGCCCTGCGCCTGGCGCTGATCGATCTCTGGCAGGAATTCCGGCTTCCGATCCTGATCACAGAGAACGGTGTCGCCGACGACCATGACGAGCTGCGCCCCGCTTTTCTTCGCGACCACCTCGGCGCCGTCGTCGATGCCATCGACGCGGGCGTCGACGTTCGTGGCTATCTGTACTGGACTGCATGGGACAACTTCGAATGGGCCGAGGGATACACCCAGCGCTTCGGACTGTTCAGCGTCGACCGCGAAACCCAGGAACGGATCGCGAAACCGAGTGCGGCGGTGTTTGCTGAGATCTGCCGGACGCGAGCGCTTCCGGCCCGCGAGGCCGGCTAGGCGATCGAGAGCTTCACCGAACTCGTCAAGCGCGCTCGCGCCACGGGGGCACGCTCACACGTACCCCCGCACGCAAAGCGGCGACATCAGATGCAGTCGTTGCGAGCCGACCATGGATTGACCACGGCCGAGAGACGCTGCAGCACGGTGCGCTTCGAGCAATCCGACTCGTCGTAGAAGTTGCGTTGGCGCTCGATGGAATGAACCAGCTCGGCGGCCCGAGTCAGCTCGATGGTGACGAAACCACTCATGTCTTTACCTCCTTTGTTTTGGTTATCAATGGGTGCGATGGGGCGGGCGCGGGTAGGCGAAGAACAGCACCTCGATCGGAACGGCTCCAATCGGACGCGTCTTCGGGTTGCCGATGCGTTCGACGAACGGCTTGACCAGGGCGACCATCTGCTCGTCCAACGCCTGCAGCTCGTCAACGGTCACGTAGAGCAGGAATTCGCTGGCGCCGGTCGCCTTCTGCCACTCCGTCGGGGTGTCGCGTCGGAGCGCGAGGCCTTCCTTGAGGCGGTCGAGGTAGAACGAGTGCAGCACGCGCGACAGCGCGGTCGCCGCGAGGCGGGTCTCAGGGTCGTCGCTGACGTCCGAGAAGCTCAGACCGGTGTGCACGAGGCGCCACGGACGCTTGCGTCCTGGAACGCCCGCGACCTCTTCGATGAACCCGTACTTGGCCAGCTGGCGAAGGTGAAAGGAGCAGGTCGTCGGACTCTCGCCGATGTGCTCGCCAGCCTGGGTGGCGGTGAGCGGCCCCTCGGTACCCAGGACCTCGAGCAGCGCGATCCGCACCGGATGGGCCACGGCACGCATCGCCTTGGGATCGGTGAGTTTGCGCGGTTCCAGGTTGGGCAGCCTGGACGGCACCGCCTGTGGGGTTGAGAGATTCGTATCGAGATCCATGTATCGAATTATATCTCTCGAAAGATATCTCTGCAACCCGGGGTCGCCACTTTGTGACAGTGCGCGTACCATCGTCGGCGCGGGAGCTCGGCGGGACCGGGCTGAGAGGGTCGCTGCTGGCGGCCGACCGTGGAACCTGATCCGGGTAATGCCGGCGCAGGGAGCGCACCGCCTGCGGACGGCGGCTCTCCGGGCGTCGTGTCACATGGAGGCGGACATGACCGAGGTGATCGATCGAGAAGGGATCACAACCGCACAACCCGAGACCGTGACTGCGGCTGCGCGCCGCGTGTACGTCCAGGGCTCGCGGGAAGACCTGCGCGTTCCGTTCCGTGAGATAGCGCAAGCGCCAACTCGCGGGGTGTCCGGCTCCACGCCGAACCCGCCGCTGCGGCTCTACGACACGAGTGGTCCGCACGGAGATCCCGAGGTCACGGTCGACCCCGAGCGCGGATTGCCGGCGATGCGGACACCGTGGATACTCGAGCGCGGCGACGTCGAGGCTGTCGCCGGAGCGCGCGGCACCACCCTGCGCTCCCGCGCCGGTGCGGCGGTGACCCAGCTTGCCTATGCGCGCCGGGGAACGGTCACTCCCGAGATGGAGTTCATCGCCATCCGCGAGGGCGTCGCGCCCGAGCTGGTCCGCGACGAGGTCGCGCGCGGCCGCGCGATCATCCCCGCCAACATCAACCACCCCGAGGCCGAGCCGATGATCATCGGCACGAGGTTCCTCGTCAAGGTGAATGCGAACATCGGCAACTCCGCGGTGCTGTCGAGCATCGATGCCGAGGTCGAGAAGATGCGCTGGGCGACGCGCTGGGGTTCGGACACGATCATGGATCTGTCCACCGGCAAGGACATCCACGCGACCCGCGAGTGGATCATCCGCAACTCGCCAGTTCCTGTCGGGACTGTCCCGATCTACCAGGCGCTCGAGAAGGTCGGCGGGAATGCGGATCAGCTCTCCTGGGAGATCTACCGCGACACGATCATCGAGCAGGCGGAGCAGGGCGTCGATTACTTCACGATCCACGCCGGCGTATTGCTGCGCTACGTCCCGCTGACGGCGACGCGCGTCACCGGGATCGTTTCTCGCGGCGGTTCGATCATGGCGGCGTGGTGCCTCGCGCACCATCAGGAGAACTTCCTGTACACCCACTTCGAGGAGCTGTGCGAGATCCTGCGCTCGTACGACGTGTCCTTCTCACTCGGCGACGGCTTGCGTCCGGGCTCGATAGCCGACGCCAATGACGAGGCACAGTTCGGCGAGCTGCGCACGCTCGGCGAGCTCACCGAGATCGCGTGGAAGCACGATGTTCAGGTGATGATCGAAGGCCCGGGCCATGTCCCGATGCACAAGATCAAGGAGAACGTGGACCTGCAGATGGAGGTCTGCCACGAGGCGCCCTTCTACACGCTGGGTCCGCTCACCACCGACATCGCGCCCGGCTACGACCACATCACATCCGCCATCGGCGCGGCCATGATCGGCTGGTTCGGCACGGCGATGCTGTGCTACGTCACACCGAAGGAGCACCTCGGTCTCCCCGATCGGCAGGACGTCAAGGACGGCGTGATCGCCTACAAGATCGCCGCGCATGCCGCCGACCTCGCCAAGGGACATCCGGGTGCGCAGCGCTGGGACGACGCGCTCTCGCAGGCGCGCTTCGAGTTCCGCTGGGAGGATCAGTTCAACCTCAGCATCGACCCGGAGACGGCGCGGTCGATGCACGACGAGAGCCTGCCCGCCGCCGGTGCGAAGGTTGCGCACTTCTGCTCGATGTGTGGGCCGAAGTTCTGCAGCATGCGCATCACCCAGGACATCCGCGACTATGCGCGCGACCACGGCGTCGGGGAGGACCAGGCAGTGCGCCTCGGCATGAACGAGAAGTCGCTGGAGTTTCGTGAGCTCGGGGGCCGCATCAACGTTCCCCAATAGGGTTTCGATGTAACCAGTCCACGGGGCTCTGGTTAGAGTGGTATGACCGTGGACTCGAGGCCGTATCGATGATCCGTCTGCGACGGCCGGCAGTCGCGGCGGTGGGGCTGCTGACCCTCGCGGCCGCGGTCGCGCTTCCGCTCTGGACTCTCGCCGGCGGGACCACGACGCACGCCACCGGCCAGGTTCCGGGTGGGTCCACGGTCGTCCCGACCTCGACGGAGTCGGCGGCGACGCCGAAACCGGCGACCACGGATGCCGGAGCCGTCTATCTGCCAGGGCTGATCATCAAGCAGGATCTCGCCCTCGACTGCGAGTCGGCTGCGCTCCAGGTTGCGCTGGCCTTGCGGAACATCGACGTGCCACAGGATCGGATCTATGCGAGCCTGCCTCAGGATCCGCGACCGGTGGTGCTCGGGTCAGACGGGTATCCCGCCCGCTGGGGCGACCCTTTCACGGCGTTCGTGGGCGATGTGAACGGCTACGAGCCGCACTACACCGGGTACGGCGTGTACTACCCGCCGATCGTCGCCGCCGCCGAGCGCTACGGGGCGGTGGCCGACGGTCATCTGGGCTGGACCATCGCCGAGATCGTCGCCCAGCTGCGCCGGGGAAACTCCGTCGTGATCTGGCTGACCTCGGATTTCAAGCCGCACGTCCCGCGCTACTGGACCGCGTGGGACGGAACGCGGGTTCCCTGGGCGATCGGCGAGCACGCCGTCCCGGTGATCGGCTACGACCCGGTACAGAGCACGATCACGTTCGTCGACGTGCTCTACGGGGTGCAGCGGACCATGACCACGCAGGCGTTCGCGGCCGCGATGACGACGTTCGGAGGCATGGGGGTGGCGGTCTCGTAGGGGAGGTAGGGCGGGTTCGGTCTGACTTTGCGCGAGCCGCTGCTGTGCGCAGCGCACGAGGAGTTGCGGCATTTGCAGCGCCGGGACAAACCAGAAGGTGCGCTAGAATCCGACGAGCCCGTCGCACTTGTGCGCTTCGCCCTAGATGGAGGCTCTCAATTGGCATCGTCCACCCGAAGGCAAGCGCCCCCTGACCTGCTGGCCAGGGTGGAGGAGGCGCAGGTGCGCCATATCGACCTCCAGTTCACCGATGTCGTCGGCGGGGTGAAGACGGTCACGATCCCCGCTTCGCAGCTCGCCGAGGCGATCGAGCACGGGACCTGGTTCGACGGCTCCTCGGTGGACTCGTTCGCCAGGACGGCGGAATCCGACATGTACCTGGTGCCCGATCCCTCGACGTTTCAGCTCCTCCCCTGGGGCGACGAGCGCACCGCGCGGCTCATCTGCTGGGCGACGACGCCTGACGGCGAGCCCTACCAGGGCGACCCGCGAGGCGTGCTGCGGCGAGCGATCGAGGACGCCGAGCGTCTCGGGTTCGAGTACCGGGTCGGGCCGGAGGTCGAGTTCTTCCTGCTCGAACGCGGCGTCGACGGCACGCTGGTCCCGACCCGTAACGATCGCAGCTCGTACTTCGACTTCTCGAGCGATGGCAACCGCGATCTCCGCCAGCGCATGGTCAGCGCGTTGATGAGCATGGGGATCGCCGTCAACACCTCCCACCACGAGATCGCCGGTGGCCAGCACGAGATCGACATCGACGCCGCGCCGGCGCTCAAGGCGGCCGACGATCTGATCACCTTCCGCTACGCGCTCAAAGCGGTTGCGGGGCAGTCCGGCGTGATCGCGACGTTCATGCCCAAGCCCTTCGACGGCAAGCCCGGCAGCGGGATGCACGTCCATCAGAGCCTCGAGCGCATTCGCGATTCGGCAAACGCGTTCGCCGGTGACGACGCCTACGGACTCAGCGAAGTTGCCCAGCACTTCATCGCCGGGCAGCTCCACCATGCGGCGGGAATCAGCGCCGTGCTCGCCCCCCTGGTGAACTCCTACAAGCGCCTGGTCCGCGGCTTCGAGGCGCCGATCTTCATCTCCTGGGCGCGGACCAACCGCGGGGCGCTCATACGCGTCCCGCATGTCGGGCGCGCCGAGGCGACCCGCGTCGAGCTTCGCAGCCCGGATCCCTCCTGCAACCCGTACCTCGCCTTCGCGGTCATGCTCCGCTGCGGGATCGACGGTATCGAACGCCGGCTGCCGCTGCCGGCGCCGGTCGAGGAATCCCTCTACGGTTTCGATGAGACCGAGCTCGAGCGGCGCAACGTGGGCGTGCTCCCCGACAACCTGAAGGACGCAATCGACGCGCTCGAATCCGACGAAGTCGTCATCGATGCGCTCGGGGACCACCTGGCCGAGCGGTTCATCGCCGCAAAACGCCTGGAGTGGCAGGCGTACCGCGGGCAGGTCACGCCCTGGGAGCTCGACCAGTACCTCGAGCGCTGCTGACCGGTGCTCGCGGCATGAGCGCGCCCACCCTCACCGTCAAGGATGTCTGGCGAGGGGTGCTGCCGTCCGGTACCGACCTGCTCGGTGGTGGCGGCGGCCTCGAGCGCAGGGTCGAATGGGCCTGCGCGCTGCGCACCCGTCCGCCCGCGTTCGAGGCCGTCAAGGGCGGCGAGATCGCGTTCGTGCCGGTCAAGAGCATCCGCCTCCTCGACGAGCGCCTCGATCTGCCCCAGGTCATGGTCAGCTTCGCGGAGAAGGGTGGGGTTGCCGTCGCGGTCGTCGGCGACGTGTCCGTCGAGAGCATCGCCGCGGCCGACCGTCTGATGATGCCCCTGCTCCGCCTGCCCGACGGGATCCACGCGACCGACGCGCATCACACCTGCGTTCGCTTCATCCTCGACCAGCGAGCCCTGCTTCACGAACGCGCCCAGGAGCTGCAGCTGGAGCTCATGGATCTCGCGCTCGGTGGGGCTGGTCCTGACAAGATCATCGAGCGCCTCTCCGAGGTCACTCGGCTCCCAGCCGCGTGGCTCGACGAGACCGGCGAGGTGCGCCATCTCACGGTCACCGACGGGACGCTGCTCGCCGATGTCGAGGACGGAGCCGACGCGCTCCGCCGCTGGGGCGGAACGATCGCCGCGGTCGGGGCGGATCCCCCGGTTCGCGAGTTCACCGTCGGGCGCGACGGGCTCGCGTCGTTGGTGAGCCCGGTCCCGATGCGCAACGGCGTCGGCGGCTTCGTCTGCGTGATCGGCGAGGAGCATCGCCTCGATCAGATCGCGCGTCTCGCGGTCGCGAGAGCGGCGTCCGCATGCGCCATCGAGTTCGACCGCGAACGTGCCGTCACCGAGACGCGCGACAAGCTCGAGGGCGAGTTCATCGCTTCGCTGCTCACCGCTTCGTACTCCTCAGAGCGGGTCGCTCTGGAGCGGGCACGCCGGCTCGGTGCCGACCTCTCGAGGGAGGTGGTCGTGATCGCGCTCCGCGGAGCCGCGTCCTCGCCGTCCTGGGAGTCGCGGGCACTCCGGGCCGCGCAGAACGTGGTCGCCCGCCGCGAGGTCCGCGCTCTCGTCGCCGCCCACGAGGACGCGGTCTGCGTGGTGGTGATGCCGGAGCCCGACGGGGCTGTC
>Ga0209380_10002792_pt1 | contig 11096 bp, 13 predicted proteins | sample HubBroMetageWFT6_FD_188347 | JGI IMG/M metagenome (GOLD analysis project Ga0209380, IMG submission 188347) | Warmed and freeze-thawed soil microbial communities from the Hubbard Brook experimental Forest, New Hampshire - Hubbard Brook CCASE Soil... | ecosystem: Environmental > Terrestrial >...
CACAGCCTCCGCAGCTTGCGGTATAGGCCGTCGCGATCATCTCGATCGCCCCTCGTGCGAAGTATCCCATTCGCGCGATGCCGTGCGCCTCGAATGCCGCCAGCGGCGAATATCCGATTCCGTCCGCAACGACGCGCGGACGCGGAGTGCGTACGACCGTGGACCAAAGAACGATCCGATGGACCGGACCGCCATCGCGTTGGGCGTAGCGCGTTCGTAGCTCGAGAACGCCCGGCGACCCGTGCGCGACGACTTTGGAAGCTCCCGGGGCCAGCCCCGGAGTCAGCCGATGAACGGTTTGGGGTGGGATCGTGCGGTGCTCGCTACGCTCCCAGGTCACGAGACCGTTGCGATGCCAGGTCACTTGCGTGACGGGTGCGTTCGAAAGCGGCGCGGCCGCGGAGGGCGCAAAGCCCGAGAGGGCAGCGGCAACCAAAGTGGCGCAGAGTACGCGTCCTATCAACCCGAAATTCCTTTCTTTCTGGCTCGTCGCTAAGGCTTGCTCCACACCACGCAGAGAATGCGAACGTTGAGCGGCGAGTCGTATGTTGGAAGCGGCGCTAGGCGGCCGCTGGGTGATGGATCCTACGGAAACGCCAAGACACTCGAAGCCTGCTTGCTGTCCGTTTTGGCAGGCCTATCTGACCCGGGCACTATAGCACATTCGCTCCGAACCGGGAATATGCCGAAAGTCACAAAGTTCAAGGAGGGACCTTTCGCCGGGCCCCCGTGGATTCGAGGCGAAAAGGGACACGCAATGGAGTCCCTCTGCGTCGGCTTTTTTACCGAAATTTACCGTCCCGTCGTAAACGGCGTCGTGGAATCGGTCGAGGGGCTCGCCGAAAGCTTGCGTGCGCGGGGGCATGAAGTATATTGCTTCACGCCTTGGATACCGGGACACATCGAAGCCGACGGCCCGGTCTTCCGGATGCCCTCCTTGCCCCTGCCGACCCGGACGCGCTACCGTCTCACGCTGCCCCTCGTCAGCCGGCGCAATCTCAACGGCATCATCAAGCGACTCTCCGTCGTGCACGTGCACTCGCCGTTCGTTACGGGTTGGATGGGTCTGCGCTACGCGCGACGCTATGGCATGCCGCTCGTCTATACGTATCACACGCAGCTCGAAGCGTACGCGCATTACGTTCCCTTCGAGCCCAATGCGACGCGGTTCGCGGCAACGCAGTTAACCCGCACGTTCGCAAACCGGACCGACGCGGTGATCGTACCGACGCGCGCAATGGCGCAGCGATTGCGCGACGTGGGCGTCAGGACGCGGATCGAGATCGTCCCGAGCGGGATAGACGTCGCGCGTTTCGGCGCGGGACGACGCGATGAAGGGCTGCGCTCGAGGATCGGCGTCCGGCAAGAAGACATGCTCTTGTTGTGCGTGTGCCGGCTCGCTAAGGAAAAAAATCTCGAGTTGTTGTTCGAGGCCCTGGCTTGCGCCAAAGACCCCGCCTTGAAGCTCGTCGTCGCCGGCGAGGGTCCCCTACGGGCGGATTTGGAAGAGCTGGCGCGCGCACGCGGGCTGAGCCGGCAGATGCGGTTTCTCGGATTGGTCGCGCGCGCTGAGTTGCCCGATCTCTATGCAAGCGCGGATGCATTCGTAATGCCGAGTACGACCGAGACCCAAGGGCTCGTCCTCGCCGAAGCGCTGGCGGCCGGTGCCCACGTCATCGCGGCCGACGCCGCTCAAAACCGTGACGTCCTCGATGGCGCCGGGCAGATCGTCGCGCCCACCCCCGAAGCCTTTGCCCGAGCGTTTCGAGAGCTCGGAAGCCACCCGGATCGGCATCCGGCCGCCCGCCGCGCCGCGCAACGGTTTTCACTGGAAACGCAGACCGACCGCACGCTCGCTCTCTACGATAGCCTGCGGCATCCCGCTCGCATTGCTTGACTCGAACGTATGTTCGCTATACAATTGGGTACGAGGCGAATGAAATGCGAGCCACGGACCAAGGGGTGGAAGCAGCAATCGGCTACGCGGTCGGGCCGCGGGGGCACGGCCTGGTCTACGCGCGCCTGACCGGCCGGGTGCAGAAGGTACTTCGACTTCCATTTCGGATTACGCGGCCGGCGCTGCGCAACGATCGAGTCGGCGGCTATGCGGCGTTGACCGCCGTCGCGCGGACTCTGCGCGACCGCGGAATCCAACGCGTCCGTTTGTTGTTGAGCGATGCGGCGCTCGTCGAAGAGATCTCGAGCCGGCGCGAGTTGGCGGAGGCGCTCGTGCTTCCGTACGTTCGTTTACGGTGCGTTCTCAACTCGCTTGCCGGGTATAGCGTCACCGTCGGAGCTACCGACGATCTAACGCAGAGGGCACGAGCCGAAGTCGCGCTAAACCTTGCTGCGTGATCCTTACCCGGTTGACGCCGGAGGCCTTGCCAATTGAAACGAAAGCGCTGGCCGAAGCTTTGCTCGGCTGCATTCTCGTTCGCGAAAGCGGCGAGGGTCTGACCGCAGGCAGGATCGTCGAGACCGAGGCATATCTTCCGGGAGATCCGGCTTGCCACGCTTTTAGCGGGAAGAGCCGCCGCAACGCGACGCTCTTCGGACCGCCGCATCGCGCCTACGTCTATCAAATCTACGGGACGTCGTTCTGTTTCAATTTATCGAGCGAGTCCGACGGAAAAGGGGCCGGCGTCCTGGTGCGCGCGCTGGAACCGACCGAAGGCCTACCGATCATGCGCGCGCGGCGTGAGATCGAGCGAGTGCGCGATCTTTGTCGTGGCCCGGGGCGGCTTTGTCGCGCCTTAGCCATCGATCGCTCCTTGGACGGTCTGGATATCTTCTCGCATCCACAGCTTTGGCTGGCACGCGCGACCACGGCGCGCACCCGCGTTGGGCGCAGTCGCCGGATCGGGGTCACGCGAGCCGCGGATCGACGATTGCGTTTCTATGAGGCGGGAAGCCCCTACGTGAGTGGACCCGCTCGCTTGAGCCCACCGGCTTGATGGCTTGAGGTCCCTGTGTTATAGTGTGGTCGTCGCGCCACGTCGTTTTGTAGACGGCAGCGACATTCTTTGACATCCCCACGCTCACGTCACCGGTCCGATTGCGGAGGCAGCCTCGCCTCGCCCTCGATCGTCAAAGCTCGACGTGTGCGGCTCTGACAGCGAGATATTCTTCTGCAAACCGAACATCGTCCCAACAGCGAGCAACGCTTCAACAACGACCTACGCCCACAGCAAGGTGGTGGAGGGCGCCGTCGCCGTCCGCGCCGCCGGCATCAGTTTGGGCAACATCCTGGCGCCTTTCACGATCAGGTTCCGCAGGTCGAAGTGCCGCCGATGCTGACGGCGGCTCAACTCGGAGAAAAGACCAAGAACGAACTGCTTGACGTCGCCAAAGAACTTGAAGTCGAGATTCCCACTCCAGCGAAAGTCAAGAAGGACGAAATCGTCACCCTACTCGTGCAGGCGCAAATCGCGCGCTCCGGGATCGAAGTGGCGAGCGGCATTCTGGACATTCTGCCCGAGGGATACGGCTTCTTGCGGCGCGCGGGTTACTACATCGGCAACGACGACATCTACGTCAGTCAATCGCAGATCCGCCGCTTCGAGCTGCGGCGCGGCGACATGGTCGAGGGGCAAGCTCGGCGCCCGAAGGAAAGCGAGAAGTACTTCGGCCTGATTCGCGTCGACAAAGTCAACGATTTAGATCCAGAGGCCATCAAGGGCCGGCGCGTCTTCGAAAAGGGGACGCCGATTTACCCGCAGGAGCGTTTCAAGCTCGAGGTGCGCTCGACGCAACTCTCGACGCGCGTCATCGATCTCTTTTCGCCGATCGGCATGGGTCAGCGCGCGCTGATCGTCTCACCGCCCAAGGCCGGTAAGACGACCCTTCTCAAGAACATCGCCAACGCGATCTCGATCAATCATCCCGACGCACACATTATCGCGCTCCTCGTCGACGAGCGGCCCGAAGAGGTCACCGACATGCAGCGCACGATCGATGGCGACGTCGTCGCCTCCACGTTCGACGAGCATCCCGAAAACCACACGACGGTTGCCGAGCTGACCATGGAGCGCGCGAAGCGCCTCGTCGAGCTCGGTAAAGACGTCGTCATCCTCCTCGACTCGATTACGCGTCTCGCTCGTGCGTACAACCAAGTTGTTACCAGTTCCGGGCGCACGCTCTCGGGCGGCCTGGACACGGCGTCGCTGCATAAACCCAAGCGGTTTTTTGGCGCGGCTCGCAAGATCGAGGAAGGCGGCTCGCTTACCATTATCGCGACCGCGCTGATCGAGACCGGTTCGAAGATGGATGACGTGATCTTCGAAGAGTTCAAGGGCACCGGCAACATGGAGATCGATCTCACCCGCAAGCTGGCGGAGTCGCGCGTCTTTCCGGCGATCGACATCAAACGCTCTGGCACGCGACATGAAGAGCTGCTGCTCTCGCCCGACGAGATGCGGAAGATTTGGATGCTGCGCCGCGCAACGGCAGTCCTCAATACCGGCGACATCACCGAGATCATCCTCGACAAGATGGCGCAAACGCGCACCAACGAAGAGTTCTTGCAGACGGTCACCAAGGAAGCGCTCTCGATGTCGCGCGGCTACGAAGACAACGGTAAACACTAATCGGAACCCGGGCTGCGCGTACGGAGCGCAGCGCCTTTCCCGTCTGGTATTTGTTTGGAAAGGCTCACAAGACTCAATAAGTATCTAGCTCGCGGGGGCGTAGCGTCGCGGCGGCATGCCGACGAGCTGATCGTCAAAGGCTGCGTTCGCGTCAACGGCAAGCTCGTGCGCGAGCTGGGAACTCTCGTGCAATCCGGCGATCGCGTCGAGGTCAACGGGCGTCCGGTAGAGCTTCCGGTGGAGCGGACGTATCTGCTCCTGAACAAGCCGGTAGGAGTCGTGACGACCATGCGGGACCCCGAGGGGCGATCTACCGTCTCGCAGTTGGTCGGCGCTCGGCCCGGCATCTTTCCGGTGGGGCGACTCGACTACGGAACCGCGGGAGTCTTACTGCTGACGGATGACGGCGAACTCGCACACCACTTGCTCCATCCCCGATTCGGCGTCGACAAGACCTACCGCCTCGCAATCGCCGGCCGCCTTTCGCCCGAAGACGTCTACCGCTTGACCAGCGGCGTGATGTTGCCCGAGTTCCGCGCCGCCGGCGCGAAGGTGCGCGTCGTTGCGGCTCGCCGAGACTCGAGCGTCGTGGACGTGACCCTCAACGAAGGCCGCAATCGCCAAGTTCGGAGGATGTTCGAGGCGCTCGAGCGCCGCGTTCTTACGTTGACGCGGATCCGGTTCGGCCCATTGAAACTCGGCGACCTGCCCGCCGGCCGGTTCCGTGAACTGACCGCTAAAGAACGGGCGGCGCTGGAGCGGCATCGCAGGCCGCCGGAGGAACGGCCTCGTACCACACCGGCGTGAGGTGTGCCATGAGAAGATCGTTTCGTATTGCCGCGTCGGCCGTCGTGGCGCTCGTTGCGTTTGCGCAGACTCCGGCTTTAGCGCAGTATGCGAATGAATTCGTGCCCGCGAGGCTGATTCATCAGGGTACGACGAGTGCCCCGATCGTCGGCAACGGCAAGGTCGTCGTGCAAGTCGAGGTCCATCCCGACGGTTCGCACAAAGCAATCAAGGTCATTAGCTCGACGAACCCCGGCGACAATGCCGCCGCGATGGAAATCGCTCAGAACTCGACCTATCGCCCGGCGCATCGCGGCACGGCAGCGATAACGGCGTTCTACGACTTCACGCTGCAATTCCACGGCAAGTCGGTAGCGAATGCGGCAAACGAGGGCTCCGGTGCGGGCCTCCCGGCGGGCGGTTCGCTGAGCGGTGCCGCGAGCCAGGTCGCCTCACTGATTCGGGCCGGGCAATACGCGCAGGCAAAGTCCAAGGCGCAAACCGAGCTGCTCTCGGCTCCGGGCGACGAGTCGTTGCGTCAGATGCTCGGCGTCGCGGCGTTCGATAGCGGCGACTATACGACCGCCGCCCAATCGTTCGACAAGGTCGGGACGATTGGCAAGCAGTTCCAGCCGATCGCAGCACGCAGTTTCGCGAGGGCTGCGGTGGACGTCGCTACGCAAGACCCGGCGCAGTCGCTAGCGTACGCGCAAAAGGCCGTTGCGCTCGACCAAAGCACGAACTCGAAGTACGCGCTGGGACAGGCGCAGCTGGCCAACAAGCAGTACAGCGACGCGATTGCGACGCTCAAGGCAGTCCGGACCGCGGCATTCGCTGACCCCAAGACGCCGACGACCGCCAAGGTAGCCATCGATTCGGCGCTTATGAACGCTTACTTGCAGACGAACGATTCCCAAGACGTGCAATCGATCGCCGCCGAGATCAAGCAGCTGGATCCGAACAGCACGCTTCCCGGACGCATCGTCGGGACGAGCCTGCTGAAGATGGGCGTAGACGCGGCGAACGCCAAGAACTACGACCAAGCCTTTAAAGATCTCGATCAAGCGGCCGCCGGAGGCGATCCTGAGGTCGCCGTCACAGCTTATACACAAGCCGCGTTCTTGGTTGCGAAGATGGATAAGCCGGACTACAAGCGGATGCAAGCGTACGCCGACAAAGCCCTCGCGCTCAAGCCGAACGACGCACAAGCGAATTTCGCCGAAGGAATCGCGCTGACGGCTCAGTGGGCCTCAAATCATGACGACGGTATGAAAAAGAGAGCCAGCGACGCCCTCGGTAAGGCCGACCAGCAAGCGAAAGCCGAGGGCAACGAAGCGCTCTCACTGCAGATTGAGTCGTTTGTCAAAAAGAATCTGAACGCGGCTCCCGCCGGCGGGGCGGGAAGCGACAGTTAACGTTACCAGGACTTTCGGCCGGGGTAGGCCAATCTCGCGCCCTCACGGGGCGAAGGTCGCCACGGATCAACAGCTAGTGGAGGGGTGGTAAGAAGCCATGTTTTCGGGATTTATGGGCCTCATGCAGCAGGGCGGCTGGGACATGTGGCTGCTTTTGCTCATTTCGATCGTTGGTCTCGCCGTCGTCATCGAGCGGCTGGTCTTCTTCGGGATGCAGCATGGCGACACGAAGGGTCTGCTGCGCCAAATCGGCACGAAGGTTTCGGAGGACGATCTCGACGGGGCCATCGCGCTCTGTAAGAAGAACCGCGGAATGCTTCCGCGGATTCTCGAGTTCGGGCTTCGCCGCGGTGAGAAAAACCGGACGGACATCACCGACGCGCTCTCGATTGCGCTCATGGAGCATCTCAATTCGCTGGAACGCAACCTCGCCATCATCGGTACGATCGCCGTCATCGCGCCCTTCGTCGGTCTCTTCGGCACCGTCTTGGGCATCATCCGAGCCTTCCAAGACATCGCGCTCAAGGGCAACTCGACGCCGGCCGTCGTGGCGGCAGGCGTTTCGGAAGCGCTCATCACGACCGCCACCGGTCTGATCATCGCCGTCATTGCGGTCGTGTTCTTCAACTTCTTCAAGTCGCGCATCAAGAACTACAACCAAGAAATGATTGTCGCCGCCAACCAGCTCGCCGAAATGCTGCACTTCCACAACACCGGCGCGCCGATTCCGACGGACCTCTATCAGCCCACGAGAGCCACGGCCAAGTAAGGCCCGAGAGGCACGACCGTGGGACTGCTGTCGGCACAACAAGAGCAGGAGGTAATGGCGGAGATAAACATCACGCCGTTCACCGACGTACTGCTCGTTTTGCTCATCATCTTCATGATTCTCGCCGCGTTGGTAGCGCCGCCCGGCTTCGAGAAAGAACTGCCCAACAAGAACCCCAATAGCTCGACCGAAAACAAGAACAAGAACGATATCGAAGTCGATGTCAACAACAAGGGCGTGATCTTCGTCGACGGCACCAAGACCGACGAGGTCGGCATCTATCGCGTCATTTACGACGCCTCGAAAAAGAAGCCGCACCACCACGTCGCCGTCGTCGCCGACGCGAAGGCCCCATACGGCATCATCATTCGAATTCTCGACGCCGCCAAGCAAGCCGGCTTGGAAGACGTCGGCTTCGTAACGTCCTAGGAGGGTAGCACGTGGCCGTTTCCACCGGTGGAGGTGAAGATGAGGTAATGTCGACGATCAACATCACCCCGTTTACTGACGTGCTGTTGGTGTTGCTCATTATTTTCATCATTTTGGCGTCGGTTACGAAAGAACCCAGGCTGCCTGACGCCTACAATAAGGATAAGGTCCAGCCCTCACAGATCGTCGTGATCATCGACGAGCACGATCACATTCAGATCGGATCCAACACCGTGTCGATCGCCGACGCAAAGGGGGCGTTTGCGCAGCTGCAAGACGCGACGGACCATAAGTTCAAGAGCGTCATCATCAAGGCCAATCCCAAAACGAGCTACGGCGTGATCCTGCAGTTGATGGACGCCGCAAAATCCGTGAACCTCACCGATTTCGGCCTGGCGAACCACGTCCAGGGCACCCCCGCGGGGACGAACCAGTAGCTGATGGCCAAGCGCGGCTCTCCTTACATCACGACCGGCGAACGGGTCCGAAGCTTCATCGGCTTGGCCTTCGTGATCTCATTGGTCGTGCACTTAGCGATCGGCTCGGTGATGCCGAACTTCGCGCAGCATCACGAGGAGCAACAAGTCGAGAAGGTGACGATGGCCAAGAAGACGCGCGTGCGCGTCCCGACGCCGCCACCTCCCACGCCGACTCCTCCGCCGACGCCCACGCCGAATCCGCGGTCGACGCCACCGCCGAAGAAAGTGGAGCTGCCGCAGCCCAAGCTCAAAGTCAACCTCGTGCACACGTCCAGTAAATCGGCGACGGGGTCCACCGAAAATACCGTCGCGCAACCCAAGAACGGCAGCGAAGGCGGGGCGCCGCAAGGCGTCGGAACGGGGCCGCCGCAGCCCGCCACGGCACCGCCCGGAACGCCCAAGCCGGCCTGCGCGAACCCGAACGTCGAAGCGACCGTGACCAATCCGGTGCAACCCGACTATCCGGAATCGGCGCGCGATCTCGGCCTCGGTGCCGTGACCGTCGAAGTCGAAGTGACGGTTGGACCGAGCGGCAATCTCATTACAGCAAAGGTTTACAAGAGTTCCAGCAACATGGCGATCGATCAGGCGGCGCTGCGTGCGGCTCGGCAGTCAACGTACTCCCCGAAGCTCGTCGAGTGCTCGCCGACGCAGGGTGATTATCTCTTCCGCGCGGATTTCCAACCCGACTAATCTGCCAGCGTCCCATGAATTATGAGACGCATCCCGCGGCTGCTGCTGATTGCGTTTGCGCTCTCGCTGCTGGTGCACGTCATCATCGCGCTCATCCTTCGCCCGACAACGCCGACGGCGCAGGGCCAAGCTGAGTTCGTCTCGATCGAGCACCGCCCCGCGACAATCGCGGTAACGAGGCTCCCGCCCCCGCCACCGCGTCCGAAGCGGACCCCGTCGCCCCAGGCGCCAAGTTCGGCCCCGCCGCGAGAGCGCAAAGGCCTCGCGGCACCGCCCGGCGCGTCGTCCGGCGCCGCTTCCGTCGCTCAAACGCCGGCCGCGGCTTCGCCCACACCCTCACCGGCGGCGGTCGCCAACGCCGCGTGCACGCAGCCCAACGCCGCTGCCGCCGTTGCGTCGTCACCCTCGCCACCCGACATCACGCCGGAGGCGCGCACGGCCGGCACGAGCGGCGTCGCGATGGTAAAAGTACAGCTCGATCCGGCCGGACAAGTGACGAATGCAGGGGTGATGCAGAGCACGGGCAACTCGTCGCTCGACCTTGTCGCCGTAACGATGGCACGCGACGTGCACTACACACCCGCATTGCACGACTGCAAACCCGTTGCCGGTGAATACACCTATAGTGTAAAGTTTGTCGCGTGGTAAACTGGTGGCGCTAAAGCCGTGACCTTCTTTCAAGCGCTGGTCCTCGCGCTGCTGCAAGGCGTGAGCGAGCTCTTCCCGGTCTCCAGTCTCGGTCACACGATTCTCGTCCCGGCTTTGCTGGGATGGCACAACATCAATCGCTCGAGTGCACCATTTCTTGCATTCGTCGTCGTGCTGCATCTCGGCACGGCAGTGGCCCTCATCGTCTTCTATCGCGCGCAGTGGTATGCGATCGTTCGCGCGCTCGTCGGCAGTCTCGTGCGCGGGCGTTTGAGCGAGGATCGCAACGAACGCATCGGCTGGCGACTTGTGGTTGCAACGATCCCGGTGGGTATCCTCGGTTTCGTCTTCGAGGTTCCGGTGCGCCACCTGTTCGGCTCGCCGGCGCCGGCTGCGGCGTTCCTCGTGATCAACGGCTTGCTGATGTTTGCGGGCGAAGCGCTGCGCCGGCGTCAACGCGGAGCCGTCGGACGAGCCGATAAACCGATCGAGCGGTTGAGCTACGGCGCGAGCCTTTCGATCGGCGCCGCGCAGGCGCTTGCGCTGCTGCCCGGGATCTCGCGATCGGGGATCTCGATCGTCGCCGGACTTCTCTGCGATCTCGATCACGAAGACGCGGCCCGCTACTCGTTTCTGCTGGCGACGCCGGTCATTCTGGCGGCCGCCCTGCTGGAGACGCCAAAACTCTTCGCGCCGGCCGCGCACGTGGTGCTTCTCCAAGCCGTCGTCGGCGGAATTGCGGCGGGCATCGCCGCATATCTTTCGGTGGCGTTCTTAACGCGGTATTTTCGCTCGAACGACCTGCGCCCGTTCGGTTGGTATTGCGTTGTCGTGGGCGCCGTCTGCTTCATCTTAGCACGCAAGGGAATCATTACATGAGAATCATCGCGATCGGTTTAGCCGTCGTATTCTTCGTCCTCGGCATTCTTTACGGCATGGGGAAAATAGACTTCTTCACGGAATCGGGCAAGCAGCACTCCCACCACATCACGCATCTCGTGATTCTTTGGGTGCTGTCGCTCCTCTGCCTCATCTGGGCCCGATTTCAAAGCGCACCGCGATGAAGGCATCCCATATCGCCGACGACGGGAGCATCACGATGGTGGACATCTCAGGCAAGGACACCACCGACCGGCACGCCTCCGCGGAAGCGGTGATTCGCATGAACTCCGCCGCGCAAGCCGCGCTACGGGGCGGAGACCTGCCCAAGGGCGACGCGCTCGTTGCCGCTCAAGTTGCGGGAATCATGGCAGCGAAGCAGACCGCGACGCTCATTCCGCTCGCGCATTCG
>Ga0209380_10002794_pt1 | contig 11082 bp, 13 predicted proteins | sample HubBroMetageWFT6_FD_188347 | JGI IMG/M metagenome (GOLD analysis project Ga0209380, IMG submission 188347) | Warmed and freeze-thawed soil microbial communities from the Hubbard Brook experimental Forest, New Hampshire - Hubbard Brook CCASE Soil... | ecosystem: Environmental > Terrestrial >...
CGTCACTGATGCCGCTGGCAATTCCGATCAGGGTCAAGTTCTTGGCGATCGTAACCTGCTCAGAGTAGCTGTTGGGGCAGACGTCAACCGTGCCGCCTGCCGGACTGGCGTTGACTGCAGCCTGGATGGTCGAAAAGTGGACTCCAGCCTTGCAGGTTCCTACGACAACGGTGGATGCGTGGGCAATCGGTCCGGCAAAGCACGCTGTAAGGGCCAGCATTATCAATGCGGATAGGCAATTACTTCTAGACATACATTCCTCCTGGAATTTTTCGTTCAGTTTTTAGATTTGGGCTTACGTGAAATTACTTGGGCCTGATGTGAACCTAAGGACGAAGGAACGTGGTTATCTAGCGCGTGTGTCGATTGTAGCGCGGATTAGAAGCGAAAATACCACCCCAGAAAACTATTCTTTGCTTTAGTCGACCGAGCCCCCGAAGACAATTCCGGCATGGAAGAGCGTGCCTGCGATTCTTGTCGCTATGGCGATCAGGTCGCGCTGGCCGTAGAAGACCTTTACCTGCGGGGCGCGGGACATTTCTGGAAGGTTTACGGAGCGGCCGCTGCGGATGCGGGAGGCGGATTCTTCGGTCGCGGTGACGCTTGGCAATTGCGGCACCAGATTTCTGGGATGGACAAATAGGGACTCGGCAGTTCCCTGCTGCATTGCGTCTTGGAGAGCCTGAAGCGAGTGAGCGTCCCTGATCGCAAATTCGGCTACGGAGGTACGGCGGAGGCTGGCGAGATGAGCGCCGCAGCCTAGCTTCTGGCCCATCTCGTGAGCGACCGACCGGATGTAGGTGCCCGAGGCTACGCGGGCGCGGAAGGCGGCTCGATCGCCGGTCGTGTTTAGAATTTCAAATTCCTTGATTTCTACCGGTACCGGCTGGAGAGTTACTTCTTTGTTTTTGCGGGCCAGTTTGTAGGCGGGGACTCCGGCAATTTTCTTGGCGGAAAAAGGCGGCGGCATCTGCTCGATGACGCCTTGAAATTGAGCGGCGAGGGCGCGCACTTCATCGTACTTGAGCTGAACGTTTTGCTGCGGCGTGGTTGGCTCACCCTCGGCGTCGTAGGTGTCGGTCGCAAAGCCGAAGCGGATCACGCCTTCATAGGTCTTTTCGGAATGGGAGTAGAACTGCGCCAGGCGCGTCAGGTTGCCGAGAACGACGGGCAGGACGCCGATGGCGGAGGGGTCGAGGGTTCCGAGATGGCCGACGGCCCGCTGGCCGAGAATTCGACGCACACGGTTGACCACGTCGTGCGAGGTGAGGCCGGCGGGCTTATCGATGATTACGACGCCATTCATAGGGATTTGTAATCTGGTAATTTGTAATGGGTAAATGAAAGGCAATCGTCGCCAAATCAGGTCGAGCGATCCTGATTTGAAATTACCAATTGCAAATTACCCATTGCCAATTAAATGATTCCTCTTCGCGACGATCAGCCGACTTTCTCTACGCCGTTCGTCAATTATTTTCTGATCGTCCTCAATGTGCTCGTCTTTATGTGGGAGCTGTCGGTCGGCCATCGGGCGCTGGCCGGGTTCATGTTTGAGTTCGGAGTGGTGCCTCGCCACGTCCTGGCTGTGCTGACTGGCCATTCGCCTGATCCGGCGGCGACAGCAATCGTGCCCTTGTTCGCGTCGATGTTTCTGCACGCTTCATTCTTACATGTCGCGGGGAATATGTTGTTTCTGTGGATCTTCGGTGACAACGTCGAAGATCACCTGGGGCATTTCACTTATCTGGTGTTTTATCTGCTGAGCGGCGTGGCGGCTGGCATCACGCATATTTTGTTAAACCAGGCGTCGCGCGTACCGAGCGTGGGCGCGAGCGGGGCGATTGCCGGCGTCATGGGAGCGTACTTCATTCTTTATCCGCGGGCGCGAGTGCTGGTTTGGTTTCCGCCGATATTCTTCTTTCACGTTCCGGCCTGGCTGATGCTCGGCTATTGGTTCGTGGTGAATTTCCTGAGCGGAACGGCGACTGCCGTTGCCGACACCAGCCAAACCGGGGGCGGCATTGCTTTCTGGGCGCACGTGGGCGGGTTTGTTGCGGGCGTGATCATGATTAACGTCTTCCCCGAGCGGCAGCATCGGTATCGCTATGGCACTTGGTAGGACGGGGCAGGTCTTCGCTTGCCGCATGAGGTCTTAGAAAAGGCGAGTGACACCAGGTTTTCGGCGAAGGTCTACTCAGCGGCGTGGTTCTGGCGCGGGGCCCGGCGGCAGAATCTCTACCTCTCCGGAAGGCTTGCTATTCGCTTCGGAATTGGGCGTGAAATCGTCGTTCGAACCGGCGCTTACTTGCTGGCGAGTGACAAACCATACGGCCGTCGTCCAAGTGGGGAAAAGATCGGCGCCGGGGATTAATTTGGCAGCCGCGGTCGGCAGGAAGGCCCAGTGCCATCCGAGCAGGCGAATCATTACGTAGGCGACGGCTAAATCGAGAATAGAATCGGCGGGCGATAGGGCTCCCTCGACGAAGAGCGGAAAGGCGGCGATCTGCAGCGCGTCGGCGGCGACGGCTACGGCCCAAGCGATGCGATGCTCAGGCTCTTTGATGGATTTGAAGTAGTCGAGGAATGACATGGTTCGGCTCGGTTGACGTTGCCAGTTGTTGGTCGATGATCGCTAGCGAACAAGTTGACGGGCTGTTGTATTGGATGCCCCGTGGGGCATCCGGGTCGCCACTAGTTTCGCTAGAGAGTGCCGATTGATGGCCTGATAACTATTTTCTCTACGGTCGTGTTTTCCGGCAGCCGCAGCCCTTCGACCACTATTTGAGCTACGGATTCGGCAGACATCATTTTGCGCCTCGGCGCTTTCGGCCACAAGGTCTGCCATATCTCGGTGTCCGTCGCGCCCGGCAGCAGCGCGATTACGCGAATGCCTTTGGGGCGCAATTCCTCGCGCAGCGTGTCGGTGAAGCCGAGGGCGCCGTGCTTGGATGCGTTGTAAGCGACCGAGCCGGGAAAGACGCGTTCGGCGGCGACGGAGAGATTGTTGACGATGGTGCCGCCGCGCTTCATCACCGCGAGCGCCGCCTGGGTCATGAGAAATAGACCGTTGAGGTTGGTGTCGATCACTTCCATCCAGGTTGGATAGGGTAGATCGGCAACCGTGCGATTGGGATGGGCTATGCCGGCGTTGTTGATGAGGATATCGAGCGGCTGGCGTAGTCCGCGGATGATCGCGAAGAGGTAGTCAACGGATTCAGGGCTGCGGACGTCGCAAGGTTGTGCCAGCACCTGGACGTGCAATTTCTCTAGCTCAGCGCGCGTTTTCGCCAAGGCACGCTCGCCGCGAGCGGTGATGATCAAATCACATCCTTCACGCGCTAAGGCGCGCGCGATGGCTAGGCCGATGCCGCGATTGGCGCCGGTGACGAGGGCGAGGCGGCCCGAGATCCGCGATTCGCGCGCATTAGCCTTAGGTTTGCTCATTGTGCGGGGCTCGTGTGGAGCGGACACTCTTATCCGCTGCTTTTGAAACTGGTCTTGATCTTATTTCCTTGCGCCGGCAGCAACCAACTGCAAAGGCAGCAAACAAGCATGTCCGCTCCACACTCTCCCCTCCCACCCCAACAAATTACACTCCGTTGGTGCGCTGGCGGATCAGGGATAAGAATTCGGTTCTGGTTTCTTCTTCGCTGCGGAAACAGCCCAGCATTGATGAAGTCACCGCCGACGAATGCTGTTTCTCGACGCCGCGCATCATCATGCAGAGATGGCGCGCCTCGATGACTACGCCTACGCCCTGCGGTTCGATCGCGTTTTGGATGGCCTCGGCGATTTGCGTGGTCAGGCGCTCCTGAATTTGCAGGCGGCGCGAGAAGGCTTCGATGAGCCGCGGGATTTTGCTCAGCCCGATGACTTTTCCGTTGGGGATGTAGGCTACGTGTACCTTGCCAAAAAATGGCAGCAGGTGATGCTCGCACAGGCTGAACATTTCTACGTCTTTCACGATCACCATCTCGTCGTAACTGACGGTGAAGAGCGCCTTGCGTAGAAGTGCTTCGGGATCGTCTTTATAGCCCTTGACCAGGAATTGCATGGCCTTGGCTACACGCTCAGGAGTGCGGGCGAGGCCCTCGCGGTCGGGATCTTCTCCGAGGCGAACGATCATTTCGCGGACGAGGTCTTCGTAGGTGGCACTGGTGAGAGTGGTGGACAGGTCGGCTGGCGTTTTCATAGAGTCTGGATGGTCGGTCGCTGGTCGTCGGTCGTTAGTCGCTCGACAAATCAAAACCCGTCTCTCCCAGCGACTATCGATCGTCGACTAACGACCGTTTTCTCCCAAGTATTCAAACGAATTCATCATCGTCTCTTCGATGCGTACCTTGTCTAGATGAGCTTTGCTGAAGCCGCGCTTCACTATTTCGTAGATCGAAATGCATAGGTTTTCCGTGGTCGGAACCTGCTTCCGGAATTCTGGCAGCAGGTTCAGATTCTGGTGATCATAGCGCTCGACGACGTGGGCGTGCACGAAGCCATCTAAGTCGACCAGATCGCAGACCATTCCCGTTCGATCGTCGACCGGTCCACTGACCGTGACTCCGATCACGTAATTGTGGCCGTGACCGTAAGGATTATTGCACTTGCCGTAGGTGACGCGATTTTCTTCCTCCGACATTTCGTCGCTGTGCAGGCGATGCGATGCGGAAAACATGTAGCGGCGAGTGAGGTGCGCCTTCATGCCTCACCATAGAAATCGACAAAAAGATCGGCAGTTTCGTAGACGCGGACGCGGTGCAACTGCGCGGCGGTGAGTTTTGGAGCGAGGCGCTGCCAGATGACGATGGCCAGATTTTCGGTGGTCGGGATTTTGCTGAAGAACTCTGGAACTTCTTTGTTGAGAAAGCGATGATCGAGCGCATCGAGCACTTCCCTGCTCATGACATCCTTTAATTGCTTGAGGTCGACTACGAAGCCCGATGTTGGATCGACCGCACCCTTCACGGTGACCTCTAAGGTGTAATTGTGCCCGTGGCCATTCGGATTATTGCATTTGCCGAAGAGGCGCTGGTTCTCGTCGGAAGTAAGTTCCGGATTGTGGTAATAGTGCGCGGCCGAAAATTCCGCTCTGCGGGTTAAGTAAACCATGAAGATCAGCTTTCAGCTCTCAGTGGTCAGCTTTCAGTTCTAAAATCTTGCTTCTCGATGCGCGGGATGCATTTTGCCGGTTGCTTTCCATCGGTCGCCTCGTCATTGCGTGCGCCGGTTCCGTAGACTCGACCCTTCCATGATACTTGGCCGCGGGCGTGGGCTTGCTTGGAGCGGAGCAGCAGATAGGCGAAGACGGGTGGACCGGCAGCGATCGCCAACAGATTGTTTGCGGGAGTAAATCGGGCTGTGCTGATTCGCACGTAGGCCACGAGCCAAACCGTCGCGAAGACCAGGCTCCAATGTCGATAGGCGAAGGCCGTCATGGCGAAAGCTAGCGATCCCCACGCCGCAAACCACCAGAGTACGGTCTTGCAGGCGAGAAACTCTGGATGCGGAAATAAGAGCGCTAGATTTTTGGTCCAGCCTTCGCGAAGTTGCCTCCAGTTGCGATACATGCGGGTGCGGACCGCGTCCGCAGCGTAGCGGAAGTAGACGCGATGGCCGGCATCGCGAAAGAGGCGTGCCAGCGCGACGTCCTCTAATATTTCCTCGGCCACAGCCGCATGGCCGCCAACCGCATCATAGGCGGCGCGACGAACAAGGATGTACTGGCCGTTGGCCGCGACAATCTTCGAATTGTGGTCGCGGACTTTGTGGGGCGGATACTGGGCTGCCAATTCAGCGAAGATTACCGGCATTACGGCGCGCTCGGTGAAAGTTACAACCACTTGCTTGGGTGAATAGGAGAGCAGACCGGCTTGCTCTTTCTTCGCCTCTGCCAGGGCTCGTGCGAGCGATGCCGGTTGGTGCACGGTGTCGGCGTCGGTAAAGAGCAGCCAGGGCGCGCGCGCTGCCTTCGCTCCGGCAATCAGCGCGTTGTTCTTGCCCGTCCAATTGTCAGGTAGCGGACCGGGCGAAACCACTTGCACTCCGGCAAAACTTTGCGCGATCTCGCGGGTGCGGTCGGTCGAGGCATCATCGACTACGATGATCTCGAACCGGACGCCGGTTTGCCCGGTAAGCGATTCGAGACAGACGCAGAGATTGGCCTCTTCGTTCCGGGCGGGAATAATTATGGAGACGTCGGGGCCAGGAGAAGCAGGAGCGGGCGTGCGAATGGCGGTTCGGGGGCTCACAATCTTGACGAGTGCCAGCGGGAGCGGAAGCGTCGAGAGGGGGAATGAAGGACGCATTGCTTTTCGCTATTATAGCGGTGTGAGACGAACCCTTGTTATCGCGCCGCTGCTTGCTGGATTGCTTGCTGGCCTGATTGCATGCTATAGCGGAAGCCGCCCCTCGCGCATTGGATCGAATGCTCCGGATTTTACGTTGCAGGATTCCGACCACAAGGTCACGCTCAGCCAGTTTCGTGGAGATGTGGTGCTGCTGAATTTCTGGGCAACCTGGTGCCCGCCGTGTATCGAAGAGACGCCGTCGATGGTGCAGATGCAGGCGCGTTTTAAGGACAAAGGCGTCGTAGTGCTCGCCGTGAGCATCGATGAAGACAACGATGCGTATCACAAATTTCTCAAAGAATACAAAGTGAATATGGTCACGGTGCGGGACGAGGCGAAGAAGGCGTCTACGCTTTACGGCACGTTTGGCTGGCCGGAAACCTACGTCATCGATCGCGGCGGAGTCATCCGCCGGAAGTTTATCGGCCCGGTCGATTGGACGAGTCCGGAGATTACGGAATATCTCAGCAAGCTCTAAGGCAGGTGACAGGAAAAGCAGGAAAGGCGAAGCCCTTGCTTTCCTGTCATCTCCACCCCAGCCTTTAGAGTTTTACACTCCGCAGTCGCAACGAGTTGGTGATCACGGATACGGAGCTGAGGCTCATGGCGGCGGCGGCTAAAATCGGGCTTAGCAATATGCCGAAAATTGGATAGAGCACGCCGGCGGCAATCGGCACTCCGATTGAGTTGTAGACAAATGCGAAGAAAAGATTCTGGCGGATGTTGCGCATGGTGGCCTTGCTCAGCTTGCGGGCACGCACAATTCCTTCAAGGTCTCCTTTAAGCAGGGTGATACCGCCGCTCTCGATCGCTATGTCGGTTCCGGTGCCCATGGCGATCCCAACCTCGGCTTGCGCGAGAGCCGGGGCGTCGTTGATGCCGTCGCCTGCCATGGCCACGATGCGGCCTTCGTTCTGCAGACGCTTTACGATCTCAGCTTTTTGCGCGGGCAGCACCTCGGCCCTGAAGTCTTCGATTCCTAGTACGTGAGCCAACCGCTCGGCTGTCGCCTGGTTGTCGCCGGTGAGCATGACCAGTCGCATTCCCTGAGCCTTCAGTTCGCGCAACGCGCCGGCCGCGGATGCCTTAAGCGGATCTGAGATTGCAAGGTTGCCGGCGTATTGACCATCGAATGCAATGTAGATCTGGGTTGCACCCGGCGTCGTCCCGACAGGAATTGCATTCTTGCGGCCTGAGCCGAAAACGCCCAGATCCGTCATGAGCGCCGAATTCCCTGCCGCGACGCGCTTGCCCTCGACAGAACCCTTGATGCCCTTGCCGGGCACATATTCAAATCCAGAGACATCGGAGAGCCGCAGATTCTGCTGCCCCGCTGATTCGACGATGGCAGAGGCGAGAGGATGCTCACTGGCACGCTCCAGGCTGGCCGCCAGGCGAAGAGTCTCAACATCGCTGTACGCCGTCACTTTCGGCTTTCCTTCCGTCAGCGTTCCGGTCTTATCGAAGACGATGGTGTCTACTTTTTCGAGGGTTTCTAGGGCCTCCGCATTTTTGATTAGCACTCCTGCGTGAGCGCCTCGGCCGGTGCCCACCATGATCGCCATCGGCGTGGCGAGGCCGAGCGCGCAGGGGCAAGCGATGATCAGCACAGCTACAGCGTTGACGATAGCGTGCGCCAGGCGCGGCTGCGGGCCGACGCTTGCCCATGCAACGAAGGTCACTACCGCAATCGCAATGACCGCGGGAACAAACCAGCCGGCTACTTTATCAGCGAGACGTTGAATAGGCGCGCGTGTGCGCTGCGCCTGACTGACCATTTGCACGATCTGCGCCAGCATGGTTTCGCTGCCTACGCGCTCGGCTCGCATCACCAGGGCTCCCATGCGATTGATCGTCGCGCCGATCACCCGCGACCCCACCGTTTTCTCTAGCGGCAGCGACTCCCCGGTGATCATCGATTCGTCGACGGCGCTCGATCCTTCGAGCACGACGCCGTCGACGGGAATCTTTTCTCCGGGGCGCACGCGCAGGCGATCTCCGGGCTTTACGTCGGCGAGCGGGATATCACGCTCTTCGCTGGTATTTGTCCCATCGTCGTTGGTTGTCATTAAGCGCGCCATCTTGGGGCTGAGATCGAGCAGCGCGCGAATCGCGCTGGAGGTGCGGCTTCGCGCCCGGAGTTCCAGTACCTGCCCGAGCAATACGAGAGTGACAATCGCGGCCGCGGCTTCGAAGTAGACATCGGGACGATTTGCCATGCTCCCGAACGACGATGGGAAGATCTGCGGGAATAGCGTGGCCGCGACGCTGTAGATGTAGGCGACGCCGGTGCCCATGGCGATCAGCGTGAACATATTGGTGCTGCGGTTGACGATCGAGGCCCATCCGCGCTCGAAGAAGGGCCAGCCACACCAGAGAACGACGGGCGTTGCCAAAATGAGTTCAAGCCACGGCAGTATCGAACTGAGGGGTGTTCCAACCGCAGTGTCGCCGCGATGGATGGCAATGTCGCCCGTGAACAAAGTTGGCCAAAACATGCTCCCCATGGCGATTGCTAGCAAAGGCACGGTCAATGCCAGGCTCATCCAAAAACGCCGCGTCATGTCGCGGAGTTCGGGATTCTCTTCTTCGAGCGTGATCGTGCGCGGCTCGAGAGCCATGCCGCAGATGGGGCAAGTGCCGGGCTCGTTTCTCACGACCTCGGAATGCATGGGGCAGGTGTATTCGGCGGTGGTGGCAGGGAGCGCGGGCGACTCGCGATCTAACCACATGCCGCACTTCGGGCACGGGCCCGGCGCCGGCTCCCGCACTTCGAGGCACATGGGACAGATGTAGGCGGGCGTGTCGCTTGCCGCCTTCTGCGCAATCGTTGCTGCTCCTAGTGAGATAAGTCCGGATGACATCTTCATCGCCATTGGCTTCGGCGGAGACGAGAGAATTCCTCCGGGATTGGCCTGGAATTTCGCCAAGCAGCCAGTGGAGCAGAAAAAATATTCTTGGCCGTTGTGCCGGGCCTTGTAGCGGGCACCTTCGGGATTCACGTTCATGCCGCAGACTGGATCTTTCGTGATCGCGCGCGCGGGCGGCGGCGCGGCGTTCGGAGGGTTCACGAGATCGGAATCATCCATAGTTTCGCCGGCTTCGACGCTTAGTCTATATCGAGTCCTGCGCTCCATCAGCCCTGAGCTGCGCGCGGCAGGGACAGGCGGAGGGCACGGGTCAATGTGTGCGCTTGCGCAACCACTGGCTGGCGGAAGCCGTGTCTTTATTAGATACTCGAAGGGTCAACTTTGAACTTTTTTCGCGGGAGAGAAATTAAATGACCTACCTTGAAGCGGCCTACCGCTACCAGACTCCGCCGGGAGAAGCTGAGTTGCGGGCGATCGATACCATTCGCGAGGTGTACGGCATACTGCGCCTACAGTTTAACGAGAAGGAGCGTAGCGTTCGGGTCCTATTTGACGCGTCGCGATTGACCAGCGACGCCGTGGCTCGATGCCTGCGCCAGGCAGGGATCGATGTGCAAGAGCAATTGGTTTTGGCGTGATTGCCAACTGATGAGTACTCAAAAGTGGGAAGAGGCTGCGAGAAAAGAAGCAGCACTCCGCCCCGATTCCTAATCCTCACTTGGGGGAGGATTTTGGGGAGGGCGGAAACCGAGCGGAGTGCGAATTAGTGACCAACGGAGTTTTGCAAAGGGGCATTCGGAAAGACCTCTGGCCGAAGTGATTCCCAAATGCCCCGTTGCGCGCCACTTCGTCTTGCCTAGATATAAGCATCTGGATTGCCATCGCTAACCCATTGTTAACACGCAATCACGAAGTGAGAAGTCGGGTAGGTTTTGCGCGGAGGCCGGAAACTTTTACGCCTCAGGGATTCCCCTAGGTGAATTGGCGTAGTGGATTTGGGCGAAACGAAACTGTCCGCTATAATTCAGAAACGCAACTCGGCAAAACATGCGCCCGTAGCTCAATTGGATAGAGTGCTTGGCTACGAACCAAGAGGTTGGGAGTTCGATTCTCTCCGGGCGCACCAGTTTCTACTTACGGAATGGATTTTCTATCCTGACGCCGGCAATCATTTGTCCCGCGTTAAGATCTTCCGAGAGTACGCGAGTGGCGCCGCGTTTCAGGGCAGACGCAACGATCAAGGCGTCCCAAAATCCGATTCGCGACTCGTCCTCTATTTGAAACGCCAATGAGATTTCTGCGGGAGTTGTCTCCGCAGACCAGATTGCGTAGCTGTTCACCACCGTGCGCGCGGCGGCTTTAGAAATCGGAAACGCAATTTTCCGAGTCACATTGACATAGAATTCTTGCAGCACTTGTACGCTGAGGACGCCCGTGCGCTCGCTCCAAAGTTCAGTGAGGACGCCTTTAGCCACCACGCGTTTGGATTTTGCGTCGGAATCGTGAGCGTAAATCAGGATATTCGAGTCGACAAATATCTTATCGCTCATGCCATTCGTCTCGCTTGGCGCGGATCACTCCGCCCATCGGAAAGCCCTGATCAAGGAGACTCATGGCTTGTCGCTCGGCTTGCTCGTAAGCTTCCTCTTCCCCTACAAGCATCTCGATCTGATGCGCAAGCAGGCCACTGATTGAGGTTGCACGGCGCGCAGCGAGGACTTTCGCCTTCTGCAAAGTCTGGCGGGTCAGGCTTACGGTGACGTTTTGGCGAGAGCCAGTCATATCACGTACTACACGTGTAGCACGCGTTGTACGTGTTGTCAAGGATGTTCAGCGCCTCCGGATGTTCAGTGCCTCCGGATCGAATCGAA
>Ga0209380_10002795_pt1 | contig 11082 bp, 12 predicted proteins | sample HubBroMetageWFT6_FD_188347 | JGI IMG/M metagenome (GOLD analysis project Ga0209380, IMG submission 188347) | Warmed and freeze-thawed soil microbial communities from the Hubbard Brook experimental Forest, New Hampshire - Hubbard Brook CCASE Soil... | ecosystem: Environmental > Terrestrial >...
CAACAACAACGCGCCATCGACCGCCTGAAAAAGGCCGAGCAACGTGCGATCCCCGACTGGTTCGATTACCACTCGGTCAGTGGCCTCTCCCGCGAAATGCAGGAGACCTTGCTAAAGATAAGGCCGCGCACCCTGGCCCACGCCTCCCGCATTCCAGGTGTGACCCCAGCCGCAGTGTCGCTGGTGCACGTCTACATCGAGATTCAAGCCAAACGCCGCGAACACGCCGCCGCCCTCTAGACTCACGTAGGGGCAGCCGCCCCGCTGTCCAGCCGAGCGCAGCCCGGCCGCCACGTTGACGTCCGAAAACAGCCAGCCTTTGTCCCTCCGATGATCTATTCTGTTGAGGAGTCGAAACGAAATGACCCGATCCTTCACACAGACCGAGAGCCCGCTAGGACCGCTGCTCCTAGTCGCTGACGAAGCCGGTCTGCGCGAGATCCGTTTCGTGAACGGACGTCGCCCAACCCAACCGGAACCTTCCTGGAAAGAAGATCACGCTCCGCTTATCGAAACCATCCGCCAGCTCCAAGCCTATTTCGCGGGAGAACTGGAAAACTTCGACTTGCAACTCGCGCCCGAAGGAACGCCGTTCCAGTTGGGAGTTTGGCGCCGCCTTTGCGATATTCCCTATGGAGAAACTATCTCCTACGGGGAACTGGCTGACAGAATCGGAAATCCCAAAGCATCGCGGGCCGTGGGCCTCGCCAATGGCTCCAACCCAATCCCTATCGTGATCCCGTGCCATCGCGTGATCGGCAGCAATGGCAAGCTCACTGGATACGGCGGCGGCTTGCCCATCAAGGAAAAGCTGCTCGCCCTGGAACGCCGTCAACTGCGCCTCCTCTGATGTCCCGCATCGTCGGGACGAGCTTGCATTCGCGTCGCAGACCCAGCCTGAAGGCCAAGTTAGGGTAAAATATGGGCTGTTTTAATTCGGCGGGGGATTCCGGCTTAATGCGGTACGTTCTGGTTTCATTGACACTTCTTGGCTTCATAGCATCCGGCCTTGCGCTCCGGGAACACTACCGGACCGACTCGTCCCCCTGCAGCATCAACGAGCGTTGGGATTGTGGAATCGTCAACCACAGTCCCTTCGCCGTGCTCGCTGGAGTTCCCGTCGCTGCCATCGGGATGGCCGGTTATGTGCTTCTCGGCATGCTTGCCTTTAGGCGCGCTTATCGGCGGTTTCTGGCCGCCGCCCTCGTCGGACTATCATTTTCGCTTTACCTGGCACACGTAGAAGCTCATATCCTGGGGGTGTGGTGCGTTTATTGCGTGGCCTCGCTCGCGGCGATTTCTTTGCTGACTTTGTTGAGCCTTGGAACAATTGTGATTTCGCGCACCGGGAGTGCGGGTGCACATTAACTCGGTGCACATTAACTAAGATACATTAAGAAGGTTGTACTGATTCTGCCATGAATAGAAACCTGGTTCGATTCGCTTTCTTCCTCGCGATTTTTGCTTCCCTTGCTTTGGCGCAGGATTCTGTCAACCCTGCCCTGCGTCCGCCGAAAGGCTCGCAGATCGCCATCGTGGTCTTCGAGGATCTGCAATGCCCGCAATGCCGGCGCGAGGCTCCCCTGGTCGCCCAAGCGGGTAAGACTTACAAGATTCCCGTAGTTCGCCACGACTTCCCGCTGCCCATGCACAACTGGTCTTTCGAAGCGGCGGTCATCGCCCACTATTTCGACAGCCGCTCCCGGCAGCTTGGGCTGGACTTCCGCGACTACATCTTCGAGCACCAGCCCGAAATCTTTCCCACCAACCTGCGCCAGTTCGCGGAGAAGTTTGCCGTCGATCATAAGGTGGATTTGCCCTTCGTGGTCGATCCTCAGGGCAAGTTTGCGGCTGAGGTGAACGCCGACCGCGAGCTGGGAAAAGCACTTCGCCTGGAGCACACTCCGACCATTTACGTCGTCAGCAGCAAACCCAACGGCCATCCGTTTGTGGAAGTCAAGCAGCCCAGCGACGAGCTTTTTCGAACCATCGATGCGGTGAAGGCCGAGTAGCGATTGGAATTCCGTGAAGCTTGCTCCGTTGATGACAGAGCAGATTGAAGGTGTTTCATGGCTCTAAGCTTTGCCAAAGACATTCGTCCACTGTTCCGTGACACTCCCGACGTGGACACGATGAAGGATTTTGGCCTCGACCTCTCGTCATTCGCCGACGTCAAGGCTCAGGCGGAGGAGATTTATGCCCGCGTTCTCGATGGCACCATGCCCTGCGATGAACCTTGGCCTAAGGACCAAGTTGCCCTGTTCAAGCGCTGGATGGAAGAAGGCACGGCGCCTTAGAGGGGGTTAGTCAATCAACTGACTTCCTACCCTCTTTCAAACGCATGCTTTTTCTCCAACTCCTCCAGGGCCACACGCATATCAGACTCAAACTTCGCCGCCTGCTCCATCAATGAAGGAGCCGCCGTGGCCCGCTCTGCCTCCAGCTTGATGAGCCCTTGCATTTCCAATTTCCTGGCAAGATCCAGAAGATGTTCCGCGGACGTCTCGAGGTAAAGCACCTCGGCCGGGTCCGCAATCCACACCGTTCCGCCAACCAACCGAGTCTGCCAGTACGCTTTTCGCTTTAGCAGCAACTCGATATCCTCGTCACTCGCCCTGCCGAACATCCATTTACTGCGCTTGAAATCATAATGACGACTGGAAAACTGTACAGGCACGAGCTTGCCCGACTTCACAAATTCCAACTGCCTGCGGTCGACTTCTTTGCGCAACGCGTTGATCACCGGATTCTCTACGTCCTTCGGTTCGATCGACGGCAACACCTCGCGCACGGTTGCCGACAGATTCACGGCTACCGGCGCATGCAACCCTGCTGAGTTCTCCAGCCGGATGTCGGCATGAAGGAAGAAAAAATCCGCCCCCGAAGTGGACCGGCGAAAAGGCCACTCGAAATGAAATGAAAGAGGCAACCCGGTGAGGGTCACATAGATTTTTTTCTGTTCGCTTCCATTGCTTGATGCGCTCATATCCACCAGTTCACGCAAAGTGACATCCGCCAATATTCTACCGCGCCAGCGCAGCCCGAGGCCCCGCTTCCCACAAACGCACATGATGAGCAAGAATTAATTCAAAGCGTGGCCAAATCCGCCCGGGTCGAATCCACTTTTACCATCTTGATTCGTAATCAACCAGATGCTTTGCCCAATAAAAAGGCGGCCCCAAAAAGGCCGCCTCCCAGTGAACTGATAACCGAGAACTGACAACTGAGAACTGTAGTTTACCTGCCGGCCGCCGCACCCTTGGCCAGCCCATGCGAAGCGATCTCGCCGCTCGCCATCATTGAAGCGATTTTCGCCACCAGATCTGCAGTGCTCCTCCCGGTATCGAGATTCGCGTCCACCGCGGGATGCCCCTCCCCATCGGTGTGCATGACCAGAATGCGGATCGCCGCCTGCGCCTTCTTGATCACATAAGGCAGGTGATGCCGATCGTTCTTGGTCAAGCTCGGGCCAAGAATCACCAGGTCGAATGCGCCCCGGCGCACCGCCTCGTCGATGCCCTTGCGCCCCACCGCCGTCTCTACCTGGTGGCCCGCCTTTTGGATAAGAACTGCTTGTGAGGCAAGTACTTCCGCGTCGCCTTCACCGTAGAGAATCTTGAGCTGAAATGACGATTTCTCACTCTTTGCCATAATGTGATTAGAGCCAGCCTTTCTTGCTGCTGGCTTATCACGTTAGCAACGCCCTGGACATAAGAGAACGTCACCGAAGACCAAGCCCGAATAGGACGTGGCACCACTCGAACCTGCCCGTTCGCGCTGGGAGTATGACTCAAGCGAGCGCTCTACAACGTGAATTCCACCTGCAATTACAGCTCTCCCGAAGTACAATGGTCCCGCATTAGCTCTCTGACATTGAAAAGTCGAGCCCGGGGGAATACTTCATGCGCCTAGCCGTCTGCCTCGTCTTGACCTCTCGGTTTTTTCTGGCCACCATCGCCACCGCGCAGGAGGATCCGAACGATCCCACCAAAACGGCCAGCTGCGATTTCGCCGACGACAAAGAAATCAGCGTGCAATACAACGGCTCCGTCATGAGCGAGAAAGATCAGCCGCACACCGGCAAAGTCTGGCTGCCCGCCGGTTCCCCCATGACGCTGTTTACACAAGTTCCGCTGATTCTGAATCATCAGGAGCTCGCCGTGGGCGCCTATTCGATGTACGTGATCCCGAACAAAAAAGATTGGACTCTCATCGTCAGCCGCAACGTCACCAATCCCAAAACCTACGACGAAAAACAAGACCTGGTGCGCGCTCCCATGGAAATCGGCGGAGTCAGTGGTCCGCCCAAGCAGCTGCAGGTTTCCTTCGCCCACATCGCGCCCAGGCAGTGCAGCATCCGGTTGTACTACGAGAGCACCGGAGCATTCGTCGAGTTCAACGAGAAGTAGTCCTCAATGTCGTCGATAGCTGCCGCACCAGCTTCGCATCCGTTATCTGATAACGATCTTCCGACGGGTACAAAGCTCCACCGAACGTAATCCCAGGCCGCGCCTGGGTCGATGTGTCAGACACTGTTCCCCACGCTGTCATATGCACCTGCTGGCACCCAGTCCGCTCGACCACCTCTTTTAGATTCCAATCCTGAATACCCCCACCGGGAAGAATCTCGATCCGATCGCTAGCCCGCTCGATCAATTTCTTGATCAGCTCCACTCCCTCGGGCACGCTATCCTTCTGCCCGCTGGTGAGAACCCGTGTGAATCCCAGATCCACAAGTTGTTCCAGAGCCTCGAACGGATCAGGAGTCACATCAAACGCCCGATGAAACACGGCTTGACGCGTCCCGATCAACCGCCGAATGCGGTGGCATCGCGCAACATCAATCCTTCCGTCGGATTGCAAAATGCCAACTACAACCCCATCGGCACCGCTTTCAACCGCCGCTTCCGTGTCGCGTTCCATGCTCGCCATTTCCGCTTCGGAGTACGCGAAACCTCCTCCTCGCGGACGAACCATGACTATGATCGGAATCTTCAGCCGCCGCTTCGCCTCTTGAATCGTCCCTACCGACGGCGTCAACCCGCCGAGAAAAAGCGCTGAACAGAGCTCCACCCGATCTGCCCCACCCTTTTCCGCCGCAATCGCGTCATCAATCGATCCGCAACAAATTTCCAGCAGAACCTGCGCCATGGGCTTCCTTCTTTTCCCGAATGTGAACTCAAATGCAAAATCATTCAAGCCAAACGCATAACTTCTGGCACAATAATCGCATGCGCCTGCGTTTTCTGGTCGCTTGTTTCCTCGCCGCCCCCCTCTTCGGGCAGAATCCGACCGTCCAAAAATCCAACACGATCGCCAATCTTCGCGGTGTCAGCATGATCTCAAACCGGGTCGCGTGGGCCAGCGGCAGTCACGGAACTTATCTTCGAACCGTGGACGCCGGAATCTCATGGCAAACCGCTCAGGTGCCCGGCGCCGAAGCGCTCGACTTCCGCGATGTCGAAGCCTTTAGCGCCGACCTCGCTTACCTGCTGAGCGCCGGTCCGGGTGACCGTGCGCGCATCTACAAAACCACCGACGCTGGCAAGAACTGGAACCTGCAATTTACCTACAGAGATCCCAAGGGCTTTTTCGATTGCATGGCCTTCTGGGACCCAGATCACGGCATCGCGCTCGGCGACCCTGTCGCCGACCGTGCCGGCAAGCATAGATTTGAACTGATCGGAACCGATGACGGCGGCAAGAACTGGAATCCGATTTCGCCCGACTCGCTTCCGCCAGCGATCGAAGGAGAAAGCGCATTCGCCGCCAGCGGAACCTGCATTACCGTCCAGGGCAAGACCAACGTCTGGTTCGCTACCGGAGGAAAGGTCGCGAGGGTATTTCGCTCGACGGACGCGGGCAAGACATGGACGGTCGCCGAGACCCCAATCGTCCACGGAAACGAATCCCTGGGAATCACCTCCGTCGCCTTCCGCGACCCGGCGCATGGAGTGATCGCTGGTGGAGACTACCGAAATCCCGAGCAGAGCGGCCCCAACCTGGCCTTCACCAATGACGGCGGCCTCACCTGGACTCTGTCCCCCATCTCACCGCAAAGATATTTTTCCGCCGTAGCCTTTGCCAAGCCGCATTCCGAAAGCGGCGCCATCCTGGTTGTGGGAACGTCCCAATCCGCCTACGAAGATGACGTCGCGAAAACGCCGGGGCAAAAAACGACGTCGCAGAAAACTTGGGACTTGAATCTGAACGCCGTAAGTGTCAGCCCCACCGGCGAAGCCATAGCCGTAGGCCCCAAAGGCCTGATCGTCAGCATTCCACCCGCCCGCTAACTCCAACGTTATTTTGTGCAGGACGGGCGTCCCTGCCCGTCCAAAGCTCCGGGGAAAGTTACGCTCACCTGCATTTACTATCCCCACCTCGATGCGAGGTACAATGGCTTCCTCTTGTCAACCCCGGGGCTATAATCGCGCTTACAAAACACTGTCAGGTTCCTCAAATGATGAAGGCGGAGGGGCGGAGCCGGGCAAAAACCATCTTCCACCGCGTCCTCGAAATTCCCCTGGAGAGGCGGATGGATTTTCTCGCCGAAGCGTGTGCGGGAGATTCCGCCCTGCGAATCGAGGTGCAGGAGCTTCTCGACAATGCTGAAGAGACGACGTCGGTGCTCGACACCGAGCCCTGCGGTCGTATCTTGCCTCAGCGACCGCACTCCCCGCCCATTTTTGCCGCAGGGGATGTCGTGGACCAGCGATACGAGGTCATTCGCTTTATCGCCAAAGGTGGGATGGGAGAAGTCTATGAAGTTGAAGATGGAGAGCTGAAAACCAGAGTTGCGCTCAAAACAATAGCCCACTCCCTGGTACTGTCTGCTCATCAGCTCACCAGGTTCAAACGAGAAATTCAACTAGCCCGGAAGGTGACCCATCGAAATGTCTGCCGGGTATACGACATCGGACATCACAGCCATCCGGCTTACGGTGACATACTTTTCCTTACGATGGAACTGCTGCCGGGCATGACTTTGGCCGGACAGCTCCATCAGCAGGGAGCGATGACCTGTGATCAGGCTCTTCCTCTGATTGGCCAGATGGTCTCAGCCCTCTCTGCCGCGCACCAGTTGGGAATTATTCATCGAGATTTCAAGCCTGCAAACGTAATGCTGGTCGAGGAAACAGGCCAGAAGCTGGTAAAGGTCACCGATTTTGGCCTGGCAAGAAGTGTGCAACCCGAGGAAAACTCTACTCGCTCGTTCGCTGAAGTTGTTGGTACTCCCTCGTACATGGCTCCGGAGCAGTTTCGTGGACAGTACGGGCGGGAAACCGACGTCTATGCACTCGGCTTAACGATTTTTGAAATGCTCACTGCCCGGCTGCCAACGTCTCGTCATGCTCCTTTCAAAGATGTTCAGAACGGCAAAGCGCAACGAATTGGCGCACGATGGAAGAGTGTCATAACCAAGTGCATCGCGGCGGATCCGGCTGAACGCTTCCATGAAGTCGGAGACGTCTGGCAATCTTTGTCCCGGGGTAGCTCGGCCAGATACTTGGATTCAAACCCTCTGGTTTCTGCCGTGAAGGGTTACGCGATCGTCTTCAAGGGGATCCTGCTTCTACTGGTCGCCTTGTTGGGCCTGATCTGGGCGGGAATCCTTCCCAACCCATTTCGTCTGCTGCCGGAGCAGAAACACCTCGCCGTGCTCCCCTTTCAAACCATCGGCAACGACGCAGCAGATCAGGCTTTCAGTGACGGTGTGGTCGAAAGCCTGACCAGCAAGTTGTCACAATTGGAGCGTTTTCAGAAGTCGTTCTGGGTGGTTCCGGCGACCGACACCAGGCACATCAAAAGTCTGGACGAAGCCTATCGCACACTGAACGTCACCTTGGCGGTGACCGGAAGCATCCAGCACACAGGAACGGGAGTGACTCTCACGACCAACCTGGTAGATGCAAAGAATCACCGACAGTTGGCGTCCCGAACCATTTACGCAACCTCGTCGACACTCGATGGACTGCAGGGGAACGTGTGGCAATCGGTTGCCGACATGGTGGACTTGGAGATCAGTCCAGAAGCCGCACGCACCGTCAACTCAGGAGGAACCAATCTGCCGGGGGCGTATGAGCTGTACGAACAAGGAGTGGGTTACTCCGAACGCTACGACAAAGACAGCCTGGACCGTGCCATTGATTTGTTTACCAGCGCCCTATCCAAGGACCCTGATTACGCCCTTGCCTATGCCGGCCTGGGCAGCGCGTATGCCAAAAAATACAACCTCACGAAGGATCCTCAGTGGATCAAAAAAGCCGCATGGAACGGCCAGCACGCCCTTCAGCTAAACGATCGACTGGTGCCGGTTCACATCGCCCTGGGCCGAATTTATCAGCAGACCGGACAGCTCGACAAAGCACTATCAGAGTATCGCCGTGCTCTCGACGAAGATCCGTCTGCCATCGATGCCGAATATCTCATTGGCGGAATTTACGAGGATCAAGGCAAGCTGCCCGAGGCGGAAGAAGCCTTAACCTCGGTAGTGAAGCGTCGACCGGGATATTGGCTCGGATACAGCGGCCTGGGCGCTTTTTACTATGAGCACGGAGAATTCTCAAAAGCGGCCCAGCAGTTCCAGGCCATGATCGATCTGCAACCGGACAATTCCATGGGATACCACATGCTGGGTGGCGATTACATTGCGATGGCCCGCTACGACGACGCGATCGATATCTTGAAAAAAGGACTGGCTTTGAAAGAAACCTCCAGCGCCTGGAGCAATCTGGGATTGGCGTACATGTTTCTCAGCCGCTATCCGGAAGCGGTGGATGCCATGAAGAGGGCTACGGAACTGGATCCGCACAATGATATCTTGTGGCGCAATTTGGGAGACAGCTATCGCCAGATTCCGTCGCGGGCTTCCGAAGCGGCGGCGGCTTACCAGAAAGCTTTGCAAGCTGCCATGGATGAGCTCAGCGTCAATCCGAACAGCACAGAGGTGCTGAGCGGAATTGCTCTCTATGATGCGCATCTCGGCCGAAAAAAAGATGCAGAAACCTTTATCGGCAAGGCGCTGAGGTTGTCTCCGAAGGACAGCGATGTTTTGTTTACATCCGCTCTGGTTTATGAGATCATCGGCAACCGTAATCGGGCCCTTGAAGCGATCGACCTGGCTGTAAAGTCTGGCTATTCGGTTGAAGACGTTGAGCATGAACCGGAGCTTCAGGCATTACGCTCCGATTCCCGCTACCAGAGATGGTTGCAGCAACAAAAGGGAACGTCCCAAGCTTCATCCAGACAATAAATCCGGACAATTGAGGGAGCGCTATGAAACCTGTTCGCTTGGTTTGCGCAAAGGCGGGGTCTACTCTGTTGGCTCTTGGAGTCTTGGTCAGTTCAGCGATAGCGGGTTCAGGGCCCTGTACCACAACCCCAGATTGCGGCCACCACAGATGCGGGCGGTCAGGCCATCGCGCTGTGGCTTGCTACGTAAGGATTTCAGAAGAAGGAAGTGTCGCCACGGTCACAGCCCAGGATTCGATCGGCAATGGAGATGTGTGCGTGACCCCAGGCACGAAGATAGAGTGGTTTACTTCGGATCCAAGCTCGAATTTCACCGTCACTTTTGCCCAGAATCCGTTTGGTCATTCCCCGGCAGCCTCGTTTAGTGGCACCGACGGGGACGCGCCGCAGGGTGGCAAGGTAAGTCATCTACCAGCTAATGCCTGCTACCAATATTCCGTGACACATAGCGCCACTGGGTCGAGTGCGTCTTTGGACCCGAAAGTGATCGTCAAGGGTGGATCTTTTCTGACTTCAGACGCGGCGAAGCCTAAGCCCATGGACAATAAATGAGACGGTCGTGGCCTGGAGAATGTTCGGCTCTTCGGATCGTTACGCGACTTTCACTGGCGTTGTTGATCCTCTAATACGTCGCTGAGAATCCGCTCAGAATCCCATTGTCATCGGTGAACGCCCCGACGATGACATTGTGGTCATTGATCCCGTATCCGAAAGTTCGATCGCCCTTGGGCACGTGAAACTTGTAGACCTTGCCAGCGTGCCGCAGCGCGCCGCCGTAAGTGTCGCCCGTACCTTCCCACGAATAAACAATGTCGCCCAGATTATTAATCGCGGCGGCGTCCGAATTCGGCTCTCCCGGCACATTAATCGTCTTGTAGGTCTTGCCGTTGTAGAGTGACGATTCCGAACTGAAGCTCGAATTCAGCCACACCTCGGTCATCAAGTCAGCGTTGTTAATCCCTCCGCCCAGCGTATCCTGGGCCCCGGGCACGTCCAGCGTCGTGTATTTGCCTCCCTTCAACAGAAACCCATGCGAAACGCCGCTCGAGTCGCCGAAGTTACCGTTGATGTTTCCGTGATCGTTAATCCCCAGAGCCTGCGAACCGGTCGCGTGGGCCGGGCCAATGTCAGTGAACTTTCCCTTCTGATACAAGAACGCCCGCGCCGCATGGCTGGAAGTCGCATAATAACCCACGATCGCCCCACTCTTGTTGATCCCGAAACAGTACGTGTCCGTTCCCTTCGGATCGTCGATTTTCGTCACCTTCTTGCCCGAGAGCGTGAACCCGTGCCGCACTCCGCTGCCGTCGACGTACGATCCAACCATCGCACCTGCGTTGTTGATGCCATAGATCGCCGTGGTCTGCGCCCCGGCAACTTTGATCGTTGTATAGGTGAAGGTCAACGGCGCCTCCGCAAGCGCAGCGACGCATAACAGCGCGACAAACACTACCAAACGCGAGACTCTCATCGATTTCTCCTCGAAAGGACAAAAAAAATGGTCAAGCCGAATTTCCAGCGTAAGAACTATATGTGATCCGAAGCCCCTGTCAATAGAGCCAATCGCCCCTAGCCTCGGCATCCTGAAATACCCACCGACCTTTTAAACCGACATCATCCTGAACGGACGAAGTCCGCGAAGGATCTTGCGCGGACAACCTCAACTCTCACCCCGCCCATACTGCGTGATCTCCCCATCCACCGCGACCGCCACATACTTGTGCGTAGCCAAATCCCGAAACTGCACCACCTGATGCTTCTCACGCGCCAACCGTCCCCACCGGCTAGGCTTCTCACGATTCTGCTCGATGGCCTCAAACATCCGCCCAT
>Ga0209380_10002796_pt1 | contig 11081 bp, 8 predicted proteins | sample HubBroMetageWFT6_FD_188347 | JGI IMG/M metagenome (GOLD analysis project Ga0209380, IMG submission 188347) | Warmed and freeze-thawed soil microbial communities from the Hubbard Brook experimental Forest, New Hampshire - Hubbard Brook CCASE Soil... | ecosystem: Environmental > Terrestrial > Soil...
CCCTGCTCGTTCCGTCCTGTGGAGGTAGATCCGGCTGGTTCAGGCTACTCTGTGACAGGTTAGGCCGGATGTCGTCCCGAGTGGGGACCGATGGTGTTAGAGCGTATGAGCTTATAGGGCCGCCAGCGGTTCAGATCCGGCTGACGGCCTGAAGAGATGACTGACAAGATGATTGCCAACTATGCCTAACACCGCGCCGGGAGCAGAAAGGCTGGCGGGGAGCGTCGACGAAGACGCTTCGCCCGCCGCTCCGGCGCGCCCAGCCACGCGAGCGTGGCGCTGGGCCGCCGTGGCCGTGTTCCTGCTTGTGGTCGTTGTGCTCTTCGACGCCTACCTGCACCTGTCGAGGACGTACGCGGAGAACTCCGACGAGGCCAACATCTTGCTGATGGCCAACGACATGCTGCACGGCAACGTGACGCTGTCCGGGTGGAACGTCTCCGACGTGCCGTTCATCACTACCGAGCTGCCGCAGATCGCGGTGCTCGTGGGCATATTCGGGCTGCGCCTGGGCACCGCGCACATCGCGGCCGCCATGACCTACACCCTCGTGGTGGCGGTCGGCATGCTGCTGGCGAAGGGCAGGGCACGCGGCTGGCCGGCCGTCGCGCGGATGGCGCTCGCGCTCGCCATCATGCTCGCGCCCCAGCCGGGCGTCGGCATCTTCGTGATGATCTTCTCCGTCGGGCACATCGGCACCGCGGTTCCCGTGATGCTGACCTGGCTGGTCATCGACCGGCTGTGGCCGCCGGGGCGGACGACCGTGGCGGACCTGCGGCGGCGCTGGTATGTGCCGGTAATCGTCGCCCTGCTGCTCGGCTGGGCCCTGATGGCCGACCCGCTGGTCCTCGTGATCGCGGTTCTTCCCCTGCTGGCGGTCTGCCTGATCAGGCTGGTGTCCAGCGCGGTGGGTGGCGCGCGCCGTGGCGGCGGGCTGCGCGGGCTGCGCCAGGGCATCGAGGACCGCCTGTTCGAGGTGTCGCTCGCGGTCGCCGCCGGGATCGGCTACGTGATCGTGCTGATCGGCAGAGGGGTGCTCAGCAGCGCGGGCGGCTACCACCAGCAGCCCGTCCTGTACGCCCTCGACGCGACCCGCACGTGGTTCTGGCACTCCCGGGTGGTGGTGCACGGGCTGCTGGAGATGTTCGGCGCCTACTTCGTCCCCGGGCAGGACCCGCAGTACCCGATGACCCACCTGGACCAGGCCATCGCGCTGACCCGCCTGGTCACCGTGGTGCTCGCCGTGTGGGGGGCGTGCGCCATCGCGCGCCGGATGTTCTTCCGCGACGCGGACTTCGTCAGTCAGCTGCTGCTCGCGGGCATCATCGCGAACATCTTCGCCTACATTCCGAGCACGCTCGCGGCCCACACCGCGCTGAACACCAGGGAGATCGCGCCGGTGCTGCCGTTCGCGGCGGTGCTCGCCGGGCGGATGCTCGGCGACCGGCTCGTCTCAGGTCCGCTCGCCTCGGTCAGACTGCCGCGCTTCGCCCGGTCCGGCGGCGCCGGCGCGAGCGCGAGCGCGCACAGCCTGCGGGTCCGGCTGATCGCGATACCGCTGGTGGCGCTGTTCGGCTGGTACAGCTACGGGCTGTTCCGGCAGGCGAACACCCCGCCCGCCCCTGAGCCGCTTGCGAAGCTCGCGCAGTTCCTCGAGGACAATCACCTGCACTACGGGCTCGGCGGCTACTGGGAAGCGAGCGTGCTCACGGTCGAGACGGGCGGCACCGTCACGGTGCGGGCGGTCACGCCGGCCTGCATGCAGCCGTACAAGTGGGAGTCCAAGCCGAGCTGGTACGACGCGAAGCTCAACTCGGCCAACTTCGTCCTGCTCAGCCAGGAGCCCGGGTACTTCACCCAGTTCGCCGTGAACGGCGTCGCACTGCAGCTGCTGAACAACTGGTACGGCCCGCCGGCCTACCCGGCCGGCTGGCCGCACTATCACAGGTTCGGCGGCTACTACTGGGCACCGGCGTCCAAGCCCCCGCACGAGCTTGTGAAGATCTACTACTACACCGCACGCGAGTACCCAGGGAACCTGCTCAAGCAGCTGCCGCGGATCGCCAAGGTGATGAATTCGCCGACCGTCGCGTGCAGTTAGTCCGGGTACTCTTTACCGGAACACCAGAAAGCCGGGGCCTGAGCTCACGGCCGAATCCGAGAGGTTCTTGATGCGACGCGCAGCCGCGCTTGTAGCGCTCCCCCTGCTCGCAGCCGTGGCCGTCGCCGGCTGCAGCTCGTCGTCCACGGCTAAGTCGAGCCCGTCGACCGCCACCACGAACAGCGTGGTGACCGCCACGGGGAGCTTCGGCGCCGCTCCGAAGGTGACGATTCCCTCGGAGAAGGCAGCGCCAGCGCTGTTCACGAAGACGGTCATCCAGGGCAGCGGCACGAAGCTGACCACGGCGCAGACCCTGGAAGGCAACTTCGTGCTCTACGACTGGAGCGGCACGACGCACAAGCTGCTCGGCAGCACCTACGGCTCGGGTGGGCCGACGCTGTTCGCCGGCCAGATGATCCCCGGCCTGGAGACGGCCCTCATCGGCCAGAAGCTCGGCAGCCGGGTGCTCGCCGTGATCCCGCCCAAGGAGGCCTTCGGCACCTCGGGGAACTCGTCGATCGGCGTCAAGGGCACGGACACGCTGGTCTTCGTCATCGACCTGGACAAGTCGTACAGCAACACCGCCGGCGTGCCTGGCGCGCAGACCTCCAACGGCGGCGGCGCACTGCCGACCGTCACCACGCCGTTGGGCAAGGCGCCGGTCATCACGATCCCGGCCAGCTCCCCGCCGAAGTCTCTCACGGTCAAGACCCTGATCAAGGGCACCGGACCGGTGGTGAAGAGCAGCCAGGAACTGATGGTGCAGTACACCGGCGTCATCTGGCGCACCAAGAAGGTGTTCGACTCCTCCTGGTCGCGTAAGCAGCCGTACACGACCGAAATCGGCGTCGGCCAGGTCATCAAGGGCTGGGACACCGGGCTGGTCGGCCAGACCGTGGGCAGCCGGGTGCTGCTGGTCGTCCCGCCAGCGGACGGCTATGGCAGCGCCGGCTCGTCGGCCGCGGGCATCAAGGGCACCGACACCCTGGTCTTCGTCGTCGACATCATCGCCGCCGTCGGCTAACCGGCTCACGCCGGCTAACCCCGCTAGACCGTCAGCAGGCCGGCCGCCGCGCGGCCGGCCGCGGCGGCCGCGAGGAAGTACGCGAGGTCCTCGTCAAGGCCGCGGCCCATGGTGGACAGCGGCACCGGGCACGCCCGCAAGGCTGACTCGAGGCCGTCCACAGGAACGCGCACCAGCCGGTGCCGCAAGGCGAGCGGCGCGACGTCGGCCGCCACCCGCGACCCGAGCGGCTCGGGGAGTTCGGGCACCGCCACGTCGCACGCCGCGAGCGCCACGCGGCCGTAGGCGGTGATGCTGTGGTGCGACACCCCCTGGTGCCTGGACCGGGGATCGGCATCCGACAGCCGCAGCGACGCCACCGGCCGTCCGCCGAGCACCGCCGCCGCGTTCACCGCCTCGCCCGCGGCCACGCCGGAGAAGCCCCACCGGGTCCCGGTGCCGAGGTTGCCAGGTCCCTGCGCGACCACCGCCACGTCGGCCCCGGCCACGTGCCGCGCGGCGAGCAGCCCGCTGTGCACGGTCACCGCCTCCAGGTCGCCGCCGAACGACTGCCCCGTCGTCACCGTCGCCGCCAGCCAGCCCGCCTCGCGCAGCCCCGCGACCGTCCGGGAGAACCACGCGGGCAGCGCCCCGCCGTCCTGCATGACGTACACCGCCCGGCACGACGGCCGCGCCGCGAAGAGGCCGGCCAGCACCGCGGGCAGCGCTGAGTGCAGGTCCGCGACCACCACCGGCATCCCGTCGACGGATCCGGCGTCCCGCAGCAGCTCGTGGTGCGGCGACCCCTGCTCCTCGACGCTCGACACCATGACCTGCAGGGGCGTATACCGAGATTTCACGATATGCCCCGTATCGGGACGATCCGAATCGGCAGGCAGCCGGCCGGGGATCGCGACCACGAACGCGTAGCCGCCGGTGCCGAGGCCGCGCTGGAGGGCGCCCACGTTGAGCAGCACCCGGTCGCCGACACGCGGCGCGCCCGTCAGGACCGGGTACGCCAGCGCGCGAACCTCCGCCCCGTCCACGGATACCATGATCTCGGCTGCTCCTTGCCATTCGCGCCGCAATGCCGTCACGGTCCCGCTTCGCCATCGGATCACGACGGCAGACTAGAACACATCAGGGAGGACGCGATGTCGAAGCGCAGGACCGAGCGCCTGCTGTCCATCGTCGTCCTGCTGCTGGACTCCCGCCGGTACCTGACCGCCGAGGAGATCCGCGCCGCGGTGCGCGGCTACCCCGACGAGCACGAGGCCTTCAAGCGGATGTTCGAGCGCGACAAGGAGGAGCTCAGGGAGCTGGGCATCCCGCTGGAGACCGGCGTGAACAACGCGCTCGACGAGGAGCCCGGCTACCGCATCAAGAAGCAGGATTACGAGCTCCCCGAGATCAGGCTCGAGGCCGACGAGGCGGCGGTGCTCGGCATCGCCTCCCGGGTCTGGCAGAGCGCCGCGCTGGCGGGCGCCGCCGCAGGCGCCCTGCTCAAGCTCAAGGCCGCGGCCCCGCCAGGCTCCGACCAGGACGACGACAAGCAGAGCCTCGGCATCGAGCCCCGGCTGAGCACCCAGGAGCCCGCGTTCGGCCCGCTCTGGGAGGCCGTCAGGGACCACCGCCCGGTGACGTTCGACCACATCGCCGGCGGCCGCTCCACCGCGACCAAGCGGGAGCTCGAGCCCTGGGGCGTGGTCAACAGGAGGGGCCGCTGGTACGTGGCCGGCCACGACCGCACGCGGAACGCCCCGCGGGTCTTCCGGCTCAGCCGCATCACCGGCCCGGTAAAGATGGCCGGCCCGGCGGGCAGCGTCACCGTCCCGCCGGACGCGGACGTCCGCGAGCTGGTGAAGAGCTGGGACGTCTCGCCGGCCCGCGACCTCACCGCGGTGCTCAAAGTCCGCGCGGGCGCCGGTTTCGGACTGCGCCGCTGGGCGAGCGAGGTCGCGCCGGACGAAGTACAAGGGTGGGACCGGGTCACGGTGAGCTTCGCCGACGTGCCCTGGTACGCGGACCACCTCGCCTCGTTCGGCCCCGACGTCATGGTGCTCGAGCCGCCGGACCTGCGCGAAGCGGTCATCCGCCGGCTCAAGGGAGTCCTCGCGTGAGCGGCAGCACGAGCCAGCCACGCATGGTTACCTCAGCCGAGCGGCTGCGCCGCTTGCTCGCGCTGGTCCCGTACGTGGTCAGCAGGAAGGTCGTGAGCCTGTCGGAGGCCGCCACCGCCTTCGACATGACCGAACGCGAGCTGATCGACGACCTGAACCTCGCCTGGTGCGTGGAGCTCAAGTCGCCGGAGCCGTACTGCCCGATCGACCTGTCCTACGAGGGCGGCGAGATCACGGTCAGCCAGGCCGAGTCGATCGCGCGCCCGCTGCGGCTGGCGGCCGACGAGGCGAGCGCGCTGCTCGTCGCGCTGCGGATGCTGGCTGAGATCCCCGCCGACGGTTCCGCGGTCGGCCGGCTGATCGCCAAGATCGAGGGTGCGGCCGGCGCGAGCGCCGCGGCGAGCTCCCAGGTGATGATCCAAGTCGATAGTCGCAGCGTTCGCGGCCTGGCCGCGAAGATCAGCACTGCTCTGGGCGCGGGCAGGCGCCTGCACCTGCGCCACTACGTGCCTGGCCGTGCCGCGCCGACCGAGCGCGACGTGGACCCGATGCGGCTCCTGGTGGTGGAGGGCCGCACGTACCTGGAAGGCTGGTGCCGGCTGGCCGAAGGGGTGCGGCTATTCCGGCTCGACCGGATACTCGACCTGGACGTGCTCGACGTGCCAGCCGAGGTGCCCGCCGAGGCTGAGCAGAAGGACGTGGACGCCGGGCTGTTCCGCCCGTCGGAGTCCGACGAGCGGGTGGAGCTTGAGCTGGCCGCCGACGCGCGCTGGGTGGCCGAGTACTACCCGTGCGAGTCGGTTACCGAGGCTGGCGAGGGACGCCTGCGCGCCGTGCTGCGCACCCCGGACACCAGCTGGGTGCGCCGCCTCGCGCTGCGCCTGGGGGAGGACGCCCGGGTGCTGGCCCCCGCCGCGCTGGCCGACGAGGTCCGCGCCGCCGCGGCCGAGGCCCTCGCCCTCTACACCTAAACACCTGCCTGCCGGCCTGGCCTTACGGTGAGGCACTACCCTTTAGGACGTGCTGAACGGAGAGCCGGGAAAGGTGGCGGCGGCCACGCCCGACGCACCGGAGGTCGCGGCCGCGGACGGCGAGCAGCCGCCTGGGGCGCCAGACCCGCGGCGGCTGACGGCCGCCAGGGCGCGGCTCCTCTGGGCGGGCGCGCTCGTCGTCGCGGCGGTGGCGCTGTTCTGGTGCTACCTGCTCCAGTCGCGGACCACGGCGGTGAACTCCGACGCCGCCGGCATGGTGCTGCAGGGCTGGGACATGATGCACGGCAACGTGCTACTGCGCGGCTGGTTCGTCGCCGACGTGTCGTTCTCCACGTTCGAGATCCCGATAGACGGCCTGGTCGCGGTGGTCCACGGCCTCGGCCCCGATGTCGCGCACATCACCGCCGCGATCGTCTACACGCTGCTCGTGCTCAGCGCCGCGCTGCTCGCCAGGGGGACCGCGCGCGGCGCCGAGGGCATCGTCCGGGCGGTCCTCGCCGGAGGCATCCTGGTGGCGCCCGGCTACATCCCGGGCACGCACGTCCTGCTGCTGGCCCCCGATCACACCGGCATCGGCGTGCCGATCTTGCTGACGCTGCTGTTCTTCGACCGCGCGCGGGAACGCTGGTGGGCGGTCGCGGGGACGGTGCTGCTGCTGGTCTGGGCGCAGGTCGACGACCCGCTGGCTACGTACGCCGCGGCGGTGCCGATAGCGCTGGTCTGCCTGGTCCGGGCGGCCCTGCCATTGGTGCGGCGCCGGCGGCCCGGCTGGTACGACGCGGGGCTGGCGGCGGCCGCCGTCGTTTCCGTGGGCCTGACCAGGCTGGCGGTGCACGGTATCAGTGCGGCGGGCGGCTACCAGATGCACGCCCTGAAGGTGCGTCAGTCCATCCCGGTCTCCCTGTGGGGGGAACAGGTCAAGCTGACCGTGCAGAACGTGCTGATCTTGTTCGGCGCGGACTTCTGGGAGCAGCCGACCGCGATCAGGACGGCGATCGCGGTGCTGCACCTGGCCGGGTTCCTGCTCGCCCTCGCCGGGCTGCTGGCCGGCATCGCCTGCCTGTTCCGCAGCGCCGACCGCATCACGCAGGTGCTGACCGTCGGCACCCTGGTGGTGCTCGTGGCGGCCACGTTCGCGACGCACATGGTCCTGCTGCAGAGCGCGCACCAGATCGCCGTCGTGCTGCCGTTCTGTGCGGTCCTCGCGGGCCGCACGGTCGGCTCCTGGCTGGCGCGCCGCCGGCTGCAGAGACTCGCGCTGACGCCGGTGCTCACCGCCGTGCTCGCCGGTTACCTGGCGGCTCTCGGCTGGGCAGCGGCGCAGCCGAAGCGGCAGGCCGAGACCCAGCAGCTCGCCGACTGGCTGGTGGCCCACCACCTGACCGACGGGCTCGCCAAGTACTGGGCGGCGTCCAGCACCACGCTGTCCAGCGGCGGGCAGGCCCTCGTCGTCCCCACCGCCGATCTCGGGAAACAGCCGTACACATGGGTCGCGAAGGGCAGCTGGTACGACCCCGCCGCCTCCCGCGCGACGTTCGTCGTGGCCATCCCCGGACCGGGCAACGCGTACGCCTTCCCCGAGGCGGGCGTCCGGCAGACCTTCGGCAAGCCCGCGCGCGAGTACCGCGTCGGCCAGTACGTAATCATGGTCTGGGACAAGAACCTGCTGCTCCAGGTAAGCAAGCCGGGGCGGGCGTGAACGGGATGGTGCTTTGGTGCAGCGGGCCAGCCATGACTCCGTGACCGCCACGGCGGGAGCCGCGACCGATGCGGACCGGCGCGGTCCGCGGCGGTTCGCCGTCCGGCGGTCCGTGCTGGCCTGGGCGGGCGGCCTGCTGCTCGCCGCGGCCGCCCTGTTCACCTTGTACCTGCGCCAGTCGCTGGTCGGGCCGTTCAACGCTGACGGCGCCTCCACCATGCTTCAGGCACAGGCGATGCTGCACGGCAACCTGCTGCTCAAGGGCTGGTGGATCGCCGACGCCTCGTTCTACACGACCGAGCTGCCTGAGTACATGATCGTGACGGCCCTGCGCGGGCTGCGGCCTGACGTGGTGCACATCTGCGGGGCGCTCACCTACACGCTGATGGTGCTGCTCGCCGCGATGCTGGCCAGGGGCAAGGCGAAAGGCCGGGAGGGCCTCGTCCGCGCGCTGGTGGCCGGCGGGATCATGCTGGCGCCGAGCGTGCTCGGCGGCACCGAGGTCTTCCTCCAGGAACCCAACCACGCAGGCACGGCGGTGCCGATCCTCGCGCTGTTCCTGCTCCTCGACCGCGCCCCAGAACGCTGGTGGGTGCCGCCAGTGGCCTGCGTGGTGCTTGCCGCGGTCCAGATCGGGGACCAGCTCGGGCTCGTCGCGGCCACCGCGCCGATCGCCGGCGTCGCCGCGGCCCGTCTTGCCATGCTGGCGCTGCGGCGCCGGCCGCTGCGGGAGTACTGGTACGACGCGGCGCTCCTCGTCGCGGCCGCGGCATCCTACGAGCTGGCCAACGTCTCGCTACGAGCGATCCGCAAGTTCGGCGGCTACTACCAGGAGCCGCTCCCGAAGCAGCTGATCGCGCCGATGTCACAGGTCCGCGGCAACCTGCACGTGATGCTCCAGTCGATCCAGCTGCTGTTCGGCGCCAGCTACCAGGGCAGGCACCCGCAGCTGAACCTTTCGGCCGAACTGCACTGGGCGGGGCTCGGCCTGGCCGCGGCGGGGCTGGCTGTCGCCGTCGTGACGTTTTTCCCGAGCCGAACTTTCCCCAGCCGGACGGACCGGGTGTCGCAGATCCTCGCCGCGGCGACGATCTGCACGCTGGTCGCGGGCGTCTTCGGCACCCTGGTCCAGTCGCTGGCCTACACGCACGAGGTCGCGATCCTGCTGCCGCTCGGGGCGGTGCTCGCGGGCCGGATGCTGCCGCCGCTGCTGCCCGCGCGCTGGTGGGATGCCGACCCCGAGCGCCCTAAGCGCTCCGGGCGGCCCGCGACGGTCGTGTTCTCTGTGCTAGGCGTGTGGCTCGCGGCCGGCCTGGCGGCGCTGTGCTTCGCCGCCAGCTGGGCGCCCCTCGCCCCCCCTCAGCAGCAGCTGGCGACGTGGCTCGCCAGCCACCACTACACAGAAGGCCTGGCCGCATACTGGCAGGCCAACTCCACCACGGTGGTCACCGGCGGCCAGGTCCTCGTCGCGCCGGTCACGCCGGAGTCGCTCGACGTCAGGCACTGGGAGTCGTCGAGCGCGTGGTACGACCCCGCGCAAAGCAGGGCCGACTTCGTGATCGCGGCGAGCGACCCCAGCGTCCCGCCGGGCGGCCTGAGCATCCCGACGGTGCGCAAGCGCTTCGGCCAGCCGGCCCGGGAGTACACGGTGGGGCCGTACGTGGTCATGGTCTACGACTACAACCTGCTGACCAAGCTAGGGGGCCGCGCCTTCCCCGGCGTCCCCGGTACGGGCTAGCGGTCGCCGGCCGGGGCGCCAGGCTTGCGGCCGATCACGAGGAACTGCTTGCCGAGCAGCCGCCACAGCACCGGAGTCCGCACATAGGTCCTGGTCAGCGCCGCCGACGGCGGCAGCACGCCGCGGAAGGAGAAGGGCAGGAACCGGGGCGCCACCGACTCCACCTCGAACCCGGCGGCGTAGACGTGCTCCTCGATGCCGATGTGGCTGAGGATGACCGTGTGGTCGGCGCAGTCGAAGTAGTTCTTCGCGCAGTACCGGAAGTTCGGGCCCATGATCGCGATCCGGCCGCCCGGCTGCATCGCGTCGCGCAGCTTCGCCAGCACCGTGCCCACCGAGTCCTGGTCCGGCAGGTGCTCGAGGAAGTTCGACAGGAAAACGCCGTCGAAGTGCTCCCGCGGCAGTTCGACGTCCATGATGTCGCCGATGATCATTTTCACGCCAGCCGATTCGAGGTCACCCTGCCTGACGAGGTCGACGCCCCACCGGTCATCGGCGGGCACCGCGGTGATGAACTCGCCGCGGCCGGCCGCCGGGTCGAGCACGCTGCGCGGTTCGCCGAGCCGTCTGTGGATATACCGGGCGATTTCGTTCCAGACCTTCTGCCTGCTGGCCTGGTCGACGTCGCGGAACCGGTACGCGTAGAGCCGCTCATAGTTGATGCCGCTCGCGGGCGGTGCCGTGGCTGTCGGGGTCTCGAGACTGCGGGCTGCCATAAGGGGACTATATAAAGAGGCGTGGAGTGAATGATCAGCCTCTCCAAGAGACGGTTAAGGTATGTCGCCCTCGTTCGTCCGCCCGCCATGCCGAGACGGCCGACGCCGGTACAGTCACATCCGTACGTTCCGGACTGAGAGACTGGCTTTACCAGGAACGACGGGAAACATCGCGAGGACAGCGCCACAAGGGGCGGGTCGGTTGGATTGAGCAGCACTTCGGTGACGCCGGCGACGGCGGCCGGCGGCCATCGGGCAGGCCGGCGCCCGGTCCGCGGCGGGCTAGCCTGGGCGGCCGGCACGGTGGTCGTGGCCGTCGTGCTGTTCGCCGCCTACCTGCTCCAGTCGCGGACCATCCCGGCGGGACCCGACGGCGCCTCGATCGACCTACTGTCCTGGGACATGCTGCACGGCAACCCGCTGCTGCGCGGCTGGTGGGTCGCGGACGTGACCTTCTACACGACCGAGCTGCCGCAGTACATGCTGCTCGAGTCGGCGCGCGGGCTGAACGCCGGCCTCGCGCACCTCGGCGGCGCGATGACCTACACGCTGCTGGTGCTGCTCGCGGCGTTCCTCGCGCGCGGCAGGGCCCGCGGCGCGGCCGGCGTGGTGCGCGCGGTGACCGGCGGCGCGATCATGCTGGCCCCGCAGCTCGGCGACGGCACCCAGACGCTCATGCAGGGGCCCGACCACACCGGCACCGCGGTGCCCG
>Ga0209380_10002798_pt1 | contig 11080 bp, 10 predicted proteins | sample HubBroMetageWFT6_FD_188347 | JGI IMG/M metagenome (GOLD analysis project Ga0209380, IMG submission 188347) | Warmed and freeze-thawed soil microbial communities from the Hubbard Brook experimental Forest, New Hampshire - Hubbard Brook CCASE Soil... | ecosystem: Environmental > Terrestrial >...
TGGGTTCGCCTTCTGCGCTCGCTGAAGGCGGAAGACTGGCGACGCACCTTCCGCCATCCCCAGCTTGGCGAAGTAAGTCTTGAAAAAAATCTCGTGCTCTACGCCTGGCACGGACGCCATCATGTGGCCCACATCACCGGGCTGCGCGAGCGAAACGGCTGGTAGCGGGCTACATCCTGCCAAACTTCCACACCAGATAACTGCAGGACTCTCGCAGCACGGCGTATATTCGCTGCAGTGCACTGTGCGGACGCGAGTCAGGACGAGGAGCGACATACACGGGTGATATACCCTCGTGTTCGAGCAACTTCTTGATGCGAAAAACATGATAAGCGTCACTGACCGCCACGCAACTGTGCAGTCCGTTGGCGCGCATGATCACTGCCACCCGGACCGCGGATTGAGCCGTATCGGAACCCTGCGTCTCGGCAATCAAGTTCCGCTCCGGAATTCCACGGTGCATTAAGTAATCACGTCCCACGCCGCCTTCGCTGAAGCTGGGATCGGAAGCCGCGCCACCGGTAGTGATGACCACCGGCGCAATGCCCCTATGAAAAAGATCGAAGGAATGATCCAGACGCGCGCGCCACACCGGCGAAGGATGACCCGCGTACTCTGCCGCGCCAAAAACTACGATCGCGTCCGCGGGGTGCACTTCCTGCAGCGAGCCTTCATGCACGACGCGAGCCGCGGTGAGCGCAAGAAACGTCGCCAGCGCAAGCAAGCCCAACGCTTCCAGCCGCAGCAGCCAGCGGCCGGGCTCACGCCGGGTGACAAGGTCTTGTTTCATCCGTTGGCAAAAAAGGTCGAAATCTCGTCCGCGGGAATTGCGCCCTCGCGCATCACTCGCCACCGCGCCCCTTCATCCGTCAAATCAATGATGGTAGAAGGAATATCGCGAGGCGAAGTGCCCCCATCCACAATGATGTTAATCCGCCCGTGGAGCTGTGCGTGCACCTGCTCGGCGCTGGTGCACTCCGCCGCACCGCTCAGATTCGCCGAGGTGGCGGTGATCGGAATCGCGGCCGCCGTTACCACCGCCAGCGGAATCTTCGCATTGGGCACGCGCAGTGCAACGTTGCCCGTGTTGGCAGTGACCTTCAGGGGCAACCGAGATCCCGCTTTCACGATAATGGTCAGCGGTCCCGGCCAGTATTTCCGCGCCAGCGCATAGAACTCCTCCGGGAGGGCCTTTGCGAGCTCCTCCGCGTGATCCACGCTTTCGATCAGCAACGACAACGGTTTGTGACGCGAACGCGTCTTGATGTCATACACCCGGTCAACCGCGCGCAGGTTGAATGGATCGGCCGCCAGCCCATAGAACGTATCCGTCGGCATACCCAACACTTCGCCTGCCCGAATCTGATCGGCGGCGTACTTTACCAGGGAACTCTCAGGGGACTCACTATTGATTTTTACGATTTCGGCGCGCACGGCGCTCCCTTCCTGCCTGCTTCTCGTCTGAAGAATTTTGCCCGTGAAACTTACCATAATACGGCAAAGGGCCGCAAAGTGGGTGAACGGCGTATCATGCACTCAAATCATTCATGAATAGACCTCCAGAACCAGCTCTGAGTGTGCAGCACCGGCTACGCCGCATTGAAGGACGTCACAACCCTCTGGTCAAGCAACTGCGCCAGGCGTTTTCGCGCTCCGAACTCACCGACGCCGGAGACTGTGCCATCGAGGGTTTGCGGATTCTGGAAGAGGCCATCCGCAGCGGTCTGCGTTTCAGTTCGGTGTTCTTCCGCGAGTCCGCGCAAGACCGGGCCAACCGTCTCCTGCCTCAGATCGGCGCTCAGGTCGAAACCCTTCTGCTTCCCGACAAATTGTTCGACAGCCTCGTCCCCAGTGAATCCCCGCAAGGCGTAGCCGCGCTCGTCCGCCTGAAAGAATTCTCTCTCGACGATGTCGCGGAACGCCTTCAGGTAGGCCCGCTTGTGGTTCTCGCGGGCCTACAGGATCCGGGCAACCTCGGCACCATCCTCCGCTCGTCGGAAGCTTTTGGCAGCGCCGGTGTGGTCCTCGGCGAAGGTACCGTCAGCGCATTCAATTCCAAAGTGGTTCGCGCCTCCGCAGGATCCGTCTTTCGTCTGCCTATCATTCACGGTCAGGGCAAATCAGGAACAGCAAAGCTGGAAGAAGTTTCCCAGAAGCTTCGATCGCAAGGAGTGCGCCTGATCGCAACCTCCTCGCACAAAGGCACGCCGCTCGATCAAGCAGATTTGGCGAGCCCCGCGGCAATCTTCTTCGGCAACGAAGGCTCCGGCCTGCCCCGCGACCTGATGGCGAAAATGGACGAAGTGATCGCCATCCCGCACACTCCGCAGGTCGAATCCCTGAACGCGGGCGTGGCTGCCAGCATCGTATTGTACGAAGCCGCAAGGCAAAGAAAGTAAGCTCTTGGCCATTGGCTCTTGGCCTTTAGCTGAAAAGCCAGGAACTGGAGCTAAAAGCTCGTTATGGGCCTTTTCGACCCCCTTCCGAACCCGACGACCACCACCGACCGCACCCGTCCGCTGGCCGACCGCATGCGCCCGCGTACGCTCGACGAGTACGCCGGCCAGGAACAGTTAATCGGTCCCGGCAAACCTCTCCGCACGCAAATCGAGCGCGATGACACCGGCTCTCTCATCTTCTGGGGACCGCCCGGAACAGGCAAGACGACTCTCGCCAAGATCATCGCGAAGATGACCAAAGCGGAGTTTGTCGAATTCTCCGCCGTCCTGGTTGGGATCAAAGAAATTAAGCAGGTCATGGCCGACGCCGAACGTGCCCGCCAATACGGCACTCGCACCATTGTTTTCATCGATGAGATTCACCGCTTCAACAAAGCCCAACAGGATGCGTTCCTGCCTCACGTGGAAAAAGGCAACATTCGCCTGATCGGCGCCACTACCGAGAATCCCTCCTTCGAGATCAATGCCGCCCTGCTTTCGCGCTGCCGGGTTTACATCCTGCAGCCGCTTTCTGAAGATCAGATCGTTCGGCTCCTCAGGCGTGCACTTACCGACGAAGAACGCGGCCTGGGGATGATGCAGTTACGCGTGTCCGACGAGATCCTCAACAGGATCGCCAGCTACACCAGCGGCGATGCCCGGAGCGCCTACAACGTGTTGGAAGTTGCGGCCGGCCTGGCGCAGCCGTCCGGAACTCAGCCTGCAGAAATCACAGACGGCATCGTCCGCGACGCGCTCCAGAAACGCGTGCTGCTCTACGACAAAGCCGGCGAAGAACACTACAATCTGATCTCGGCGCTGCACAAATCCGTGCGCAACAGCGATCCCGACGCCGCCCTCTACTGGCTCGGACGCATGATCGAAGCCGGCGAAGATCCGCTCTACATCGCGCGCCGCGTCGTTCGCATGTCGGTCGAAGACATCGGCCTCGCCGATCCGAACGCGCTCTCACTCTGCATGGCCGCGCGCGACGCCGTCGATTTCATCGGCATGCCTGAAGGCAATCTCGCGCTCGCGCAAGCCGTTGTCTACCTTTCTGTAGCGCCCAAATCCAATGCGCTCTACACGGCGTATGGTGACGTGCAGCACGATATCGAACAAACCGCCGCCGAACCCGTCCCACTGCACTTGCGCAATGCCCCCACCAAACTGATGAAGGGTTTGGACTACGGTAAAGGCTATCAATACGCCCACGACGTCGAAAGCAAGGTCGCCAACATGCAATGCCTCCCGGACAATCTGCGCGACCGCGTCTATTACCGCCCGACCAAGGAAGGGATCGAAAAACGCATTCGCGACCGGATGGACGAGATCAAGCGCCTCCGTCTGCCGGGAACCGCAGGCCCTAGCGGTCGCCAAAACACCGAGTCTTAGCGCCTCCGCTCAGCATCGAAAGAATACCGTTATTCTGTCAGGGGTTTGACCATGGCCACGCTTCCCTCAAATTTGTTCGACGACGTTTTCCCGCCTCGGCCCCAACTCGACACCCAGGTAGAAAGCCTGCAAAAACTGCAAAAGGCTGCGCAAAAGATCAGCTCAATTCTCGACCTCGATCAGCTTATCGATAACATCGTGAACGAGGTATCCCATTCCTTCGGCCTTCTGGAAAGCAGCGTCTATCTTCACGACGAAGCTCGCGGAGAGATGGTAATGGGTGGCGTCCACGGCTGTTCCTTGCACCGCAAGGGTTTCCGGCTGAAGATTGGCAAGGAAGGAATGGTCGGCTACGTCGCATCCACCGGCCAGATGCGCTATGCCCCGGATGTGCGCAAAGACGAATATTATGTCGCCTGTGAGCATTCAACTCATTCGGAAGTGGCGATTCCACTTCACGTTGGGCAACGCCTCGTAGGAGTGTTCACCGCATCTCACCCCGATCTCGACGCTTTTCCCCGCCAACAGCTCAGGCTCCTTCAGGCCCTGTGCGATCACATGGCGGTCGCGATCCATAACGCACGCCGCTTCCAGTTGGAACGTAGCGAGCGCGAAGCCATGAGTCTCGAAGCTCAGGAAGCTCGCGCCATGCAGCAAGCTCTTCTACCCAAGGCCTCGCCTTACGTGCCGGGCTTTGCCATTTCCGGTCTCAGCATTCCTGCCCGCGCCGTCGGTGGAGATTGGTACGACTTCATCCCATTTCCCGATGGCCGTTGGGGATTGGTACTAGCCGATGTCTCCGGAAAGGGCACTGCCGCCGCGCTGCTCATGTCAGCTACTCGTGGAATGCTGCGTTCTCTGGCGGAAGCATGTTGCACTCCCGCCGAGGTTTTAACCAAACTCAACAGCTTGCTGGTGGAAGACTTTCCCGCGGGGAAATTTGTCACCCTTGTGTATGCCGTTCTTGATCCCGCTTCCCGCAACCTCACGTTTGCAAGCGCAGGACATTTGCGTCCTCTTTTAATCGACGAAACAGGACCTCGCTTCCTCGACACCGAACGCGGACTGCCGCTCGGCTTGAGTTGCGGAGACTATTCAGAAAGCACTGTCGCTCTATCTCCGGGTTCGCGTCTCGTCTTCTACAGCGACGGAATCAGCGAAGCATCCAACTTAGAAGAAGAAGAATACGGACTGGACCGCCTGGTTCAGCACGTCTCCTGCTCTCAGGCTTCCGCGATCACCATCCTGGATGATGTCAGGGCCTTCGCCAACGGCGTGATCCTCAGCGATGATGCGAGCGTGATATTCCTCAAGGTCAGTCCTTAGAAAAGTCAGTGGGGAATGCGGCCCATCAGAATTGCTGCATTTTCCTGAAGGATCATGCTCCTCAAGAATCAACGAATTAAAGAATCAACGAATTAAAGAGTCTAGCGACCCATCAGCACAATCCTAAGCCCGGTTTATATTCCTCGCTTCGGCCCGTCGCCGCAGTGAGCGGGGGGCGGAGTGAAGAAAATGATAAGGGTGGCGAGCGCCAGTACGGCCACGATGAAGATGCTGCCTTCCGGACCAGTCACTCCGCCGCTCCAAATGGGTTTCCCCACGGGATGCGTGGCGAGGAGATGGTGCTGTACCATAGTTCCGCTGTCAGCGACGCCGTAGAGAAACGACTGGCCCCAGTCCCACGAGGTGTGGAACCCAATCGCCCACCATAGAGAGCCGGTGCGCCAAAGACTGAAGCAGAAGACCATCGACGCCAGGCCAGCAGAAAGCAGTCCGATCGGCGACTCGCCCGGGTTGCTGCCGTGGCCGAGGCCGAAAAGGATGGAGAAGATGGCGGCTGCGGTCCAGAAGCCCAAGACCTTGCTGTAGCGGCTTTTGAGGGCCAATTCGTAGATGCAGCTCAGACCGCGAGTGAGCGTGTACTGCAGGTAGCCGCGGGTGAGGTACTCCTCGAGCAGGCCCACCAGGAAGAAGCCGAGCAGCCAGATTGTCCCGTAACGGAAAATGTCGCTGCCGTAGAGCAGGCGGTTATCGATGACCAGCAGTCCGCTCTTCCACAGCGTCACGATAAGCAGCGAAAGACAAGTAATACCCCAGCCCAGACCGGCCAGAAAGTATTGTGGGAATGTGCCCCGGCCCCCGAGGCCATAAACGGAGTTGGGGCGCCGCTCGATCTTCGACATAATCCAGGTAATGAAGAGGACAACCAGAAAGGGGACGAACTCGCTGCTCAGCGAACGCGAAACGGACAGTTCCGCGCCAGTGGCCTTCGCCGCCTCGGCAGCGGGCGGATGGAGTTTGTGACCAATGATGTTTGCACAGAAGATCAGGGCAGCAAAAAGAGCGATGAAAATGAGCAGGCTCCATCCCGCCCGCAGTCCGTCCTTCCCCATGAAGATCTTGTCGAGGGCCGACGGCTGCGTAGGAATAATAGGAGTGATTGATGTGGGTGAAACGGGTTCGGAGGGTATCAGCGCTGCGTCATTGTTCAAAAGGGGGGCCCTCGTGGGAAGAGTCTATCTTATTCCTTAGTCCCTGCCGTCTCAGCGGAAGCGCTTCCGATGCTCCTTGAGAATGCAGCGGTCCATCACGACGAAGATCCCCGCCTGGCGCGCCTGCTCCGCGGCCTTCTCATGAATCACATCCTCCTGCATCCAGATCGCCGGAACCTTCAATTGGATAGCCTGATCCACGACCTTTTCTACGAACTCGGGCCGGCGAAAAATGTTCACGATCTCGATCTTCTCCGGCACTTCCAGCAGCGAAGCATATGCCTTCTCGCCCAAAGCAGATTCAATCCAAGGATTCACCGGGATGATGCGATACCCGTGGCTCTGCATGTAGGCGGAAACCCCATGACTCACCCGCATCGGATCATCAGAAAGTCCGACCACCGCGATGGTTTTTGCGCGCTTCAATAACTCAGTCACGGGATCAGTTGGGGCAAGCGCTGCTGTCATTTTGTTTGTCGTTGTTAGCAAGCGCTTTGTGCGCAGCGAAAGCTTTGCCCCGAGCGGAGTCCAGGGAATCTTGTGCGAGCCGCGCGGATGTGCCGCGTTCTTAGCGACCCACAAATCGCGCGGGCGGCTCGCGTCTCTATTTCTTGTTGGCCGCGTCCAGCTTCTGCTTGTACATCTTCAATGCCAGCTTGCGCACCGTTTCAGAAATTTCTTTGTTATTGGAGATGTTCTTCAAATCCTGCACCATCAAATGTTTCATCAGACCTAATCCCAGATCCAGCGGAGTGCGTGGATTAGCCACCAGATTCCGCACCACGATGTAGTTCTTCATGAACCGTCGCTTCAGAGGAATTTGCCGCAGCACCGCTTCTAATACGTTTTTCTGCAGGGCAAACTTTTCCACTTCTCCGTCGGAAAGTTTCGGCGCTTCCAACACCGCCAGCGCAACCACCTTCGTGCCGTCGCGAATCAGGAGCGAGCGTTCCTCTTTGTTGCCCTTCAGCGCCAGTTGGATGCGGCCCTTCACGTCCAGTCGGTTGATTTTCTGCATCGAATTGTCGCGCTTCGCTGGGACGGGAGGTTGCGGTACCGCGCGGGGTGCCGCCGCGGCAGCCTCAGGAACGCCAGCCTTCGTGGCTGCAGCCGTGCTCAAAGGAGCGGAAACTTTCTCGGCTTGAGTTGCGATGTCCTGCATTGCCGAAATCGGAAAATAATCAGCTCCCAGCAGGTCCATAATCCCGCCGATCGGCTGAAAAGGCTTTCCCTCTTCCGCGACAACCTCGGCGGCGTGCTCGGCAAGATAAGCGGAAACGGTTTCTTCGGGAACTTCTTCCTCTTCGGCGAGGGCTGTCGCGGCCGGTTCGAGGGAAGGCTCAGCGGACGCTTCGAGTTTTTCCCCTGCCATGTCGCGAGTGATCTCAGGCTTGCCTGCGCTTCCACTTCCCCCCAACAATTCAGCAACCGTCGCCGCCGCGTCCCCCTTCAAGTAAGGGTTCGATCTCAGCGACTCCAGAATCCGCTTTGCCTCGCGCACCCGGGCGCTCCGCAACATCGCGGCGATATATTCCAGAGATGCGGAGATGGCAAACTTTGCCAACTCACTTTCCGGCACGGAGGGATTTTCCAGCAATGCCGGCACCAATTTGGGCCGCAGATTCTCCGGCGAAACCAGATAGTCGAGCACCTCCCGCGCCGTCTTCGGATCTGAAGCTGCCGCCAGCGAAGCATTTTCGTCCCACCCCGCCAGCGTCATGCGGGCAAGCTCGCCAAATACCTTATTGTGCTTGGCAAGATAAACCAGGATTTCAAGGTTCTCGTCGGCAGGCACCGACAATGCCCCGCGCGCTGCAAACTGCATCATGTTCGATGGCAGCTTCGAGGCACGAATTTGATCGATCATTCGCGACATCACTTCGCCTCTTGGTAAGATGGGGAAGTCGCCACCTTCGCCCGCATTTCCAGTTCTTGCACTGCGAGCTCCAGTTCGCGCATTAGCCGGTTCGGCTTGCTCCGCTTGAATTCCTGCACCAAGGCCCGATAGTACCAAAGCGTGCCCTCGCGGCCCCCATTGAAACGTGCCCAGATCGGTTCCCCGACTTTCCTGTAATCCGACAGAATCGAGCGCACGTTGTTCAGTTTGTCAGCTGCGGAAACCAGTCTCGTTTGCGCAGCTGCGCTCTTCAAGTGTCGTAGATAAGTTTCTTTTCGTCCTCGCCACGGCGGCTTCGGATCAATATCGGAATCCGTGCACCCATCCACAATCTTCGCCACGCGGTTTCCAAATCTTCGCCTCACTTCTTTCAGCATGGGCGCGCCGCCGCAATCTTCCACCACATCGTGCAGCAGGGCCGCAATCGCCATATCTTCATCGCCGCCAAACTCCAGCACCAGCGAAGCAACTCCCATCAAGTGCGCGATATAAGGAATCGTCGTCGTCTTGCGCGTCTGCCCGGCATGTTTCTCGGCGGCAAAAAGAAATCCTTTTAGAAATCGTGGACCCAACTTTACCGCGGCTCCCGCTTTCGGAATTTTCGGCCGCTTCGTTCTCACGATCATTTTTCTCCACGCCGCGCCGACAGATAGGCTCGGATAAACGGCTGCAGGTCGCCATCGAGCACGCGGTCCACATCACCCACTTCGGTCTTGGTGCGATGATCCTTGATCATGCGATAAGGCTGCAGCACATAGGAACGAATTTGCGATCCGAAATCGTTGTCCAGCTTCGAATCCTCAATCTTCTTGGTAGCTACGCGCTTCTTCTCCATCTCGAATTCGTAAAGCTTCGAACGCAGCATACTCATCGCACGCTCCCGGTTCTTATGCTGCGAGCGCTCATTCTGGCAACTTGCGACCAGCCCGGTTGCCAGGTGCGTGATCCGCACGGCCGAATCCGTGGTGTTAACGTGCTGTCCGCCCTTGCCGCTCGAACGATAAGTGTCAGTACGAATGTCCTCAGGCTTAATGATCACTTCAATGCTGTCATCAATCTCCGGCGAGACGAACACGCTGGCAAAAGACGTATGCCTTCGCTTGGCCTGATCGAACGGCGAAATCCTGACCAGTCGGTGTACTCCGATCTCGCTCGTCAGCAGTCCAAACGCATATTCCCCGTTCACCGCAAAAGTCGCCGACTTGAGCCCTGCTTCTTCGCCCGGTTGGTAATCGTAGAGAACGGTCTCGAACCCCTGCCGCTCCGCCCAGCGCAAATACATGCGCAGCAGCATGTCGGCCCAATCCTGTGACTCCGTCCCGCCCGCACCTGGATGAATCGTCACAATCGCATTCAGCGCGTCGTTGGGTCCGGAGAGGAGCGTCTCCGTCTCCAGTTTGTCGACCAGTTCTCGCAGCGTATCAATCTCGCGACGCAACTCCGCATCGACATTCTCGCCTTCTTTCGCCAAATCAAAATAGGCGGCGATGTCGTCGCCGCGGCGTGCCAGGTCCGCATCCGTGGCGAGCAAGTGCTCCAACCGCTTTTTCTCGCGCATCACCTTCTGCGAGCGTTGCGGATTCGACCACAAATTCGGGTCGGCGGACTGCTTTTCAATTTCGCTTAGTTGCGGACGGAGCTTATCCGCGTCAAAGATACTCCCGGAGCTCGCGCACCTTCTTGCTCAACAACCCGTATTCCTGCTCGAACTCTTGATTCATGGGGATGTTTCTGCTTTCCTGCCTGCGTTCCTGCGAAGCCCGAAGCGCGTGAGCAGCGCCCCTGCTGAAATTATCGCACACAGATAAGCGAACCAATCGCCGTGCCGGGTGTAAAACGTGGTTACGGAGGTGACGGCGAAAGGCGCAATCAGCGCACCCCGTTCCTTCCGCGGAAGCCTCGCCACCGTCCTTCCATAAGGATCAATCGACGCCGTCACTCCGGTATCCGTCGCACTCAAAATCCACCGATCATTCTCGATTGCTCGCATCCGCGTCTGATTCAAATGCTGCGCATAGGCGCCACTGTCTCCGTACCATCCGTCATTCGAAATGTTCACAAAAACCTGTGCACCCTGATCCGCAAACTGCCGCACCTCGTCGGGGAACACGGACTCGTAACAGATGAAAACTCCCAGCGGTATGTTTCCCGCGAGTAGCGGCGCTCGCGACGAGCCCTTTTTGAACTCTCCCACTTCCTTCGTCAGCCCGCCGGCAAATGCAAACATCTGTGGGAACGGCAAATATTCTCCGAAAGGTACCAGATGGACTTTGTCATAACGCGCGGTCCAATCGCCCCAAGGACTCACCAGTGCGGCGGAATTGAAAACTTCCGAAGTTGGCGAGCCGTTCTCCACCGCACTCGAGCTTCCGATCGAACCCGTCACAACCCAACTCCGCGTGGTGCGAGCCATCTCGCTCACCGGCCCGCGAAACAGCGGATCACTCGTAAAGAAAGGCGCAGGAGATTCCGGCCACACGATCAAATCCGGCTTGATGGGCGCAGCCCCACGCACGCCGGATAATACTGAATTGGACATCTCCGCCTTAACGCTGAGGTCGGTTAACTCGCGTAGCGTGCGCTCGAAATTATCCCGAGTCCAGTTCTCATCCACCGGAATATTTTCCTGCACCAGGAGCGCCGCATGATCTGCCGGAATCCCGGGAGCATCCACCAACCGGCCCGCCTGCAATACCCCTGCCGCTGCCACCGACGCAAGCAACAGCGTGCTGCGCTTTTTTTTCGGCACCAGGAACGCTGCCGCCACCGCGACATTCACCAGCATGATCTCAAACGAAACCCCATAAACCCCGGTCCAGATGGTGATGCGGCTCAGCGAAATGTTGTCCACCTGC
>Ga0209380_10002799_pt1 | contig 11077 bp, 18 predicted proteins | sample HubBroMetageWFT6_FD_188347 | JGI IMG/M metagenome (GOLD analysis project Ga0209380, IMG submission 188347) | Warmed and freeze-thawed soil microbial communities from the Hubbard Brook experimental Forest, New Hampshire - Hubbard Brook CCASE Soil... | ecosystem: Environmental > Terrestrial >...
GCATGGGCGTCATTACCTAAGGCAAGAGCCGGATGCGGTAGTCCCGCTTGTCCGGATCCGTGGAGGGGGTTGTGAGCAATCATGATCCCTACTCCGACTCATCAAGAATTTAGGCAAAACGCCATTCGGGCGCGTCCCGGTTCTGCGGCCTTAAGCGCAAGCAAGGCTGCGACCCCCGTGTACGGGCCCGGGATGATTAAAGTGAACTGGAAGGCTTTAGACCGATAGGGCGGGAGGTGAACGATCGCCGGTTTTGCTGCTGCTGACTCTGCACTTGATTTGATCGAGGGGCACGAACAAAGGTGCGGTCACAAAATGACTGGCAATTGTCGATGCGCGTGGAGCAAGTCTAAAACCGGCGGAGCGGATTCGAAAGATCCGGAGATCAAGCACTGCCTTGTAGTTGGCAAAAGCAAATTGCTTTGACTCCCTAGACTTGAAGAACTCTTGCTGAATGTCATCGTCGCCCGGAGAGACTGCAGAGAGAATAAACGCGAGAACTCCGAAAACGGCGAGCAAGTTCAGCAACGCATAGCCAAGCATGCATTGACGGGGACCCGCAGACTTGGCCGCCGAATAGGTGATTGACATCACGGCGCAGATAGTACTAACAGGATCGTGGGCTGTCAACCATAGTTTCCCCTTGTTTCGTCCCTGGCATTGATATTTTTCTAATCGATGCTCCCAGCGTTTCAGCCTTTGCCCGTCAATCCTCGGCCGCGCCCATTCGATGGTTCGGATTGGCACTGCGACTGAAGTACGACGGCTTTCGCGCGCTGGCATAGCTTGAACGTGGAACCTGTCGCCTGGTATCGCGCAATGATCATGCGCTCTCTTCTTTCAGCCCTCCGCCTTCATCCAGGCTGGCACGGTTGTGACCTCGCATCTGCGGAGTTGGATTATGCAAAAGTCTAATTGCCAGATCGAATACAAAGACAGCGGGAGCGCGGTAACTTTTCGGTGTGGCAGGTACTCTGTTTCCGAATGCGCAGACTGCGGGAAGTCGATTTTCTCTGACTGCCGAACACAGTGTTGCGGAGATTCATTCTGTGGGTTGTGCTTCGACTACCATTTAACGCACTACAAAAATGCGCGGAAGCGTCCAGCACACAGCCATCGGAACGCCGCGTAAACTCACGACCGCAGGTCCCGGCTTGCACGTGAACGAGTGTAATCGGTTCTCAACAGTTATCTCGGCCGCGAAAACAGATCGACGACTAGGCAACGCTGTTTCGCTGTTTCTCGATCTGGCACCGGGCTTCCGTCTATAATAATGAAACTAAACATTACACGAGAAGATGCAGCCCTTTGACGAAACAGACCGTCGGCGTTCTAAAAGCCCTGGTTAACGGAACCGGCGCGCGTAAGTACCAACTTATTATTCCCCAACGTTCATGGAGAGCGGCTCAGTTCTGATGTTGTGTATTACAGGCTACGACCAGTTTCTTATTTCCGGGTGAGTGGTTTCGCCAAGAATAGATTCTGTTCATCACTCCACCGTCCATTCGCCTGGCGGTACGGCCCAGCCTTGGCGAACACAAGACGAATACGCTACGCTGCCCTTCGTGGTATGGTGGTGCGTCTTTGTGTTTGCCCAGCTGGGCGTGGACAATAGACCAATGAAAATCACCAGCCTCCCCCGCCCTAATGAGCAGCGCAAGATTGAGAAGCTGCTTGTGAAACTCGCAAAGATAAAATCAGTCTCCGCGAAACCCGCTCCGACGAATAGCGGGAAGAACCTGCCTCAGAGCGCTTGACTTGGCGGAGTTACCCGCTATCGTGGAGTTCCCTTAAATCGCCGAGAGTTTAGTCTTTCAGTTTTCAGGTTCTCTGCAGCTGTATGGATCAATCCCCGCTTGATGGCTGACTCGCCGGGCGATGGTTCGCCCGACATCGCCAAGCTCTAGCAGAAGGCCATAGCGAGGGACTCGCTCTGTGGCCTTTATGCTTCCGGCGCTCCTCCCACTCTTGGGCAAGTTGCGGCGGCCAGGCGCTCTGGCGTGACAGCCACTAACAACACTATCTCTGACGACACCGAAGATCCCTTCGAGAATCTCAACGAACTTGCCGCGTCGGTAGAGAGCCACACAGATGCGCTGACCATCATTCGCAAACGCTCGGATGGCGCCCGTGCCAACCATGAAAACAAGGTCGGAATCATCCAAGGATTTCAGCAGACCTCGTGCTTCGAGAACGGTCCCGAGCGTATCGATGCGTTCCACAAGCACGGTGTGCGGATCATGCAGATTACCTACAACAAACGGAACGCCTTGAGGGATGGTTGCCTGGAGCCAGCTAACGCGGGAATTAACCAATGCAGGCATTGCCGCAGTCAGGAGGACCACGTGGGTGTCCGGTTAATTGTGGAATTCGCAGCAAAGCCTAATATTGCGGTTTTGCCGGGCGCATTGACGCCGACTGAAGGGGTCACTGCCTGGAGTGGAGGAGCAACCCCACTGTTTGGGGCCGCGATCACAAACTTCGTGTCAACTTCGTTTGTCTAAGGCAGAGTCTGCCACACCCCCGATTGGTATCGAGGCTAGTGGAGAGGGGCAGTAAGACGGTTAAGGGCTCCGCTTCCTCGCAAAACTCTATCAACTGTCGTCAGCAGCGAAACACGAGAGAACGGTTTCTCGATCAATACGAAATCGTCTGCCAGTGGCATCTGCTTTGCCAATGCTTCCCCAGCGTATCCAGACATGAAGATGACCTTGATGTCCGGTCTCAATGCCTTTAGTCTCGTGGAAACTTCAAGGCCACCCATCACTGGCATGATGACATCCGTCAACAACAAGTCGATGGGCTCAGCGTGGTCCTGAGCCATCTCTATTGCTTGACTTGAGGTTTGGGCCTCCAATACTCGATAGCCGACAGCCGTGAGAAGCTCAACCGTGAGACTGCGCAGAGCTTTATCATCTTCGACGAGCAAGATTGTTGCTGTCCCTTTCGTGATCGCTGGTTCGTTGGTCGCCCGCGTCTGATCTGCCTCTTCTGCAACGCGAGGGAAATAAATCTTGACGGTCGCACCCAGTCGTGGTTCGCTGTAAACCCAGACGTAAGCATCGCTCTGTTTCACAATCCCGTAGACGGTGGCAAGGCCTAATCCGGTTCCCTTACCCGGTTCTTTCGTCGTAAAGAAAGGTTCGAAGATATGCGACTGGATGGTTTCATCCATCCCGCAGCCTGTATCGCTCACCGACAACATCACGTATCGGCCGGGGATGACTGGCTCGTGGGAGACTCCATAGCTTTTGTCCAGTTCCACATTTCGAGTTTGAATAGTGATCTGCCCACCCTCTGGCATGGCGTCCCGAGCATTCACTATCAAATTCATCAATATCTGTTCGATTTGTCCTACGTCGGCTCGAATGCAGCCAAGGGGGATTTCTGGTCTGAACGACAGCGCAACATCCTCTCCAATCGTGCGGCTCAGCATTTTCATCATATTCTCCACGACCGTACTGAGATCGAGGACCGTCGGAAATACAACCTGCTGACGACTAAACATGAGGAGTTGTCTGGTGAGATTGGCAGCCCGCACTGAGGCTGTCCTTATCTGGACAAGGTAGTTGGAGATGGGATGTGCAGTGTCGAGCCCTTCCTGGGCAAGGTCGGAATACCCGCTGATAACGTTCAATATGTTATTGAAGTCATGCGCTATGCCTCCCGCCAAGCGGCCAACAGCTTCCATCTTCTGGGACTGTACAAGTTGCCGTTCCAGCGCACGTCTCTCCGTGATATCTTCGGCGATGCTCTCGATGAATTCGCTTCCGTCTTCCGCCCGAACCAGCCTGCCTGAGGCGCTTATTATCAGTTCTTTACCAATCTTCGTTCGCCAGTGGAGTTCCAAGTTAGCAAATTCCCCTTCCGAGCGCACCACGGCGATTACGGCACCCCGGTCGGCAGCCGTTTTGTAAACTTGCCTTTCGAGGTTGAGCGCCAATACTTCTTCTGGAGAGTCGTATCCAAGCATTTTCACCATCGCGGGATTCACAAAGGCGAATTTACCTCCTTCCTCCACGATGGTTCGGTAAATGCCATACGGGGCGTTGTCCACCATGGAGCGTAACTGGCCTTCCGATGCTTTCAGCGCGGCTTCCATTTGCTTGCGCTCGCGGATGTCAGTGCTGACGTTGGCGATTGCGATGACCGTTCCCTCAGCATCGCAAATTGGAAACACGCGCATTTCGAACGGAATAGGTGTTGCGGTCCGAGAGTGCCTTAGAGACATTTCGCCCGACCAAGGCTTTCCTGAAAGAACTACGGGTAGAACCTCGCGATTGAACCTCGCGATTTCGTCAGCAGGCAGGTAGTCAAAGATCATCGTGGAATTGGCCTTTTCACTGCTTTCAATCCCAACCATCTTCTGCCCGGCTTCATTGACAAAGAGTAGCTTCCCGTCGTTGGTGGCTATACCGATAAAGTCTGGGCTCTTTTGGACAACTTGCACCAGCTTCTGTTGTTCTTGCTCCATCGGGTTCAGTTTAGTGGCTCTTGGGATTCGTGCGGGTCGGCGAAGCTTTTCTTCAAGCGTGCCTCCTTTTGTTTTCATTGGTGACCTCAGCATTCACGATACTACCCCGCACCCAATCGGATCGGAAACTCGCAGGGTTGAACTTGCTCGCTCTTCACCGCCATCCCTTCCTTTGCCAAGATATCCGACCAAAGAAAAAAGGAAGAGCGCGACAACAAATATGGTGTCAAGGGAGAGGAGAGAAGGTTTCCGATTTCCAACCAAGCGTATCTCTTGCTCAACTACCTATCTGTACAAAAGTGACCACTCTAGGCATCTCGAGTTGGCGCTTGCGGCGTTCTGTCGCATTTCTTGCACCGTTGCACCCCGCAGATTGCCGATGACCCCGGTAAACTCTGCAAGTGGTATCACGGCTGCGTGTACCTTGAGACTTGATCCAGGGCGCAGCCAACTTCTGGATATTCTCTATGCGGCCGCCGGCGTCGCGCACAGCATAGACAGCCATATCTTTCTCGTATTGATTCTCGACGTATTCTCGATAGGAGGTCTTAAAGGATTTTTCCCGTCCTTCCATTCTGAATGAAGGAGCCAGTGCAGCCGCTGATCACCTCCGGAAAGACCTCCTCTTCCCGCACGTAGGAGTAATTCCGATCCAGCTTACGTGCGAGGGTTAACCATTCCTCTCTCGCAAGCATGAGATGACTCAACCGTACCAGACGGCCCCATGGCTTCGTTGCTGCTTTGCTCTTTCAATAAGCGCTCGCAATTCTTCCCGAATCGCGAGGACCCGAAACTCCCGCCTATCATGCTCCGCTCGCTGATCGGGCGAATGGTACCTATGGCCGCTATAGTAGCGTTCCTCTTCTTGAATAAGCGCAATCTCTCGACGGAGTCTTTCAGTGCGACCGGCGATTGAACTGTCATAGTCCACGGGAGATCTAACGCTTCATGCTCGCAAAAACAAGAAAAGCTCAACGACGGAGGCCAATCGCATCGATGAGGCGAGGCGGTCGATCTGGGCAGGAACTAGGGGAGTGGCCTCGCGCTCTCTGTGGGCGCAACCAAACACTTCCCCTCGAAAATTAGACAAATCGTAGGCTCGAAATGGCGATCGGTCAAGGGATACCTTTTGAGGGGATACCTTTTGAGGCCTTGTTCAACCGTCCGGGTCCCTTACTGAAGTTTGCGGACGCGCTTCAGAAGGCTGTCGACATGCGACTTGCGGACTTGGCCCTGGCCGCCAGCCAAAAACTCAGGAAGCCCGAACTGGGTCTAAAGACAGCTAAGGAAAAAACATCGAGCAGAGTTAGTAACAAAATGTCGTAGCGAGTGGGGTATACTCGACGGCGTTCTGAAGGGAAACGCGGGAGGAGAACGTATGTTTCACTTAATCTGGTATGTTCTGATTGGGCTAATCTCGGGGGTTCTCGCGAAATCGGTGATGCACGTGCGTATGACGATCTTCTGGACGATCGTGCTCGGCATCATCGGATCGATCCTCGGCGGCGCCGTTACCCACATGTTTTCACGCCCGAAAAACGAACAATACCATCCCGCCGGGCTCATTTTTTCCACCCTGGGTGCGATCCTGATTCTCTTCATTTGCTATAAGCTGAAGATTCATTTTCCCCAAGTCGACCCGTTCTAGTTCATCGAACGGGAGACGGGCCAATTCTGAACTGCCCGCTTTCGGAATGCAATTCCATGGGCGGACTTTGGCCAAGCCGACGGTAGAGCGCCCTGGTACGTCGGTTTTGTTGTTCACGCGGTGCGAGCCAACGTCTGCGACTCCTCAGCGAGAATCAATCCGGATGAACGAAACTACTCTGGTAGAGAACCCGTTCACGCACGGGAACGGCCGGCGCAAGGACTAGAAGCGGAATTAGAAGTTCTGAGCGAGCCTCTCCTTGTCTCGGCCACTTGAATCGGACTCCGCCCGAGGTGCAGTGGGACGAATCTCAATCCACTACGCGAGAGCGAGATTTCGATTCTCGATGTTCGTTTATCTCGGCTATGTTTTTGTGTCCGACGGTGACGCTGTCGACACCGGCGTTTCGGAGCGCGAACTTCATTGCCTGGCGATCTTCGCGGTTGAAGCTGCCCTCGCCCACAGATCGTCGCAGAAACCCTGAAGGGACCGCGCCCGTCAACCTAAGGAAGATTGCGGGCCATCCGCGTGAACAACAACCGCGTGGCCGGATGGAGTGTGATCGCCAGCACTCCCGCAATCGCCATGGCAAAGTCTTGGTGAATGGTCGGATTCCCGAACGGAACCGGCGTCTCAGGATTATGTGACGGTGAAATTTCTGGTTTGGGACGACCGACCGCCAATTCATGGTGGCATTTTCTCCGCTAGCAACGCCAACACAATCAGTTATTCCAACCAAGGCACCGAAGAAAGCCAGCAAGATGCAAAAATCAGAGTATTTTCCCAGACCGTCGGTCGGTCAGTTCGAAGGCGTTAGCAGGAACGCGTGGTTATGGCCGCCTTTGGTGCCGTAGCCGGTGATCTGGCCAACCTTGTTGATGGCGTTCGCGTTGATCAGGACCCAACCAGAACCTGAGGGGATCAGCGAGTTCAGATCCCGCATGCCAGTGCTGGCCGTCCAGACCATGGCATGGGCGGCGTTGTTGGACAGGTTGCCGTAGCCGACAACCACGTTCGAGTCGTTCACTGCGAACGCGATGCTGTAGCTGCCGCCGCGAATCACTCCCAGATCCCGAACCTGGTCCGAGGTGTTCCACAGGACGGCATGCCAGTGGCCGGCGGTACTGGAGCCGTCGGATTGCCCGACGATGATCCCCGAGGTGTCGATCGCATTGGCAACACTCGCCATGCCGCCCGGAAGCGTACCGAGATCTTTCATGCTCGATCCGGTCCAGAGGAAAGCATGCGACTTGAACGGCGGCCCATAGCTGAATACCGACTCGCCGACGACGTAGCCTCTGTCGTTGATATCGAGTGCGGCTGTAAAGATCGCCTTGGGCAGAGCGCCCAGGTTCTTGATCTTTTTGTCGGTCCAACTGGTGGCGTCGACCACGCCGTTGCTGAGGAAGGAGTCGCCGGCGACCACGCCCGCGGAGTTGACCTCGAAGGCGGCACTGGAAGAGCCTCCCCAAAGCTTGCCGAGATTCACCATGCCACCCGTCGGGTTCCACTGAAAGGCGACGAAATTTGTGGCGGGCTGGCCCTTGATGTTGGAATAGCCGACGACTGTGCCGGAATCGTTGACGCCGATCGCTCCGCTGACGGTGCCGGCGGAGAGCGTGCCCAGATCTTTCATCCCACCGCTCTTGCTCCAGTAGAAGGCATGTTGACCTGCAACCAAGCCAGTACAGGGATAGCCCCCTAAGATCTGCGTGTCGGAACAGCCCACTACGTCGCCGAAGTTGTTGATCCAGAAACCGCTGCTTTCGTTGTCGCCCTTGAGCACGCCTATATCAGTGATGGTATAACCCTGCGCTGCTGCCAGCGCGGCCGATGCCAACACGAATGCCACCCACGTTCCCTTGATCGTCCTTTTCACAAGCCCACCAGTTCTGTCGGGGTGGCTCAGTATGCCACCGGGAAAAGCGACGCGCAAACCCGTTAGTGCGGTTAGACCCCTGAATTTCGGGAGCATCGTCGTCAAACCGGAAACCGGAGCCCGCTCGTTATTGGCGATCGCGGTAGGACACCAACCAAGCGGCAGCTAATACAGATTTCGCCCGTCTCTGTGCGAGTCGAAAACTGGTACCTCTTGATTTTATGATCCCACATATTGAATAGCTCTACCGTCTCCGACCGCGTTCGTCGTGCTCCTGGCGGCACTGCATTCTCGATGTTGATTCCCGCCGTTGGCACGCAAAACCCGTATTGAGAAAACGGCCATGATGGACGCGCTTCACCGGGATGCGAAAAGGCAGTGCAGCGGATCCGAATCGCGTTGGCCCAATGCCATCCGCGGTGAACATTCCGATCCATGCCAGCTGGCTCAATCAAATCGAGATTTATCGCTCCATTGTCCAGAGGAAGGTGCTCACTCCCAATGATTTCTCATCGCTCACCCATCTCGAGCAGTGCCTTAAGGACCTCCAACTGCGTTACGTGTAAACCGCCTCCCCCTTCCAATGGACCTTCACCCGCTATGATTCATCTGCTCTTCTGGCAAAGCAGCCCCCTCAAGCAACCGTCGCGGCCGCATGAGACGGTAAAGAACACGTCACCGTTCCGAATCAGCGAACTAAGCTAGTGCACGCCGAACAGGATGAGGTTTTGAATCCAGCGAATGCAGCAAACGCTTTTGATCAGGTCTATATCAACGGTCGGTTTGTAATCCCGCATGGAAGGCAGCTCGCTGATCTTGCTAATCCGGCTAACAATGAGGCGTTCGGCAAGGTGACCCTGGCAGACGAGATCGACATCCGGAAACGCCGTTGCTGCTGCAAAGGAGGCGTTCAGAGTGTTTTCGCCAGCGATAGGTTAATTTAGTGCAGAAAGAGAACACGGGCGCCATCGTTCAAAGCGCGCGAGTCGCGCCCTTTGTTGGAATGGTACCGGTATCTCCCTGTAAACGAGCAATTCGCCTTCTCTTGTCAACCGCCGAATCGCTGGCGCAGGGCGGCAACTCTGCCGCCTGTAATCCCGACAGTTTGCTGGATGTCTTGGCCAGCGATGGCACTATGAAGAGAGGCAAGGCGGAAACTGAGTTCAGTGGGAGTTTCGTTGGGCTTGCCTTCGAGACGCGCCTAACCGTGCTTTCGGGAAGTTCCTCGATCCGCTTGGCGATGTGCTCTGCATAGATTCAGGTTCCGTCGTGCAAAAGGGCGAGAAGCACGTTACGCGCGCCTTTGGCGTGGAGGATGCAGTCTTCGACGTACAGAATGATGATCGGGCCAGAGGTAAAGACGACTCCAATCGGGGAAATTCGCAAACAGGAATTTCTCCAGTATCGAGACACGGTGCAGGACATCCTTGTCGGTCTGGTAGCCGCGGACGATCAGGCGCTTGACATCATCACTGACGTAAGGTTTCCACATCTCAACGACGAACTCATCGTTCTTGTCGCCTTGCAGGAGTCGGGCATATATGAGGGCCAGCTGACGGTACCGGTATAGGACGGGCCGCGAGGATTCTGGAGCGCCCAGCAGCCATTTCACAGAGACATCGGCATTCACTCCCAACTTCAGCCAAGTGCCATCCCCCTGACGCTTCGACATGCTAACCGGAGCGGAAGTAAGTTCCACCGACTTGTTGAACCAGAGTTGCCGGCGCATGTCTTCGTCCTTGTCGTCGTCCTTGAATCCAGTCGGAGTCTTGTCGTCTGTGTACGCGTAGACATGATCCACGGCGCCCATTTGTTGAAGACGGCGGAGGACGGGCAGCTCATTTTTTCAAAAGATGTTCCCGATACTGACGCCCATCGGCATGAAACAAATCACGTCGCCTCGGGCGAGAGTGGCATAGAGGGAGGATTGCAAACCGAAAAGCTCGTACCAAATGTGGTCGAAATTAGCCTGGTTGGTCTTGGACAAGGGAGCAAAGGCACCGGAAGCAGCCTTGGTGCTGTTGAACGCGACCTGGTCAATGTCGCGGGCGCCGACACCGGAGTCGCTAAATTGTTTGGCCATTTCGCTGGCATTGACATTATTCGCAGACTTGCCGGACCAGAAACTCAAGCTGGGAATCTTGTCCTTAGGCAGATCGCTCTTGAGGCCCGCGTTGTCGAATGCCTGGTAATGGGCCAGCCAGTCATTGAGGCTGCCGCTTTCGGCCGCCTTGCAGAGCGGACCGAGGGTTTGCTCGGCGATGGGCAGGGCGTCTTCTTTGGCACCTCGGGCCTTGGCGATCTCGTTCTTTCGTTGATTGAGGTAAGAGGTTTTGACCTGCACAGTAAGGAAGGACTTCGGCTGGATGAAGGGACGACCGGCCTGCTTAAGTGCGCTGTAGTGGATCTTGTCGGGAAGAAGTCCCGGGCTTTTGGCAGAGCGGAAGATCGAGCCGATGTTGGAGATGGCGCTCGCAATCTTACCCTTCTGGGATGAGCTTCCGTTCCGTTGGGTAACACCAGATTAATGGCCAAGGCCAGAGATGAATAGATCAGTCTGGTTGATCCTCACGCTGTGACTCCTCTTGGTCTTCTATCGTCTCTCCGCAAGTATCGCGTCGTCCCGGGAAGGCATCTCCCATTGCTTACAGTGACCCTTGAGATAGAAGCATCCTATGCGATTGCGACTATTTTCTCACTATCCAGTCGACAGCTTGGTTCACGTCCTCACGGGCTTTCTTTTTGGCGGCTTCGCGACGGGTGCCGTTTAGCTTCTTCTCCGATCGGTCGGATTGGCGCTGTGACCTGTCAAGTTTGGTTCGCTTCCTTGCCATGCTCACAGTTTCCCACAACCAAACAAGCTTGGCCACTCTAACGGCACATTCCGGTCCCGTGCAGGGGCGCCCTCCCCTTTTTAGTCTCTCGCAGGAACTGTTTTAGTGGTACCGAAGGGTAAAGGGTGTGCCGACGACGCACGCCCCCCTTTCATATCGAGGATTTCGGGTTCGCTGCATAACGATCTCATTGCAGAGTACCCATGGCGAGTTGCTTCCGATGCAAGAACGATCGACCAAGA
>Ga0209380_10002800_pt1 | contig 11076 bp, 8 predicted proteins | sample HubBroMetageWFT6_FD_188347 | JGI IMG/M metagenome (GOLD analysis project Ga0209380, IMG submission 188347) | Warmed and freeze-thawed soil microbial communities from the Hubbard Brook experimental Forest, New Hampshire - Hubbard Brook CCASE Soil... | ecosystem: Environmental > Terrestrial > Soil...
CGCCACCATCAGCGGCAACACCGCGGCCGGCAACGGCGGAGGCATCGCCAACGACGGCTTCGGCAGAGCGGTGCGGGTCTGCGACCCGGGCTTTTATGGCCCGGCTGAAGCCGGGCCTGGCAAAGGACGGTTTCTAAAAGAACGGCCTAACAACCATCGGTTTGTGAAAGAACCATTTTCCAAGAACGGTTTATTGGACGTTTCCTGCGTTGTATGTGACGGCTTTTGCGCCCTACCTTCGGTTGAAAACATGGATTTACAATTTGCGTGCTACTGGGCGGTTTCACCTTCTCCGCCGGGAGCGCCTAGCGACCACGGCGACAGCAGCGAGGACGCGCTGCGATTCGGTGCTGCGGTCAGGATGGCATCCACTCCTGCAAGCAGAGTGATTGCAGTCACTGCGTCTGAATTTCCGCCTTCGGTTGAGACGATCATTACCGCATCGCCTTTTTGCAGGTCCGACAGCTTGCTGTTGGGGAGGCGGCTCAACATGTGCTGTAAATCTGGAGGGCCGCTGCCGCCTGGTCCGCCCCCGGCGCCTCCGCTCGATGCGCGCGACGCTCGAGGGTCTGGCGTGGATCCGGACGTTGCGGTTGTGCTCGGCCGAGCGCCGACCGCGTTCGACGCGGCTGGGCCGCCGGCGCCCGATTGACCTCCGCCTTCGCCGCCCGCGCCTCCGCTGGCCTTCAATCGCATGGCGATGCGTTGTGCCATCTCTGGCGGCAGTTTTTTCATTTGCGAATCGGGCGACACCTTGACTACGATGGCGCTTTTGCTGATCGCGTCTTGCACCGTCATCGAATTCGTCGCGGGGTCGATCGACTTGATGGTGCCCGCAATATTTCGGAAGGAGCCGCTGACGATTTCTTCGGCGGCTAGGTCGCCGCCGTCGGCGCTACGCGTTCCGCGGGCGCGCAATTGGTCTCCGACTTTAAGTTGAGCCATGAATTGAGTGGCGGGCTCGGGTTTCGCGTCGTCGAACTTCACCGAGTCGGGCGCGTAGCGGCGCAGGATCGTGTTGTTGCCAACTTGGACGGCAACGGACTTGGTGGTGCCTACTCCGCCGGTCGAGACGGTGATGGTGTTGGTCGCGGCGTCGACCTTGGTGACCAGGCCACCGATGCCGCGCTTCTGCCAGTCGTCGCGCTCTTGTTGCTGTTGGGCGGTCACGTCGGCCTGCTTCATTACGATCACGGCCAGCGCAGTGAGGGTGTGGGCGTCATCGGCCGCGGCTTGGCCGCGAACCAGCACCCGATCTCCAGGCTGCAGGTCTTGCGGTTGGAGGGGCGTCGCGTTCTTCAGATCTTTTTCGCCGGGAGGGACACGCAGGATTTTTGTCGTAGCGGTCAACTTGGCGGTGACGTCGCCGCCCGATTCAGACGCGAGCGTGATGGAATCCGCCTGAACGGTTTTGAGGACGCCGACGGCTTTGGAGACTTGCGCGGCTGGCGCGTTGCTCGCGGGAGTGGCTTGCGCGAACGCACACGCAACCGGCGCAAGAATTGACACCGAAAAAATGGCGGTAAGCAAGCACGCCTTAACGAGGGTGGAGCGGATACTCCTGTCCGCTTGCCTCGGTTGTTTCCCTTCAGCGAAGCGGACAGGAGTGTCCGCTCCACATTTAGCCGAGCGCGGCGTCGAAAAGAGTCGATCCAGTGTCTGTCGAAAAAGTGACATCAAATAACTTTAGCATCGCCTGGCGCGCCGTATTTGCGCCTTTACGAAGTTTTACCCGGAATTGACAGAGCTTTAACGGCGGGGCTGGCAACCACAGATTCGTTGCGGCGCATCCAGTTTAAGTATTCAGGTCATGTTAACGTGTGTCTAGTGTTGAAGCGCTCGGGAAATTAGCTGGACGAATATGATCTTCAAACCTTCTGCTTGTTCTTCGTTGCGGCCAATTGGGTATGTCTTCGTCGCATGTACGACAATGGCCGCGCTGCTTGTTCTTCCTGAGGTGGGACGGTCGATTCATGCTCAGGATGCGGCTGCTCCGGCAACCACGATTGCGGTGGACGTCAAGGTGGTGACGCTGCCGGTCACGGTTCGCGACAAACATGGCAAGATTGTGCGCGACCTTGCCAAGGATGATTTCACCTTGCAGGAAGATGGGCGGGCGCAGACGATCAAATATTTTTCGCAGGACACGAATCTTCCGCTGACGCTGGGATTGCTGGTCGACACCAGCCGCAGTCAAGATACGGTGCTGGATGCGGAGCGTGCCGCCAGCCGCAGCTTTCTGGAGCAGATGCTGGTGCAGCCGAAGGACAAGGCCTTCATCATTCATTTCGACCGTCAAGTGGAGTTGTTGCAGGATCTGACCGCATCGCGGGAGAAGCTGCAAGCGGCGCTCGATTTGCTGAAGACTTCGTCCGACCGGGATCGCTCGAACGATCCAAATGACCCGTCGAATTCTCCGTCGGGCTCGGGCTCGGCCTCGCATCGTGGCGGGACGCAGCTCTATGACGCGGTCTTTCTGGCGTCAAACGAATTGATGAAGAAGCAGCCGGGGCGCAAGGCGTATGTGATTTTGTCGGACGGCGTTGACCGCGGGAGCAAGACTTATCTGGAGAGCGCGATTGAGTCGGCGCAGCGGGCCGACACGGTTGTCTACTGCATCTATTTCGCGGAGCCGCGGCACGAACAACGGCAGGGTAACGGAATGGGCCGCGGCGGCGGCGGCGGTTGGCCCGGCGGTGGTGGCGGAGGCTGGCCGGGCGGTGGAGGAGGTGGTTGGCCGGGTGGAGGCGGAGGTGGGCGCGGTCCGGGCGGTGGGCAGCGTCGCTCCGAGGAGCCGCGCACGGATGGCAAGAAGATTTTGGAGCGGATCTCTAAGGAAACGGGCGGGCGATTCTTTGAGATCACAAAGAAACAAACGGTCGGTGAAATTTACGACAGCATCGTCGAGGAGTTGCGCACGCAATACAGCATGGGATATACGCCCGATAAAGACAGTTCCGCGTCTGGTTATCATCACGTTGTGTTGACGGTAAAGAAGAAGGAGTTGACGGTGCAGACGCGGGATGGGTATTACGCGGATCGAGAAGTGGCGGATAGCAAGAGCGGCAATTAGGATTCTCTGAGGCGCTGGGAATAGTTTGATTTTTTGTAGGCAAACCTAACGAACGCTATCGTGTCGTAGAGGCCATGGCACAAAATCACCGCCCACAGGTTGTATCTGCCCACTACGAACAGGCAACCAAACAAGATTGAGAGCTGGGTAATGATGATCGCAGCTCGCAGACCCTGATAGAGATGAATGAGACCCGCTCCGACTGCAGCGGCACACACGGCGATAACGGTTGCCAGTGGCGGCGTGAGTCGGGACGACAGTAGGGACTCGATCGATTGAAGGATGATTCCTCGGAAGATAATTTCCTCCAAGAATCCACCCAAGAACCAAGCCACCACGATCCCCAGCAAGAGTTTGATTCTGGATTGTTGAAGCGGGCGGAAGGCGTCGAGAGTTGGTGGCTTCGCTACCAATCGCGTGGCGAGTTTGTCCGCCAACGGACTGTAGGCCAGCATTAACGCCATCCAGGTTAGGGCTAATCCGATGGTGGAGAACCACGAAGCGGGGAGACTCAGTCCGAATTGCATGGAATCATCTTCGCTGAAGTAGCGTGATCCTGCGTGAGAATCCGCACCAGCATGCTGTTTGCCGGTCGTCTGATTGACGGCGAAGGGGATTTGCGGTTGGATGGAAGGGCGTGACGATCAGGCCGTTCATTGTCGATCCGGAGTTCCGACGGTTCAGCCGGTTGGATGCTGTGTGGCTTGCGATATGGCTGATCTTTCTTGCGGGATTGGCGGTGCTTCCTCCGCAATTCGAATGGCACAAGCAGTTGATTTTGCTCGCAATCGGTATCGTGCAGTTGCTCGAGTCGCGGATGATCTCGTATTTCCCTAAGCGCGGGGTCTCTTACGTCATTCTGCTCAAGATTTTGCTGGCTACGCTGCTGATCGATCACACGGGCGAGATCGGGATCAACAGCAGTTACTATCCTATTTACTACCTGCCGGTGGTTACGGCGGCGCTTTATTGCGGCACCTGGCTGACGCTGTTTTGGACCTTTCTTGCTTCGGCGGCTTACTGCTCGTATCTCTATCCGGCGATGCAGGAATACGAATTGACGCCGGAGGCTTTCGGTTATCTTGCGCTGCGCATATTGTTTTTCTTTTTGGCGGCGATGGTCGTGAACCGGTTTGCACAGCAGAGCCTGCATCAGACGCAGTTGTATCGCGAGTTGGCGGAGCGGCTTGCGGAGACCAATCGGAGGCTGGAACAGGCTCAGGCGGAGGCGCGACGCTCGGAGCGGCTGGCCGCGCTCGGGCAGTTGTCGGCCGGGCTGGCTCATGAAATTCGCAATCCGCTGGGAGTGATCAAGGGCTCAGCGGAAATGCTGACGCAGAAGTTGCAGGCGTCTGATGAATTGGCGCGAGAATTGGCGGGGTATATTTCTACAGAGGTCAACCGGCTCAGTGCGCTGGTTACTGAATTTCTTGATTTTGCGCGGCCGCTTCATGCGCAGCCGCAGCCGGCGGATTTGACGGCGCTGCTGGATCGCGTGCTGCAAATTGTGGCGGGGCGGTTTGCGGGGAAACCGGGGCCGGCGGTTAGAGTGGAGCGGCATTATGCCAGCGGATTGCCGCTCGTTCCGCTGGATGAAAGTTTGTGCGAGCAGGCTTTTCTCAATCTGGTGCAAAACGCTTACGAGGCGATGGAAGAACGGGGCGGAGCGTTGCGAGTTGACGTGCAGCTTGCTGCTAAGGATGGGCGCGACGGCGTCGAGTTGCGCTTGGCGGACACGGGGCCGGGCGTGCCCGAGGAATTGCGCGAGGAAATTTTTAATCCGTTTGTGACTACTAAGAAGACCGGGGTGGGGCTGGGGCTTTCGATTGTTTCGAAGATTGTCGACGGCCATGGCGGGTCGATTCGCGTGGAGAATGCGGCGGAGGGCGGGGCAGTGTTTACGCTGTTCTTTCCGCTCGAGGAATCCGGCGATGCGCGGGCGGGGGACGAGTTGCGCTCGGCTGGGCAGGCGAGGGCGCCCTTCGACGAGCTCCGGGCAGGCTCTGCCCCGACGTGAGTCGATTGCGTCGCGCGTTTCTTTCTGCGGTGGAACCAACTTAACGAATGCCTACGATTCTCATTATCGAAGACGAAGCTAAGATGCGGCGGTTGCTGGAGCTGAATCTGGGCGAGGACGGATTCAAGACGCTTTCAGCGGGCGACGCGGAGAGTGGATTGAAGTTGCTTGCGTCCGAGCCGGTGCATCTGGTGCTCACCGATCTCAAACTTCCGGGGATGAACGGGCTGGAATTTTTGCAGACTGCGAAACGAATGGATTCCGCGTTGCCGATTGTGGTGATGACCGCCTTTGGATCGGTGGAGACGGCGGTAGAGGCAATGAAGGCGGGCGCCACAGATTACGTGCTCAAACCGTTTTCGCTGGCTGAGATGCGGATGGTGGTGCACAAGGAGCTGGATAACTCGCGGCTGCGCGAGGAGAATCGTTCCCTGCGCGAGGCTTTGGGGCAGAAGTATAGCCATCCGAATATCGTGGCGGTCAGCCGGAAGATGCAGGAGGTGCTGGCTACAGTGGAGCGGGTTGCGCCTACCAATTCAACGGTGTTGCTTGGCGGGGAGAGCGGCGTGGGGAAAGATTTGATTGCGCGCGCTATTCATGAGAAGTCGCGGCGCTCGTCGGGGCCGTTTGTCAAGATTAATAGCACGGCGATTCCGGAGAATTTGTTGGAGAGCGAACTTTTTGGTTATGAGAAAGGAGCGTTCACCGGGGCGGCGACGAGCAAGCCGGGGAAGTTTGAGCTGGCGGATAAAGGAACGCTTTTTCTGGATGAGATTGGAGACGTGCCTGCGACCACTCAGGTCAAACTCTTGCGCGTATTGCAGGAGCGGGAGTTTGAGCGACTGGGCGGCACGCGCACTATCAAGGTTGATGTACGACTACTGGCGGCTACGAATCGCGATTTGCGGGCGGCGCTTGAGGATGGGACATTTCGCGAAGACCTTTATTACCGGCTGAATGTGGTGCCGATCGATATTCCGCCGCTGCGCGAACATAAAGAGGATATTGCGGGGCTGGCGAATTTGTTCCTGGCTCGCTTTGCGAAGGATTCCGGTCGCGAAGAAAAAATGAGCGGCATTTCGCCGGCGGCTATGCAGCTTCTGGCTAGTCACTATTGGCCGGGGAACGTCCGCGAATTACAGAACGTGATTGAGCGTGCTTGTGCACTGGCTACGGGGGATCAATTAGAGGCGAGCGACATACAGCTGGATTCGCCGCGCAATCGGGCGGGAGCGGCGGGCGACCGATTTCTGCCCGACGGCATGACGCTCGATCAGTGGGAAGATGAGATGATTGGGGAGGCATTGAAGCGCGCCGGCGGCAATAAATCGCAAGCGGCGCGCCTGCTGGGATTGTCGCGAAATGCGCTGCGGTATCGGTTGTCGAAGATAGGGATCGACGACAACGAAGAGTGAAACATCGGGCCAACTTTATCAGGTCATCTGCTGATCGGGTCATCGGGCGATCGATACACCGCCGTATTCCTCGCTTCTAGAATTGAATTGCCAACCGTGAACTGCTGTTTGTTTCTGGCGGCAGGGGTTCCGAAACTTTTCCGGGCAGCGTCACGACGGCTTTGGTTGAGCTGCTTGTCTTTGGCGCGCGCCTTTGCGGCGGCCGGAGTGCGCGACGCAGATTGGATTGTCGCTGGTCGCGCGTGAACGGTCGCTGCCGGTTGAGAAGAATGAACGGCCGCTGCGGCCTGAGCGGGTTGAGTCATCGCCGTGTCTGGCGTCGGGTCATACCAGGCTGGATCGACTTCCTGCTGGCCATAGGCCGGGACTAGCAACACGGTAAAGATCGCTCCGAACAGGATGGCGGTGGATGCAAGCATGCTGGAACGTGGGATAGCTTTTGATCTGATCGTTGACATGGAAAGGCCTCCATCTAATATTGACTTCGCGTCGCAAAAGTCTTTTGGGTAAGAAATCATGGATGCGATATTGCGCCTGATGGCGGAGGCGAGTCCATGGATAGAGGCTGAATCGTTATGAAGCCATCTGAAGAGATCGCTGTGATGGTGAAAAGCGCGGTTGGATGGGATCGGACCGGCCTGGCCGAAAACCACCACCTTGGTTGATCCGGGCCACCGGTGAGGACAAAACCAAGCTCGCAGTTGACCCGGTTCTCCTTTCTAACAAACTGAAAAGACGATGGGTTATAAAAATCTTGGGCTCATGCCGAACATTGGTGAGTTACATGCATTGTTTCAGGCATAGCTTGCCAGATCTTCGTGCGTGAAATGGTATGGAGGTTTTGTGAAACTCAGGTCGATAGCGGCACTTTTAGGACTGATGATAGTGATTCCGGGCATGGTCATTGCGCAGGGTGGAGCTCAGTATCCGGATGAGCAGGCTCCCGGTCAATCGAAGCCTTCGCCTGGTATTCCAATGCCGGCTCCTAACGGGCAAGCTTCGAATGGCCAGGCTCCGAACGATCAAGGTTCGAACCCGCAAGGTTCGATGAGTCAGGATCAGGATTCTCAGGATCAGGATGAGCCGCTGCAACCAGCAGAGCGTTCGATGGATCAGGGGCCAAACGATCAGGGGCAAATTTATCGTGGGCCGAGCGATCCGAATGCGAATGATTCGGGCGGCAGCGCTCCCAGCTACAACACGCCGGCTCCGGTGGAGAATAAGGGTGTTGCGCGCATCAGTTTGCTTCACGGCGATGTTTCGACGCAGCGTGGGGACTCGAAGGATTGGTCGGCGGCGGTGTTAAACGCTCCGGTGCTGGCGGGCGACCGGGTTTCGACGGGCGACAAGGCGCGTACCGAACTGGAACTTGACTACGCGAATACGCTTCGGCTGGCGGAGCATACGCAGGCGAACATCGCGCAGCTGACGCGCTCGCAAATTCAGATTCAACTTGGGCACGGCATGGCGAACTACACCGTCTATCGCGGCAGCGATGCGGACGCGGAGATTGACACGCCCAACGTGGCCATTAAGACCGAGCGGCGCGAATCGAGCTTCCGGATTCTGGTGACGGCCGACGACCACACTGAGGTGCTGGTTCGCAAAGGCGAAGTAGAAGTTACGACTCCGCAGGGTGGCACGCGCGTGGCGCAAGGGCAGTTTATTACGATTCAGGGCACGGGCGCCGATGAGCAATACAAGGTTGGCGAAGCTCCGGCGCGAGACGATTGGGATCAGTGGAATACGGATCGCGACAACATGATCCGCAACTCCGAAGCCCGGCGACACACGAACGACAATTACGTCGGAACCGAGAGTCTGGATGGCCATGGCACGTGGTCGGAGGTTCCGGATTACGGTCCGGTGTGGCGGCCAAATGTTGACCCCGGCTGGGCGCCTTATCGCTCTGGGCGCTGGGTGTATGAACCTTACTGGGGATGGACGTGGGTTTCCTATGACGACTGGGGCTGGGCTCCTTATCACTACGGGCGCTGGATGTATGTCGATGGCGGGTGGGGATGGTGGCCGGGGCCGGCTTACGGGTATCCGTTCTATCGTCCCATCTGGGCGCCAGCGTATGTTTCATTCTTTGGATTCGGCGGCGGCTTCGGCTTTGGAGTTGGCTTCGGCTTTGGCTTCGGTGGATGGGGATCGATTGGCTGGCTGCCGCTCGGGCCGGGAGATCGTTTTCATCCTTGGTATGGGCGGTACGGCGGCGGCTTTGGAGTTCGCGGATTCGGCGAATATAACCGCGGCGGATTTGCCGCGCTGCACGGCGGTTCGCGTTTTTCGAACGTGAACCTGGCGATGCATGATTCGAACTTCCACGGTGGAACGACGGTGTCAGGCGGCGAGTTTGGTTCTGGCCACATGAGTCCGCACGCGATGACGCATTCGCAATTTCAGAATGCTCGCTTCTCGACAGGCAGATTGCCGGTGAGTCCAAGCCGCGATAGTTTCTCGGCTAGCGGGCGCGCGGCTGCCGCATCGACCACGCGGAATGTTTCGCAGAATCAGCACTTCTTCTCGGCTCACAGTGCGAGTTCGGCGTCGAGTGGCAGAGCTGGCAGTGGCGAAACGGCCAGAGCTGGCAGCGGCGGATTCAACGGTAGGAGCAATAGCGCGTCGGAGCACATGAGTGCGAATTCGGGTGCGTCGGCGAGGTCGAGCGCAACGGCGGGCGGACGCGAAGGTGGAAGCAGCGGCGGATGGCAGAAATTTTCGCCGATGACTCCGCGCTCGAGTTCTTCCGAGGCGAGCAGAGGCTCTGAGGCTAGCCGAGGCGAGGCAGGCCGGTCGGGTGAATCGAGATCCGGTGAATCAATGGGCGGCGCAGAGAACCGCGGCTCGTATGGATCTGGACGTAGTTCTTCTGGCTACGGTTCGCCGAGTCGCAGCTATGGCGGATCGTCACGGCCACCGCTCAATATGAGGCAGCCGATTGTCACGCAGCGGTCTTATGGTGGCGGCGCGTACGGGCGTTCGGCTCCTGGTTATGGACGATCGGCTCCGAGTTACGGCGGTGGACGATCAGCGCCCAGCTATGGCGGAGGTCATTCGGCGCCGAGCAGCCACGGTGGAGGCGTTCCGCATGGAGGCGGAGCGTCACACGGCGGCGGGTCGCATGGTGGCGGCGGAGGGCACGGTGGACATGGGCGGTAGAATTGCGCTGGATTGTTTCCCAGCGTAGTAAGGCAGCATAGCAACACTCTTCCCAGCAGTGAGGCGCGCGACAAACGCGTCCCACTGCCTTTTTTTTGGGCTGCCATTTGCCAACAGATGAGCCAATCGCCCGGTTTGAAACCGCCTTGAATTTCTTACCTTTCGGACAGATAATAGCGGCCTTCGGCGGCGAAACCGAGAGCGGCCATGTCTAACATCAACCACAAAACTTACGCGATGAACGCGATCACGCCTATGCAATGGTGGAAGACGTGGATCGTTCGCGCTTTCTTTTTCATTCTTGGCGCGGTTAAGCCATTACAAAAAGATCTGGTGCAACTTTCTTTTATTCATTTTGCGCGATGGGTGATTCTTAAACGCAGTAAGTTTCCTCACGCCGACAGCCAGCAGCCAGAGGAGAAACTGAAGTACGATTATTTATTGTTCTTCAGCAACTTCAATGGAACGTGGAATCAGTACATCGACGCGTTCTCGGCGGTACTCAGCACTGGGTTGAATCTCATCTGGCACTGGAGCGAGAAATTTCCGGGGTCGGTTCCGGTAACGCCTTTCAAACAATACATAGCGCGCTGCCAATTCGATACGGACTACTACTACACCGCCTATCCTTACGCGACCACGAATGACGTGAAGGCGGCTCATCGAGTGCAAGACGCGCTCGATGCTCTTGAAAAAGAAAGCGCCGGCGAGACGGCGGAGGAGTTTGCCCATTCTTACAGGAAATTTGTGCTGGCCGTCCAATGCGACCTCGGGCAGACTGGCAAGGCCCCGGTAGGCACATAGCAGGCACCGAGAAAATTAAGAAAGAAGTAGCAGCATGGCGAATCAGAGCGGAGACGTATACGGCCTGACCATCCTTTCGCCGATTCTGCAAGATGTGACTGCGGAAACCTCGCACAACTGCGCCATACGGATGAAATTGGCCAGCCTGCCGAACGACGAATCCAGCCCGTTTGCCAGGGTATCCAGCACCCACATGGCGCGACTGGTGGTGATGGATGATGTGGTGTATGTGGGCATGCCTTCCTGCGAAGAACACCTGAAGTCGCAGTATCTTGTTTTCGAAACAAATTTTGACGGTGAGCTCGATGAATATCTGACCCGCATGGCTCGCGAGATTCCGGCGGATGTAGATGCGTTGTGGGAGCACTGCTGGGGATATCCGGGAACAAAGGATGTGGCTGCTTTCCTTGCCTACATGAAGAAGTGCCAGATCACTACTACGTTCTACTTTGCCGACGTCAATAATCACACAGTTCAGGAGACATTGACGGCGCTGCAAACGCAAGCGGCGTTAGCGGAATTTATTGAAAAGAACCAGGGTAAGGCGGCGGCTGAGTTGCAGATTGCGTTTGCGCACTTCCTGGAAAAATTGCGCAAGGCGC
>Ga0209380_10002802_pt1 | contig 11071 bp, 10 predicted proteins | sample HubBroMetageWFT6_FD_188347 | JGI IMG/M metagenome (GOLD analysis project Ga0209380, IMG submission 188347) | Warmed and freeze-thawed soil microbial communities from the Hubbard Brook experimental Forest, New Hampshire - Hubbard Brook CCASE Soil... | ecosystem: Environmental > Terrestrial >...
ATCGACATGGTCGTGATGGATGTGTCGTTTATCTCGGCGACATTGGTGTTGCCGGCGGTAGTGCGATGTGTGCGGGCGGTGTCCAGCGGATTCGAGTTGGTAGTGCTGGTGAAGCCGCAGTTCGAGGTGGGACGCGAAAACGTAGGGAAGGGCGGAATTGTGCGAGATCCCGAGGCACAGCAATCGGCGGTGCAGAGAGTTAGCGCGACCGTGGCGGAGTTAGGCGGGGCGGAGGTCGAGGTGATCGAGTCGCCGATCCTGGGCGCGGAGGGCAACCGGGAGTTTTTGCTGCATGCGCGGCTGCCGTAGAATCGGCGACATCCTGCGATGGAGTCACAACGAAGAGTGTTCACTGCGGAAGAACGTAGCCGACTACGTTCCAGTCTTCTGGAATTTGCCGCAAGTGACCCACGCGTCAGCGGCGCGGCGATAACGGGCTCGGCGGCAAATGATTCCGAGGACCGGTGGTCGGACGTCGATCTTGCTTTCGGCGTCAGGAACGCGGACGTGGGCGAAGTGCTCTCCGACTGGACTGCCCGAATGTACGACGATCATCTTGCCCTGCATCACATCGATGTCAGGGCGGGCGCATGGATTTACCGGGTATTTCTGCTGCCGAACAGCCTGCAGGTTGATCTTGCCTTCGTTGCTGAAGCGGAGTTTCGGGCCTTGGCGCCGACCTTTCGCTTGATGCATGGAGAGGCGAAGGAGCCAGCCTATGCTCCCGCCCCTTCCTCCGCAAACCTGATTGGGATGGGATGGCTCTATGCGCTGCATGCGCGGAGCAGCATAGCCCGAAGGAAGCTTTGACAGGCGGAATACATGATCAGCGGTGTCCGCGACCACGCGCTTGCGCTCGCCTGCATTCGCCACGGCCTGCCTGCTGTCCATGGTCGTGGATTTGACCAGTTGCCTCGGGAAGTCACGGCGCAGTTCGAAGGATCGCTCGTACGTAAGCTCGAAACCGCCGAACTCGCGCGGGCCTTCCGGGTTGCGCTCCTCGGTTTGCGGGCCGAGATTCAACGCGCAGATGCCGAGCTAGCAGGACGGCTGCAAGAAACGCTAATCGGACTGAGCGACGTCCCGCTCTGACGGGGGAGCTGTGTAGTGAGTGTTCCGGAGCTTCCAACTTGTGACCCTGCGTGATCCGCGCGGCGTGCGCTACACTGGCAGGGAAACTCCACAAAGAAAATGAAATCGGCCGCGATCATCTCCAAACCCTGGAAAAAAGAGCTAGCTGGGATTCTGCCCGAGCTGTTGGGCTGGTTTCGCGAGCGCGGCTATCAGCTCTACATGGACGAAGAAACGGCGCGCTACACCAATGGCGAGCAGGTAATCTCGCGCGAGGAGATTGGGCGGAAGCATCCTGATTTCGCGCTGGTGCTGGGAGGCGATGGCACCCTGCTGTCGGCTGCGCGGGCGGTAGCGCATGAAGGCGTGCCCATCCTGGCGGTGAACCTGGGCTCGCTGGGATTCCTGACGGAGGTTCCGCTTAACGAACTCTACGTGGCGCTGGAGGCGGTCGATCGGGGAGCGTGTCCGGTGGAAGAGCGCTCTGTGCTCGACTGCTGCTTGATCCGCAACGAGGAATGTATTGCGCGTAACTTTGCGCTGAACGATGTGGTGGTGAACAAGAGCGCGATCTCGCGGCTGGTGGAGTTCGACCTTTATATCGATAGCAACTTTGTCTTCCAGTACAAAGCTGATGGAGTGATCATCGCCACGCCGACCGGATCGACTGCGTATTCACTGGCGGCGGGCGGGCCGGTGCTGATGCCATCGGTGGACGCGTTCGTGGTGACGCCGGTGTGTCCGCACTCGCTGACGCATCGGCCGCTGGTGGTAACGGAGACCTCACAGATCGAGCTGCGGGTGGAGACAGGCGAAGAGCAGGCTTTTCTCAGCATCGACGGACAGGTTGGCGTTCCGGTGCAGCAGGGAGACCGCGTACTTTGCCAGCGCGCCGAGCACAAGGTGAAGCTCATGCGCATCCGGCGAACCTTCTTCGACGTGCTGCGCAACAAGTTGAAGTGGGGACAGCGGTGAAGCAGTGGCTAGTGGTCAGTGGATAGTGGATAGAAAAACAACGTGCCCCTTCGTGAACCAAGCAGAAGTTGCTCCTCGGCACTTGATCAAACGATAAATTTTTCGGGGTAAGGCGCGACTGGCTAGCCGCGCCCGGTTAGTTATTTATTCAGTTGCGGGTTTCGAGTTATCGTGCAGCCAGAAACGCGCCTCGATTTCGCATTTTTTCGAGCAGAATGTCTGTCCTTCCCGTGCCCTGCTTGTACTTCTTAAATACTGGGAATAGCACCAGACACACACTGCCGTGGAGGTGGCGGCATCGTATTGGTTGGGTTGCATATGCTCTCCAATGGAAAGCGAGGATAGGCTAAGTCGCGGCCAAAGGCAATCGGGAAAAGTCGCAGTTATACAAGAGCTAACACCCCATGGGGTAACCGGGGACCGTTACATGCGCTCGGGAGCCATCAGATCGCGAATGGCCTCACGCTTGCGGATGATTTTCGAGCGCTTGCCATCGACCAACACTTCAGCGGCGCGAGGGCGGGTGTTGTAGTTAGAGGCAAGCGCCATGCCATAAGCCCCCGCATCGAGGATAGCGAGTAGATCACCTTCGTCGGCCGCAGGCATTTCGCGGTTGCGAGCGAAGAAATCGCCACTTTCGCAGACCGGACCGACAACGTCGAGAGGGGCAAGTTTGGCGGTGCTGGAGCCGAGCAGCACGGGCACGATCTCGTGATGAGCGCCATAGAGCGAGGGCCGCATGAGATCGTTCATGGCAGCATCGACGATCAGGAACTGCTTTCCATCGTTTTGTTTGCGAAAAATAACGCGAGTCAGCAAAGCCCCTGCGGGCCCTATGATAGCGCGTCCAGGCTCAAGTAATACATGAACTCCGAGACGCTGTAGCGGAGGGACGATTGCGGCTGCATAGGACTTCAGCCGGGCGGGGAAAGTTCCCTTGGAATTTTTCGCATAGGAGATGCCGAGGCCGCCACCGGCGTCGACATAACGGATGTTGTGTGCGTCGCTGCGGAGGGAGCGAACCAGGGAGGCAACCCGCGTCATGGCCTCGCCGAAGGGACCGACGTCAACGATCTGCGAGCCGATATGAACACTTACGCCAGTGGCTTTCAGAAGGCGGGAGGCTGCGCCTTGGCGATAGAGTTCCGGCGCCTCGCGCATGGGCACCCCGAACTTGTGCTCATGCAGGCCGGTGGAGATGTAAGGGTGCGTGTTGGCGTCAACGTCGGGATTCACGCGGATGGCAAAGTGCGCGGTCTTGCGGAGATGGGTGGCGCGAGCGCTGAGCATTTTCAGTTCGCTGGCACTCTCGACATTAAACAGCAGAATGCCGGAACGCAGCGCGAGGTCCATTTCGTCGGGCAATTTCCCGACTCCGGAGAAGACGACTTGCGATGACGATTTGCGACTGGCTTGCAACACGCGCTGCAGTTCGCCGCCGGAGACGATATCGAAGCCGCTACCGAGTGAAGCAAGAAGGCGAAGGATAGACAGGTTCGAGTTGGCCTTCACCGAATAACAGATGGTGTGTCCGCAGGCGGCGAAAGCGTCGTCAAACTGCTGGTAACGCTCGCGGACCGCGGTAGCCGAATAGACGTACAGGGGGGTGCCGTAGCGCTCCGCAAGTTGGCGGAGAGGAACCTGGTCGGCGAGAAGTTCGCGTTGAGATGCGGGCCGCGAACGTTCGTTCCGGCTGTAAGTGAAAGCGGGCGGGCGTTCCTGTGGACGAGAGTCGCTCACTTTTTGGCCGGAGGTCCTTTCACTTTGAGGACCACGATGGTCTGATCGTCGAACGCGTCCACTCCCTTGGCATGTTCCGAGACAGCGCTGAAGATCGCCTGCGCGATTTCGTCGGCACTGCCGCCGGCATATTTGAGGACGGTCTTCTCCAGCCGCCCGCGCCCAAACATGTTGCCCGCTGCGCTGGTGGCATCGGTGATGCCATCGCTCAAGAAGAGGAAGACATCGCCGGGCTTGCAACGGACGTTGTGTTCCTCGTAAGTGGCGTTGGAGAACAAGCCGATCGGCAGGCCGGTTACCGGAATCTCTTCGAATTTTTCGTTGCGCAGGTGAAGTGGCCGGGGTAATCCCGAATTGGCGACCTGCAAGGTGCGCTGGCCGTCGTCCCAGATGGCGTAAATCATGGAGACGTACTGGGCATCGATGGGGCGTTCGGCGAGCGAGAGGTTGATGGCCTCGAGCATGCCTGCGGCGGAGGGTTCCTCGACCGAATGCGAGCGGGTGATGCCACTGACCAGCGCGGCATAGATGGCCGCAGGGGCACCTTTTCCGCTGACGTCACCGACTGCAATGCCGATGTTGCCGTGGCCGCTGTACTTAAGGAAATCGTAAAGGTCGCCGCCGATCTGCCGGGCCGGCGAGAAGCGCGCGGCCACTTCTGCGTTCTTCAATTTGGGTAGTTTCTGCGGCAACAGGCGAAACTGCAGTTCGCGGGCGAGCGCGAAGTCATGTTCCAGCCGTTGCTCTTGGCGCGCAATACGCTCGTAGAGCGTGGCGTTTTCAATGGCAATAGCGACCTGCGCGGCCATGGTGGTCATGATGCGGACGTGGTCGTCGTTGAAGAACCCACGACGGGTGTGCTCGATGTCGAGCACGCCGATCACTTTCTCCTTGTAGATCAGGGGGATGCAAAGTTCGGAGCGCGTCTCAGGATTGGCCATAATGTAGCGCGAGTCCTTGGAGACATCGGGAACCAGCACTGCTTGTCCGGTTTGCGCGGCGTAGCCCACGAGACCCTGGCCAATGGGGATTTCGTGCTTGAGATGCACGTTTTCCTTGAAGCGGAGCGAGAAGCGATGCTGGAGAAGTTGTCCCGTGGGATCGAGCAGCAGGATGGAGAACATCTCGTAATCAATGATGCGGGCGACGAGATCGGCAACGCGCTTCAGCAACTGATCGAGGTTGAGGATGGAGGTAACTTCGCGGCTTATCTCGGTCAACAGGGTAAGCTGCCGCGCCTGTCGGGCAACCTGTGTGTAGAGTCTGGCGTTCTCGATGCCGACGGCAATGCGCGAGGCGAACAGAGTGAGTAAGTGCTTGTGCTCGTCGGTGAAGGCGCCGGGTTGAGCGGCTTCGACATCGAGGACGCCAATCACCTTGTTTTTTGCGATCAGGGGTACGGCGAGTTCGGAGCGGACGCCGGGGGCAGAGTTGATGAAGTTTTGTTCCCCCGATACGTCGTTGACCAGCACGGCTTCGCGACGGAGCACGGCTTGTCCCGTGACGCCTTTCCCAACCTTGATGCGAATGCGTTCAGCGACCTCGGGAGGATGGCCGACCTGAAAGCGGATGCGCAACTCCTGCGTCTTTTCGTTGAGCAGCAGGATGGCGAAGATCTCGTAGTCGAGGAGGCGCTTCAGCATTTCTGCGATGCGCTGCAGAAGCGTGTTCAGGTCCAGCGTGGTATTCACCGCATCGGCCACCTCCAGCAGGTAGCGGTCAAACGCAGGTGAGATTGCTGGTTGCGAGGTCATTGTCATTCCGTGAAGGCTCAACCTTCATGATAGCAGTGAGACATGTGGATATTGCCGCGGAGCCGCATTCCACGCAGGTGCGACGACGCAAGGCCGTGGCGGTTGCGGCGGCGCTACCCAGGCAATAGAATTCTCAGGCCAGCAGAATTGGACCGCGCAAGAGGGAATGATGAATCTGCAGGGAAATCGACTGACGTGGCTGGGGCACGCGACTTTTCGCATCGAAACTGCGGAAGACAAGAGCGTGTATGTGGACCCGTGGGTGATGGAGAACCCGCTTTGTCCGCAGGGCGAGAGAGAAGTGAAGAAGGCCGACGCGCTGGTCTGTACGCATGGGCACTTCGACCATATTGCTGACGCAGTGAAAATCGCCAAGCAGCACAAGTCCATCGTGGTGGGGATTTTCGAGCTGTGCATGTGGATGAAGAGGAAAGGCGTGGAAGCGATTGCGCCGATGAACAAAGGCGGCACGCAGACAGTGGCGGGAGTGAAGATCACCATGACGCATGCCGACCACTCATGCGGCATCACGGAGGACGACGGCAGCATTGTGTATGGCGGCGAAGCGGTCGGCTATGTGCTGGAGTTGCCGGGCGGAGTGAAGATTTATCATGCGGGCGATACAGCGGTGTTCGGCGACATGGCGATCATCCGCGAATTGTATGCGCCGGAAATTGCGCTGCTGCCGATAGGCGATCACTTTACGATGAGCCCACGAGAGGCGGCCTACGCCTGCAAATTGCTGCAGCCGAAGTTCGTCATTCCGATGCATTATGGGACGTTTCCTCCGCTGGTAGGAAGGCCGGCGCATCTGAAGGCGTTGCTGGGCGCGGGTGGTCCGGAGGTGGTGGAGATGCAGGCGGGGGAGACGCTCGGGTGAAGGAAGAAGTAATTAGTAATTAGCAAGTAGTGATTGGCGAAAAGCGAAGAACAATAAGCAATAAGTAATAAGCAAGCAGCGAAGAGCGAAGAGCGAAGAGCGAAGAGCGAAGAGCGAAGAGCGAAGAGCGAAGAGCGTACATGATCACTGATCCTAGAGTTGAGAACTACATTTATGCCATGCTGCCCGAGCGCGGCACGACACTGCAGGAGATCGAGCGGCAGGCGAAGGAGCGCGATATCCCCATCGTGGGGCCGGCGGTGGGACGGCTGTTCTATCAGTACGCGCGTCTGATCGGCGCGAAGACGGTTTTCGAGATGGGATCAGCGGTAGGCTACTCGACCATCTGGTGGGCGATGGCAGTGGCCGAAGGCGGCAAAGTGCACTACACGGATGGTAGCCGTAAGAATGCCGACGAGGCGCATCGCTACTTCGCGCAGGCTGGGGTGGCGGATCGTATCGAAGTGCATGTGGGCGATGCCATCGAGATTTTGTCGGAGCGCAAGGAGCAGTTCGACATCCTGTTTCTCGACATCGACAAGCACGACTATCCGCGGGCCGGTCGCATGGCTCCGGAGCGGGTGCGGCGTGGGGGCTTGTTCATCACGGACAATACGTTATGGAGTGGCAATGTGGTTTACGCCGCGGGGAATTCTGACTACAAGCCGGAGAAAGAGCCGGATGAGAATACGCGTGCCATCGTGGAGTTCAACGAGCTGGTGTACAAATCGCCCGACTGGTACACGACGATCATTCCGTTGAGAGACGGAGTGACGGTGGCACTGCGGTTGTGAGCTAGTGCCCGTGGGCAAGAGCACGCACAAGCCCGAGCTAATGATTCATTTCGCTGGTTTCGCGGGCTCGGCCGTTGGCGCAGTCTTAAGCTTGGCTAGAGACTCATCCACGCGATTCTTGAAGTCGCCCTTGTCGTTGTGCTCCCATCCGCTGTAGTTCGACACGACCTGCATCTCACACCCAGTACCCTTCGTTACCGGGGTGACCTTGTTGGTCCGCTGCAGGAGCGCTCCGGAGACGTTGACGTGTGCGGAATGCTTCACGTTGTAGGAAGCAGTCATTTTGGCGTCGTCGTTCTCAACGACCGCGTAGTTCTCCGGATTGCTCAGGGTGTCTTTTACCGCGGTCCAAAGCTCGCCGCAAGCAACGGAATAGTTGGACTTGTAGGTCATGCCGGCCGCCGGCCGTGCAAGACCAATCGCAATCAAACCCAAAATCACAAATCTCATGATGGCATATCTCCGGAGACGGGAGCGCTGCACAGAAGGTCACTCTGGCTAGCGGTTTCCGTTTGTCGAGAACAGGATAGCTCCGTGAGAGGAAGATGGCGGAGTTCGAACGGATTTTGTCGGCGGGAATGCCGAAACGGGAATGTGAAGGATCAGTTCTTCGGGCGACGTCCTAAATCGACTGTACCGGCACCCACCGCAGGTCGTCCACCAACCCAACTTCTTTTTGAAAGAACGGTTCGCCGTATTTCACCCCTGCCATCATGCCGTAGAAGTGGGCCATGGAGGCGACGCGCTCGCGAATCTCGGCGTGGGCGGGGAAGTCTTTCCCGCCGGCGACCTGATCAGCGTACTGCTCTTTGTAGGCGTAGATGGATTCGAGCTTGGCATCGAATTCGGCAGTGATGTCCACGACAAAGGTCGGGCGCACGTCGTAGTAGAGAGTAGCGTAAATGATCTTGAAGGGGCGGTGTGGTGCAAGCTCACGCAAAACGTGCACGGTAAACGGGTCGAGGTCTTGCGTGGCGGAAGTGTGTCCCAAGCGCCTGAGTCCGGCGAGAAAGCAAGCTTCGTAGCCCAGCGTGGCGCAGGTGTAATGATCGGGATGGCGGCCCTTCCAGTAGGGCAGGATGACGACACGCGGTCGCTGCTCGCGGATGACGCGGGCAATTTTGATGCGGTTGGCGTAGTTGTTTTCGACCCGGCCATCGGGAATGTCTAGCGCCTCGCGCCAAGCGACTTGCAGGATACGGGCTGCGTCGGCCGCTTCGCTGGCGCGGGACTCGGCGGAGCCACGGGATCCCAACTCGCCCTGCGTGATGTCGAGGATGCCAGTGCGTGCGCTCCGGCTCGCCATCTTCAGCAGCGTGCCGCCGCAAGTCTGTTCTACGTCGTCGCGATGGGCGGCGATAGCCAGCACGTCGAGGACGGGCGCGGTCACTTGTTTCCCCGAAGCTGTTCGCGGTCATGGGCCTCCTCGCGCGACAAATACCTGCCATCACCGTGAAGAGGAGGTTTACGCGCGAGTGCGCGCTTCATGGCGCGCTGATACTCATCCTGCCGAAACGTGGGTTTCTTGCGACTTGCCATCGGCTATTTCTTCCTCTCTACGAGATAGGCAGCGATTTCGCGCAGGTCACTGGCGCTCTCACCGAAGCGGTCGAGCGCGGTGTTGGCGTTGTGCACTAACTCGTCGGCCTTCTTGATCGAGGCATCGATGCCGAACAACAAAGGATAGGTCGACTTCTCAGTCGCGGTGTCTTTGCCGGCGGTCTTGCCGAGTTGCTCAGAAGTCTGAGTCACGTCGAGCACGTCGTCGACAATCTGGAAGGCCAAGCCAATGTTCATACCGAAATCACGCAAGCTCTGGATCTGGGAGGCGTCGCCTCCGGCGTAGATGCCGCCGGTGACCACGCAGGCGGTGAGCAGCGCTCCGGTCTTGGAGCGGTGAATGTATTCCAACGTTTTGGCGTCGGCGTGCTGATGTTCGGCCTCGAGGTCCATGACCTGTCCACCGATCATGCCGTCGATGGTGCCGGTGGCGTGCGCGACTTCGGCGATGATGGCGACCCGCGCCTTGGCGGGACACCGCAACTTGGCCATGACTTCGTAGGCGTAAGTTTGCAGGCCGTCGCCGGCGAGGATAGCGATGGCCTCACCAAAAACCTTGTGGGCGGTAGGGCGTCCGCGGCGCAGATCGTCGTTGTCGAGCGCAGGCAGATCGTCGTGGATGAGCGAGTAGGTGTGCAACATTTCCAGGGCACAGCCCACTTCTTCGACGCCGTCGGGGACGCAGCCGGCTACGACGCGAGCGGCCTCTATGCAGAGGATGGGGCGGAGGCGCTTGCCTCCGGCAAAGACACTGTGGCGCATCGCCTGGTGAATCGACGTGGGGTATTGCGTGGACGGGGGGAGCAGGCGCTCCAGTGCGTGGTCGGTGACGATGCGTCCTTGTTCGAGGATGTCCTTGAGCATGAAGAGGGAAGTATAACAAGCTAGTGGATAGTGGTTAGTGGGTAGTGGTTAGTGACGGCGACGGAGTTTCGCGCTACTGGTGCGTGGTCGTCGGTTTGCTGTTATCGGTGGCGGCGAGTTTGGCTTCGCTGTCGGCGTCGGCGGTGCGGCCCAGCTTGCGATAGGCCAGGGCCAACTGCTCGTGGGCGCCCGCGAGGTTCGGATTGGTCTTCGCCGCGGCCTCCAAGTGAGGTAGCGCGTCTTTGGTCTTGCCCTGCTCGAGCAACGTCTTGCCGAGCTGGTATTGCGTTTCGGCGTCGTCGGGATTGAGCTTCAGTTCTGCTTCGAATTCGGTTACGGCACTAGCGGGTTGCTTGAGGCGAAGCTGCACGAGTCCGGCGTCGTAGTGGGCGCGCTGCAGAGACGGATTAGCCTGGCTGGCTTTTTGGAGTGTGGCGAGCGCCTGCCGCTGATTGCCCATGTCGCTGTAAGCCTGTCCCACGAGCAGGAGCGCATCAGGCGAGAGCGGTTGCTGTGTCAAACGGGTGAGAATGGCTGCGGCCTTGTCGGGCTGATTGGTGTGTGCCAGCGACGTCGCCCAGGCACACGCAACGCGGGGATCGGAGTATGCGACCTCACCGACCTGATCGAATGCTTTGGCGGCGTCGGCGTACTGTCCGCTGGAATACAGAGCCATGGCGAGCATGGGGGCGATGATTTTGTCTCCGGGTTCCTGCTGCGCGGCCAGCTTCAAGGCACGGGAACTCTCGGTGTAATCGTTGGCACGAAAGGCGGCGAACCCGATGTTGCGCATGAGGTGCGGGATGGCGGGGTTCCACTTCTCCGCCTGTTGAAAATAGCTAAGTGCAGCGGCATATTGTTTCTGGCGCGCTTCGGAGGTGCCGAGGTCGTTGTAAGCATTGCCGAGAATCAAGCTAACGCGCTGCTCGGCGGCCTTGACCTCGGCTTTCTCCTGCGGTGAGAGCTGAGGAGCGTCGTTAAGTTGCGCGGCCGGATCCATGACGGCAGTAGGGGGAACGGAAGGCTCACCGGCCATGCCAGAGCCCATCGTTCCCTGCGTTTTCGAGGCGGGAGTATTGGCGCGGCTGTCGGCCATGGTCTTGTCCTGCATTTCGGAGAAGACCTTGGTGTAGGCGACGCCCTCGTCTTTGCGTCCGGTCTGGATGCAGATGCGGCCCAGCACGTAGTATGCGCGGCGAATCTGATAGTTGTTGCGCGCCTTGTCGTCGCCGGTGAGCGCGATGGCTTTGCGCAAAAGTTCTTCGGCCTGTTTCTCGTCGTGACGCGCGAAGGCGTTGAGGCCCATATAGAGGTAGGGTTCGGGCCAGTCGGGCTTATCGATGGCGGCGGCCTTCAAGAAGCGGTCGGAGTCGTCGTAGAGCTTGTCGTTGTTGTCGATGTAGCCGAGAAAAAAGTTGCCGAAGAAATCGTGA
>Ga0209380_10002804_pt1 | contig 11070 bp, 10 predicted proteins | sample HubBroMetageWFT6_FD_188347 | JGI IMG/M metagenome (GOLD analysis project Ga0209380, IMG submission 188347) | Warmed and freeze-thawed soil microbial communities from the Hubbard Brook experimental Forest, New Hampshire - Hubbard Brook CCASE Soil... | ecosystem: Environmental > Terrestrial >...
CGGTAGACCCGGTTGACGGCACACCGGGCCTACCCTTTACTGGGCCACCCCTGCACGAAAGCGGCCGGCGTGACGATCGGGATGTCGCGAAACGGATTGAGAGCCAGAAGATCGCCGTCGCCCGATACTATCAGATCAGCATGGCAGATCAGCATGGCAGATCAGCATGGCCGTTGACGGCCAGCTCGAGGAATTTGTCGTCAGTCGGATCGCGGCACGCCACAATGCGCTCGGTGATCGTGACCAACTCGGCCGCAGCCATCAGCTTCTTCGACCAGGCTTGCGTCTCGGGATCGGTCAGCGAGGCAAAATAGGGGCGCGCAACTTCTTCGGTTGCGAGCGATTTGAGCAGACCGCCGCGCCGCTCGACAACGAGCGCGGAGGCTGAGCAAGAAATCCCGCATTGACTGGATTGACGCCGTGCGTCCTTCGAGACGGCCGCCTTCGCGGCCTCCTCAGGATGAGGTGTTTCTTAATGCCATCAACGACCGACCCTCATCCTGAGGAGCGCCCCGAGGGCCTGCCCCAGGCTTGAACTGGGGGCGCGTCTCGAAGGACGCAAGACCGTGATGCAGCCCTTCGCCTCAATTCTTGCTCAGTCTCGCGGCCATTCCGGGCATGGATTTTTGTTCTAGCGCGGCGCTGACGAGAACGTTCGTATCGAGAACCACCCTCATCCAGCACGCGGCTCGACTTCCTTCTGTGCTTGCTTGATCAGGCGGTCAATGTCGTCATCGGTAAGACCGGCGGCGATGACGCGTGCCCGCGACGCGCGCCGGCCGGGGAACAGCTCGTCAGGTTGGCGTGTCCCTTCGGGACCGCGTTCTAGGGGTAGAGCCCCGGAGCCCGATTGCAACATCGCCGCGCTTATAGTGCGGGCAGCGGCTGCGAGATGCGGAACAGAGGTGCATTGCGTGCGCCGTGGCGGGTGGGGCTCGTGAGTTCGATTTCGCCGGCCTTTCGGTTCCTCGCTACAATGAGGTCGGATAAACATATGGTATCGATGGACTGGATCGGGCCGAAGAATGCGGCATGAGCGAGATTTCTGAAGACCTGTTTGAAATGGCCAACCCCGGCAACGACCGGACTGCCCATGACCGTTTGGGTGTCGCCGAGGGGCAATGCGAGTCACGATGTCCGGGTCAAGGTCAACATGACCCACGGCAATCAGATGAACGTTGCGAATACCGCTGTCGTCGCGGTCCGTCCGCAGCCGCGGGTTGTCACCGGCCGGCTCTTGTCGACCGATGAGCAGGCCGTTTTTGCCTGGGTGACGCTGAACGAGGCCGCGCTGGTAGATTACGGGGACGGCCGGGTTGACACGGCTGGGCTCGTAGGACGACTGCGGCGGATCTGACAACCGGCGTGCTGACTTATCGTGCGGGCGCCCGCTGTGAGATGCGGAACAAAGGTGCATGCCGTGCGCCGTGACGGGTCGGCTTGGTGAGTTCGATTTCGCCGACCTTTTCGAGGCCGCAGTGCAATAGAATTTTTTGCGAGGCGAGGTTGCTCGGGTCGGTGTAGGCGCGGATGGTTTCCACGCCGAGGGTCCGCAGCCCGTAATCGATCACGACAGCGACGGCTTCGCGCGCATAGCCGTTGCCCCAACAGGGCTCGCCCAGCCAATAGCCGAGCGCCGGCTCTTCGCTGTCGTCACCGGTGCTGCCGTCCAATCCGACGCCGCCGATCAGGCGGCCGGTCTTCTTCAATGCGATAGCGAAGCGCCGCGGACGGCCGGTTGCGTGGTCCTGCTGCACGCGCGCGATCCATTCCCGCCCATCGGCTTCGGTATAGGGATGGGGCATAGTGGAGAGCCAGCGGGCGACCTGCCAATTATTCGCCAAGGTAACCAGGTCGGCGAGATCTTCGTGGCTAAATGATCGCAAGCGCAGCCGAGCGGTTTCGATCTCCAAGGCCGGCTACACCTCGGCCTTGGCGCCGGTGCGCTCGGTGATCAGGCGGTAGTGTTCGATGCGGCGGTGCTTCTCGAAGTTGAAGATCGTGCGTTTGATATAATCGCCGAGCTCGAGGTCGAGCGTCGCGGTAATGACCTCGTCATCCTCGCCGAGCGCACGCGCGGCGATCTCGCCGGTCGGCGCGATGATGGCCGAGCCGCCGATCAGGCCGAACCCGTCCTCCTTGCCGGCCTTGGCCGCGGCCAATACCCACGCGCCGTTCTGATAGGCGTTGGCCTGCATCGTCACGAGGTGGTGAAACATGCGCAGATGCATCGGTTCGGGATGATGGATATTCTCGGTCGGCGTGTTGTAGCCGAGCGCGACGATCTCCACTCCCTGCAATCCCATCACGCGGAAGGTCTCGGGCCAGCGCCGGTCGTTGCAGATGCACATGCCAACGACCGCATCGAAGGCGCGCCAGACCTTGAAGCCCTCGTTGCCGACATCGAAGTACCGCTTTTCGAGATGCTGGAAGGGCGCCTCGGGCAAATGCTCGGAATGGCCCGGCAGGTGGATCTTGCGGTAGCGGCCGATGATCCGCCCGTTGGTCTCGACCAATATCGATGTGTTGTAATGGCGCGGCTCGCCCTTCTCCTGCGTCAGCTCGGCATAGCCGAGATAGAACCCCACCCCGAGCTCGACCGCGAGGTCGAACAGCGGGCGGGTCTCAGGCCCCGGCATCTCGCGCTCGAAGAACCGGTCGATTTCTGTCTGGCCGGTCATCCAGTAGCGCGGGAAGAAGGTCGTCAGCGCGAGTTCGGGAAAGACCACAAACCGGGCGCCCGCAGCGTGCGCCTCCCGCATCAGCGCCATCAGGCGCCTGACGACGGCGCTGCGCGTGTCGGCGAGGTGGATCGGACCGAGCTGGGCGACGGAGGCTTTCAGTTTCCGGGACATGCCAATTCTCCTCCGATCCCCAATCCTCAACAATTCTCCCTCTCCGCCCCCGGGGGCGGAGAGGGGCTCTGCGTCGGCTTCGGGGATCACACGAGCGCAGAGCCGGTTTCGGTGACGAAGGCGAGTTCCGGAACCGGGGAGTCCAAAGGCTTTGCCGCCTCCGACAGAGCGCAAGGGAGGAAGGTCCCGCTGCCGCGCTCGGCTGTGAGCTTTCCGTCCTCGACGACGATGCGGCCGCGGCTCAATACCGTGACCGGCCAGCCGCCCAGCCGGCGGCCTTCATAGGGGGTATAGCCGACATTGTCGTGCAACATGCCGGCGGTTATCGTCGTCTCGCGCTGGGGGTCCCAGATCGCGATATCGGCGTCGCTGCCGACCGCGATGGTGCCCTTTCTCGGATAGAGCCCGTAGAGCTTTGCGTGGTTGGTCGCGGTGAGCGCGACAAAGGCGTTTAGGTCGAGCCGCCCCTTCGCAACCCCCTCGGAAAACAGCAATGGCAGCCGCAATTCTATCCCGGGTACGCCATTGGCGATTTCCTTGAAGGTGGTCTTGTCGCCTTTTGGGAGCTTGCCCGAGGCATCGAAGCGGTAGGGCGCGTGGTCGGACGAAAACACCTGGAAGGTGCCGTTGCGCAATCCGGTCCACACCGCCTCCTGCGCTGCATGGTCGCGCGGCGGCGGGCTGCAGCAGAATTTGGCGCCTTCCATGCCCGGCTTGGCGATGTCGTCGGCCGTCAGAAACAGGTATTGCGGACAGGTCTCGCCGTAAATCTTCAGACCCTTGGTTTGCGCGTTGCGGATGACCTCGATCGCCTCGGCGGCCGAGACGTGAACCAGCAGGATCGGCACGTCGAGCAGTTGGGATAAGGAGACGGCCCGGTTTGTCGCTTCGCCCTCCGCGAGACGAGCGTGGCTGACGGCGTGATAGCGCGGCGCCCCGAGCCCTCGGTCCAACAGCCGGGCGGTCAACCATTTGATCATGTCATGGTTCTCGGCATGAACCATGACGAGCGCGCCCTCCCGGCGCGCCACCGCCAGGATGTCGAGCATCTGCCCATCGTCCAGCTGCAATAGATCATAGGTCATGTAGACCTTGAACGAGGTGTACCCGTCACGGATCAGCGCCGGCAATTCCTGGCCCAGCACCTGCTCGGACGGGTCGGAGATGATCAGGTGAAAGGCGTAATCGATGACCGCCTTGGGGCCGGCCGCCTCGTGGTATTCCTCGACGACCCGGCGCAATGACTGGCCGCGATGCTGCGCGGCGAACGGGATTACCGTGGTCGTGCCGCCAAACGCCGCGGCGACGGTAGCGCTGTAGAAATCATCGGCGCAGACCACCCCGGCCGAGGAGCGCTGCTCGATATGGCAATGGCTGTCGATGCCTCCCGGCAATACAAACCGGCCGCTCGCATCGATCTCCCGTATGGCCGAACCGAGGTTCTTGCCGAGAGCCGCCACCGCGCCGTCTTTGATGCCGACATCACACAAAGTCGTATCGGCGGCGGTCGCCACGGTGCCGCCCCGGATGACCAGATCATACTCGTTCATTCCGGCCCTCTTCTCCTCTCGGTCAGTCGAGCGCTACTGTAGAGAGGACGCAAAGACGCGGAAAGGGACCCCATGACCCAAGCAGCATCCCATCGGCCGACCATCGCCGTCACCCAGCACGCGATTGCGGCAGGCCACTATCTCGCCGCGACCGCCGGGTTCGATATCCTGCAGGCCGGCGGCAATGCGATTGATGCGGGATGCGCCGCAGGGATCGCGCTCGGTGTCCTGCAAAGCGATCTTGTCGATGTCGCCGGTGTCGCGCCGATTATGATCTACGTCGCCGACAAAGAGGAGGTCGTGACCATCGCCGGCCTCGGCCCGTGGCCAAAGGCTCTCGACCCGCAGCTGTTTCAGCGCGAGCACGGCGGCAAGATCCCGAAAGGCGTGCTGCGAACCGTGGTGCCGGCCGCACCCGACGCCTGGATCACGGCGCTGCGGCGCTATGGGACGATGAGCTTTGGCGAGGTCGCGGAAGCGGCGATCCGCCTGGCGCGGGAGGGCTTTCCGATGTATCCGCTGATGGCCGCCAGCCTCAAGCGGCACGAGGCGGACCATCGCGCCTGGCCTTCGACGGCGGCCATCTTTCTGCCGAATGGGCGGCCGCCGGAAGCCGGCGAAGTCTTCCGGCAAACCGACCTTGCCGCATCGTTGCAATACATGGCCGACGAGGAACGCGCCGCCGCCCACCGCAGTCCCAATGGGCGCGGCCGCGAGGCAGGTCTGGAAGCCGCCCGCGACGCCTTCTATCGCGGCGACATCGCCCGCAAGATCGTCGCTTTTATGAAGCAGGAGGGCGGGCTTCTCTCAGCCGAAGATCTAGTCGAATACAGCTCGCCAGTGGGCCCGCCTGAGCGCCGCCGCTTTGGCGATCTTGAAGTCTTCACCTGCGGGGCATGGTGCCAGGGACCGGTCCTGCTGCAAACCCTGGCATTGCTCGAAGGGACGGATCTTGCGGGTCTCGGGCAGAACAGCCCCGATTATATCCATCACCTGACCGAGGCGCTGAAGCTCGCCTTTGCCGATCGAGAGGCCTATTACGGCGACCCAGCCAAGGTCGAGGTGCCGCTCGCGACCTTGATCTCGTCGGAATACGCCGTCGAGCGCCGGAAATTGATCCGCTCCGACCGGGCATGGCCGGAAATGCCGCCGCCCGGTGAGTTGGGCCGCAACGGCGCCCGTTTCCGTGCGAGCATCGGCGAGCCCAACCCCGAACCGGACACGTCCTATGTCTGCGTTGCGGACCGCTTCGGCAATCTGTTCTCTGCGACCCCGAGCGACGGCTCGTACGGGTCACCGGTGGTGCCCGGGACCGGGCTCATCCCCTCCAACCGCGGCTCGCAATCGCGGCCCGACCCGCACCATCCCGCCGGGGTCGCCCCGGGCAAGCGGCCGCGCCTGACGCCGAACCCGGCGCTCGCGATAAAGGGGCGGGACCAATTCTTGCCTTTCGGCACGCCGGGCGGCGATGTGCAGAGCCAGGCGATGCTGCAGGTGCTGTTGAACCTGTTCGTCTTTGGGAACGACGTGCAATCCGCGATCGAAGCGCCGCGCTTTGCGACCTACAGCTTTCCGTCGTCTTTTGCGCCATTCGATTACTACCCCGGGCGGCTCGCCGTTGAAGGCCGCATTCCCGAGGACGTCATCGCCGAGCTGGCGCGGCGCGGGCACGAGATCCAGCGCTGGCCAGATTGGATCTGGAGCGCCGGCGCGGTGTGCGCGATTCTCGCCGACCGCCGCCGCGGCATCCTCGAAGCCGGCGCCGACCCGCGCCGCGCTGCCTACGCGCTCGGTTGGTAAAGCTGCGTTTAACCCAGGCCCTCTCCCCGCGAGCGGGGAGAGGAGCCGCGGGGCTTTACATCGCTGCCATGCGAGCGGCGCGGCGCCTGGCCAGCGGCGTGGCGGGCTCGGGAGCCGCGGCCGGCTGGATCTTCTTGGTCGAGCGCGGCAGGGTCCAATCCCACTCGTCCGCGCCCATCTGGTAATGGCGATTATTTTGCGACGGGTTGCGGTTGACCATGTGGCGGTTGTGGAGCGGGTGGGTAACGCTGCGCACCTCATGCTCGATCGTAAACAGGTGCTTGCCGGTGTCGAGGCAGACAATGTCTTGCCAGCGGTACTGGTATTGATCGCTCTCTTCGGTGATCAACCCAAGTTTCTCGAGCTCGTCATGCGGACCCGAGAACTCCTGCGCGTAGACCTGCAGGTGATGGCCGTCGAATTCCGGGATTTTCCGGTCGGTTTCGCGGAAGATCAATTCCTGCTTATGCCCAGCGCAGACATGCGCGGCGCGGCCTTCGCCGTTCTCCTTGACGCAGGCGGGCGTATAGAAGATTTCGCGATAGAAGCGCGCGATGCCGTCGGCGGTCCCTTCCGGCACGGTGAACTCGACATAGCCCATGCCGAGATTGATCGCGCCAAACCGCTCTTCATCGGGCTCGTATAAGCGGAACTTGTTACCCCATGGGCAAGTCGCCTCGACGTATTGGTTGTGCTGCTTGCAGTCGAACTTGGTGTCGGCGAGCTTTTTCTTGGCCTCGCTGAGGCGCTCGCACAGCTCTTCGAGCGACGGGACGACAAGGCCCACATGGCCGCGCAGGACATTCGGGTCGCCGGTCGGCAGATGAAACTGGCTCTTGCCGACATTGACCCACATGTTGTTGGTGCCGGGGAACATGTAGGGGTCGCGGGTCAGGCCGAGCCCCGATAGATAAAACTCGTGCGCCAGACCTTGATTGTTGATCCTGAGATTGACGTGTTCGAGACCGACCAGGTTGCCGAGATCCTCGGCGGTACGGTCGTAGAGTTGTTGTTGTGCTGCCATGAGGGCCCTCCAAGGTTGCCGATCAGCCGGTGCTGAGCGGCGTGCCGTAGTTCGGCGGTAAAACGCCCGCCATCAAAACAGTTTTTCGAACCTCTCGTCTACTGGAACCCGATAGCCGTCGGCTAGACTGTTGGTTTCGTTGGCCATGCCGACGATCGCCATCAATTCGCCGAGCATTTCCGGGGTCATGCCCTGCTTCTTCGCGGCAGCGCCGTGCGAGGCGATGCAATAGGCGCAGCCGTTGCTGGCGCTGACCGCGAGATAGATGAGCTCCTTGGTCAACGGATCGAGCGCGCCCGCCGCCATCACCTCTTTGATGCTCTCCCAGGTGCGCCGCAGGGTCGGCGGGTCGTTCGCGAGCGCCTTCCAGAAATTGTTGATCCAGTCGGTGCCGCGCGTCGTCATGATGTCGTCATAGACCGCGCGGATTTCGGCGCTCGCCTCATTGTACTCGATCAGCCGCACCATCGTCATTTCTGTCTCCCGCACCGGCGATACGCAGCTCGTCGCCGAGCCGACCGGATAGAAACATGCCGAGCATACGAAAATCGCTGATCAACGACCAGAGCGGGTGCCCAAAGGTCTCTGGCCGATTGTGCTCGAATTTGAAATGGCCGAACCACGCCAAAGCGTAGCCGGCCACAGGCGCGGCGAACAGCCAGCGCCAATCGCGCTCGACCCCGGCCGCAGCGATCGCGGCTATGGCCAATGAGGTGCCGACGTAGTGCACCCCGCGGGTGCGCGGGTCGGAATGCGCCGCGAGATAGCGACGCCAAAACTCCGGGTAAGTCATGGCATGCAATCCTTGTAAATGGACCGCCTTGTAATGAACTGGCCGGCATCGTAAGTCAGCAGCCATAATTTCGGTTATTTGTCCGCGGGGTTTCGATATGGGTCTCAGGGTAGCGGTGGTCGGCGCGACCGGCAATGTCGGACGCGAAATCCTGACTACGCTCGCCGAGCGCGAGTTTCCCGCAGATGATGTCGTTGCGCTAGCATCATCGCGCTCGATCGGCCGAGAGGTTTCGTTCGGCGAGGACGACGTCCTCAAGGTCCAGAGCCTCGATACCTACGATTTCCGCGGCATCGATATCGTGCTTTCTTCGCCGGGGGCCAAGGTGTCGGAGGCGTTTGCGCCGCGTGCGGCAAAGGCGGGCGCCGTAGTGATCGACAACACCTCCCGGTTCCGGATGGAGCCGGACGTGCCATTGGTTGTGCCGGAGGTCAATCCGCAGGCCATCGCCCAACATTCGAAGCGCGGCATCATCGCCAACCCGAACTGCTCGACGATCCAGATGGTCGTGGCGTTGAAGCCATTGCACGATCTCGCCCGGATCAAACGGGTTGTCGTCTCGACCTACCAGTCGGTTTCGGGGGCGGGCCGCGCCTCGATGGACGAACTGTTCAACCAGACCCGTTCGATCTACGTGAACGATCCGCTCAAGCCCGAGCACTTCACGAAGCAGATCGCGTTCAACGTTATTCCGCATTGCGACATCTTCATGGACGACGGGTCGACCAAGGAAGAATGGAAAATGGCGGCCGAGACCCGCAAGATCCTCGACCCCGACATCGCGGTCACCGCGACCTGCGTGCGGGTTCCGGTCTTTATCGGCCACGGCGAGGCGGTCAATGTGGAATTTGAACGGCCGCTCAGCGATGACCAGGCGCGCGCTGCGCTGCGGCGGGCGCCCGGCGTGACCGTCGTCGACCACCGCGCCGATGAAGGCTACGTCACCCCGGCCGAAGCAGCCGGGGAGGACGCGGTCTATGTCAGCCGCATCCGCCGCGATCCGACGGTGCCCCATGGGCTCAATTTGTGGGTAGTCGCCGATAACCTGCGCAAGGGCGCGGCGCTCAATGCCGTCCAGATCGCCGAGATCCTGGTTAAACAGCATCTCGGCGGCCGGCGCGGCATCCGCTCCAACGTCGAGCCGCTTAGGCCGCATTGACACCGTGCGTGCTTCGGGACGTGCCCTTCAGGTGCTCCTCGGCATGAGGTATATGATTGATGGCATTAGCAAATTACCCTCATCCTGAGGAGGCCGCATAGCGGCCGTCTCGAAGGACGCACTCCGCTGATCCAGTCGGAACTGGCTCGCTTCGCGCCACCCATCGGCGACCGCTTTCTCGGCATTCGCATCACTCCCCTCACCCGGCGGCGGCTCGACGCCTTTCGGCGGAACCGACGCGGCTTCTGGTCGTTGTGGATCTTCCTCGCCCTCTTCCTCACCACCTTGTTTGCCGAGTTCATCACCAATGACCGGCCGATTGTCGTCCGTTACGAGGGCGGCTGGTATTTTCCGGTGCTCGTCGACTACCCGGAGACTACTTTCGGCGGGGAGTTTCCGACGCCGGCCGACTACCGCGATCCTGCGGTAGACAAGCTGATCTCGGAGAAGGGCTGGATGGTTTGGCCGCTGATCCCGTTCAGCTACGATACGATCAATTACAACCTGCCGAGCCCCGCGCCATCGCCGCCCTCTAGCGTCAATTGGCTGGGCACCGACGACCAGGGCCGCGATGTGCTGGCCCGGCTGATCTACGGCTTCCGCATTTCGGTGCTCTTCGGTCTCACCTTGACTGCCTTATCTTCGGTCATCGGTGTCGCGGCGGGAGCGGTCCAGGGATATTTCGGCGGCCTCGTCGATCTCGGCTTTCAGCGTTTTATCGAGATCTGGTCCGGGCTGCCTGTGCTCTATCTCTTGATCATCATGGCGAGCTTTATCGAGCCCAATTTCTGGTGGCTCTTGGGCTTGATGCTGCTGTTCTCGTGGATGGGGCTGGTCGATGTCGTACGCGCCGAGTTTCTCCGGGCACGCAACTTCGATTATGTGCGGGCGGCGCGCGCGCTGGGGGTGTCCGACTTGACCATCATTCTGCGCCATGTGCTGCCCAACGCCACGGTCGCGACGATCACGTTTCTGCCCTTTATCCTCAACGGGTCGATCACCACCCTCACGTCGCTGGACTTCCTCGGCTTCGGCCTGCCGCCAGGCTCGCCGTCGCTCGGCGAGTTGCTGGCGCAGGGCAAGTCCAATCTGCAGGCCCCCTGGCTCGGTCTGACGGCCTTTTTCGTGCTCGCATCGATGTTGAGCTTGTTGATCTTTGTCGGCGAGGCGGTGCGCGACGCCTTCGACCCGCGCAAGGTCGTGCTTTGAGCGACGGAAGCAGCGCCGCGCCGCTTCTCGAAATCCGCAATCTCAGCGTCACCTTCATCGGCCGCGGCGGGGCCAACCCGGTCGAGGCGGTCAAGAATGTCTCCTTCCCTCTCGATCGCGGCGAGACCCTGGCATTGGTCGGCGAGAGCGGCTCGGGCAAGAGTGTGACGGCTTTGTCAATCCTCCAGCTTCTGCCTTATCCGGTCGCGGTGCACGGAACCGAAAGCAGCGTTCGCTTCGACGGCGAGGAGCTGGTCGGCGCCCCGCCCGAGCGGTTGCGCCGGGTACGCGGCAACCGGATCGCGATGGTCTTTCAGGAGCCGATGACCTCGCTCAACCCGCTGCACACGCTCGAGCGGCAGATCGCCGAAACCCTGCTGATCCACAAGCACATGAACGCAGCGGCGGCGCGCGAGCGCACCCTCGAGTTGTTGCGGTTGGTCGGTCTGCCCGATGCCGAGAGCCGCCTCGGCGCCTATCCGCACCAATTGTCGGGCGGGCAGCGGCAGCGCGTCATGATCGCAATGGCGATCGCCAACGAGCCAGATATTCTGATCGCGGACGAGCCGACGACCGCGCTCGACGTGACGATCCAGGCGCACATCCTGCAGCTCTTGAAGGATTTGCGCGACCGCTTCGGCATGGCATTGCTGCTGATCACCCACGATTTGACGATCGTC
>Ga0209380_10002805_pt1 | contig 11065 bp, 8 predicted proteins | sample HubBroMetageWFT6_FD_188347 | JGI IMG/M metagenome (GOLD analysis project Ga0209380, IMG submission 188347) | Warmed and freeze-thawed soil microbial communities from the Hubbard Brook experimental Forest, New Hampshire - Hubbard Brook CCASE Soil... | ecosystem: Environmental > Terrestrial > Soil...
GGGCGGCTGGCGAACGAAGTCATCCGCGACATCGACGAGCGCGCCGTCTTCGTAGCCAATCAAGTGCTCGGCGCGAGTGCGCAGGCGCTGGCCGATTCGGCCGAGCGCGGCGAAACGCTCAATTCCGATAGCAGCGCTGATCTTCGCGAATACGTACAACATTCGCTCGACAACAGCAGCGCCCTCAATTCCCTTCTCGAATCGGCGATCGGTTACGCGCCGACGATTTACGAAATTACGATCACCGATCAATCCGGCAAGGCGCTCGTTTCAAGCGATGCCAAGCAGCGCAGCCGGCCGATTCCCGTTTATCCGAATGCGTCGCTGCTGGTGCGCGCGAGTTTCATCCAGCAATTGCGCATTTTGTATGGCCCGCCGCGAATCTATCAGGTGACGCAGCCGTTTGACGTGAGCGGCGCGCCTTTCGGCGAAATCCGCGTCGATATTTCCACGGCGCTGCTGCGCGACGTGATTTCGCGCGGGCTGTATTCAGCGGCCGAGGTGGCGCTCATCGCGGTGCTCGCCGCCACATTGCTGGCCGCGCTGTTGAGCCGCGTCGCGCTCGCCCCTCTGGCGCGCATTTCCGATCAACTCGACCGCATCTCGGCCGGGCAATTCGATGTCGAGCCGGTGAAGCAATCCGATGAGCTCGGCCAGGTCAGCACCAAGATCAGCAACATCGGAAAGCAACTGCGCGACGTTCGCGAAGTTTTCAGCGCGCTGCGCGAAAATTTGAATCATGTGATGGCCGGCCTCGAAGACGGCCTGCTCCTTTTCAATGCCGACGGCCGCGCGGTGCTGGTCAGCCCCTCCATTGAGAAATTTCTAGGCGTGGCGCCGACCACGATTCTCGGCCGCCGCGCCAGCGAAATTTTCCCGCAAGGAAATCTTGTCCACGACGTCCTGCATCTCACTGGCGATCGTATGCAACCGATCGAAGATGCCGAGTTGCATCTGGAAACCCCCGACGGCCCCCGGCGCGTCTCTCTTATTTGCCAGGTGATTAGCGAAAAAGGCGAGCCGATGGGAACGCTTCTTACGATGCGCGATCTGGAATCCTACGAGCGGCTCGGCTCGCAGATTCAAGTTTCCGAACGGCTCGCCGCGCTCGGGCGCGTCACCGCGGGAGTCGCGCACGAAGTGAAAAATCCGCTGAACTCCATGCGCGTGTGGCTCGAAGTTTTGAAGGGCAATATTCCCGCCGATCTCGAGGGCCAACAAGCGGTCAAAATGCTCGACAATGAAATCGACCGGCTCGATCGCGCGGTAAAAACGTTTCTCGATTTCGCGCGCCCGGTGGAAATCGACCTTTCAGAATCTGATTTGCCCTCGCTGCTCAATGAAATTCTTGAAAATGCGCGCCCCGCGATGGCGAAGGCAGGCGTCGTTCTCGCCACGCAAATTCCCGAACGCTTTCCAGGAGTACGCATGGATCGGCGGCTGATTCATCAGGCCGTACTCAATCTAATTTTGAATGGTTGCGACGCGATGGGACCGGGCGGGCAACTAACTGTGAAGCTCGCGCAGAATGACGACAAAGCTCAGATCATCGTTACGGACACGGGAAAAGGAATTAGCCCGGAGAATCGCAATAAAATTTTCCAATTATTTTTCACCACGCGGCCGGGAGGTACCGGAATCGGCCTCGCCAATTCTTTTCGATTTGTGCAACTGCACAATGGTTCGATAGAATTCGAATCGGAGGTCGGCCGGGGCACGACTTTCACCATCGAGTTGCCCCTGGCCCGCACGGTCGAAACGCCCGTTCCGCATGCAGCTGATGGCGGACTCCCAACTGCTCAAGGTAAGGTGTGAATGGAACCCCAGCTCCCATTTATCGCCTCACCGGTGGCACTGCTGCGACCGCGCGCGAATTTTGCGTTGCTCGCGGTGTGCTTGCTGGCGATTGGTTTGGCGGGATGTCCTCGCGAAAAAGTTCACGCGAAGATGCCGAAGATTATTCCGCCAGTGCCCGCGATCGTCGAGCCGCCGGTCCCTCCGTATATCCTTGGCGCTGAACCGACCGATACCACGCTCGCGATGATTCCGGAATCTTTGCCCGAGCCGCCCCCGGAGCGCCCTCATCCGGCTCCGCCGCGCAAAGCCGCGAGCGATACTCCCGCGCCGCCGAAACCCTCCGTGCCCGTTATCTCTCCCCAAGTTTCCCCGGCCGATCAGGTTGCGTATTTGCGGCGCATCAATGAAAACATCAGCACGGCGGAACGCAACCTTCAGCAAGCCTCCACGCACAATCTTGACGCCACGCAAAAAGACATGGCCGAGAAAATTCGCAGCTTTGTGGATCAAGCGAAAGAAGCAATGCAGGCCTCCGATTGGACGCGCGCGCAAAATTTGGCGCAGAAGGCCCAAGTATTGTCCGCCGAGTTGGTCGGCACGTTCTAAAAGCAAAAGCGACGGTGAACGGGCGCGAACCCGGCTCTCGAGCGTCCAGTCATTCCGCGATTCCTGCTAAAATATCGGCGTGGATTCTTCTGGCGTAATAATTATCGGCGGCGGAATCATCGGGCTGTCGCTCGCGTATCGAATCGCGTCCCAAAATCGGCGCGTCGTCGTCCTCGATCGCCAGGCGCCAGGGCTTGAAGCATCCTGGGCGGCGGCCGGGATGCTTTCTGCCGCGCCGGAAACTTCTGATGATTTGGCGTTGGTGCCGCTAGCGAAAAAGAGTTTCGCGCTTTATCCGGAGTTCGTCGCCGCGATCGAGGAAAATTCGGGCAAGCCCGCTAATTTCCGGCGCGATGGAGCGCTCGAACTTTTCTTCGGCGATTCTGCGGCGTCTGAGCGCGATCGGACGGTCGCTTCGCACCGAGCGCTGGGTCTCACGACGCAAGCCGTATCGCCCACTGAAGCGATATCGATCGAGCCATCGCTCTCAAAATCCGCATTTGCGGCGGCGTGGCTGCCCGCTGAATATTCCGTCGAACCGCGCTTGCTAACTTCCGCGGTGCTGCAAGCGGCGAAGAATCGCGGAGCCGATGTTCGCGCAAATGTCGACGTTCGAAATCTGGTGATCGAAGGTTCGCGCTGCGTAGGCGTCGAGTCGCAGTCGGAGAAGTTCGCCGCCGAGCACGTAGTTCTTGCAGCGGGCTGCTTCTCGTCGGGAATCGCTGCCGCTGCGCGTCTCGCCCGCACTGAACCAGTGCGCGGCCAAATGGTTTCGCTCCGCGCCGCGCGCCCTGTGCCGAATCATGTGGTCCGCTCGCGCCGCGGCTACGTAGTGCCGCGCGGCAATGGATTGCTCGTTGCGGGGAGCACCATCGAGCGTGCCGGCTTCGAGAAGAAAGTCACCGCGGCGGGGATTGGTGGAATCCTTTCTGCCGCCGTGGAATTAATTCCTGAACTTGCTGACGCCGCGATCGAGGAAACGTGGTGCGGCTTGCGGCCGGATACTCCGGATCATCTGCCGCTAATCGGGCCCGCGGAATATGCGGGACTTTGGTTGGCTACCGGCCACTATCGCAACGGAATTCTCTTGGCGCCGGCAACCGCGCAGATTTTAGGGGACTGGATTTTGCGGGGCAAAACGGAATTCAATATGGATGCTTACTTGCCGCTGCGATTTACTTCGGAAAAAACTGCCGCTGCTCTGTAGGCTTCGGAACGGTGCGACCTGTTCGATTACTAGTAGCGGAAAGCGATCAAGGACCTACCTCAGCGGCTACACAACCTGTGCAAACATTCGAAACATTGTCATCCTGAGCGAAGCTAAGGATCTAAGCGTCCAACAAGCGTGATTTCCGCAGCGCGACACCAACGTCATTTAAAACGGCATCTTTGATCGCTGCGGCTGCCGGTTTGCCGGGCCCGCTAGTGTGGAGCTTTGGCCCGGGCCGGTAAACTGAACTTTGTCCGCGTCAAAATAAAGCGGGCGATCCAGAACGGCATCGAGCGTTGTGCCACGCGGAAGTTCCGCTTCCGGCCCGCGTGTCAGCAGGATCGCAGCCAACCCAACGGCCGCGCCAACCCCGGCTCCGATTCCCGCGCCGGCTGCGCTGCGGCTCGCGAGGCCACCGATCGCGGCACCCGCGCCGGTGGTCTTGGCGACCGTTCCAACGTCAGTCGTCTTATCCGTGTCGCCGATAATTTTCCCTTCGCTGTTGGTCGTTTCGTTTCCGCCGGTGCTGGCGCCCGATGGCGCGCCCGCAAATTTCACCATGTAAGCATTCGGCAGGATCAGAGTTTCCAGGCGAATATTCAGCTCGCCGCGTCCCTTCACGCGCCCCGGCCGCTTCGATTCCGTCACTTCCCCGCTCACGTACGATCCCGCCGGAATTATCACGCGCCCATCCTGCATGATCGGAAAAAGCGTCTCGAAATAAACGGGATCTCCAACCTGCGCGGTGCGAGTAGAAATGCCATTGTGCAACACGAGCGGAATTCGTGTTCCGGAAGGCAATTCGATCTGCGTCGGCTTCGCTGCATTCGCGTCCGTTTTCACCACCGGCTGTCCGGCAGCCGGAGCAGCGCCCGCATCAGGTGTAGGTGCGGCGGGTGCCGGCACAGCAGCAGGCGTCGGCGGAGTAGGCGGTGCGGGCGCCGCAGCCGCAGGTGGCGGAGGCGATTGCGGGGGCACATCCTGTGCATGCGCTATTCCTGCGAAACTCAGCAGCACGATGAGAAAAGCCCACCGGAGCCCGCTCCAAGAATTTCGAATCATGCCACCCTCCCGCTGCCTAACTCCGATGCGTGCGCAACCTCCGTGGATGCCACAAACACTCGCGCAAATCCGTGTCAGCCGCGTCGGCCGCTCCGCAGCAATCCTGTATATAAGTTAAACATCAATTCAAACTGGGCTTCAAGCCTCGCGTTTCCCGTGCAGCTATAATTTGATCAATGGGATCCCTCTCTCCCAATTTCGACCGGCCCGAGCCGGCCACGCCGCGGCGCTCTCTTCGCCGTTCGACACTCTTCTCGATCATCGTCACGGTAGTTCTGCTCGTGGCGGGAATTTTCGGTCTGGCCTGCGCGGTAATCCTGAATAATTTCGAAAAGCTCGAGCGCGCCGAAGCCGAACAAAATCTCGATCGCGCCGTCGACGCGCTGGATGCCGGCGTCGTTGGCCTGGAGCGCGTCACTTCCGACTATTCCTCGTGGGATCAAGCCTATAACTTCGCAAAGGCAGGCAATCCCGCATTCACGAAATCGGAATTTCCGGACGTAACGCTCGCCAATCTCAAAATAAATTTCGCCGCCATCGTCGATTCTTCCAATCATCTTCTTTTTTCCAAGGGCTACGACTTGCGCAACATGCAGGTGGCCGCGTTTCCGGCCGACCTAGCCAAGCGCTTGCAAACGCCTTCGTCGTTCAGCCATTTCACGAATGCCGACGGCCGCTCTGCGGGAATTATCACGCTCGAAAATGGCCCGGCACTCGTTGTTTCTCAACCGATTCTGACCAGCGACAATCGCGGCCCGGTGCAAGGCGCAGTGGTGATGGGCCGCTGGCTTGACGCGCAGGAGATCGACAACATCGGCGCCACAGCGCATCTCGATTTGGATTTCGTTCCGCTACATTCCACCGAATCGTCGTCCGGTGATTCTGCTGCGCTGCTGCGCCTTAGTTCGGCATTCCCGCGGCTCGTCGCGCCCGAGGATTCGCGGACCATCGTCGGCTATCACCTCCTCAATGACATCGACGGCAAACCAGCCGGCGTTCTGCGCATGGCCATGCCGCGCAACATGTATCAGCAAGCGCGCGTGAGCCTGCTGCAATTTTTTGTGCTGCTGCTGGCCACGGCGGCAGCCTTCACCGCGTTGACGCTCTTCGTGATCGAGCGGCAAGTTCTCTCGCGCGTTGCCAATCTCAGCAAGGATGTCGCTGCCGTCGGAGCGCGAGGTGATCTCGCGGCGCGCGTGGACATTGGCGGCAACGATGAAGTGTCCGATTTGAGTCATTCCATAAATCAAACGCTCGACGCCCTTGAAAAATCGCATCAAGCCGAAGCCGATCAAAGCGCGCGCCTGCGCATCATGGTCGAAAGAATGCCCGCGGTCCTCTGGACCACCGACGCCGATCTCAAATTCGGAATCTCGATGGGCGCGGGACTCCAGGGTCTCGGCCATCAAACCAACGAAGTCGCGGGCCTCAGCCTGTACGACTATTTCGGCACGCGCGATCCGGAATATGCACCGATCGCCGCGCATCTGCGAGCACTCCGCGGAGAATCCACGTCGTACGTCACCACCTGGAAAAGCCACACTTTCGAAAGTCACACTGAGCCGCTCCGCGACGCGAACAATGCAATCGTCGGGGTAATTGGCATCGCTCTGGACAGCACGGGCCGAGTGCTCGCCGAAGAAGCGCTGCGTGAATCCGAATCCGGTTACCGCTCCATCATTCAAGAAGCGCCTTACGGCATTTGCCGTTGCACGGTCGGTGGCAGTTTTACGCTCGTAAATCGCGCGCTGGTGCGCATGTTGGGTTTTGAAACCGCGGCCGATTTGCTTGGACTGAATATCGGCACCGATATCTTCGAAGAACGCCGCGACCATTCCAATTTTGTCGAGCAGCTGCAATCGCAAGACAACGCGGAAGGGGTTGAAACGCTCTGGAAGCAGCGCGACAGCAAATCCATTATCGTGCGCCTGGCCGGACGAGCGGTGCGCGACACGCGCGGACAAATTTCCTATTTCGAAGTGATCGCGGAAGATATTTCCGAGCGCCGCCAACTCGAGTTGCAGCTCCGTCAGTCGCAGAAGATGCAGGCCATCGGTCAACTCGCCGGCGGCGTCGCTCATGATTTCAATAATTTGCTCACCGTGGTGAAAGGCCACATCGAGCTGATCCTCAACACCATGCCCATCACCGATCCGCTGTTCCCGCGACTCGATCAGGTGCAAAAAGCAGCGAATCGCGCCAGCTCGCTCACGCGCCAGTTGCTGGCTTTCAGCCGCCTACAAGTCCTTCAGCCGCAAATACTCGATCTCAATGGAATTGTTTCCGGCATGATTCAGATGCTCTCGAGAATTATCGGCGAGCACATCGAACTGGTCTTCCGTCCCGGCGGAATTTTGGGCCGCGTGAAAGCAGATGCCGGACAGCTCGAGCAAATTCTTCTCAATCTAGTTGTGAATGCGCGCGACGCGATGCCCAACGGAGGCCAGCTCACCATCGAAACTGAAAATGTCGAGCTCGACGATTCCTATTCGCAACTTCATTCCATGATCAAGCCGGGGCCTTACGTGATGCTCGCCGTCAGCGACACCGGATGCGGCATGGACCCTTCCACGCAAGCGCGAATCTTCGAGCCATTCTTCACCACGAAGGAACCCGGCAAAGGCACAGGGCTTGGACTGGCGACCGTCTACGGCGTCGTGAAGCAGAGCGATGGATACATCTGGGTCTATAGCGAGCCCGGCCAGGGCACCACTTTCAAAATTTATTTGCCGCTGGCCACCGATGCAGTCGAATCGTCAAAACCGCAGGCTGCCACGCCGGCTCCCGTGCGCGGATCGGAAACGATTCTTTTGGTGGAAGACGAAGAGAGCGTGCGAAATCTCGTCGCCGATTTTCTGCGCACGACCGGCCACACCGTTCTCGAAGCCGGTGAGGGCGAAGAGGCTATTCGCGTGGCTTCGGCGAAGACTCACAAGATCGATCTTTTGATCAGCGACGTGGTGATGCCCAAACTCAGCGGCCGCGAACTCTGGAATGATCTCCGCAAGCGCTTGCCCGACTTGAAAGTGCTGTTCATCTCCGGCTACACGGATGATTCGATAGTGCGTCACGGAGTAATCGACGGCGACGTCGCATTTTTGCAAAAGCCGTTCACCATGCGCGCGCTCGCCGCGAAAATCCGCGAAGTGTTGGATGCCGACGAAGTAAAAGAGTATTCCGTGCCGTCCCGCGACAATATCCGCAATTAATTCCCACGCGACTTTGCATCTTTCATAGCCAAATTCCCACGCGAGTTTTATGATAGGCGCGAAATATTGGAGCGTTCACACATGGCCAAGCTCGCGCTGGTTTACGGTATGCGTTTATTCCCGCTCGAAGAACTCGACGCGGTAAATGAAGCCACCATCACGTTGAAGAACGGAAAAACCGCCCGAATCACCATGCACTTAATCGAAGGCAGTCACAAGGAAATCGAAGCCGCTCTGCGCCAATCGATCGACGCCTTCTTCGAACTCTATCCCGAAATTTAATTTATATCCACGCCGTCGTAGGGGCGGGGGTTCACCTCCCGCCCGTTTTGGCTTTGGGTGTTAATTTTTCGGAGTTGCGGCGCGAAGGCAAAACGACAACACATCCCTAAATCAAAACCACCGTTTGCCCCGTCAAATCAAATCTCTTCCGGCACTTAATATTCCGGCAAGCCACCATATCATCCACGCGTACCATATAAGATCGCGCCTTCTCATAATGCGCACGATCCGAATCGTTCGCGCCCCGCGGCAATTGCGCCTTTTTCGTGCGCGTCTTCCAACGAATCGGAAATGTGCTCTCTGTCCGGCAGTGCGGGCAAACCATCGGTATCTGCTTGGTCTCTTCCTTCTCGTCGTAAAACATTCTCTCGTCCATCGCATTTACCTCGTCAAGATTTCCGCTTCCAATCGTTCAGCGTCACAAATCGCATTCCCGCATCGCGCCAACGCGGCAGCCAATATTCCATGGCCGTCACCGTGTGCTGCCGGTCTCCATCGACACGGCGATGATCGCCATCATGCAACAAAACGATATCCCCTCCTTGCACGCGCCGCAAGCGACGGATCACCGGCCCCGCCGGTTGCGGCTTCCAATCCCAGGCCCAGCGCGACCACATCACCACGCCGCCGAATCCCATTTCGCGCACCACCGAATTTAAATTCGGCCCGCGAAATCCAAAGGGCGGTCGCATCCACTCCGTGTCGCGGGTAGTGGCCGATGCAATCGCATCGCGGCATTGCATCAATTCCTCGCGCACTTTAGTCGCCGGAAGAAACGCGAGCCGGGGATGCGTTTCGGTGTGATTCGCGATGGTATGGCCGCGCGCCACGATTTCCAGCGCCAGTTCCGGAAGCGCGCGCACGAATTTGCCAAGCACGAAAAATGTTGCACGGACGTCGTTTTGTTCCAGCACTTCGAGAAGAGCCGGCGTAACGGCAGGATTCGGCCCGTCATCGAAAGTCAGTGCGATCGCGCCACTGTCCTGCGTGTTGCGGATGGTCGGCCCGAAAATCTGCGAGGACGGCGCCATCGCGCTCCAAGCTGCTGCGCCCGCGGCTACCGCCACCGCGCCCGCGCATCCTGCAGCTATGCCGACCGCTCCCATGCGTACGATTTTCGCATGCAGGCTGCCGCTCCGCGACGCGAACTTTCTGCTACGATACGCGCGCGCCACCATCTGCATGATTTCGCCCGCCCATTCCGCGAATCCGTTCCCCAGTTGGGTGCGCTGGACGGCTCTGATTTGGCTGGCCATCTGGATGACGATCTATCTGAAATTCTGGGGCCCGACGACATTTTTATTTCTGTGCGATATCGCCGTGATTCTCTCGTGCGTCGGTTTGTTCACCGGAAATGCGCTGCTGCTATCGAGTCAGGCTGTCAGCTCGGTCGTGATTGATACGGTCTGGCTGATCGATATCGTCACCACGCTGCTTTTCAACCGCCATGTGGTCGGCGGCACCGATTATTTTTTCGATACGAATTATCCGCTGTGGGTGCGGCTGATGAGCTTCTTCCACGTTGCGCTGCCATTTGTTCTCATCGCCGCTCTGCGCCGCACTGGTTATGATCGCCGCGCTCTCAAATTGCAATTCGCGATCGCAACAGCCGCCATGATCGCCTCGCGCTTCGCCGCGCCGGTGCGAAATATTAATTTTGTATATCTAGATCCAATCCTGCATAAGCAATGGGGGCCAGTTCCCACCCACGTAGCGGCGATGCTGATCGGAATGACAGTGGTCATCTATCTTCCCACGCACATCGTTCTCGAACGTCTATTCGCGAAGCCGGCGTCTTCGTAGCGGTCGGCTTCAGCCGAGCATCTTTTTTCGGGTTCGCCGAAGCAGTTCGCAATTACTCCGACTTCCGAACAGCCCGAAGATCGATGCCCAGGTGTTGGCATTTTTTGTAGAGGTGGCTGCGCTCGAGGCCGAGGGCTTTGGCGGTGTTGGTCATGTGATGGCCTTGTTTTTTCAGCTCAGCGAGAATGGTGGCGCGCTCAAAAACTTCGGTGCGCACGGCCAAACTTCCATCGCTCGACCCGCCCACCGTCTGCGCTTCCCCCGCGCCATTTGATGCGCCGCTGCCTGCGGCTCCGCCCGGCAGCGCCAAGCGCACTGTGTCGGCGTCAATTTCATCGCGCGTCGAAAGCAGCAAAATTCGCTCGACTACATTTCTCAGTTCGCGCACATTGCCGGGCCAAGAATATTTCTCGAGTTCCGCAATCGCGCTCTCGGCAAATGCTTTTTCCTTCCAGCCATTTTGCGCGGCTACCTGGCGGGCGAAGCTGCGCGCGAGCAATGCGATATCTTCGTGGCGCTCGCGCAATGGCGGCAACAGAATCGGAAACACGTAAATGCGGTGATACAAATCCTGGCGGAACGTGCCTGCCTGCACTTGCGCCTCGAGATCGCGATGCGTAGCCACCACCACGCGCACGTCAACGGCAATCGGCTTGTCTCCGCCGACGCGCTCGATTTCGCCTTCCTCCAAGACGCGCAGCAGCTTCGCCTGCATACCCAGCGGCATGTCGCCGATCTCGTCGAGGAAGAATGTGCCGCGATGCGCGGCTTCGAATTTACCTACGTGGCGCGCGGATGCGCCGGTGAAGGCGCCTTTTTCGTGGCCGAATAATTCTGATTCCATTAGCTCGGCGGGGATTGCCGCGCAATTCAGCGTTACGAACGGACCATTTCTTCGCGCGCTTTTTTCGTGCAGCGTGCGTGCTGCCAATTCTTTTCCGGTTCCCGTCTCGCCGCGAATGCAGACGCGCGTTTCGCTGGCTGCGACGCGATCCAATTGCTCCATCAGCGCTTTCATCGGCGGGCTGGCCCACAAAATCTCGTGCTTGCCGAGGCGTTTCTTGAGGTCGCGATTTTCGTTTTCTAGGCGGGTGAT
>Ga0209380_10002808_pt1 | contig 11036 bp, 9 predicted proteins | sample HubBroMetageWFT6_FD_188347 | JGI IMG/M metagenome (GOLD analysis project Ga0209380, IMG submission 188347) | Warmed and freeze-thawed soil microbial communities from the Hubbard Brook experimental Forest, New Hampshire - Hubbard Brook CCASE Soil... | ecosystem: Environmental > Terrestrial > Soil...
TGATTTGGCCAGCGGTCGTGCGCGAGGACTCGCTGATCAGTGCCACGTGGGGCGCGTCGGCGGCGTCGCGCTGGTCGAACATTCGTCCGCGGAGCAGCGGGATTCCGAGCGACTGGAAATATCCGCTGGTCGCGGTGCAGAAATCCGCTTCGCCGGTGCGTCCCTTTTGATTCCACAGCGCGTCGAAGCCGTCCGTGGTTTTGGGAACTTCATTCTGCGTCATCAGCAAAAACGTGCCGTCGGGAAGTCCGCCGGTCAGGGGCAGCGCGCTGGCGGCTCCTACGCCCCGCACCCCGGGGATTTGTTTGAGCCGGTCGATCAGGTTCGAAAAGAAAATTCCCTGGGCTGACTTGGCTTTGGGATCGTCAGTCCACGGCAGCGAGATGTCCATGGCTACGATTTTTTCCACGCGGAATCCTGGGTCGATCTCGAGGACTTTCATCAAGCTGCGTCCGAGCAAGCCCGCGCCGATCACCAGTACTAAGGTGATTGCGATCTGCGCCGCCACCAGCGCCCGCCCGACGCGCTGGCTGCCTTGCGAACCAGCCTGACCACGCCCACCCTCGGCAAGTCCACTCCGCACATCGCCACGCGTGGCCCGCACGGCGGTAAACGTGCCGAGGCCGACGGCCACGGCGGTGCAGAGGAGGAAGGCAAACAGCAGCACCGGCACGCTTACGGATACGCTTTCGAGCCGCGGCAAATCGGCCGGAGCCAGAGCCACCAACGCCGCGACACCCCACAGTGCGGCGAGTACTCCAAGAACTCCGCCGATCAGCGAAAGCAGAAATGCCTCGGTCAAGAATTGGCGCACCAGGCGTCCGCGGGCTGCGCCCAGCGCGCTGCGAATGGAAAGCTCGCGCTCGCGCACCGAGGCCTGCGCCAGCAGCAGGTTGGCAACGTTGGCGCAAGCTACCAGCAACAAGAATCCCACCGCGCCCAGCAGAATCAACAACGGAGACCGCACCGCGCCGGTGATGGATTCCTGCAGAGGAACGACTCGTGCATCCCGGAGCAAGTAATCATTCTTCTCACTCGACGTCTGGTAGATTCTTCGCGCAATGGCGCTGATATCCTGGCGCGACTGATCGACGCTTGCGCCATCTTTCAACCGGCCGACGGCAGAATAGTTGTGCGAGGTGCGGCTCAGATTCTCGCCGCCGATATCGGCGGCAAGCCAGACTTCGGCGTCGTCGGGAAATCGAAATGCCGAAGGCAGCACGCCAATCACGGAGTAGATCGCGTTGTTAATTTTGAGATGTGATTGCGAAAGATCCTGCGCTGAGTCGAGGTATTGCCGCCAATAGCCGTAACTGACGAGCGCGACGGGGGCCGCTCCCTTTTGGTTATCGCTGGCCGTGAAATCGCGGCCCATGATCGGCTCAACGCGGAATACTGTGAGTAACTCCGGCGTTACCGCGGCCACGGTTGTGCGCGTGGGCTGCGACCCTCCGGCCACGGAAATAGGATAGGCCGAGTACTTGGCGATGGATTGAAAGCTATGGCTTTGATCGCGGAAGTCGTCGAAGTTCGGATCCGCGAGCCGCGCGAGCCGGCCGTAGGAGTTCACTTCAGAAATCGCCATGATGCGGTCGGCGCCGGAATATGGCAGGGGACGGAGCAAAACTCCATAGACGACGCTGAAGATCGCCGTGGTCGCGCCGATGGCGAGGGCGAGCGTGAACACCATGATGGCAGTGCCCCCGGGATTTTTGCCGAGCATTCGCGCCGCGTAGCGGAAGTCCTGCCAAAATCTGCTCATGGTTGCCTCGCCGTCAAAATCCACCTCGTCGCGGGTGTCCCTCCTACGATTCGGTGGCAACTCAGGCGCCACAGTTCGGAAGCATCTATGTGGCTGACACTTCGACAGATAGACTCCTCGCGGCAACTTCAACGCGGGGCAGTGTGTCCACCATCGGAACCAACCGTCCACTACCGGACAGTTTGCCCTGTACAGCGGGCATCACTCCTGCCGCAGTGCTTCCACCGGCTGCAGCATGGCCGCTTTACGTGCGGGATAAAGACCGGCGACCACTCCGGCCAGGGTCAGGCTGCCAATCGCCAGCAAGGCGGACATGGGCACGAGTTTTGGCGGATCAAATCCACCCGGCCCCTGCACCGTTCCCATCATTGCCATCAAGCCGGCGGCCATGCCCATGCCGATCAGCCCGCTGGTCAGAGTGAGCAGCAGGCCTTCGAGAAAAAAATGAAACAGAATGCTGCGGTTGGTGGCGCCCAGGGCCTTGCGCAATCCGATTTCGTGGGTGCGTTCGCTGACTGCGACCAGCATGATGTTGATGACACCGATGGCGCCCAGCGCCAGCGTGACCATGCCCACCGCTCCCAGGAACCAGTTCATGACGTCGAAAATGGTTCCCACCATCTTGGAGGACTGGATGGAATCCCACTCGTCAAAGGAGTTCTCGTCGCTGGCGTCGAAGCCATGGTTGCGGGCGACGATCTTGTTGACTTCGTCCTGGGCCAGCGCGTGGTCCGCAGTGGTGCGCGGCTGATATTCAATAATGGAAATGGAGTTCTGGTGGTTTTCTCCCTTGATCGGGAAGTAGGCGGCCATCACCGGGAAGGGGATGTAGCCACGCATGTTGAGCCAGGTATTGTTGCCGCGGCCGAGGTGTGGCATGCTGCCGATCACTTCGAACCTCATGCCGTTGAGCAGCACGAAGGCGCCCACTGCTGGACGGCCGGGAAACAGCGTTTTCAGCAGTTCGTTGCCCAGCACGATCACATTGCGTCTCTGCGCTATGTCCATGTCATTGAGCCAGCGTCCCTCCTTGAGAGGGAGGTAGCTTATCTCGTTGAGCTGAGGCTCCACGCCCAGGATTTCGACCCCCGCGCTGGCGAACTCGCTCACTTCATGCAGGTCTTCGCGAGAAAGCAACGGGCAGGCGTTGCGGACATGGGGAGCCTCCTTGCGGATGTCCTGATAATCCTGGTAGGTGAGCAAATAGGTGCGAGCGGAATTCATGCTGCCTTTTACGGTTGGCGCGCGGCCGGGAAAGATAAACATGATGTCCCGGCCGAACTCAGCCATTTCGCGCTTGTTGCCCGAGCGGAAGCCTTCTCCTACACCCACCAGCAGCAGTAACGATCCCACGCCCCAGGCAATGCCGAACATGGTGAGGAACGAGCGCAGTTTGTGGGCCCAGAGGTTGCGGAAGATTTGCGCGAAGATGTCGAAAACTGTGCGCATACTGGGCTATCAGATTATGAGATATCAGATATATGTTACATCTCCGAGGGTTGCATGATGCGCACCTCAAATTGGCAGAGGCCTGATGCGACTGATGCGATAGAAGCCCTCCGGGAGCCAGCCAGGCCGTTACTTGGCCGCAGCGTGGTGGTCGTAGCTGATGACGCGGGTAATTTTCCACGCGCCGTCTTTGTATTGCCACAGATGAACGAACTTGCCTTCGCCAACTCCTTCCGCATCGTCATGCCCGGGGTGGTGGAAGCGGTGAACGCCCATCTCCACTGCTCCATAGCCCTTCATGGGGTAGACCTGCAGGGTTCCTGGAACCAGTTCGCGGGTCACTTTGCCGCAGATATTCTTCTTGATGGCGTCGGTCAAAGCGACTTTGCCGAGGGTCACTCCGCCTTGATCGTGATAAAACTCAACGTCGTCGACGAAGAACGACGCGAACTTGTCCAGGTCGCAGCGGTTGTAGGCATCGAAGAGGGAAGCATCGAGCGCGGCAATGGCCTTGTCGAGTTCCGCCGGGGATTGAATGCTTTCAAGCGACGGGACGGTCTGAGCCTCGGCCCGGATGCCGCATAACGCGAATAACGGGACCAGCAACAGCACGCTTGCCACGGCGAAGATGTTTTTCATGAAAAGTGACTCTCCCAGTGCGTGCGGCACACTCGGATATACGTCGCGAAGTGGGAGAATGTTCCCGCCGAGCGTTCATTGCAAAGATTGCCGTCTGTGCCCGATTTCTGCCCAAAAGTACACGATGGAAAGCCAGGCACTGACTTGCGTGATCTGCTTGCAGACCTGTGGATGCAACGAGTTGCGCCGCGCCGGCGCCGAAGGCCAGCGACGTGCACCGGCCGTATGGAGTGAGCGAGCATTCGGCTCCCGCTTTCAGGTTCCCTGAAACTAAGTCAGCCCATCTGAAGTTCTCCCCTCTTAGCGACTAGACCCTAATACGGAGGTTTCACTTATGTATGCACGCAATGTCACTTTTCATCTGAAATCGAACTCGCACTCTGACTATACCCGCACGTTTGAGAACGAAATTCTTCCGTTGCTCCGCAAGCAGAAGGGCTTCAAGGAAGAAATCACGCTGTCGAATCCGAATAGCCAGGAGACGATCGCGATCAGCCTCTGGGAGAACAAGGCCAACGCCGATGCCTACAACACGAACACCTATCCGGAAGTGTTGCGCACGTTTGCCAAGATGATCGACGGAACGCCGAAAGTTCAGACGTTTGACACGGTCGTCTCGACTTTCCATAACGTCCTGCAAGCTGTATAAGGACGCATCGGCTCTGTGGGCGGCCTCGCGAAAGGGGCCGCTCTTTTTCCTTGAAACATAGGTTTTTGAAGCACAGGTTTTGTTACGGGTTGAGCGGCTGAGGAAGCATAGCGAGCTGCAGGTAGCCCCAGGCCAGCAGATTCAGGCCCACAAAAGCGCAGGGAAAAAACGCGTCGCCCAAAAAAAAAGACGTCATGGCCAGATCGAAGAGAAGAAGCGGCGCATAGAACACCACGGCCGTTCTAATTGCCAGTTGTGTCCGGCCCACCCCTGGGTTACCGCTCCCCGCGTTAACGCCTAGGAACAGTGGGACCAACCAGTGCAAGAAGAACAAAAGAAAAAAGATCCAGCGCAGGGTGGGCAAACCATCGTGTGTCGTGAAGGCCAACCAGGAAAAGTAAAGATCACTGATCGAACAGATCGCGAGGAAAATTGTTGCCAGCCCCAGAACCTTCGCAGCACGCGAGGTCCGCAACCTGGCAACCGAAAATCTGGAGACCAGGAGCAAAACCACGGCGCAGGCAGCGAGCACCAGACTGCCCCCATAAACGAATGGCCCCAAATAGCTGAGAATGATCCTGGCCGCAGAGATGTCCTGACCCAATCCGTATTGGGCGGTGATCCACATCTCTTGACCATCAAGCAGGTGGAAAGCATCGCGGTCGGACAAGAGACTGTAGGCCAGCAGCATGGCGCCCCCGAGCAGAAGGACTGGCGGAGGAGTAACCCGGCTGGTCATTTCGAGACAGCGGTGCAAAAGGCGCGAGAAGCGGCGACTTTCGGCTGGGAGTTCGGGGCGTACTCCCCGCAGCGATTGGTTGGCCCAAGCGCAAAAAATCCAGAGAGCCAGGAAAAGTGGAACCAGGAGCGGAAGTACTCTGAAAGGCTGGTCGCCTGCCATCAGGATCATTAGCGGCAGGTACAGAGCAACCGAAAGCACTAAGGGGAGCGGGCCTGGATTCGGGTCGGGCGAAGCAGATGCTTGAACATGATTTCGAAGACCGGTGCTGCGAAGGTAGCGCGGCAGCGTAAGCAGATACAACACCGGGGGCAACAGCAGTGCAACCGAGGGCGCGAAAAGGGACGGCCAATCATCCGCGCTACGCCAGTGACTACCGCCCAAGGCCGTCTCGGCGACCACCACATAAACGCCGAGCGGACCTAGGATGGCCGCTGGCACCCAAAGATAAAGCCGCGCGGCTCGGCTGGTTTCAGGCATAAATCTCGATCTCGCGGGGAATCTAGTCCCATTCGGACACCGTGGCAAGCGACAAGATGCGACATGGTGTGACTTGCCGGCTGCGATCCCGGGATTTTTCCAGCTGAGAGCGCCCACTGAAGCGATTTCGTAACAGACCGGCTCGGCGGGCGGGAGGGTTATCGAGTGCGGCGGCGTTGCGCACGCTTGGCTAACTTGCGTTGCGCCTTCTGATATTTCTTCATTTGTTTCTGCTGCTTGCGGGCGGACTTCTGCGACGATTTGTGATAGCGCTTGGCGGCCCTGCGGGCCTCCTGGCCATTTTCTCCGATGCTTTTGTTTTCCGGTTTGGTCGGCATCGACCATGCGGGAGTGATGGAGAACAGCAGCAGCAATGTGGCGATGCGTTTCATAAGCGGGTGCCGGTGCTTAGTTAGAGATATCTTACAACGTATGATCGGCGTCGAATCGATTTCTTGCGGCCGCTGCAGTAGCAAAAAGCGGAACCCTCAGCGGCTGAAGCCGCAACCCGGACAGTGTCGCTATCGCAGCGCTGGAAGCGCTGCGCCACCCAAAATCGAATGGGATGGGTTCTGCGGGGCTTCGCCTCCGCGGGACGGACGGGGCGTCCGTCGCCACATGGGCTGCGCTGGAGCCCGAAGCCTGACGGCTGTCCTGGCCCCTGATCGCTGATCCCTGACCCCTGCTCTTCAGTCGCCGAAGCCGATGCCGATGGCTCTGGCGGTGCGCACGACTTCGCCGTTGGGGTTCACCGATTTCAGGTGGCCGATGGCGTGGGCAATGTCGACGGAGACTACGGAATCGCCGTGCACGGCGACCATCATGCCAAAGCCTCCGGCGGCGATCAGGTCGACGGCGGCTACGCCGAAGCGGGTGGCCAGGATGCGGTCGAAGGGCGAGGGCGTGCCTCCGCGCTGGATGTGGCCGAGCACGCTGATGCGCACCTCTTTGCCGGAGCCGTGAGCGATGGCGTTGCCGATCAGGTTAGCGACGGAATCAGTGCGGCGGTTTTCTTTCAGTTCGGGCGGAAGCTTCACGCCCTCGGCGACAACAATAATCGTGAAGTACTTGCCTTGCTTTTCGCGCGCGGCGATGAGCTTGCAGACGTGGGCGACGGTGAACGGAATTTCCGGAATCAGAATGACGTGTGCGCCGCCGGCAATGCCGGCTTCGAGAGCGATCCAGCCGCAGTCGCGTCCCATGACTTCGACCACCATCACGCGATGATGCGAGGCGGCGGTGGTGTGGATTTTGTCGAGCGCGTCGGTGACGGTATGCAGCGCGGTGTCGAACCCGAACGTAACCTCGGTGGCGGAAAGATCGTTGTCGATGGTCTTGGGGACACCGACAATCTTCATGCCTTTCTGGAAAAGCGCGTAAGCGATTTTCTGCGAGCCATCGCCGCCGATGCTGATGATGGCGTCGATGCCAAGCTTGTGCGCGTTGGCGATGACCTGGCCGGAAATGTCGCGCGTGACCTGGTGGCCGTGCACCACGCTCTTGTAGTGAAACGGATCGCCGCGGTTGGTGGTGCCGAGGATGGTGCCTCCGCGAGGCAGAATGCCGGAGACTTTCTCGAGCGTGAGTTCGAAAGCTTTTTCCGGCCAGATGAGGCCGTCGAAGCCGTCCGGGATGCCGATCACCTTCCATCCGTGGCTCAGGATGGCGGCTTTCGTGGCGGCGCGGATGACGGCGTTAAGACCGGGAGCGTCCCCGCCTCCGGTGGCGATGCCAATGCATTTGATGTCAGACATGAATTCGTTGGTGGTCTTTCGTCGTTTGTCTCGTTGTTGATTTTTCGTGAGGCTTACGGGGGTGTCACCACGATCATACCGTTGGGATAGGTGGGGAGAGCAACGTTACCACTGGGCATGGCGGGAAGGTTCGGAGGAGTCAGAAAGTAAAATCCCCACTTCTCGCAAAAGACGCGAGAAATGGGGCACCCGTCATGCGGCGAAAGACGCGAGAAATGAGGCCTCCCCGTCGGAGATCGGGCTCGATGTCAGGCGGAGTGGCGCTGTTTGAATTCCTCAATCTTGACCTTGGCTTTTTCTTTTGTGTCGTCCACGGACTGGCTGATCTTCTCCCGGCTCTGGGCGGCCTTTTCCGAAGCGGCTTGCTTGTGCGATTCATGGATCTGCTTGGCGGCGTCTTTGGCATCGCCCCAGGTTTCTTTCGCCGCACCTGTGGCTTGTTTGACTACGCCTTTGTTGGCCAGCTTTTCGCTGCCGACAGTCTCTCCGACGCTTTGCTCCACTTTGCCCACCGCCTGATCGATCTTGCCGGTCACCTGATCTTTATTCATAAGTTCCTCCTGATTTATTTCTAAGTTCGTATCGTTGCGGAATTGTTTTTTGACGCGATCACCCTTAAATCGTACGCGCCGGTCTGGCGTAAGCCATCGGGAGAACAGAGGAGAAGCTCTGAATTTGTACCGTAGCTTCATTTGTGTGCCTGCTCCCGTACTTGGAACAAGTACGCTCGAGTCAAGCCCGCCTGCGGGTTTCCACTGCCTTCTTCCCCGCGGCGCGTGGCTTCATGCGAGTGACCGCGGCGCTGCTTCTCTTCTTTTTGATCGCGGTTGTCGTTCTGCTCTGTGTTTTCTTTTTGGTGGCGGCTCTGAAGGGAGGTACTAATTCCAACTCCAGTTTCGACTGCTTTGCATTGCGATGGTGGCCGTGCTGCAGCGGCGCGATACGCGCCGCTTCTTTTTCCGTTCGCAGCTGAGTGTCTACCGTTTTTTGGCGCTCTTCCTCAAGGTATTCCGGAATCGTTTGAGTTGTCATGGCAGCCAGTGTGGCAGACCTGGCTCCCTCAAATCTGTGTCATTTTGGCCACTCACTGAGTGCTGAGGCCACAGGGCTCAAACCACCACATCCCGCTCGATGACTGCATTGGCGATCGTTCAGTGATCGAGGTTCGGTCTGCCAATCGAATGCGACGTTCGAATCATTCATCGTCTTTTCATCGTCTGTTAACGTGGCGTTGAGGCGGCCTTCTTATAATTTTGGGCTCTTGGGGCGCACACCTTTAGGAGGTCATGAAAACATGAAGAAACGCCTTTCGATGGTTTTTGCCGCAACTCTCGCGGCGGCAGTTGTACTAGGAGCATTCCCGGTCAAAGTGAATGCGCAGGAACACGACCGAGATCACGATCACGGTTTCCACGGTTTTGTGCCTGGCAGCATCGTTTTGAGCGGTACCGTCTATGTTGGAAATGCCGGCACGGTTACCCCCGGCGAAATATTGCCGCACGGATGTCTGAACACCGGCCCGGTCATAAACCCTAATCCTGCCACCGTGAATGTGCCTCTCCTGCCCCCCTCTACCGGCACAACGGCCGTGACGGTCAGCTGCGGGTATGCGAGCGATAACGGCGAAGCACCGAATCTCAACGACAATCACAACGTTTGGAACAACGCCAGCAGCGATCCCAATTTTGGCGTCTCCTCGCCGATCGTTCTCTGGAACCTCAGCCCTTTTGGCTTCTTGCTAGGTGAGCTGCAGGTTCCGAGTAACGAGATCGTGACCAGCTTCAGCTCCAAATCCGAGCTCGCCCTGAATCGCTCAGCGGATGGCAGGAGCCTGACTTTCATGGGCTACCGCGGTGGTCCCGGCTGCCCGACCCTCACCCTGGATCCGACGACCAACATCCTCACCCAGGGCGCGAACGTGGGTCCGATCTCGCCGACCGCGTCGAACCTGATCGATGTTTCGGCCTCCAGTACGCCGGACCTCTGTGACCCGACCAATCCCTCGGTCGCCAGCTTTGCCGGCGCATCCAATCCGACGGCTTATTACCGCTCCATCGCCGAAGTGGACGCCTGGGGCAACATCTCCTACACCGATGGCGACGCCTACAGCGGCGACAACTCTCGCGCCGTGATCAAAGCGGACAACGCGCTGTATTACACGGTTGGAAACGACAATAACGGGGGGCTGTCCAAGAAGCAGGTGCCGATCACGACGCTCGGCTTCAACCTCTCCCACTCGACGGGCGCCGAACTTTTCGTTCCTGGCGCCGCACCGCTCGTCCCGCCGAACAACAACATGATTTCCTATTTCGTGTTCGCGGGAGACAAGCCCGGTAAGGACACGAATTTCCGCGGCGAGACGATCTTTAACGATACGTTGTACGTCGCAAAGGGCAGCGGCGGGAACGGCATCAATACCGTCTATCAGTTGGGTACTCCGGGCGTTCTACCCACTACAGCCAACGCCCCCGCGGGCGGCCTGCTTAACGAACCTTATACGATCCTCCCTGGATTCCCCAACACCAGTGCCAGCACAAATAGCCCGGGTGGTGACTATCCTTTTGGGATTTGGTTCGCGAATGCCACTACTTTGTACGTCTGTGATGAGGGCGACCTGATCTACACGCCGAATCAGGTGATCGATGGTCAGGTGAACGTTGCGGACGCCGGTACGCTGGCGACCGCCGGCCTGCAAAAGTGGGTCCTCACCACAACGGCGAGTGGCCCAACCTGGGTGCGCGAATACGTCATCCAAAATGGACTCAACCTGGGCGTGCCCTATAGCGTGCCGAACTATCCCGCATCGATCGAGCCTGCGACCGGCGGATGTCGCAACATAATCGGCGTCGCCTACGACGGCGTCGCAACAATCTATGCGATCACGTCTACGATCAGCCAGAACGGCGACAACGGCGCCGATCCCAACAAACTGGTGGTAGTCACCGATCTCATCGGTGCCACCCAGCCAGCAACCGACGGTTTCCTCGACACGTTCTTCACGGTTCGTTCGGCAGGCGCCGGCGAAGCGTTCCGTGGCGTCGCTCTGGCCCCGGAGGAACACGGCAGATAGAAACTAACGATAGAAACGAACAACAGAGTTGAACCAACCAAGGCTCCCCGTGCGAACTCAGCCCGGGGAGCCTTGTTTCTTGTTCGCATTAGCCGCCCCTCGCTTGTAAAGCAAACTCCTTTCGAGGCCGGTGACGATGCATGTTGCAGAGGTTCCCTTCGGCGGGCTCAGGGCAGGCTTCGTGGGCTTAGAATGACAGACTTAAGAAATTTGAGAGGGTTCCGGGAGGCTACTTGTGATCGCTCGTCTTCTTGCGGTTCTTGTGCTGACAGGTTCGGCGCTGGCTCAGAACGCGCTGGGTCAGAATGTGGTTCACTACACGACTACGGTCGACAACGTGAAATATCTTTTTGCTACAGCGGAGCCGGTGGCGCGGCTGAAGTCGGGGGACATTTTGGATACCAACACGCTCGACTGTTTCGGCAACACGATCCGCAAGCCGGGCGACACCTTGAGCATGGCTACGGGGGACAATCCGCTGGCGGGGCCGTTTT
>Ga0209380_10002809_pt1 | contig 11035 bp, 16 predicted proteins | sample HubBroMetageWFT6_FD_188347 | JGI IMG/M metagenome (GOLD analysis project Ga0209380, IMG submission 188347) | Warmed and freeze-thawed soil microbial communities from the Hubbard Brook experimental Forest, New Hampshire - Hubbard Brook CCASE Soil... | ecosystem: Environmental > Terrestrial >...
GCACTCCCTCTGTCGATGTAGTTGACTTGTCACCATCGTTGATGAGACGCAAAACTGCACTCGGCGCCCCAGCCGTACGCGCGTTGGAATAGTAGGTGACAAAATAGACACTGTTGTCCCCTTGTGCCAAGGCATTTCCTGAAGCCATCCCCAGCATCAAAGAGATTGCCAGCACAGAAAACAGCAAAGTTCCAGCTCTCTTCATTTGTAAGTCCTCCGTAGCTTTCTTTTGTGGCGCGGCGGCTGGGGGGAGTTCAGCTATTAGCGCGCTTGCGGAACTCTAACTGTTAGTGGATTCTTTACAACTACCCACGTGGCTTAGTCGGAAACACTAGGTCTAGGAGCTACTGCTTATGGCGTAGTTACTCACCCCGGACCATTCAGCGAAACCCTCCGCCAATGCCTCTGCTGCTCAACACTTCGACATGCAGGCGACAACTTTTCGGCTTCGGCCATCGTGCGGCGATTCATCGTCATTGCGGCATCATTGCGGCTGTTGTGGTTGCTCTCGCAGCTGCCGGGCTCTGTCTTTCATCATTTGCTCAAGAACATCGGGAGCTAACGGTTCAGTGGGCGGCACCACGCTTCCGCTGTCGACTGGCGGGGGCGCAACCTGCGCGGCAGGATCCTCTTTTGGAGGTGTCCAAAACTCCGAATCGCTCGGAGGTGTCCAGAGCAGAGTATCGTGGACCGTCTTTGCTTGTTCGGCACTACCGCTCTTCTGCTCGCTTGTCGGAGTTGAGAAATCTGCCGTCTGCCCGACCTTCGCCAAAACCACACGCGTCAATTTATCCGGGCTGTCGGGCGATCCCATAATCACGTAGTTGAAACCGGATCCGTTCATCAGATTAGCCAGCACTTGCCGAATCGTACCCGGACCCTCACGCAAGTAGATCCGGTCTCCTGCGCTACTCGTGGGAAAGTCGATCACTATCCCCGTCTGCGCGCTAATCGCACGCAAGACCTCCGCAAGACTCGCGTTCGATGCTTTAACCGTCAGCTTGCCATTCGTGTAAGTGACGACGGGCTGACTTGCATCGGGTGGCACAGATGTTTCGTTGCCGTCCGCAGAATTCTTCCGCATCGTGTCGCGCATAGTCTCGCGCATAGTGTTGGGCGCAGTCTCGCAGACACCGCCGATCACCTGTGCGCTGCAGCCAACGCCAGACTCCTGAGCATGCCCGGCAGCAACGAACCACCAAGGCAGCGCAGCAACCATCCCGACTAATCGATATTGCCAATATCTGGTCAACTCAGTCTTCGTCCTCTATTAGGTCCCAAGGTCGACCTGAACCACGCGGCACGTCTGCAGCCTAAGCACCCGCTTCGTTTGCTGCAATACTGCCCATGTGCTAGTCATTTTGGCTAGTTCTTAGGTCTTCGCGACACGGGAAGCTGATCGATATCGCCCCCCGCGCTTTACCAGATTTGTCCTGCACACCGAATTTCACGCCCCGGTCGCCCCAAAGACGATTTAGTTCGTTTGTGTTAGTTCGTTGATCGAACGATCTGATTTTCCAAGCCCTTAGACGGATCTGTCGCCCCGGTGCTTCATCAATGCCTTGACAATAAGGGCCTTCAATGGGAAGCTTACTTCGCCCTCTCTTGTTGGCGGCCTTTTGCGCGTTCCTCCCCTCCGCCGCTAGCAACGTGATCCGTCTCTTTGACCGAACCTCTGTGAGGTGTTTGCGTAGTCGCGTCGCTGTGAACCAATCCGCGCAACGACCAGCGCAGGAACGACCAGCGACTTCGACCTCGTCTAAGCGCCGCGCCATTGAATAAAGGAAGAACCCGCCCCTGGCCACTTCTAAAGGCCATGGCGGGAGTTCCTGGAAATCATTATTAAGGAGTAAGCCGTGACGATGGGGGTATCGGAGCCTGGGTTCCTGGTATTGGACTCCAAGTTGAATCCCGTGGCTTGCAATCAGCAGGTCATCAAGATCCTTGCCTTTCCCAACCTGGTTGACCAGGTCAAACGTATGAGTGTGTTTCTTTCCGATAAGATCCGCGTCAATCTGGTCGATCGTCAGTCGAAAGATTCGCTGGAATTTGTCAAGGAATTCAGGTCGGGCAAACGTCGCTACAACTGTCGTATTTTCCAACTCGACTCCCCCGACAAAGGCGCCCTGTTGGTGCTCGTGCTGGAGCGCTTTGCATCCCGAACGGCTTCTTTGTCGCAGTTGTCTGAGGAGTTCGATCTAACCGTCCGCGAACAGGAGACCGTCCAACTGTTGCTCCAGGGCCTCACCAGCAAGGAGATCGCGGCACGAATGAACATCAGCCCCAACACCGTAAAAGCTTTCCTTCGTCTAGTGATGGTAAAAATGGGTGTCTCCACCCGTTCCGGAATCGTGGGCAGAATCGTCGGGCCCGTCTAGCCTCGTTACTCTAGCCTGCTACTCGCACCCTAAGAAGTTAGCCGTAGCGAACTAGTCCATTTGTGGACTTTACTTAGGATCGCGCTCACGTAAGATCGCTGCTCGCCATGCGATCGCAAGAAGTAGAGCGCAGGAGAGACCCTCGCTTTCCCCAGATACTGGAGATTGAAGTTAACCCCGTCCCCCCATTCGATTCCGCCGACGGCCTGGAGAAGCCAATCCTCGGGCGAGCTCAGAATGTGAGTCGGGGCGGCCTCTGCTTCTTGAGTCAGCGGCCCGTTTCACAGTCATCGCTGTTGCGCTGCGAGATGCGCGCCGCCGATGTCCCCGTACCGATCCCCACGCTCCTCCTTGTCCGTTGGACAAAGAAACCAAACCTGCGCGGCAAGAACTACCTTTCCGGTCTGCAATTCCTGCTTTAATCCATTCGGTTAATCCATACGTATTAACCCAACTATCTAGTCCGTCGGGCTAATTTGATTTTTCTACTGCTTACAGTCTAACCAGGAAAGAGAGTTGAAAACCCATCGCCAGGCGTTAGAGTTCTACGTTCACGGTGTGCAGCCCATCCGACCTCCTCCGGATCGGCCCAATTCATGAGGCGGTGAAGTATGCACCTCGCAAGCAGAGGAGGAACCCGTCACGCCCCGGCGACGGTTCTATCTCTCGCCTTGCTGCTTTCACTCACCATCACCGACTTCGGCTGCGGCGGCAGCCCGTCAGCAGCCGCGTCGCCTCCACCTTCAACTAAAACGCTCACGTTAATCCTGATTTCACCCGCCGCTCCAACCGTTGCGCTGGGTCAAAGCCGACAGCTTGCCGCCACAGGAGTGTTCAGCAACGGCAGCCAGCAGGACATGACGAAGACGGTCACCTGGGCCAGCGGTAAGCCTTCAGTCGCGAGTATCAACCAATCAGGGCTGGCTTCCAGCAGGCTAGTCGGAAGCGCCAAGCTTACGGCAACTTCAGGCTCAGTTACAGGTTCGGTCACTCTCACTGTCGGGGCAGCCGTTTTAGTATCGATCGCCGTCACTCCGGACGGTCTCTCGGTCCCGAAAGGTGAAACTCAACAGATAAGCGCGGTTGGTACCTTCAGCGACGGCAGCCAGAAAACTATTACCGACTCCGCCACTTGGAGGGTTTTCCCAACCGGCGTTGCAAGCATAAGCCCCACCGGATTAGTCAAAGGTCAGACGGTGGGTTCCGCCAGGGTCTCGGCTGAGTTGGATTCCGTTCGCGGTACCGACCCGCTGACAGTCTCGTCGGGCGTCTTAATCTCAATCAGCGTAAGTCCACACAATCCCTCCGTTCCGAAGGGCGAAACTCAACAGCTCACTGCGGTCGCTAACTTTAGCGACGGTAGCCAGAAGACCATTACTGATTCGGCGGCTTGGTCGGTTGCCCCAGCCCGAATTGCAACCGTAAGCTCCACCGGATTAGTCACCGCCCAGGCAGAGGGTTCTGCCACAGTCACCGCCGCCTCAGATTCTGTCCACGGAAGCGATTCGCTGACCGTCTCGTCGCCTATCCTTGTATCGATTGCCGTGGCCCCGGCGAATTCATCAATCATGCTGGGAACCACTAAGCAACTGACTGCGACTGGTACCTTCGACGACGGCAGCACTCAGGATCTTACGAACTCGGCGGCATGGTCTTCGGCGAATTCTTCCGTGGCGAGTATCGGTCCTGCGGGACTCGCCGCCGCGAACTCTGTCGGTTCCACTAGCATCTCCGCCACTTCCGGCGATCGGACCGGATCGACGGCCCTCACGGTCGAGCCGCAGCTGCTCGTCACCTACTTCAGCCAGGCCAACACCTCCGCCGCTATGGATGCAACGGTATATGTCAACAATGTCGGAATGACCCACAGTTCCCTCTGTGCAATGGTCTATGTCTTTGACACCCAGCAGGAAATGACGGAGTGCTGCGCCTGTTCGACTTCGCAAGATGATCTTCGTACCTTGTCGATAAACAATAATCTTACGAATCAGCCGGCCACGGGCGCCATACCGGCAACTGGAGTCATCGAGATCGTATCTGCCGATGCCGGTAGCCATGCCTGCAATGCCAGTAGTTCCACTCCCGGAGGAGAACTCCGGGCTTGGTCAACCCACATTCAGGTTGTAGACACAAGTACGTTTGCTCTAACAGAAGCTCCGTTTGAGGTCGTGCCGCTGACTCCGACCCATGCGTCGCTACTCCAAAGCCAATGCGGGTTTCTGATGGAGGAAACTCACGGCATCTGCACTTGCGGCGCCGGCGATTAATGGATCCGGCAATAGCCACTCTGACGTGGATGTTTCCGGAGCCGGCGTTGCGGATTCTGGAGTTCGTTTGTGCCCTCCATCAACTACGGGACTAGTTCCTTCGGGGCGGTGCCAGATGCGGTTCGATGATGTTATAAGGCGTGAGCACATACACAAATGATTTGAGGTGGTGAGATGGCGATGGCTCGGACTCCCTTGAATGATGCAGAGGAGGCGTGGATCGCAAAATATCGATCCGCGTTGAAAGACATTCCAGTTCAGCAGTCACGTTCCACGAGGTTCCATGAAGCTCTGCACAGAGCCCACAGTATCATCGTGTCGTGCATTGCTGCAATCTTGGCTGGCTGGCTTCATCCAGGCCGCTGGAAGGAATTTAGGAGATCGGTTCAATCGTCAAAACCGATGCCCGTTTCGCAATTGCAAACAACTCGAAATGCGAGCCTAGCAGAGTCAAACTCGAAGGTAGCCTGACCGCGGGCGAGGTCGGCCGCGCTGCGCCGACGCAGTGATTCAAGGTCTCGGACAAACAATCATGCCGACAATCCCGGAACGCGTCGAAGCGCCCATCTTTACCATTACCAGCCGAATAAACGCCTTCACTGTGTTGGGGCTGATATTCATGCGCTGAGCAATCTCTTTGCTGGTAAAGCCCTCCCGCAGGAACTGCACTGTTTCCCGCTCGCGAGCCGTCAGTCCAAAGCGCTCAGAAATCTCCGCGATCTTAGTCGACTCGTGGCTTTTCCTCTCGATCATCACGATCGTCAATCTTCCGGAGGAATCTGAATCATTGTTATGGTTGTTATGGTTGTTATGATTTTCCGGAAGGTCGAGCGCAAAAGAGCGGCAAAGATACGTCCTCCTCGCCGATTGCACCTTGCCTGCAAGTCCTGACCGTGAAATCCCTTCGCCCAGACTCGAGCGAACTTTCTTCGCCAGCCAAAGGCCAAGGTTGTGAATGTTTCGCGGGTGCTCGGGAAATGTAAGTATCTGCAGCACCTCGGGATTGGAACCGACGACTTTCGCCGCCGTATCCACCACAATCAGACCGGGCCGGGCCGGTGCGCTAGCTGGTGCACTATGCGATAAGTTTCCCATTTTCATAACGGTCAACAGTCAGCCGCCTCAAACGAATCGACTTGGCCTCATCAGGCCCGGCGGAGTTCCGCAAGTTCGACTACTTCGACCGAGTGAGCAGCCCGATCCGCATTCGCTTGCGTTCTTATGTCCCTGTTACGGATCGCCAGATATTAGTAGTTCAGTCCTGTCTCAGCAAGGGGCAACACAGGTCATTTCGGGGCATTACGGGTCAACAGGGGACAAAAGGTCGCCGCATCCCGCGCGCACGCCGTGTTTGACACAAAGGGAACAGGAAAGTGAGCAGCCGCAGAATGGAAAGCGACGAGCGATTCGGCGAACGCCCGAAATAGACTGGCCCCGGGGTGTCATACCTCCCGCGCGACCAGGGGAGTTTCCCGGCCAGGTACAAGGTTTACAGTATGGGAGCGAAGGCGCTGTTTTATTAGGTTCTAGTGATAACGCCCCATCGAGCAGGTGCTGGTTCCTAAAGGGGGGACACCGGCACTTGCTTTTTTCTCTTACCCATCGCCACCTCAGGCTGCGTACAGCGCGCGGAATTGCGAAATACAGATTGAAAGGGATTCGCCCGCTCCTGGTCAGCAACTAAAGTTCAAGTTAACACAGTCAATTGGAAGGAGGGATCATGCTTTACTGGACACTAATGTTTTTGGTGTTGGCGCTGATCGCGGGAGTATTGGGCTTTACCGGCATCGCAATTGTGGCTGCGGGTGTCGCCAAGCTGCTGTTTTTCGTTTTCCTGGTGTTCTTTGTGATTTCGCTTGCGACCCATCTCTCGAGCCGAGGCAGCGGCATCTAGGCTGCCCGAATTCCGCACAAGAGAGCGGAAGAATCTACGCATCTGTCGGTGAAACGATAGCTTGATGTCGGTTAAGAGCCTGCCGCCATCAATCGAGGAAAGCGGTTAAGCCAAGGCTAATGCAAATCATGAAGGAGATAAAAACCATGAAACTCACCACGGCAATCAGGATATTCCTTTTGACTTCCCTTCTCGGAGGCAGCGGGCTGATCTATGCGCAAGATCACCCAGATGATGCCAAGCCGGCGCAAGAAGAACCTCGCCCCGAAGCAACTAAGCCAGCGCACGACGAAGCCGCGCCCCCGAGGCAAGAAGAAGTGAAGCCCCCAAAACAAGACGACGTTAAGCCTCCAAAAGACGAGGACAAGCCGGCAAAACAGGACGACGCCAAACCGTCCAAGCAAGCGGAAAAAGCGCAGGGTGCCGACAGCCAACATGGCCGGATTCCCGACGACAAGTTCCGCGCCCACTTCGGACGTCAGCACACCCTTGTCATCAACAAGACAACTATTGTGAATGGCCAGCCACGCTTCCAGTACTCCGGCTACTGGTTCACCATCGTTGATCCCTGGCCAGTTGGCTGGGCCTACACCGATCAGTGCTATATCGACTACGTAGACGGCGAATATTTCCTGTTCGATCTGCTTCACCCCGGCGTTCAGGTCGCGATTACAGTCGTGCTGTGATCGCGGCTACCCGCGTTTGATGTGAGCAAGAGATGCCCTCCTTTCTGCGGCGCGAAGGCTCCACAGATCGGAGGGCATGTCTTCGCTTATCGGATCGTCGGTCGGATCTCTCATCGGATTGGCACCGGGATTCATTGCAATCAGTGCCGCAAGAAACTGTCCCAACCTTTGCGCTCCCCTGTAGCAACTAAGTTGTGCACGCAACAAATTTCGAAGGCGCAGGAAGGCCCGCGCCTTCTCAGGAGGAATCTTTTATGGCAGACGATATGGAGAAGAAGAACCAGCAGGGTGGTCAATCGGGACAAAGCCAGCAAAGCGGTCAGCCTGGACAGCCCGGTCAGCAGTCCGGCCAGCCTGGACAGAGTCAGCAGAGCGGCCAGTCCGGCCAATACCAGCCGAAAAAGGGTGGCCAGACCCAGGACGAAAAAGATGAAGACGAGAATCGCGATCGTCAACGTCGCGCTTCGTAAGTCATTCTTCTGATCACTGGTGCTTTTGAAGTCCCGGCCCTGCGGGGTCGGGACTTCATCTTAATCGAGCTGAGGATCGCAGTCTCGACGCGTCACCCTTAACACAAACTCTTTCGAGGGAGCCCGACATGACAGCACGGAAACGTAAGGCAACTCGAGAGCCTCTCCTGAATACCGTCGCCCGGAAACTTGGTCACGCAGCCGGGACACTCACCAAGGCGACCCAGGAGCTAACCGAAAGCCTTGTGGCGCTCCCTGAAACCGTAAGTACGAGCGTGCGCGAGGCCGCAAATGCCACCGCGCATCCGAAGCGCTCGCGGGTTGGCTCGGTTCGGACGCGCCGGAGGAAGGGTGGGGCCGCAGTAAACAAGAAGCGAAGATCGCCGGGAGACAAGCCATCTCGGCGCAGGGCAGCAGCATAGAGCAAGCCCCATCCTCGATGTCGGGTTCCCCTGACTCGGCCGGGTTGTGCCCCGCGAACCCTACACCCGCCCGCTCTAACGATTAGGGGAACCTTTGCAGGACAACGGGAGCAACACAGTATTGCGGGCTCGCAAGCGCCATCGTACAGTCCGGAGAGTGCACAACAGAGTTCTGAAAGTTGAGTTCTCTCCCATGGCATACAAGGTTGCAGGACACCACATCGACACACAGCGTCCACTGTCCGCGGAAGATCTCAGACGTGTATTCGAGACGGCCGTCTGCGAGATCCATCAGTCTGATCTCGCGGCCAAGAAGAGACTTCGGTATCGGACTCCCATCGTTCAACGCGCAAGATTCTTTGGAATTTCTCAACCTGATGCGGAAAAGCGAGCGTTGACTGACGCGGCTCGAGCCCTGGCCCGGCTGTGGAAGGTTTGAGTATGCATTACGCAATAGGAAAAGGAAGGGTTACTTCATCGCGAGGATTAAAAGATTTCTGAGGCCCTTACCAATAGCTATACAGCGGATCCTAGCTTACGTTGCGACGAGAGCGGATAAGTTCCTCATCTGCTTCAACTGATTGATTGACGGAGCCGTGATCCTGGTTCGCCTTCTTGTCTCCCGCTCCTCTTCCGGCGTTTTTCGCATTTCCCCAGGCGTTCTGCAGCTTGCCTTCGACTTGCTGCAATGCTCCATGCACTTCTTTCTCTTTGTTTCCGGTCCATTCGCCAGCCTGGCGCTCGATGCGGCCCGCCACGTCCTTAGCCTTGCCTTCCACTTGATCTTTATTCACGATTTTTCCTTTCTGGATTTCTCTTTGAGCGTCAAGCCGGCCAGTGCCCGTTTGCTTCCTTGCTTCGCAGTCCGCGAACTCAGAGTACTGGGCTTCGGCCCTGGATCAGGCGGATCAAAACCGCAATCACTGCCAAGACCAGCAGGATATGAATAAATCCACCCAGCGTGTACGAGCTGACCATACCCAACAACCAGAGAATCAAGAGCAACACGGCAATCGTCCAGAGCATAGTCGTTTCCTTTCCTGGAATCGGTATACCTGCTAATCAACTGCTCTGGAGTTTACGTACACTGCAGCCTTGACGGTATCCAGTAAAGCCCCTAATGAAGGCTCAATCGAGCTTTACTTGCCCCGGATTTTCATCGTGAGCCAGGGGCCGTCGTTCAATAGATGTGAACGATTCCATTCCGCACCGCATAGAGAGTAAGAGCCGCCACCGAATGCAGATCCAGCTTGCGCATCAGGTTGGTCCGGTGAGTTTCCGCGGTCTTCACACTGAGACTCAGAGCCGTGGCAACTTCTTTGGTGGTTTTTCCTTCCGCGACGAGCTGAATCACTTCCCGTTCCCGCGGCGTCAGAACATGTTGCCGGGAAGCGTCGCCTTTCTCGTCAGGACGAAGATAACCCTCGAGTATCATCTGCGCCACACTTGAAGTGAAGAATGTTCGCCGCCGCTGCAGAGCCTCCACGGCAGCCAGCAGGTCGCGTCCCGCATCCGACTTCAGCAGGAAGCCGGACGCTCCCAGGGCGAGCACTTCCCGCACCATCTGTTCCGAATCGTGTACGGTCAGGATCAGAATGCGAGCCTCAGGGTCGACTGCCAGGATTTGTCGGGATGCATCCAGGCCGTTCAGGTTTGGCATTCCGATATCGAGAAGGAGAACGTCCGGCTTCAACCTGGCGGCATACTCAACTGCTTCACGACCATCTCTGGCCTCAGCACAGATCTCCCAGTCCGCATGGCTTTCGAGCAGGGAGCGAATGCCTTTCCTCGCCACCTCGTGATCGTCCGCGATAAGGATCCGAAGCACGCTCAAGCTTCACCTCCCGCTGCAAACTGACTGGAAGCGGCCCCGGGGGCTGAGAATAGTTGCACTCACGGGGGTCCAGTTTGTAGAGAACAGTTTGCAGGGAATCAGCACAAGCTAGTGCCGTGAGCTCCACAAGTGCGCTGAAATGTTAAGACGACGTTGATCGAATGAGCACGGAGATTGCCAAATTCACAATCCCTTGAATCTCAATCTCTTAGGCTAAAAACAGGGCCGAAAACGCGATGTAAGTTTTTCCCACTGGCGATCCGGAGGGTGACGCTCAGGCGACGGTAGTCTCCGGCGTACCGCGAAGCTGTGGCATCTGGATTTGGATGATGTTGTTCTTGATGGCATATACAACCAGATCGCGGATGGAGTGCAGGCTGAGCTTTCGCATAATGTTGCTGCGATGAGTTTCCACAGTCTTGGTGCTCAAATTCAGCAGTACAGCGACCTCCTTGGAACTCTTTCCTTCAGCGAGAAGCTGGGTGACTTCACGTTCGCGGGCGGTCAATGTCGGCAGATCCGGCGGCGCATTCCGGGATATGGCATGTCCCTTCTCCAGGAAACCCGCCAAGACCAGGTCGTTTACTCGCGGCGTGAAAAACATCCGCTTGCTCTGCAAGGCTTCTACTGCGGCCACCAGATCGCGAGCCGCGTCCGATTTAAGCACGAATCCGCGGGCCCCCGCATCAAGCGCCTCACGAATTACCTGATCGGAATCTGTGATGGTCAGCACTATGACTTTGAACTGAGGGTCGTGCTGCAACAACTGGCGGGTCGTATCCAGGCCATTGAGGTATGGCATGCCTATGTCCACGATGACGACATCGGGCTTCAGTTGCTTGGCCATCTCAACGGCCTCGCGCCCATCGGATGCCTCTCCGCAAACTTCCCACCCTTCGTGCTTCTGGAGCAGCGCGCACAAGCCTCGGCGCACGATTTCGTGATCATCGGCCAACAAAATACGAAGTTTCATGGCATCCTCCAGGCATAACCTCAGAGATCGACCGATACTGCTGTTCTGACAGCGCAGAATTCAGCACGCAGCGTGCGGGATTCGCGCCAGTGCTGTAAAAACCCGGTGCTG
>Ga0209380_10002811_pt1 | contig 11033 bp, 7 predicted proteins | sample HubBroMetageWFT6_FD_188347 | JGI IMG/M metagenome (GOLD analysis project Ga0209380, IMG submission 188347) | Warmed and freeze-thawed soil microbial communities from the Hubbard Brook experimental Forest, New Hampshire - Hubbard Brook CCASE Soil... | ecosystem: Environmental > Terrestrial > Soil...
TCACAGCGCAAACGATCAATCTGAAGTGGCGCATTGTGGTTTCCTCTCTTTTTTATCCGCTGTCCAGCGCTTAGCGCCGGTTGAAATCTATGGCCTGTTGGCCGTTTAGTGTTTCGTCCGCTTACTTCTTGCGTCAGTACTTCATGGCGTTCCGTGAGGCGCTATGCGTTCCCGCATACGACTTCACGGCCTTCGCGAAACTTCAATTTCTTCGTGGTGGGCTTTGCCGGATGCGTCGTTGTAATCGATCACGAAGTTAGGCCCGCGTCCTTTGGCCCACTGCTTATATTCTTCGGCCGGGACGGTGAAGGTGCCCTCAAGCGGCGCCACTCTCTTGTGCTCGTTGTAGTGCAGCTCCACATCCTTGAAGGCAGTCTCGTTTTTCTCCCAGGCTTCGGTGGGTGCTGGAGAGTTTTTCAGGGAGCTCCTAAGGGAAACGGTGGCGCCCGTGACGTCAGCCTCGCTGTGATTGACGACGCGAAGCGAAAGTTGGACTTCCACGCTATCGCCCTGATCGGTTACCTTCAGAATTTTGTAAACGCCAGTAAAGTTGCGTGAACTACTGGCCAAAGCTGCCAGCGCCAGGCAAAGAAGCAGGCTGGGCACACAAATGTATTGAAACGCACGTGAACTGCGTCGCATGGTTCCTCCTAAATTTTGTCTTTGCTGAATACGCAAAACCAAACTCGCCTACAGCACGAAACGCACGAACTTCGACCCCGCGCTATGCTGACTGTTCTCGTCTTCCGGGAGAGAAAAGAACGCGAAAACTTCAGTAGTCTGGCGCGCAATATACGCGGAGAAAACACTAAGTCAAGTACTAATGTAATAAATTTGCAAATCTCATCCAGCGTTCATTGAATGTGCAAGGAGTTTACCCCCTTGGTGCGTCTCGTTGGTCGCTACAACCTGGTTATTCATATCGCGCGCGTATTGTGAAAAACAGCGGGGAGCCTGTCCTGCGCTCCCCGCTTCTGGTTGGCTGAGTTGTTGTTAGTCTTTGCCGGTGGCCGCCACAGTCTGCGGGCTCGTCGGGTCGTTGTCGAAGATGCTCAACGTAGCGTTATTAGGCGCCCCGGCGTTACCCGCCGGCGAGTTGAACTGCACCGAAACCGTGCAGTGTGCGTTCTGGGCTAGCATCAACCCACCCGCTAGGCACGTGCTGTTCGTTCCGTTGGATGGAAGTACCTGATACGCGCCAGCCCCTGTCCCAGTCATTGTCGGGGTAGGGCTGAAGGTCAACGCTGTAGGCCCTTCATTGGTGACGGTTACAGAGAGGATTTTCGACGTCCCTCCCGTTACTATGCCAAAACCGAGCCCTCCGGTAATCTTCACCGCAGTGCCGGTTCCGGTCACATTCATTACGAGTTGCGTTACGCTGTTCGGATCACCCGTAAAGTTCGCGGTGACCGTCCCAGGCGTCGCGCCCGTCGCAGTGGGCTTAAACGCCACGTTAAACGTACACGTTTGGTTCATTGTCAGCGCCAAGGGTTGCGCGCTGCAATTGCCGGAACTGAGTCCCGTGTAGTTGATCGTGTAGGCCGAGGGCGACGCCACCAGACTAGTCAGCATCAATGTCCCCGAACCGCCATACTTGAACGTAACCTTCGTGTTCGTACTCGGTGTGTTAATGATCTGTGGTTTGTACGCGATCGTGCTAGGAGTGAACGACTCATAGCTGCTTCCCGTTCCGGTGAGCGCCACCAATTGCGGGCTGGTCGGATCGTTGTCTTGGATCACTAACGTGGCCTTCTTCGCCCCGGTGCTCAGCGGATCGAATTTCACGTAAAGGTTGCAGGTGGAAGTGATCGTGCCGGTGCAAGGAGTTGCGCCGGTCGTTAGTGTGTAGTCGGTGGTGTCACCCTCGATGTAAGCGGGTGTGGCGTTGTAGGTAGTGGCACCCTTTACCGTCACTGTCTTGGTTACAGCCACCGAGATGGATTGGCTGCCAAAAGCCAGCGGGTTCGGGCTAGCGGTAAGGGCCGTCCCCGTTCCTTGCAGCGGCACAACCAGCGAGGGCGCGAAGAAACCGGGGTAGCTGATTGTGAGCGTGCCGTTCACCGTTCCTGCTGTCGTGGGCGCGAACTGCACGTCCACGATGCAGGTTTGGCCGCTGTTGAGCGTGCTCGGGCAATCGTCCGTTTCCTTGAAGCCTGTGCTCGGCGTGATGCTCGCGATGTTTACGGCGCCGTTGGCGCTCAGCGTTATAGCAATTGGATCGCTGGTGGAGCCCTTGCTCACTGTGCCAAACGAGGCGCTTGGAGGATACGAATTGAGTATCACAAGCGCGTTGATCTTGCGGACGAGCCAGTTATAGAAGTCGGCTTCGTAGATATTTCCCGAAGGATCGACAGCCACGCCTGTCGGCTGATACAGTTCGGCTGTTGTGGCCAGAATGTCGTTGCCGTTGAATCCGGCCGTTCCATTCCCGGCGATGGTGTGAATGATGTTTGACTCATCTACCAGCCGCACTCTTTGGTTGTCATAGTCAGCGATGATCACGTCTCCAGCTTCGTCTACTGCAACGCCCGCTGGATAATAGAGAGTTGTTTCGTACGCTAAGCCGCCATCGCCGGTATATCCCGCAGTACCGTTTCCGGCGTACGTGCTGATAATTCCCGACGCGTTCACTTTGCGGATCCGGTGGTTATACTGGTCCGCGATGTACACATTTCCCTGAGTATCGGTGGCTACGTCCAGCACGTAACTCAACTCCGCACTTCCGGCTGGGCCGCCGTCACCGGCGAATCCGTAGGTGTGGTTGCCGGCGAATGTTGTGATGTTGCCGCCGCTCACCTTGCGAATCACATAGTTATATTGGTCCGCGATGTACACGTTTCCCAAGCTGTCTACTGCAACGCCGTCTGGTTCATACAGTTCGGCGCCGGTGGCTGCTCCGCCGTCTCCCATATAGCCGCAGGCCAACGAAGGGCTCTTGCCCGCGAACGTAGTAATCGTGCCGCTGGTCACCTTCCGAATCAGGCAGTTAGCGGTATCCGCGATGTAGACATTATTGGAGCTATCCACCGCAACCCTAAACGGTTGGTTTAGATCGGCGCTGGTGGCCGGACCGCCGTCGCCCGAGTACCCGCAAGTTCCGCTTCCGGCAAACGTCGTGATGATTCCAGTAACTCCATTTACCTCCCGAACGACGCAGTTGCTGCGATCAGCAATATAAATATTTCCTGAGGAGTCCGAAGCGACTCCGCTCGGATAATACAAATCTGCGCCAGTCGCTGGAACTCCGTTGCCGAAGTACGTGGTCGCTCCCGTTCCGGCGATTGTGTAGATGTCCTTCGCCGTATCGCTTCCCGGAGGCGTGCATGTGAGTGTGCTCACATCGCAGGGTACCTCGCGGATGCGATTGTTACCGTAGTCGGCAATGGCCAAATCCCCGGCGCTATCTACTGCCACTCCATTGGGCTGGCTCACGGTGGCCGACGTGGCCGGGCCCATGTCGCCGGTGAAACCGCCGCTTCCATCTCCAGCCACGGTATAGATGTCTCCGGTCGATTGGCCAGTTGAAGCTGTGCAAGCGCCTCCGGTACTCGTCGTGGTCACGCAGGCTACTTCGCGTATGCGGTAGTTATCCTGGTCGGCGATGAACAGATTGCCCGAGTTGTCCACGGCTGCCGTGAGAGGGTAGTAAAGTTCAGCCGAGGTGGCTGGCTGGCTGTCGCCGTTGTAACCGGCTGTGGCAGTTCCGGCTATGGTGTAGATATCCCCGGGCGTTTGTCCGGATGCGGCTACGCAACCGCTGATTCCGGTTCCGCAGGAGACTTCGCGAATGCGATAGTTATTGGTATCCGTAATGAACAGGTTTCCGTCGGTGTCCACTGCTATGCCATACGGATAGTACAATTCGGCGCTGGTTGCTGGGCCGCCGTCGCCGGCGTAGCCGCCCGTGGTATCTCCGGCGACGGCGTAGATGTCGCCTGCGGTCTGGCTCGCATTGGGGGTGCAAGTGCCGCCAGTGCTGGTCACCGTGGCGCACGAAACCATTACGATCTGCATATTGTATCGGTTGGCGATAAAGAGGTTCCCATTCTTATCTATTGCCACGCCGCTCGGATAATAAAGCTTGGCGCTCGTCGCTGGTCCGGTGATGCCGCACCCTGACGCGCCGGAGCAGGCGCTCTGCGGGGTTCCAGCGATCGTAGTGATGATTCCCGTGCCCGCGTTCACTTCGCGGATGATGTGGTTATATTGGTCCGCAATGAATATGTTCCCCGAGTGATCGATAGCGATGCCTTGCGGGTTATACAGTTCAGCGTTTACCGCGAGCGCTCCATCTCCGGAATATCCGTAATCGTAAGCGCCCGCAACGATTGTCAAAATCCCGGTTGATTTGGTTATTTTCCAAACCCGCATTTGGGTATTGCTACCGCCCTGCGAGGAGTAATAAACGTTTCCCGCGCCGTCGAATGCGACGTTCGTCGGCGTGAACACCGGCGCAGTCGTGGCTGGAATGTTATTCGGCCCGCCTCCTGCGTAGATATTGATGTAGTCTTCCTGCGCGCTGGCCGCTCCCGATAGGAGCAGCAAAATTCCGGCGCAAACAACGAGTCTAAAGTAACGCATCGTGAGGTCCTCTCTTTTTGTCCGCTCGTCGGCGCCTGAGCGCCGGATGAAGTTCAATTCAGCAATCTGCCCGGGGAAAAATCTCAAAATCCGTATTCCGAAACTGGCTATGGCCTGCTGTTATGTCAGAGGCGCGAGGTCAAGTAGCTCGTGCCGCTGCTCTCCCGACGCATCCACGTAGTCGATCGTGAAGCTCGCCGCGCCGGTGCCCCTCTGGCTCCAGCGCTCGAACTCGGCCTTCGGAATGGTGAATGTCGCCACGATCGGCGGAACAATCTTGTGCTCGTTAAAGTGCAGCACCGCTATTTTGATCGGAGTTTCTTCCTTCTCCCACGCCAGACTCGGCTCCGGCATCGGGTGCAGGGTGCTTCTTAGCAGGATGCTCGCGTCTTTCACGTCCGCTCCGCTGTTGTTAATCACCACCATGGACAGTTTTACTTGCACGTTCCCGCCTTGTTCGGTGACTTTGATTACCCTGTAATCCCCCCCAAAGTTTCCAGTGTTCTTGGCGGCGAATACTTGAAGGGATTGGAAGGCCAGTACGGAAATCGCACAAGCCATGGTTATTACGGCATACTTCGAAATTGCTTTACCACGCAGCATAGACATCACTCCCTGCCCGCCCCTTAACCCCGGGGCTGGCAATGCATCGTCGATTTGTATTTGAAAAGAAACTTAAGAGTGGGGCGAAAAGAAGAGCTGCATGAACTACGTATGTAGTCACGCATGTCGTCGGAAGACCTGAACGCAAATCATCCTCCAGGTCTTTTCAAGGGCCCTTGAGAACTTCTTCGAAGCCCTTCGAGAGACCGTGTACTCGGAAAAAACTTTATTGGCCCGTGAGATTCAAACAGGAAGCGTCCAGGAGGTCGTTTCCGCAGAAAGGGGCTGCAATCGCCTTGCCACCAGGGAAAAAGCACATAATTCTTCCAAGGTCTACGTCGCAAAGACCTTATGGCGGGGTGGGGAATCACTGTAGGAAGGTCTTGGACAAAAAAGGTCATACTGGGGAACGCCACTGTCCAAACCATGCAATTATTTGCATACAAAGGTGGATCGCAGCTTGAGGCGGGCCCGGGTAAGCTCAGCTCATTAGGATTTTGGATTTTGTCACTTGCTCCAAAAATCGGCAGCGGGCTCTTGGAAGCGGATGATCACTGCGGTGCGCTCCAAGTATTTGGAGCGTTCGGCGACCACTAGGCATTCGTGTTCTTTCTGGTTTACCTTATTAATGAGCAGGAGGCGTTGGCCGCACCTCACCGGGGAGGTAAGAGTGATGAGTCCACCGCCGGCGTTCACTCGGAGCGCTTCGGTTCCTTCGTGAAAAGGTTCACTTTCGATTGTTCGGCCATACACTAATACGGGCAAGTACACCCATTGACGCTCGCCGTGCCGTCGCTCGACGGCGCGCGCGATTGTCGCTACATCATCGCGCTCGGAGGGCATATTTGCGGGCACTTCCGGTTCGTGCAAGAGATTCCAGATCTTGCTCACCACTTTCCTCGTCCTTTACTTGTTCAATTCTAACCCTAGCATCGGTTAAGAGGCTGTCGCGCGCCACATCAGAAACGGATTCGTGTGTCGTGAACCTTATATTAAATTTCTCTAATAGTTGCAGAGAACTCTGGTATGCCGGATAATCGTGCGTTTGAGGTAAGCTCGAGCCGCCCTGGCCGCTTGCTATGATGAATTGTCCTCACTGCAGCACCGCCAATCCTGACTTCGCCACGTCTTGCAAGGAATGCAGCACACCTCTTCTTTCCATCAATGATTCAGATTCTGAAACGATACAGATGGTGGATCCTTCGGCCATCGCTCTGGGCAGCGATTTCGGAACGCGCTACCGGATCGAGTCGCTATTAGGCCAGGGCGGCATGGGCCGCGTGTACAAAGCCTATGACAAAGAACTCGATCGCACCGTGGCCATCAAGGTGGTTCGCGAGGGAGCTATTGGACAGGCTGACGCTCTAAAACGTTTTAAGCAGGAACTCGTTCTCGCCAGCAAGATTTCGCATAAAAATATTTTGCGCATTCACGACATGGGTGAAGTGGCGGGTGTGCGGTTCATTTCCATGGCTTACATCCAGGGGAAGGACCTGCAGCACATCATTAAGGAAAATCCGAAAATGCCGCTGGAGCGCGTGCTGAAATTTTCGCAACAAATTGCGGAAGCGCTGGCCGCGGCGCATGCCGAAGGCGTGGTCCACCGCGATTTGAAGCCGCAGAACTTGCTGATTGGCAACGACGATCAAGTTTTCGTCTGCGACTTTGGACTAGCGAAATCGTTTGAAGAAAGCGCTATCGGTATGACGCGAACCGGAGCGTTTCTCGGCACGCCCCGCTACATGTCTCCCGAGCAGGTGGAAGGCAAGCCCGCGGACCAGCGCGCTGATTTGTACGCATTCGGATTGATCCTCTACGAAATGGTCACCGGCGACGTTCCATTTGTCGGCGAATCCACGCTAAAGGTGATGTATCAGAGGATCCAGGAAAAACCAAAAAGCCCAAAGTTGATCAACGCGGACCTGCCCAATTGGCTGGTGCGAATCATTATGCGCTGCCTGGAAAAGGATGTGGCGGACCGTTATCAAAGCGCTTACGAAATCCTCGCGGACCTTCAAGGCGCCAAAGGGCAATCGTCTGGCGGTAGCGGTAGTGGTTCCCGCGGCGGCATTTCGCGCAGTGGCGATAGCATACAAATCCAGCTCCCGGAATTTGCAGGCCGGCGCTCGGTATGGATCCCTAGCGCAGTCGCTGTTGTGTTGCTCATCGTTGGCGCCGTCTTCCTGATACGCCATTTTGTTCAGAAGGGTGGCGGAGGTGGAAGTGGAGGGGGCGGACAAACCAGCGTATCCGGAATTCCTCCGCTTTCGTCCGGAAGATTCGTGGCCATCTTGCCTATTCAAGTGCTAGGCGATGCTTCGCAGATTGGATATTTGGCGCAAGGCGTGGAAGAAGCGCTTTCCACAAAACTTTTTCAAGTAAAGGATGTCCGCGTTACGTCCAGTGAAGAAGCCGATAAGATCGATCAAAAGCAGCCAGCGACAAAGATCGCGCGCGCTTTGGGTGCAAACTATCTGGTTCAAGGCACGCTGCAAGGATCTGGAGAGCGCGTGCGCGTCACCATGCGGCTGCAGGACGCGCTGCATGACAAGCGTGTCTGGAGCAAGGAGTTCGACGGTGTTTCCTCAGATCTGTTCACGCTGGAAGATCAGATTTACGGCGAGCTTGTTTCCGCATTGAACTTGAATCTGACTACCGATGAAGTGGCCAGCTCTAAAGCGCGGCCAACCGAGAATGCCGCAGCATATGATCTGTACGTCCGTGGACGCAATTCTCTGCGCGCACACGATACCAAGAGCGTTGAAACCGCCCTCGATTATTTTGATCAGGCGTTGAAAGCGGATCCGAAGTTTGCTCTGGCCTTTGCCGGCGAGGCGGATGCCAGCCTGCGCATGTACGCCGTAAAGAAGGATAATTTCTGGACACAGAAGGCGCTGACTTCCGCCCAAGCGGCCGAGCAGATAAATGACAAGTTGCCGGAAGTTCATTCCGTACTTGGAAGCGCTTTCATTGTGACCGGGAAGTACGCGCAAGCAATCACCGAACTGAAACGCGCGATTGCATTGGCGCCCAGTTCCGATGAGGCGTACCGCCGGCTCGGATCTGCTTATCTAGCCAGCGGCGATTATCCGCATGCAATCGAAGCGTTCCAGAAAGCTGTGGACCTGAACTCTTACTTCTGGGTGAATCAGACTGCGCTCGGTGACGCTTACTTCCGTTCGGGGGATTATCCGAAGGCGCTACAAGCATTCCAGCAGGTGACGGTATTGGCGCCTGACATCGACGCGGGCTACGAAAATATTGGAAACGTGTACGCACAACAGGGTAAGTATCAAGAAGCAGTTCCGTATTTCCAAAAGGCTCTGGCGATCGAACCTTATTTCTCAACCTATTCGAACCTGGGTACCTGTTATTTCTTTTTGAAGCAATATCCGCAGGCGGCGGAGATGTTCGAAAAGGCTGTTGCCCTCAATGCTAACGATACGTTGACGGCTGTGAATCTCGCCGATTCTTACCGCTTCTCGGGGCAGAAAGATAAAGCGCACACTGCCTATCAGCAGGCCGTTTCACTTGGATATAAGGAGTTGCAGACCAACCCGCAGAATTCGGATGTGATGGCGCAAATTGCGTTGTCCTATGCCAACTTGGGGCAGGCGCAGCAAGCCGATACTTTCATCAAGAAGGCGCGCGCCATCGATAAGACAAGTTTGGATTACATTTACGACCAAGTGCAGATCTACGCGCTTGTGGGAAGAACGAAGGAAGCGCTGGATGCGTTGCGCGAAGCGCTTGAGAAACACTATCCTGTGGACGCGGTGGCGGCGGATCCGAACGTTGATAGCCTCCGTAGCAGTCCTGAGTTCAACGACCTGATTAAAAAATATTCCACGAAGAAACCGTAGCGGCGCCTCTCCGGCGGAATAGCGTGTCCAACCTTGCGCCACCCCTCTTGGCTAAATTGCTTTATCGTGAAGTTTTCGATGACAGGTGTCGCAAAGCGTTACAAGATTCTTCTCTGAACCCTCGCCGGAGCGACTCCGAAATTGGATATGATGAATATGCAGTTCGCTCGTTACTCCACAGCTCTGGCATCTCCAATTGTCCCTTTCCTGAACTTGGCGACAAAGGCGAACGTAAACATCCCTTTGCAATGTAACTCTGGAACGCTTGGGCTGTATCCGATTCACGTGGATCTCTTTAGACTTTCTATGAGTTTGAGTTTCTCGGGCTCGGGAAGCAGTTCAACTAATTTTCTCATCGAGACGAAGAAAGTTTCGGGGTCCACGTTGTGGAGTGTCGCTCCAGCGAGAAAGTCGGCACAGATCATCGCCATGCAATCGCTGCGTGATTTTTGAGATCCCAACATCAGTGAGCAGTTTCGAAGGCCAGTTCGATGATCGGTATTTGGCTTTTGTAAAGGTTTGAAATAGATAATCTCCCAAGGCTCCGTTTCCTGGCCTGTTAAGTGACGTTCCACTTCTCGTTTGAAGGCCTCTTTTAGCAGTTCCTTGGCTTTGCGCCGAAGGCTTAACGGATGGGAGAGGCATAGAAGCCCGTCCACTTCGTTCTGTACGTCGCAGTACGATTAGGACGAGGTTATTACTACGTCGATATACCGCTTCAGATTTCTTGGCCTCAGGTAAACACTCGATGGACGTCACCAAGATTCGGGGTTCAAATCCACGGCGCCGCGGCGACTTGCAGTGATAGCCGAGCCAAAAAGCGTGACGGCCGGAGCATCCCCGGGGGTTATGAATAAAATGAAGAACATGAAAGCAGCAGCGTTAATCTGTGTCGCAATAATCGGCATCGCTTTGGTCGCCATTCCGGCTAACGCAGGCTCGATTAAGCCGAAAGGATCGGCTATCGATTTTTCGTCCTCGGGTCCAGGAAACCTGCAGCACACCGGAGGGTCGATACAATTCACCGAAGGCTTCGGTAACGTGCTTACGATAACAAATGCACCGATCTATGAGTTGCATGCACCGGCTGGAAGCCATGGGCCTTCGAAAAACGGATTGTACGCAGTAACGAGCGGGGAGTTGAACGTTACCACTGGTCCATGCATATCGTTTTGCAACGGCATCAACGGGAACGGTTACCAAGGCGCCAATTTCTCCGGCACAGGTAGCTCGCTGACACTGACAGGAGAAATCGCCAGCCTTGGGATCGGCAGCCCTGAGCTGTTGATCGCGGGATTCTTCAGCAACTTGGGGTCGAATGCGCCGGCGACCCATGTGGGTCTAAACAAGAGCACCAATGCAAAGTATCCAGGAACTGGGGGTATGAACAGCTATCTCGACATCACCTACATCAATCCGAGGATCGTTGACCTACTGCACCTGAAGGACGGCTCTGGCGAGAGTCAGCTCACAGAACTATATTTCAATCTCGACTTTCTCATGAGCTCGCAAAGTTGGAGTGGAACAGTCGCGGCGTCTGATCTCAATGTCGTTCCGACTGCCGAGCCGGCCAATTTCATCCTCTTGGGATCGGCCTTATTGGCTGCTGCCTGGATACTACGACGCACGCGTGCGAGCTAAACGGCAAAATTCTTCGTCAGCATCTAGTTGCTTCCGTAGAGTTATCACGGAAATGACTGGAATATCTCTGAACCAAGCTCGCGCGTTGCACAGCAACTGAGGAGACTTTGATAGCGGGTGGCTGCTAGCTCAGCCGCCGAGTCCAGGTGACTGCGATTAAGTCCTGGAGCCCAACTCCCACCGAAAAGGTGAGAAGAGAGGACGCGAATCCGGTAGCAGCATCTACTGAACGAGAACACCCACTTAGCACCGAGCGAATATCGCTCACTAAAGAGTGCGGATAGAAGGATGGCGACAGGGGCGGCTTGGCTGAATAGAAAGAAAATCATGGCACGAACAGCAAAC